>ERZ761609.2215-NODE-2215-length-14896-cov-9.211441_pt1 | contig 14896 bp, 15 predicted proteins | sample MGYA00511163_ERZ761609 | MGnify/ENA primary metagenome ERZ761609 (study PRJEB28899, sample SAMN02445070) | bioreactor sludge metagenome | biome: EBPR sludge | place: Australia: Brisbane, Thorneside Wastewater Treatment Plant | collected 2011-12-16 ... | reverse complement strand
CACGCCAGCGTTTCGATCAGGCGCGCGAGCATGGTCGTGCGAGGGACCAGCGAGGAAACAAGGATGTGTTCCTCGTGTGTATGGGCGCCGTTGCCCATGACGCCAAGACCATCGAGCGTCGGAATGCCGAGTGCACCAGTGAAGTTGCCGTCCGAGCCGCCGCCGTGCTGGCCATGGGGCAGATCGAAACCGAGATCGCGGGCAATCGCGCGGGCGCTTTCGTAGAGTTGCATGGTGCCAGACGACGCGGTCCAGAGGGGACGAACCGGGCCGCGCTTCACCTCGATGCGGACGTCGTTGCGGACGCCGACGATCTGATCCATCACGCGGCCGATCTCGGCGAACTTGGCGTCGTCGCGCGAAACGCAGAGGGCCTGCGCCGTACAGGTCATGGGCACGCAATTGACCCATTGGCCGCCGTGGAACACCGAGACCGCATAGGTCGGGCTGTTGTCGTAATCGGACTTGCTTTCGAGTTCCTCGACGAGCTGGGCCATGATGCGGACGGCGGAGCGGCCGTCCTTGTTTGTCCAGCCGGAATGGGCGGGCCGGCCGTGCGTGGTCAGGAAGAACCGCTGGAATGCGTGGCGACCGGTCGTTACTTCGCCGGTCGGACCCTTGGCGGGTTCGGGAACGAGTGTGTGGCTTGCACGCCGTGCCTCGGCTTCGATGACGTCGCGCGACGTGGGGCTGCCGATCTCCTCGTCGGGATTGATGATGATGGTGATGTCGCGCTGGAAATTCGGACGGGCGAGGACGGCTCTCAGAGCCTCGAGCATCATCACGGTGCCGCCCTTCATGTCATAGATGGCCGGCCCGTAGCATCGGTCGCCGTCACGACGGATGGGGAGTGGTCCGGTGATCGTGCCGACAGGATGTACCGTGTCGGCATGGGCGATCATGAGCAGCCCGGGCCCGGCAACCTTGCCTGCGCGACGGGCGACGAGAATATCGCCGAGGCCATCGCGTCCCGGGATGCGCTCGATCGAGAAGCCGAGCTCGGAGATCTGTCGGGCGAGTGCGTCCTCCATCCGATTGACAGCGGCAGGATCGTAAGTCGGGCTCTCGATTTTGACGAGTTCGAGCAGTCGGGCAAGGATCGGTTCAGCCGAGAAGGCAGTGGTCGGGATCACGTCATGCTCCTTCGGAAATGCTGCATCAGTCGTAGGTCCAGTGCACCGGCGGATACCCGGCGACTGGCACCGGGACGGAGATGATCGTGTCTCCGAGAAGACAGCCGAGGTAGGCGGTTTTCAGGTCGGAGCCGCCAAAAGCGATCGAGGAAATGTTGCGCAAGGTCGTGCGGGCGGGGGTGCCGAGCAGCGCGCGATCGAGCTTTCGCGCCTGGAAAGCCGCTTCCACGCGCGCCGTGTGATCGGCGTCAGAGTCTTCGAGTGCGACGGTGGCCTTGCCGGTGCGGACGTCGACGTGGATGAGCTGGTTGGAAATGATGACGGCGATCCAGACGTTGCCTTCGCTGTCGAATGCGAAGCCGTCCGGGAACTGGCCGGGTCCGAAGGTGGCGACCGTCTCGCGGGGGCCGAGGCGCGCAGGTCCGAGAATTGGGAAGCGGGTTAGCCGTCGTGCGTAGGTTTCGACAACATAGAGATGAGTGCCCGAGGGATGGACCAGCGCTTCATTGGTGAAGCCCAGTCCGTCGGCGACAATACGCGGGCCGTCGCCGGGGTCGGCCACGATGAAGCCGGTCGAGGCGTCGGGCGAGTAATCAAGAGCGCGCGGGCGGATGCGTGTCGATATCGTCGCCCAGAGCGTGCCAGCAGTATCGCGCGTCACGAAGTTGGTCGGGGGGAGCGGGACGCCGTCGAGTTCGAGAAGCAAAGGGGTGAGCTGTCCCGCGCGGGTCAGACGGAAAACGCCGCCGCTGTCGTCGCCGAGGTGCGCGATCAGGAACGAGCCGTCGGATTCAAGGGCGATGCCGTTGGGCTTGAGCGTTTCGGGGAGATCCGCGGAGCTGCCAAGGTAGAGCCGGCAAGCGCCGTCCGGTGTGAGGTGCGATACGCCGCCGCGGAAATCGGAGGCGAAGAGATGGCCAGTCCGGTTGGCGAGGACGCATTCCGGCCGCACGAGCCCTGATCCATGGCGGGTGGGGCTCGACGGGTCGAACGGGAGGGCAGGGATTTCTGTCGTGCGCATCGGAATATACTGCGTCGGTCGCATCGTGCCTGCAATCCGGTCCGGTGGACGAGTTGCCGCGTGTCTGCCTTGCGGGTTTCGACGAGCGGGGCACCCAAACGAAGCACATCGTCACCAACGACGAGACGGGGCGATAACAAACCCGTCATCGCTCCGTCATCGGGGCGCACGCTACCGTGAGTGGCCTTGGAAATGGTTGAAAAGCTATTACTTGATTACCGGGTGAACCGACCCGGAACAGCGGGCGCTCAGATCGTGACCTGAAACCAAGGGAAGCCGTCATGTCGACGTTCAGTCTCAAGACCGGAATCAGCCGCGGTAGCCGGATCCGCGCCATGATCGCGCGTGAACTCGGTCGTGGCGGCCGCGGTTCGATGCTGCGGCTGATGCGGATGAAGGCACTTCTGCTCAGGATCGAGGAGCGTCTGGCCGAGATCGTCGGACCGATGCAGCCCAAGCATCGCGCCATTCCAGTTCGCGTTCGCAACCCGAAGCGCTGATTTCGGCAGGCCGAGCGGCCGGTTGCGGGTTTCTGCCGGGCGGGTCGCTCGCGGGCGCCCGGTTCATTTGAGAGTTACCGGTACTCGCGTACTATCACGCGATCATGCGACGTGTTCTTCTCACAGTTTCCGTACTTTTCCTGCTGCCGCTCGGCGCCCATGCCGCGTGGTGGCTTTGGCGTGATCATCCGGCTTCTTGGCGGGATGCGAACTGGTCATCGGCCGGTGTCCTGCCGCCGGCGGCGCGGGAGCCGGGCGCGGTCGTACACGTCATGGCCGGACGGACCGGGCGCTGGAAGGGGATTTTTGCTCATCATACGTGGATCGTGACCAAGGCGCGTGGGGCGGCGCAGTACACCCGCTACGACGTGGTCGGATGGGGTAATGCGCTGCGCGTCAACGCCTATGCGGCGGACGCGTGGTGGTTCGGTAACCGGCCGGAAATCCTGCTGACGGTTCGTGGGGAAGAGGCGCAAAAAATCATTCCGGAGATCGAGAAGGCGGTGAAGTCGTACGCCTACCGGGGCGCGGGCACGTACACGATCTGGCCGGGGCCGAACTCGAATACGTTCGTTGCGACGGTTGCGAGAGCGGTGCCGGAGCTTGCGCCTGCACTGTTGCCGACGGCGATCGGCAAGGATTTCGCGGGGTGGCCGTTCTACGCCGGTGCGGCGCCGAGCGGGGGCGGTTTCCAGATTTCGGTCGGTGGGCTGCTCGGGGTTACGGCGGCGCGTGTCGAGGGTCTCGAGTTCAATTTTCTCGGCCTTGTGACGGGGGTCGACCTCCTCCGGCCGGCACTCAAGCTGCCGGGATGGGGGCGCCTGTCGGTGGGCCAATCGTAGGCGGTGGACCGGTCGCTCGCTGACGGCCTGATCCGCGTCACTGGCGCTGCACAGCGACGAAAATGATCCTAGTGTCCGTCCAACTGTTTGTCGGAGGCGATCGTGGATCTGAAACTTGCAGGGAAGAAGGTGCTTGTAACCGGCGGCTCGAAAGGTATCGGTGCCGCGTTAGGCCAAGCGTTTGCAGCGGAAGGCGCGCACGTCGTCCTGGTGGCGCGGAACGGCGAGACGCTCGGGAAGACGGCGGACGCCATCCGGGCGCGGCATCAGGCGCGGATCGAAACGCATGTCGCAGACCTGTCGAACGGAGATGCGCGAGCGGCGACGATGGCGCGCTTCGGGGACATCGACATTCTGGTCAACAATGCGGGCGCGATCCCGGGCGGGAACATCTTCGACCTCAGCATGGAAAAGTGGGTCGAGGTCTGGCAGCTCAAGGTGTTCGGCTACATCCACATGACCAAACTGGCGCTCGAACAGATGAAGCCGCGCAAGAGCGGCATCATTTGCAACATCATCGGCATGGCGGGGCCGAACGTGCGCTACGACTATGTCTGCGGATCGACCGGGAATGCGGGGCTCAATGCGTTCACGAAGGCTGTGGGGTCGCGGTCGCCGGACTATGGCGTGCGCGTATTCGGGATCAACCCCGCTGCGACGCGGACCGATCGCATAACCACGCTTGCGCGCACGCGGGCGAAATCGACGTTCGGTGACGAAGAGCGCTGGGAGGAAGTGCTGGGCGACCTGCCGTTCGGACGGCTCAAGGAGCCGGAGGAGGTGGCAGCCCTTGCGGTTATGCTGTGCGCGCCGCAGGTGGAATACCTCTCGGGAGCCGTCATCGACATGGACGGCGGGCACATGTTCCGCAAGTGATCCACGAGGTCCCGGGTGCAGGTCAGCGACCGAGCGCCCGGGCGACGTTGAAGAAGCGGGGAACAGACCGGCAGTAAGCACGGTAGGGTTCGCCGTAGATGCCCTCAAGCCATGGTTCCTCGGCCAGAACCATCAGGAAATAGACCGAGACCATGGCGGCGCAAACCACGTAGGCAGGCCCGCTGTCGGCTGCGATCGCGAGCGCGGTGTAGACCAGCATCAGCATCGCGTTCTGCGGGTTGCGGGACCACTGATAAATGCCCGTCGTGACGAGACCTTCGGAGGCGCCGTAGCTGTTGTCGCGCCCGAGGAGCCGGAAGGCGTAGATGAACACGGCGGTCGAAACCAGCAGTACGGCAAGTGCCAGTGCGCGAAGCCAGGCGGGAAGACCGAAATACGGCGTCCGATCTGCGAGCGCGACCACGAAGCAGAGGATATTGAGTCCGCGAAAAAGCGGCCAGAACAGATAGCTTTGCCAGGTTTTCTCGCCCGGTGTCGGCCAGATGCGAAGCGGCTTGTGTATCAGTGTCGCTATCAGGAGCGTTATGAGCAAGGCCGCGACGGCGTAGGCGAGCGTGACGAGAGCCGCTGTCATGTCAGGCCGCAACCGTCATGTCGATCGTGCCGAGCGGACCGTAGTCGGCGTGGACGTGATCGCCGGACTGAATAGCGAGCGGGATCATGCAGATGCCGGTGGGGACGATCTCGCCCTTTCCGATGGTGATGCCGAGGCCGGTCACTTCGTTGACGAGCCAGGTAAGCGCGATCCTCGGGTCACCGAGAACGTTCGAGCCGACGCCGTCTCGTTCGTAGCGGCTGCCGACCCTGGCATGAACGGGGTGCTTCGAGAGATCGAGGCCGCGCCATGGTGCTGTTACGGCCGGGCCGATGACGAAGTCGCGGGCGCAGGCGTTGTCGGCGATCAGGCTCATGCCTCCCACCGCGGCGAAATCGGCAAAGCGACTGTCTGGGAGTTCGAGCGCGAGGTGGAGGTCGGCCACGGAGTCCATGACTTCCGCCTGGGTGTAGGGTGTCGGGCGCGGGGCCATGTCGCGGGCAAAGGAGAACGCGAACTCAGGCTCGGCGACCAGCATGCGGTTGCCCTTGATCGAAACAGTCGCGCCCGGTGGATGAATGCGTTCGGCGAGCAGGCGGCCGGCGATAGGTCCGTCGACGCCGATGTGCTGCTGGCCGGCTTTCGAGGTGGCAGCGATCTTCCAGCCGTAACGGGGTTTCGCCGAATATTTTTCGAGATGCGCCTGAATGGCGTAACCCTCGGCGCGGGTCGCCGGCCTCATCTGGTCAGGCAGGGCTTCCGTGACTTCGCCGGATTGCCAGAGCTTCCAGATGATGGCGGCGGCATCGGCGGCTTGTGGCACGGGGTGCTCCGGGTCGGGGGTGGCAACGAGACGGCAACCTAACGCGGGTGGGCGCGGACCGGAAGGGAGGTCGGCGACGTGTCGTTGCAGATCCGGGATGCAGGCGGGCCGGGCCGGTGGATGCGGCAATTCCGCCGGGCCGAAATGCCGCCAAGTGCTTGACAGGAGGCGTGAATGACGGCCAGCGTCACGCGGAAAAATGCTGCGGCGGGCGGTCCTTGCCGTGGCACCAGATGCAGCAAGACCTCGGGAGCCCAGAGTGAAGAATTCGCGAACCGTCCTCATCGACCATCATCCGGGTCGCAACAGCCAGACCATCGGTCTCGCCCGTGAACTCGGAACCGACATCGATCTCATCCACGAGCCCTCGGTCGGTGTGGTCGGAACCAAGGGCGACAGCCAGTGCTACCTCGGTGTGATGTCGAAGGTCGACGCCATCCACGAGGCGCTCCGGTCACGTATCGGCAAGGCGCCGGGGCAGTTTAAGCTGCGGCTGGTCCAGCCCGAATATACGATCGCGACGTCGGACGGCATCCGCAACGGCACGCGCGAAATGCGCTACTCGCTGATCGGACGCGAGATCACGAACGATTCACTCAGCGAGCATCTTGCGGCAACGGGCCTCGCTGGCACCATCGCTGTCGTGGCGTGCGACAAGCCGCCGGTCGGGACGCTCGCGGCGCTGCTCGAGCACAACACACCGGCCGTCATCATGTCGGACGGTCCGATCCGGCCGGGACACGATCCGAAGACGGGTGAGACCATCGACCTCGTGACGGCCTATCAGGCGGCCGGGCATCCGGATCCGGCGCACCGCCATCACATCGCGTGCCATGCGTGCCCCGGCTATGGCAGCTGCGGCGGCATGTTCACCTACAACACCATGCAGACGTTCATCGGTGTGATCGGCATGCAGCCGCTGCACATGGTCGCGCCGCCGTCCGACGATCCGCGCCGTGTGAACGAATTCGCCAAGGAACTGGTGGAGGTGCTCGGAAACCTGATCGCGAAGGATCTCAAGCCGCGCGACATCGTGGTGCGGGACAGCTTGCGGAACGCGATGATCGTATCGATGGCGATCGGCGGATCGACGAACGTCGTGCTGCACGTGCCGGAGATCGCGCGTGCGGCGGGCTTCGCCGATTTCTGGAAGGATGTGATGACGCCGGAGGAGTTCAACCATCTGTCGCAGCACGTCGTGCCGGTGCTGACGGATGCGCGGCCGTACGGGAAGTACTCGATGGTGGACATCGACGAGATCGGCGGTGTGCAGGTGATCGTCCGGGAACTGCTCGAGGCGGGATTGCTGAATGGCGACGTGATGACGTGCACCGGCGAGACGCTGGCACAGCAGGTCAAACGTCTCGGTACCAAGCCGGTCGATGGGCGCGTCGTCTATCCCGTTGCGAAGCCGTACAAGCCGACGGGCGGTCTCCGCATGCTCGGTGGCAACCTTTCGCCCGACTACTCGGCGATCCTGAAGCTCGCAGGCGTCGAGGGTGGTCTCGAAGACAACATCTTCCGCGGCCGTGCGATCGTGTTCGAGGGCGAGCAGTCGCTCCTCGCCGCGCTCGACAAGACGCCTGAGCGGTTCCAGAACAACGACATCGTCATCGTGCGTTATGAGGGTCCGAGCGGGGCGCCGGGCATGCCGGAATTCCTCGATCCGACGTCGCGCATCACCACGCTGTGCCGCGAGCGCGGCATTGTCGTCGGGTTGATGACGGACGGACGGTTCTCGGGTGGTTCGGTGGGTCTCGTCATCGGTCACGTCGGACCGGAGGCCGCGCTCGGCGGGCCGATCGCGTTCGTCGAGGACGGCGACCAGATCGAGATCGACCTCAACAAGAACGAGGTCAACTGTGTGCAGCTGAAGGATGCGGCGACGTTCGCCAAGCGCAAAGCGGCCTGGGACAAGGTGATGGCGGCCAATGGCGGCGTGCATCCGAATTGCGGTGTCGCCGATACGCGGCTTCTGCATCGTGCGCGCCATACGGCTGTGCCGGCTATCCGGGGCGGGGGCATGCATCCGAACCGCGAAGTCTGGGTCAGTGATCCGCGCTCGGCAGAGCCGTCCGGGTTCAAGCCGAAGAACAAGTACCGGTCGGCGTAAGGCTTCTACAGTTCAACACAAGTGAGCCCGGTCGGGAAACCGACCGGGTTTTTGCTTATCGAACGTTTCGTTATCGAACCAGTTCATCCGATAAGTGCCGTCGACCCAAAGCGATGCATCTGAAACAGGTGGCCTCTCAACATCGTCAGATGAAGAGAGGGATGTATATTGGCCTTACTTCCGGCCCTTGTTGTTGCGGGTGGCGAGGGTGCGGAGGCGGAGGGCGTTGAGGCGAATGAAGCCTTCGGCGTCCTTCTGGTCGTAGGCGCCGCGATCGTCCTCGAAAGTGACGAGGTTCATGGCGTAGAGCGACTTCTTGCTCTCGCGGCCCGTGACGATGACATTGCCCTTGTAGAGCTTCAGGTGCACTTCGCCTTCGACGTGCTCCTGTGACTTGTCGATCATGGCCTGGAGCATTTCGCGCTCGGGCGAGAACCAGAAGCCATAATAGATGAGTTCGGCGTAACGCGGCATGAACTCGTCTTTCAGGTGGCCGGCGCCGCGATCGAGTGTGATGCTTTCCATCGCGCGATGTGCGGCGAGCAGAATGGTGCCGCCGGGCGTTTCGTAGACGCCGCGCGATTTCATGCCGACAAAGCGGTTCTCGACGAGGTCGATGCGGCCGATGCCGTTGTCGCGGCCGTACTTGTTGAGGGCAGTCAGAAGTTCGGCCGGGCTCAGCTTCTTGCCGTTGATCGAGACGGGATCACCGGACTTGAAGCCGATCGTGATCTCTGTCGCCTTGTCGGGCGCATCCATCGGCGAGATGGTGCGCTGGTAGACCATTTCAGGCGCTTCCTTGGCGGGGTCTTCGAGGACCTTGCCTTCGGAAGAGGAGTGCAGAAGGTTGGCGTCCACCGAGTAGGGTGCGTCGTTTTCCTTGCCGGTGGCGATCGGGATCGAGTGCTTGCGCGCGAAGTCGATGAGTTCGGCGCGGCCCTTGAACTGCCATTCGCGCCAGGGGGCGATGATCTTGATGTTCGGCTCCAGGGCGTAATAGCTGAGCTCGAAGCGGACCTGGTCGTTGCCCTTGCCAGTGGCGCCGTGGCAGACTGCATCGGCGCCGGTTTCGCGGGCGATCTCGATCTGGCGCTTGGCGATGAGGGGACGTGCGATGGACGTTCCGAGAAGGTAGACGCCCTCGTAGACGGCATTGGCGCGAAACATCGGGAAGACGAAATCCCGGACGAACTCCTCGCGCAGGTCGTCGATATAGATGTTGGACTTCTTGATGCCGAGCTTGAGGGCCTTTTCGCGGGCCGGCTTCAGTTCCTCACCCTGGCCGAGATCGGCGGTGAAGGTCACCACCTCGCACTCGTAGGTCTCCTGGAGCCACTTCAGGATGATCGAGGTGTCGAGCCCGCCGGAATAGGCGAGGACGACCTTCTTGACCTTCTTCTTATCGGACTTGGCGCTCATTTCAGGGGGCCCCGGACGGTTTGTCATGTTGCTGACGGCTGGAATTGCGGCGCACTATAGGCAGAAACCGCCGCGCTTCAAGGCGGTGTCGGGGCGCATTTCGGGACTGGAGGGGCACCGTGAGCGAGGGTGAGACGTCGAAGATGGCGGGGCGGGTCGAGGCCCTGGACGAAAGGTGGCATCGCTCGCTCCGGCCCATCGGCACATTCATGGTGGATGTGTTCCACTACATCGGGCTGTTTCTGATCGGGGCGGCGACCGTGTGGGCGGCGGGGTGGTCGTTCATCGGGATGATGCAGAAAAAGCCTTATGCGTCGGTCGAGGACCTGTTGCTGCTTTTCATCTTTCTCGAGATCGGGGCGATGGTCGGAATCTATTTCAAGACCAACCATATGCCGGTCCGGTTCCTGCTGTATGTCGCGATAACGGCAGTGACTCGTCACATCGTCGGTGTCGTCAATCACATACCCGTCAATGTGACGGAACTGGTCGCTACAGCGGGAGGGATTCTCCTCCTGGCGATAGCGCTCCTCGCGGTGCGGTTCGCGTCGTTCAAGTATCCGGCGGGGCCTGTACGTGAGCCGTCGTTCCAAACAGATCTCGAACAGAAGCGCAGCGGGCGTGCGGAAAAAACCGAAACAGGGTGAACCTTATCCGTTCCTGCAGCGACTTACCCGGTGAAGGGTCGCAGACTGGCTGCGATCCCAATCAGCAAACTGGAGTAAGTCTCATGACAAACCGTCTTTCCTTTGCCGTTACCGCTGCCGTATTCGCCGCGACCGCTTCGCTCGCAGCGTCCGCCGGTGCGGCGACCGTCTCGAAGAGCCCGTTCTGTTTTGCCGGCTCGCCGACGCCGAAATACGTCTGTGATGCGATCAAGGCCAATACCAAGCCGAAGCCTGCACCGCAGCGCGTGAAGGTGGATACGGCAAAGCCGGCGTTGCAAGCGGTTCGCTGACGGCACATCGCTGCAGAGTTGCCGCTTTGGGAGGTGGGATCTAGGCTTGTCCTGGATCCACCTCCCGGAGCACGCGCGATGACAAAGCCGACGATCGAATTCTGGTTTGATTTCGCATCGACGTATTCGTATCTGACCGCGATGCGGATCGACGACATGGCGCGCGATGCGGGTGTTGCAGTCAGCTGGCAGCCGTTCCTGCTCGGGCCAATCTTCAAGGCGCAGGGGTGGACGTCGTCGCCGTTCAACATCTATCCGGCGAAGGGGCGGTACATGGTTCGCGATATGCAGCGGCTGGCTGCGGATCGTGGACTTGCATTTGAAATGCCGGAGCCTTTTCCACAAAATAGTCTGTCGGCGGCGCGCGTATCGCTTGCGATTGAAAATCCGGAATTGAGAGCTGAATTCAGTCGCCAGGTCTTTCGCGCGGAATTCCAAAACCGATCGAATATTTCGGAAAATCCGGTGCTCGAAGCGGCGCTTCGATCGGCCGCGACGAATCTTGGCTCAACTATCGATACTGAAACACTTTTCGCCGCAGCGTCGAGTGACGGAATCAAGCAGGGTCTGAGACGACAGACCGAAATTGCGCAGGCTGCCGGCATATTCGGCGCTCCTACTTTCCGAACGACGGACGGAGAGATTTTCTGGGGTGATGACCGACTGTCGAACGCACTGAATTGGTCACGTTTCTTGTGAACAGTTATTCATTTGCCAGTCGTGTTTTTGCCCGGTGTCAGGATGATATAAGCGGCGAGGCATCAACCATTGGAGATGACTGCCGTGATGAAGAAACTGATCCTGGGTCTGGGCGCCGCTGCGTCACTGGCCCTTATGAGCGTTACCGCGTCCGCACAGCTGGCTCCGGCTCAGCAGAAGGCTCCGGCCGCTGCTGCTCCTGCACCTGCGACGACGCCGGCTCCGGCAGCGAAAGCTCCTGCGGCGGTGAAAGCCGCGAAAGCCGCTCCGGCCGCGTCGGCCTGCAAGGGTCTCGATCAGGCCGCATGCTCGGCGAAAGCTGGTGAGTGCGGCTGGATCGTGCCGAAGAAGATCGACGTGAAAACCGGCAAGGCGGATGCTCCGTACTGCCGCAAGGTCGCTGGCATTGCGAAGAAGGCAGCCGAGAAGAAGGCTGCCGCACAGGCTGCTCCGGCCGCGAAAGCCGCCCCGGCTCCTGCCCCGGCTGCTCCCGCAGCGAAGGCTACTCCGGCCGCTCCTGCCGCTCCGGCGAAGAAGAACTGACGTCGCCGTCGCCGTCCAAAAGTCGAATGGGCCGTCCGGCAACAACCGGGCGGCCCATTTTCATGTCTGCTTCAGAGGTGGCCGCACGCCACGTCATGCGCAGTTCCGGCGCAATTCGCGGGGCTGACTTACGAGCTTTGGTCGCGAGAGCGATTTCCCCTCGAGACGAGACGGCCCGAGAAGATCCAATAGGTCACACCCGCGATGAAGCCAGTCGTCAGGAAAGCCACGGCCGGGTAGTTGCTCGACATGACCGACCAACCCTGCGCTGCGCTCTCACTCTGGAACTGGGAAACGAAACCGATGGCGGCAATAACGATACCGGCGATGGCGTAGTAGCTCCAGGAATTGGTCTTCATCCATTCTCCGATCGCGATGGCGACGAGCGCGAACGGCGCCGAAAAAATGGCTGCATGTGTAGCGACGGGCAGAGCGAGCGACAGTTTTTCGAGCGGGTCTGTGGGCATGGCGGCCAGGTCAGCCGGTGTCCATGCGAACAGAACCGTCGTCAAACCGGCTGCAAGACATGCCAGTGCGAAACCAACCACAACTCGCAGGATGAGTCCGATCACCGCCAAACTCCCGGAAGGCCACAAGGGAACCTTACTTAAACGTCATAATGATCGGAATACAATCGACTTTTTCGGCGGGATCAAGCGCCCGGCGGCGTGCCGTCAGATTTCGCTGGCGCGAAGTCTCGTGCTTTCGCTCTTGAGCTGGCCGCAGGCGGCGAGGATGTCCCTGCCCCGCGGTGTTCTCACCGGCGATGCGTAGCCGGCCTTGTTTACCAGTTCGGCAAATTTCTCGATCTGGCTCCAGTCGGAACAGGTGTAGCGCGAGCCCGGCCACGGGTTGAACGGGATGAGGTTTATCTTGGCCGGGATTCCGGACAGCAGCTTAACCAGCGCGCGGGCGTCGGCGAGGCTGTCATTCACGTCTTTCAGCATCACGTATTCGAAGGTGATGCGGCGTGCGTTCGACAGACCCGGGTACGCCCGGCATGCCGCCATCAGTTCGGCGATCGGATAGCGCTTGTTGATGGGGACGAGTTCGTTGCGCAGGTCGTCGCGGACGGCATGCAGCGAAATTGCGAGCATGGTCCCAGATTCGGCGCCCCAGCGAGGGATCTCAGGCACGACGCCGGACGTCGAAAGTGTGATGCGCCGTTTGGACACGGACAGGCCGTCGCCATTTGCGGCGACGTCCATGGCACGGCGGACGTTGTCGAAATTGTAAAGCGGCTCACCCATGCCCATGAGTACGATGTTGGTGATCTTGCGATCTGTCATCGGCAGCAGGCGGCCGTCGCCGGGCGGCGTCGCACCGGGCCAATCGCCGATGCGATCGCGGGCAAGGAGGATCTGTGCGACGATCTCGTGGTGCTCGAGATTGCGGACCAGCGGCTGCGTGCCGGTATGGCAGAACGAACAATTCAGGGTGCAGCCGACCTGGCTGGATATGCAGAGCGTTCCGCGATCGGACTCCGGGATGTAGACGGTTTCGATCTCGGGCGCGGTCCGCTCACGGCCGCGGCGGGAAAGACGCAGCAGCCATTTTCGGGTTCCGTCGGTCGATACCTGCTCCGAGACGATCTCCGGCCGATCGAGTGAATAGGCTGCATCGAGGCGCGTCCGGAGGTCCTTCGAGACGTCGCTCATGTCGGCGAAGGAACGAACGCCACGCACGTAGAGCCAGCCCCAAAGCTGGTTGACGCGCATGCGCCGCTGCCTTTCGGGCACGCCGATCTCGGCCAGAGCCTCGGCGAGGCCTTGGCGGTCGAGGCCTGCCAACGACCGCTTTCCGGCGTCGGCGGATAGCGGCGTATGGTTCGGCGGAGTCTGGTCGAGGACGATGGTCACGGCGTGTCTCGCGTCGGCGGATCGGCGCAGAAGTGCCTCCGTTTACAGGCTTTTAATCCGGATTGGAAGGCTTCGACCAAGGCTGTGATCCTGTGCTGGCGGGCGCGCTGCGGCCATTCCCCGACGGGGCGGCGGAGTCGCGGCCTGGCTTGCGGTGCCACCGGGGGCGTGGCACTGGTCCTGCACGCTCAACGAAGGGACCGGGTCATGCTGAAAATCTATGGCGTCTATCGCAGCCGCGCGACGCGCAACATCTGGCTTGCGAATGAACTCGGAATTCCATTCGAGCACATCCCCGTGACACAGGCATACCGGGTCGCCGATCCGGCGGCAGCGGATGCGCCGCTCCATACGCGCTCACCGTCGTTTCTGGCCATCAATCCGAACGGGCATATTCCGTGTATCGACGATGACGGGTTTCGTCTCCACGAGTCGCTGGCCATCAATCTCTATCTGGCCAAGAAGCACAAAGGACAACTCGCTCCGCGTGACGTGCGCGAAGACGCACTCATGACGCAATGGGCCCTGTGGGCGGCGACGGAGGTCGAGACCAACGCGCTCAACGTCATGTACCACATGGCGGCATATCCGCCCGAGAAGCGCGATGCAAAGCTTGCGGCGACGTCGCTCGAAGCACTGCGTGCGCCGTTCGCGGTTCTCGATCAGGAACTGGCCGGCAAGGACTACATCGTCGGTGGTCGCTTTACGGTGGCTGATATCAATACGGCCGAGGTGTTCCGTTACGCGATGCCGGCGAAGGAGCTGTTTGCGGCAAACCCGAATGTGGCGGCATGGCTCAGGCGCTGCCAGGACAGGCCGGCGTTCAAGGCCATGATGGCGAAGCGAGAAGCGGAACCTGCTTGATCGAGACGCCGCCAGTCCAGATCTATGTCGATGCGGACGCCTGTCCGGTCAAGGACGAGATCGTCCGCGTCGGAGAGCGGCACGGCCTCGTCATGCACTTCGTGTCGAATGCCTGGATGAGATTGCCGGAAGGGCCGCTCGTCCGACGTGTCGTCGTGCCCGACGGTCCGGACGTTGCAGACGACTGGATCGCGGAACGTGCGGGTCCGAGGGACGTTGTAGTGACGAGCGACATTCCGCTGGCAGCGAGAGTGTTCAAGGCCGGGGCGCGGATCGTGACGAATTACGGCAAGCGGCTTTCCGACAAGAACATCGGCATGGCGGTGGCGTCGCGCAACCTGATGCAGGATCTGCGCGAGGCGGGCGTCGTGACGAGCGGCAACGCCAGCTTTTCGAGGAAGGCACGAAGCGATTTCCTGCAAGCCCTCGAGCAGGCGGTGCAGGAGGCGAAACGCGGGTGAGGCGGGTCGCTGACGGTCGTCGCGGCCCTCTCGCGCGGGCCCGGAATCGTGCCATAACGCGGCATGGCAAAAGCAACTAAAACGTCGTTCGTATGCCAGAACTGCGGCACGGCGCACTCGAAGTGGCAGGGTAAATGCACCGGCTGCGGCGAGTGGAACACGCTTGCCGAGGAAACCGATACCGCGCACGCTGGAAAGCCGCAGGGCCAAGTCGGCATGATGGGTTTCG
>ERZ761609.2213-NODE-2213-length-14903-cov-9.244477_pt1 | contig 14903 bp, 16 predicted proteins | sample MGYA00511163_ERZ761609 | MGnify/ENA primary metagenome ERZ761609 (study PRJEB28899, sample SAMN02445070) | bioreactor sludge metagenome | biome: EBPR sludge | place: Australia: Brisbane, Thorneside Wastewater Treatment Plant | collected 2011-12-16 ... | reverse complement strand
TCCGGCGCGGGGCAGAGCATTTCCTGCAGCTCGTGCAAAAAGAACTGGTTGGGGCGGCGGCCGTAATAGGAAAAAAGGTCGGAAAGCGGGTGCGTCATGGCCTCGGGTTCCTGTTTCTTGGAAAACATTAGTCATATATGAATAGAAAGCAGACTAAAGGTCGGGATGCGGGCTGTCAATATGATTATGAAAACAATAACATAACTTTGATGCCGCTTCGCCTTGAAATAGACTGCCCGTATTGGCTAAAAATGGATAACCACCCAAAAACGCCCGCGGAAGGCATGACCAAATTCCATCTGCACCTGATTTCGGATTCGACCGGCGGCACGCTCAACAGCGTGGTGAAGGCTTGTCTCGCCCAGTTCGAAGGGGTCGAGACCGAACAGCATTTCTGGCCGCTTATCCGCTCGCAGCGCCAGCTGCCCGCGGTGCTGGAGGGCATCCGGCAAAATCCGGGGCTGGTGCTTTATACGCTGGTCGATGAAGGCCTCGCCAAGACGCTGGAAAAACATTGTCTCGCCATGGGGGTGCGCACGCTGTCGATTTTGCATCCGGTGCTGGATTTGATGAGCCATTCATTCGGCATGCAAAGCCGCGCGGAGCCGGGGCTGCAACACCAGCTGAACGAAGAATATTTCGCACGCATGGATGCGGTCGATTACGCGCTCCATCACGACGACGGACAAAAAAGCGACCGCGACCTTGGCAAGGCCGATGTCATTCTGGTCGGCGTGTCGCGCACGTCCAAAACACCGACCTGCATTTATCTGGCCAACCGCGGCGTGAAGGCGGCGAACGTGCCCTATGTGCCGGGCGTGCCCTTCCCCGAGCGTGTGCTGGATTTGAAAACGCCGCTGTTCGTGGCGCTGACGGCATCGCCGGACAGGCTTATCGACATTCGCCGCAACCGCCTTAAACAGCTGGGGGAGCGGCGCGAGACGGATTATCTGGAGCCCGCGCATGTGGAGGCGGAGGTCGCCGAAGCACGCAAATTTTACAACCGCATGGGCTGGCCGGTGATTGATGTCACCCGCCGCTCTGTCGAAGAAACGGCGGCGGAAATTCTTTCGCTGCTTGACCATCACCGCGAAGCGCTTGCCAGCAACAGCGGCAAGGAAACGACGCAACAGGAAAAGGAATCCCAATGCCAGAAGCGAAACTGAAACAGGCCTGCGTCATGGGCTGGCCGATTGAACATTCGCTGTCGCCCCGTATCATGGGCTATTGGATTGCGCGCCATGGCGTCAATGCGACGTATAACGCGATGCCGGTCACGCTCGACCAGCTGAAAGACGCGATGCAGATGCTTATCGACAGTGATTATGCAGGCTGCAACCTGACCATCCCGCTGAAAGAAGAAGCTATGGCGCTGATGGACAGCCATGATGACAGCGCGCTGGTATCGGGCGCCATCAATACGGTTGTCGTGAAAGACGGCAAGCTCAAGGGCTATAACAGCGACGGCTTCGGCTTCATGGAAAGCCTGAAATCGCAGTTCCCCGAATGGCGCGGCGACAAGGTCGTGGTCGTCGGCACGGGCGGCGCGGCGCGCGGGGTTATCTCCGCCCTCAAAAATGCAGGTGCGGAGCACTTTGCCCTTGTCAACCGCACGCCCGAGCGCGCGGAGAAAATCGTCAGCGGGCTTGAGCTGAATGCCGAAGTTTTCAAATGGGAAGACCGCCAACAGGCACTGTCCGGCGCGACGATGCTGGTGAACGGCTCTTCGCTCGGCATGATTGGCCAGCCGCCGCTGGAGCTGGACCTCTCCACCCTGCCGCCTGACGCGGCGGTGTGCGACCTTGTTTACCGTCCGCTGATGACGCCGCTTTTGATGTCGGCGCGCGCCCGCGGCAACCCGACGGTCGAAGGACTTGGCATGCTGCTCAATCAGGCGCGCCTTGGTTTCCGCGAATGGTTCGGGCAAGACCCCGACGTGACGCTGGAGCTTTACGAAGACATGCGAAAGGCCGCGGCATGATTGTGCTGGGCGTTACAGGCTCCATCGGTATGGGCAAATCGACGGTGTCGAATATGCTCAAGGAAATGGGCATTCCCGTGCATGACGCAGATGCGACGGTGCATAAACTGCTGGCGGCAGGCGGTGCGGGCGTTGCGCCGGTTGCGCAGCTTTTCCCCGAAAGCCTCGCGCAGGATGCAAACGGGCAGGGCTATATCGACCGCAAGGTGCTGGGCCAAATCGTTTTTGCCGATGCCGAAAAGAAAAAAGCGCTGGAGCAGATTTTGCACCCGATGGTGCAGCAAGACAGCGCCGCTTTCCGCGCCGATATGGAACAAAAAGGCCATAAGCTGGTCGTGTTCGATATTCCGCTTCTCTATGAAACCGGCGGGCAGCGTCGCGTCGATAGCGTGCTAGTGGTGACGGCGCCCGCCGATGTGCAAAAAGCGCGCGTCATGGCGCGCCCCGGTATGACCGAAGAGCGTTTCAATCATGTATTGTCGCAGCAGGTGCCGGATGCCGAAAAGCGCGCCCGCGCCGATTACATCGTGACCACCGATGTCAGCATGGACGATACGCGCGAGCAGCTGAAAAAAATCATTGATACGATACTGCCGCCGCAAAAGCCGCGCGCCGCGCCGCCCGCGAACGGGAGACACTGAGTATGGCCGATATCCGCGAAATCGTATTCGATACTGAAACCACAGGCTTCGAGCCTTCGGAAGGTCACCGTCTGGTGGAGCTGGGCTGCGTCGAGCTTTTGAACCACCTGCCCACAGGCCGGCATTTCCACGTTTACCTGAACCCGCAGCGCGATGTGCCCTCGGACGCTGTGCGCATTCACGGCCTGACGACGGAATTTTTGCAAGACAAGCCGCTGTTCACGGAAAAGGTCGGCGACTTTCTCGACTTCATCGGCGATGCGACGCTGGTTATTCACAACGCTGAATTCGATATGAAATTCATCAATGCCGAACTGAAAGCGGCGGGGTTTTTGAAACCTATTCCTATGACGCGCGTGGTCGATACGCTGACCATGGCGCGCAAAAAATTTCCAGGTCAGCCCGCGAACCTCGATGCGCTTTGCCGCCGCTTTAAAATCGACAATACGGAGCGTAAACTGCACGGCGCGCTGCTCGATGCGCAGCTGCTGGCGGAGGTTTATCTGGAGCTTTTGGGCGGGCGCCAGCACGGCCTTGGCCTTGCCGCCGAAGCCGCCGCGACGTCGGCGCAGCTGAATGCCAGTATCAAACGCCAGGACCGCCCGAAGCGCAATTTTCCGCCGAGCGAATCCGACATCGCCACCCACGAAAAATTCGTCGAAAAAATCAAAGACAACCTTTGGTCTGCCGCGAAAAAAGCGGAGGGGTAAACAAAAAAAACCGCCCATCAACGGGCGGCTTTTTTGTTTGTATCCGGCGCGGATTAGTTGGCGGCGGTTTTTTGTTTTTCGGCCTGCAGGCGTTTGACTTCGTTGACGTAGATGGTCTCGAAGCTGATGGGCGTCAGGTACAGCGGCGGATAGCCGCCCTTGGACGTCAGGCTGGCCACGATTTCACGCACGAAGGGGAAGAGCAGCTTGGGCACTTCGACCATCACCACGGGCTGGTGGTTTTCCTTCGGGATGTTTTTGAGAATAGCGAGCGCGCCATAGGCGAGGTCAACGATGAAGCAAACTTTGCCGTCGTCTTTTTTCTTGGCTTCAATGCGGAAATGCACGCTGCATTCATAGGCGTCATCGCGCACCTGCTGGTGGCGCAGCGAAATTTGCACGTTGGTGTCCGGCTGCGGCCAACCGCTGACCAGACTTTCAGGCGCGTTCGGGTTTTCGAACGACAGGTCTTTGATATATTGCGCGACGACCTGAATGCCGGGGGCGGCGTCGTTTGCTTGCGGGGTTTGCGTTTGCTCGGTCATGGGCAAAATCCTTATGTTCGTGGCCGCGAAACCGTGCGGCGGCGTTTAAATAGGTGCATCAGGGGTAGCACCCTGCCGCAGGGGGTGCAAGCGTGAATCCTTTGTCATAAGTTTGTCATTTTCCTTGCGGCGGCAAGTGCTGCGGCGGCTCCGGCGGTCGCGTGCTGTGCGCAGGGGCTGCGGGGTCGATTTCGGTGTATTCGGCTTCGATAATGGTGGTTTCTTCGCCCATGCCGCTGCCGTGGCGGGTTTTCTGGTTGAAGCGTGCATGGCGGCGGATGAAACCGTCCGGATTTTTTTGCATGCGCTGGAAAAACAATCTGCGCAAATGCGGCGCCAGCAGCGGCAAAGCCAGAAAATCGCTGATAAAGCCGGGAAAAATCAGCAAAAGCCCCGCCAGCAGCAGGCAAACGGCGTCGAACATCCCCTCGACCACGAAAAGGTCGTCATCGGCGGTTTGCACGCGCGACCAGATGCCGCCTTGTCCGCGCAGCACATAGGTGCCCAAAGCGGCCGCCCCCATAAGCCACAGCAGCGAAAGCCCGAGCCCGATTTCACCGCCAATGGCGATAAAACCGATGATTTCAATAAGCGGCAAAAGCAGGAACAGTTTAAAAAAGATATTCATTTCAGCGCGTTGTTTTTGTTATGACGGTGACAGGGCTTGCGCGCGGCGCATGGCCGGACTATGTCTAAAGCGGCGGATTTCTAGCCTCTGACGCTGGATAGCCGTATTCTTATAATATAGACTGCAAGCATGCAAGCCCCGCGGGCCTGCCGCCGGAAACCTAGACCAGACAGGACATTACCGACGTGTATATCGATATTCTTATTTTTGCCCTGATTGCAGCCTTTTTGATTTACCGCCTGAATGCGGTTCTGGGCACGCGCCATGGCGACGAACGCCAGCGCCCCAACCGTTATGATACGGCCGCGCAGCCCGAAGCGCCGGAGGGACGCGACGCCGTGACGCTGGATGCCGAACCCCAGCGCGGCAACGTTGTCAGCCTTGCAGGGGCGGAGGGGCATATCGATACCGATGCCAATGCCGATGGCCGTATCGAAACAGGCCTGCGCGACATTGCCGAAGCCGACAGCTATTTCGAGCTGAATAGCTTCATGCAGGGCGCGCGCGCCGCGTTTGAAATGATTGTGATGGCCTATAGCCGCGGCGACCTTGATACGCTGCGTCCGCTTTTGAGCCCGAAGCTTTTTGCAGATTTCGCCGCGGGGGTTAAAAACCGCGAAGCCCTCGGCCAGACGAACGAGCTGATTATCCACCGCATCAAGGCCGCCCGCATTGTCGAAGCGCATCTGGGCGGCACCATGGCCTATGTCACCGTCGATTTCGACGTGGAGGAAACTTCCGTCACGCGCGATGCCAGCGGCAATGTGATTGACGGCAGCCCCGACCGCGTTTTCAGCGTCGAGGATATCTGGACCTTCACCCGCGATACGCGGGCATCGGACCCGAACTGGGCACTTATCGAAACCCGCGCTGCTGAAAAATAATCCATGCCGATAATCTTGCGCCGTCATGTCCTTGCCGCGCCGTTTTTGGCGCTTTTGCTGTTGGCTGCTTGCGAAGAAAAAAAGAAACCGGCAGAACTGCCCCCGCCCGAAGATGGTTTTTATCTGCGCGCCGCGTCTTTCGACGCGCTGCCCGGCTGGACGGCGGATGACCATGCGGCGGCGCTGGCGGCCTTTGGCGTTTCTTGCACACGGATTGAAAAACGTCCGGCCGAAGCCCCGTTTTTTGCGCAAATTGATTATGCGGGCGCGGCGGCGGATTGGCAGGCCTCTTGCAAAACCAGGCCTGCCGCAGCCGAAGATGCACGCGCGTTTTTCGAAAGCCAGTTCATACCTTACGAAATCTGGGCAGACCCGCGCCATGGCGAAACACGCGAGGGCTTGTTTACGGGCTATTACGAACCGCAGCTGCGCGAAGCGGCGGCGGACAGTGCAGCCGGTGTGCCGCTTTATGGCCGCCCCGATGATTTGCTCACCGTTAACCTCGGCGATTTCCGGCCGGATTTGAAAGGCGAGAGCATTTCAGGCCGTGTGAAGGGCACGCAGCTTGTGCCGTATCTGACGCGCGCGGAAATCGAAGAAGGGGCGCTTATCGGCCGTGCCGAAGTGCTGGCAACGGTCGATAGTCCGATTGATGCGTTCTTTTTGCACATTCAGGGCTCCGGCCAGGTGGTCAAGCAGGACGGCAGTGTCGAGCGCATCGGCTACGCCGCGCAAAACGGGCATAAATATGTCGCCATCGGGCGTGAATTGATTGCGCGCGGCATCATGACCAAAGAAAACGTGTCGATGCAGTCTATACGCACATGGCTGGAGCAAAACCCGGACGAGGCGCAGGCTTTGATGAATGTGAATCCGTCCTATATCTTTTTCCAGCGTCTGGGGGCGGACGGCCCCTTGGGGGCGGAGGGCGTGGTTCTGACCCCGCGTCGCAGCCTTGCCGTTGACCGCCGCCGCATCCCCTATGGCGCGCCCGTTTTTATTGATGTTGAAGCGCCCGCGGAAAATGCGGCAGATACGGCAGCCGCACAAACAACCGCGCCGCCGCGCATTGCGCAGCTGATGATTGCGCAAGATACGGGCGGCGCTATTCGCGGTGCGGTGCGCGGTGATTTTTTCTGGGGTGCGGGCGACGATGCCGCGCATCAGGCAGGGCTGATGAAAAGCCGCGGCCACGCGTGGCTTTTGCTGCCGCGCGGCGTTGTCCTGCCCGAAGCGGTGACATGGCGTGCCGATATGCCGCCGCCCCCGCCGCAAGACAAAAAGGAATAACAGCATGGCCGCCGCCGATACCACATCGCCCTTCGGCACTTATGCGCTTTCCGGTTGGCGCGCCCGCGCGCTTGCCGCCGCGCAAGCCATGCCCGCGAACTGGCTCGGGCGGCGCGGCGCGCTTTTGATGCGCAAACTGGTTTTAAAGGGCGGGCCCGATATTATCGATGCCGAGGTCGAGGGTGTGAAGTTCCGGCTTTACATGCGCGATAACGTGTCGGAGCGGAAATATCTTTTCCTGCCCCAGTTTTTTGATGCGCAAGAACGCAAAATGCTGCGCGAAACGCTGGCGGGTGGCATCTTTGTGGATATTGGCGCGAATGCGGGTATTTATTCGCTTTGCGGCGCGTCTGCTGCCGGTGAAACAGGCCGCGTTCTGAGCATCGAGCCGAACCCGGCCGTGGCCGCGCGTTTGAAATTCAACCTTTCCCTGAACGGCTTCGAGGCGCGCACGCATGTGGAGCAGGCGGGCGTGTCGGACAGCGCGGGGCATTTCGACCTTGTGCTGGATGAAACCAATCTGGGCGGCTCCAGCCTTGCGCTGCAACGCTCGGAAAAGGCTATATCGGTCCGCTGCGACTTGCTGCAAAACATTCTGTCTGCGCAGGGCATTACGCATATCGATGCACTTAAGATCGATATTGAGGGCGCGGAAGACCGCGCACTTATTCCGTTTTTGCAGGATGCGCCGCCCTCTTTGCACCCGCGTTTGGTGGTGATTGAAAATTCGCAAAAAGACTGGCAGCAGGATTTGCCGGCGGCCTTTGCCGCCGCGGGCTACAGGCTGCAGGCAACCACACGCATGAACCTTATCTATATCAAAGACGGAAAATAAACCCAGTATCAGGATATTTTTTGCGGCGCAGGTACGCTTTCGATTTGCGCCTCGATGTCTTCGAGGGTCGGGGTTTGCGTTTGCGCCCCCATAGCAAGGCAGGCAAGGCTGGCGCCGATGCTGGCGCGGTGCAGCGCTTCCAGCCAGTTCATGTTCTTTTGCAAACAGGCGGCGAAAATACCGCAAAACGTATCGCCTGCGCCCGTGGTATCCACCGGGTCAACGCGCAGGGCATCGACGGCATAAACACTGCCTTCGCGCGCGGCGACGGAGCCTTTAGCCTCCAGCGTGATGATGCAGGTCAGGTTGCCTTTTTTGGAAATGAAGGCAGCGATTTTCTGCGCATCTGTTTCTGTGCTGCCAAAGCCTTGCGCCATTTGCAGCGCTTCAATTTCATTCACAATAACATAGTCGATATGCGCGAGCGCTTCTTCGGCCAGATGCGCGGCGGGCGATGCGTTCAGCACAGTCGTCGCGCCGAGTTTCTGCGCGCGTGCCAGCACGCTCAAGGTTTCGGCGGGGGTGACTTCCATCTGTGCGAGGATGATGTTTTTCTCGCCCAGAACTTCGTCCGGCACCTGGTCTGCGGTCGCATCCAGATTGGCACCCGGCGCCACCATGACAATATTTGCACCCTGCGCATCGACGGCGATGGTGGCGCAGCCCGTCGGGCGCTCCGAAATGCCGATACCGGCTGCCCAGATGCCGTGGTTTTTAAGGTTGTTGATGCTGCGGCGGCCGAAGGAATCATCGCCGACCTTGCCGACGAAGGCGACTTTTGCGCCTGCGCGTGCGGCGGCGACGGCCTGATTAGAGCCTTTACCGCCCGCGCGGCTCAGGTAATCGGCGCTGCACAGCACCGTTTCGCCTGGCTGCGGAAAATGGCCGACGGGCATGACGATATCGACGTTGAGCGAGCCGAAAACAATAATCATTCTCAATACCCCTTGCGGGCCTAAAAAAACCTGAAAAGGCCTCTTGGGTCAGCTTATGCCTAAGTGCCCGTGCGGTCTATATAAATTGCAGCGCCGATAAAGCGCGCGGGGGCGGCCAAATATAGCGCGATAGGCGGGCTTTATGAATGCAAACAAGTACTAAACAAGTCCCTTATGTAATTATATTGCATGGGCGCAAGGGGGCGTGTACACCTAGAAAAGCCTGAAAACCACGAAAAACAACAAGGCAGGGTCGCCATGACGCTCACCAAACTTCCGGACCTTAAAAACCGCCCGCGTACAACGGCGCTGGAGTTTTACAACAGCTTTTTCCAGCACCGCCTCGACGACCTGCATAAAGAAGGTCGCTATCGCGTGTTTGCGGATCTGGAACGTCAGGTCGGTCGTTTTCCCAAGGCCGTTTTCCGTGATGATGCGGGGGCGGAGCGCGAGATTACCATCTGGTGCAGCAACGATTATCTGGGCATGGGGCAACACCCCGATGTCATCGCCGCCATGTGCGACGCCGCCAAAACGGCGGGCGCGGGCGCGGGCGGCACGCGCAATATTTCCGGCAATACGCATTATCATGTGATGCTTGAAAGCGAACTTGCGGATTTGCACGGCAAAGAAGCCGGGCTTTTGTTCACTTCCGGTTATATCTCCAACGAAGCGGCGCTGTCGACGATTGCGAAGCTGTTGCCGGACTGCGTGATTTTTTCCGACGCGCTCAATCACGCGTCGATGATTCAGGGTATCCGCGGCGCGGGCTGCGAAAAGTACATCTTCCGCCACAACGACCTTGCGCACCTTGAACAGCTTTTGCAATCGGTGGAGCGTTGCCGCCCGAAAATCATCGCCTTTGAATCCGTCTATTCGATGGACGGCGACATCGCCCCTATCGGCGCGATTTGTGATTTGGCCGAAAAATACGGCGCATTGACCTATCTGGACGAAGTGCATGCTGTCGGTATGTACGGCGCGCGCGGTGCGGGCGTGGCGGAGCGTGACGGCGTTATGGACCGCGTGGATATTATCGAAGGGACGCTCGGCAAGGCCTTTGGCGTCATGGGCGGGTACATTGCCGCCAGTCGCGCCATTGTCGATTGCGTGCGCTCTTACGCTTCCAGCTTTATTTTCACGACGGCTTTGCCGCCCGCGCTTTTGGCCGGTGCGCTTGCCAGCGTGCGTCACCTTAAAGCGTCCAAGGCCGAGCGTGCGCGGCATCAGGAACGCGCCGCGACCTTGAAAAGAATTTTGACCGAAGCCGGTCTGCCCGTGTTGCCGTCTGTCAGCCATATCGTGCCTGTCATGGTGGGCGATGCACGTCTTTGCAAAAAAGCCAGCGACGAGCTGATGGCGCGTCATGACATCTACGTCCAGCCTATCAACTACCCGACCGTGCCGCGCGGGACGGAGCGCCTGCGCCTGACGCCGACGCCGTTCCACAGCGACGAGGACATGTACGCGCTGCGCGATGCGCTTTTGGAAGTATGGGCAGGTTTGTCGCTGCGCAAGGCGGCTTGAGGCCATGATGGGCGAATGGCTAAGGCTGCTGTTCGCCCTTGTATTCTGCGGCGGTTTTGCCGCGTTTATGATGCGCACAATCTGGCTGGGATTTAAAACGGGCAAGATGCCGCATACCGACAGCCGCACTGTCGCCTGCCGGCGCAAACAACCCCTGTTTTTCTGGTTTTTGGCCTTTTTGTTTGTCGGCTTTGCTGCCGCCGCGCTTTATACGTTTTATCTGGCCGTGCTGAACGTCTTGTAAAGATTATCCGTTTTTAGGCCGCCGGCGCAGGGCGGGCAGGCTCAGAAGTGTGATGTCCTTTTCCGTCGTGGTCGCGGGCGGTTTGGGGAAAAGCTGTTCTCCGCGGTCATTCACCACAATATTGTTTTCACGGATACCGCGCAGTTTGCCGCTGCGCGTGACCACGAAATGGCTATGCAGTTTTAAATCCGTCTGCCAGAACGCCTCGCGCAGCTGGGATTGCGTCAGGCCGATGGCGACGACTTTATTGGCGTTTTTGCCGCGCGCCGCGCGCGGTTTGCGGCGCAGGCGTTTGGCTTCCGCCGCATCCACCACACGCACGCCAATCTTGTAAAAGGCGGAACAGTTATGCTGGTCATCCTGCGCGTCATAGGGGTCGGCGCTTTTGCTCGGGCTGTCGAAAAAATAAAATTCGACGGCGTTCGGCGGAATGTTCAGTTTTTTGACGTCGCGGTCTTTGACTTCATGCGCAATCGCGCTGCCCGCGGGAATTTTCTTGTGGGGCACGATAAATTCGACGAAGGTGCGCATTTTTTCCACGGCGTAAAACCCCCTTAGCGCGGCGGCGCATCACCCTGTGGCGGGCGGCGGCGGCGGGGGTTCGGCATGCTCGGTATCAGCACGTCTTTTTGCAAAACGGGGTTGTAAAGCCCGGCCAGTTTTTCGGGCGCAATGGTACGTCCGTGCTGCGGCGTTTTGGGGTAAACCTGCTGCAAGTTTGCGTTGATAACGACATGGTTTTCCGTCACCGGCTGGATGCTGTGGTTGCGCGTGACGATAAAAATATCATGCGCCTCGACGCGGCTGTCCCATTGCATGCGGCCTTCAAGACTTTTGTAATCGCTGCCCGCCAGCATGGTTTTGACTTCGTGGCGCGTCAGCGTTTCATGCGCCAGCAGGTATTCTTTGGACGTGTTTTTTTTATGCGCGAGGCTTTCCTGCGGCGTCAGTTTTGCGGGCGCGTCGTAAAAATAAAACGCGCAGGCTTCGCGCGGAATGTCGAGGTCGGCAAGGTCGCGGCTTTCCACGGCAAAGGGCACCGCAATTCCTTTTTGCGGTTCGCTGCTGTGGGGCACGATAAAGGCCACATACGTCTGTAAGGTTTCCTTAAGGGGCATGACATTTCATACCACAGGTGCGGGCGCACGAACAGGCCGCAAAAGCGACATAAAAACCCTGATTTTTCATCGCTTTAAGGCCGCAAATAGGCGGGGTTTTGATGAAAGGGCGCCAAGGTGCGCTCGTAGGCGGCTTTTTCGGCGGCGAAGTTCGAGTAATCGTCAAGGTTCAGAAAGGCGTAGGTCTGCGCGCCTGTTTTGATGTGCATGTGATAATCGGTGATGATGCTGGCTTGCTGCTCCACGTTATAGCTCTCAAGCGGTTTGTCGGGCTTCAGGCCGTATTCGTAGTGCTGGTGATATTTTTCACCGGGCAGCAGGCGGCTGTAATTTTCAAAAGCCAGTTTCAGCGCCCCCGGCATCAAACCGTTCTGTCCCTGCCAGACATGCGCCGCTTCGTGCATGAAAACATATTTGTGATAGTCGCTGGTGCAATGGCTGTAATCGTTTTTGCAGGTGTTATCGCGGATGATGATAACGTTTTTGTGCGTCACCCCCTCCGCCCCCTGCCAGTCCAGCCAGCGTGTGGCGGCGGCGGATTGATGCACGCGCACTTTGTTGTAATCGACTGAATCTTTGAACACTTCGCGCAGCATGGTGGTCTCGCCCGCTGTTAATGCGCGCCCCGGCAAGTTGGGCAGCAGCACTTGGTCGATACCCACCAGCGTTGCCGCGGTCAGCAAAAGCGTACGGCAGGCTTTGACCCAGACGGGCGCTTTGCGCGACACGGCCTTGGCAAGACCGCTGCGCAGCTTGCCGAGGGCATTCGATTGCCGCGCGGCCGTTTCTGCACCGGTTGATTCTTTGTGTTCATGCTTTGACATAGTGCGATAGCCTACGCCCATGACGCTTTGTGTCAAGTTATAATGCCATATTGTAATAATATTGCTTTACCAAAAAGAACATTTGGGGTACAAACGGCGGGAGAATGATTTTTAGCCGTCTTTGCTTCGGGCGGAACTTTTTTGAATAAAAGATTTGGGATAGGCAAGGATATGGTTCAGCGCGTCAAAACGGTCGCTTTTCAGGGTGTGGATGTTCTTGATATCGACGTCGAAGTGCAAATCACGCAAGGGCTGCCGGCTTTTGGCATCGTCGGCTTGCCCGACAAAGCCGTCGCGGAAAGCCGCGAGCGTGTGCGCGCCGCACTGCATGCCATCGGTCTTGCGCTGCCGGCAAAACGGGTGACGGTCAACCTTGCCCCTGCCGATGTCGTCAAAGAGGGCAGCCATTTTGACCTGCCCATCGCGCTGGGCGTTCTTGCGGCCATGGGCGTTTTTCCGGGCGAAGAGCTTTCGCATTACAGCGCGCTTGGCGAGCTATCACTGGACGGCAGTTTGCGCGCGGTATCGGGCGTTTTGCCCGCAGCGATTTCCGCATCTGCGCAGGGGCGGGGCATTATCTGCCCCAAGGACTGCGGCGGCGAAGCCGTGTGGGCGGGCGATTTGGACGTGCTGGCGCCGGATAATCTGGTCGCGCTGCTCAATCACATGAAAGGCACGCAAGTGCTGACAAGGCCGGAGGCCACGATGGCGGAGATAAACCCCATCCGCCTCGACCTTGCCGATGTGAAGGGGCAGGAAAGCGCCAAACGCGCGCTCGAAGTTGCCGCGGCGGGCGGGCATAACATGCTGATGGTGGGGCCGCCGGGCTCCGGCAAATCCATGCTGGCGGCAAGGCTGCCGGGTATTTTGCCGCCGCTTAGCCCGCGCGAAGCGCTGGAGCTTTCGATGATACATTCGATTGCAGGCGCGCTCGAAGGCGGCAAGCTGGTGACTACGCGCCCTTTCCGAGACCCGCATCATTCCGCATCGACACCGGCGATTATCGGTGGCGGACTGCGCGCGAAGCCGGGCGAAATATCCCTTGCCCATCACGGCGTTCTGTTTCTGGACGAGCTGCCGGAATTCAATCGCCAGACGCTGGAGGCGCTGCGCCAGCCACTTGAAACCCGCCGCGCGCTTGTCAGCCGCGCGAATTATCATGTGACCTTCCCCGCGCATTTTCAGCTGATTGCCGCGATGAACCCGTGCCGCTGCGGTCATGCGGCCGATGCGGCGCTGGCCTGCGGCCGCGTGCCGAAATGTATGGCGGATTATCAGGCCAAAATTTCAGGGCCTGTTTTCGACCGCATCGATATTCACATCGACGTGCCTGCCGTCAGCGCGGCCGATTTGGCTTTGCCGCCGCCGCGTGAATCTTCTGCCCATGTCGCGCTGCGCGTGGATGCGGCGCGCCGTCGCCAGCAAGACAGATTTGCCGCAGAAGGCGCCGCGCATCTGTTCACCAATGCCGAAGCCGACGGTGATATGCTCACGCGGATTGCCCCCATGCAGGGGGCGGCGCAAAAACTGCTCGGCGACGCTGCTGAAAAAATGAAATTGTCGGCGCGCGGCTGGCACCGCGTTTTGCGCGTATCGCGCACCATCGCCGATTTGGCGGGACGGGACGTGATTGATGTGCCGGATGTGGCCGAGGCGCTGTCTTACCGCCGCCTGCGCGGCCCCTTGGCGCTGGCCGCGTGACGGGATGGCAGATTCGGGGCGGGGAGAAAAAAATATCCTATTTAATTCAAATAGATAATATGGTTTTTCGCGGTTTCGATTGTCGATAATACGGCTTCTGTGTTAACATTATTTAATAGCGAAAATACCAGTGTCTTAACACTGGCCATGCCGCGGCGTGCCAAACGCGCGGATAACAAACGAGGAGAGCCCTATGGTCGATACCGTTCAGAACGAGCAGGCAGGCGGTCAACTGATTGACAACCAGGCGGCGATTCAGAAAAACGCTCTCGCGATTGAACAAACACTTTCGCAAATGGGTATTCAAGGCGGCGGTGGCGGCGGCGGTGCAGCCGGCGGCCCTAAATCCGATGTGGCTGAAGTGCTTGAAAGCACCGCCATGAAAAGCGTTACCGCCAAGGCAGGTCCGATTGGCAGCATGTTCGTGACGGCGATGACGGATATTTCCGATAGCTCAAGACGTGGCGGCGCCGAGGGTATGTTTGGCGGCAATAAGCGCGACCGCGCTATTCAAAGCAAATACTCAGGTTCCGACGGTTTCATGCCGTCCAGCTATTCCGAACGTTCTGCGATGGCCAAAGACGCGCGCCGTCCAAGTAAGGCGGAAACCGCAGAGCGTAAACTCGCGGCACAAATCAACGGTGCAACTTCGACCGTGGCGGGGCATTCGTATGCGCATGGTAACAGCTCCGTCATCGCAGGGGGCGCAAAGATTTCGGGCGCCAGCATTTCCGCGCTCAGTGCCGCGCCGGCTATTCTGTCTGACCCTGTGCTGAAACAATATCAGGACAACATCGTGACGGCGAAAAACAACCTCAATTCGCCGAGCTGGGCGCGTATCAACGAAGGCCTCGCGCAGGGGCATGCGAACATGGAACAACTGGCCAACCAGGAAACGCCGGAACAGCAGCGTATGCGTATGGGGCAGGCCTCGCAGTCCTATAAAGTCATGGTTGCGGAGGAGCAAAACGACTTTGCCGCCAGCCGCGGACCGAGCGCGCCGAAGCGTCGATATCGACCGCCTGCGCCCGGAACGGGAT
>ERZ761609.2211-NODE-2211-length-14905-cov-5.477441_pt1 | contig 14905 bp, 11 predicted proteins | sample MGYA00511163_ERZ761609 | MGnify/ENA primary metagenome ERZ761609 (study PRJEB28899, sample SAMN02445070) | bioreactor sludge metagenome | biome: EBPR sludge | place: Australia: Brisbane, Thorneside Wastewater Treatment Plant | collected 2011-12-16 ... | reverse complement strand
CATCACCTTCGTGTTTGTGACCCACGATCAGGAAGAGGCGCTCTCGATGTCTGACCGCATTGCGGTCATGTTCAAGGGCAAGGTGCTGCAGGTCGCAAGCCCGCGCGCCCTTTATGAAGCACCCAATTGCCGCGAGGTCGCAGACTTCATCGGCAGCATCAATTTCTTTGACGCAACCGTGCGCGGCCAGGAGGGCGGCGACGTCATTCTGGAAGCTGCGGGCCTTGGCACGGTGCGCGCGAATCTTCCGGCAGAGCACGGCTTTATCAGCCCGGGTGCCCGCGTGATTGCCGCCATTCGCCCTGAGAAAATCCTGCTCCTGGCAGATGGCAATGGCCAGCCGGGGCAGTCAGCCGCCGGGGTGATTGGCGCCCACGCCTATCTTGGAGACCGCGACCATCTGCAAGTCGCGCTTTCGGGCCGCAAAGAGCCGGTTGCTGTTGCTGCCCAGCAAATTGAACGCGCCCTCACCGCCCGCTTTGACTCCGGCCAGAAAGTAACACTGGGATGGGACAAAGCCGCGATGCTGGTGCTGCCGGGCTAGCTCTCGCCCGCCGCTTCCGCCGGAAGCAGCTTGTCAAACAGGCGTGTCACATCCGCCTCGGCGGCACGGATCGCCTCTTCCAGTGCCGCAAATGAAGTCATCTCCACCCCGCGCAGCAGCAGGGGCGCAATCTGCGCGAACGCCTCCGCGCTGTCGGATTTTCCCTCCAGCGCCACACGCGCAATCTGCGTGACAGCCTCATAGAGTGTCAGCGCCGAGACCAGCGCCCTGGCATCTTCGGCCGGAACAACACCCTCCTGCGCCAGCCAGCCAATGACTGATACCGCATGACGCGGCAGCTCATGCGGCATCGGCCGCTGGTGCGCGAGCAGCAGCGCCTGCGCGATGAATTCGGCATCAATCTGGCCGCCATCGGCGATCTTCACGTCAAAGCAGTCGGCGGCCGGCCGCTCGGCCTTCATGCGGCGGCGCATGGCGCGCGCATCGCGGAAAATGTCAAAGGCTATGGTCGGCCGCGTCAGCGCGCCGTCAATGGCCGCCTGCACTCTGGCGATAAAGCCGTCATCACCGGCAATCACCCGCGCCTTCGTCAGCGCCATGCGCTCCCACGTCCACGCTTCATCGCGCTGGTAGGCAATGAATGAGGCAAGCCGCGTTGCCACTGGCCCCTTATTGCCCGACGGGCGCAGCCGCATGTCCACGTCATAGAGCCGGCCCTCGGCCGTCAGCGACGTCAGCGCGGCGATCATGCGCTGGCTGACCTTGGCAAAATACTGGCTGGGCGCCAGTGGCCGCGTGCCATCCGACTGGACCACTTCATCGTCAAACTCATAGATGAACATGAGATCAAGATCAGACGCCGCCGTCATCTGCCGCGCGCCGCATTTGCCCATGGCGACAATCGCACAATGGCTGTCAGGCACGGCGCCATGCTGTCGCACAACGTCTGCGCGCACATGGGTGAGCAGTCCTGAAACCAGCACCGAGGCGACATCCGCATAGGCGCGTCCGGCTTCAATCGCGCCTGCATGACCGCGCAACAGCGAAAGGCCGATGCGGAAACGCTGCTCATTGGCGATGCGGCGCGCCGCATCAAGCACCCCCTCCAGACTTTCGGCATTTTCAGTCTGCTGACGGAACAGGTTTTCAACCTCAGCCTCATCTGGCAGCCGCAGCAGGAAGGCGGGATCAAGCATGGCATCGATCACGCCTGGCCGCTGCGCCAGATGACGTGCGATGCGGGGCGCCTGACCCAGCACTTCCACCACCAGCGCCATCAATGCCGGATTGGCCTGGAACAGCGCAAACAGCTGCACACCTGCGGGCAGCCCGCTGACAAACCGGTCAAAGCCCAACAAGGTCTGGTCAGGATCAGGCGCGCGGGCGAAATCGGCGATCAGCGCGGGCAACAGAGCGGCGAGCTTTTCGCGTGCCCGTGGCGAACGCGTCGCGCGAATGCGGCCCGCCGTCCAGTTCTGGATCAGCGGCGCCAGCTCGGTCCCGCGCTTGAACCCCTGCGCCTCCAGCGCAGCGCCCAGCCGCGCCACATCGTCCTCCGTTACGAGACTGATGGCCTGCGCCCTGCCCTCACCGGCGGGCGCATTGTCGAACAGGCTGTCGAAATGCCGCTCAACATTGGCAAGATGCGCCAGAAGCTCGGCGCGGAATGCATCCGCGTCGTCATAACCGGCGAAATTGGCGATGCGGGCAACACCTGCGGCATCGGCGGGCAGCTTGTGGGTCTGCTCGTCATCGGTCATCTGCACGCGATGTTCGACCGTACGGAAGAAACGATAGGCGCGCATCAGCTCATCGCGCGTCACATCGGGCACATGATTGAGCGCCACCAGGGCATCCAGCATGGCGCGCGTTTCACGCCCGCGCAGGCGCATCTCGCGCCCGCCCAGCACCAGCTGCCGCGTCTGCACATAGAACTCGACTTCGCGGATGCCGCCGCGGCCCAGCTTGATGTCATGGCCTTCCACCGCAATGGTCTTGTGGCCGCGCGCGGAGTGGATCTGCCGCTTCATCGCACGCATGTCGTCGATCGCGGCATAGTCGAGATGACGGCGGAACACGAAGGGCGTGAGCATGTGGAGAAATGCCTCGCCCGCCTTGCGATCACCGCCCACCGCACGCGCCTTGATGAAGGCGGCGCGCTCCCAGTTCTGGCCCATGCTTTCGTAATAGATCTCTGCGGCGGGCGCGGAAATCGCAACCTGCGTCGCCGAAGGATCAGGCCGAAGCCGCAGATCGCAGCGGAACACATAGCCATCGGCCGTCACCGTCTGGATGGCGCGCACGATGTCCTGAGTCAGGCGCACGAAGAATGGCGCCTCCTCCTGATTGCCGGCCAGCTTCAGATGATCCGGCTCGAAGAAGACCACGATGTCGATGTCGCTGGAATAGTTGAGCTCGCGCGCGCCAAACTTGCCCATTGCCAGAATGATAAGTCCGGAACCCTCCTCGGGCGCCTCGCGGTTCTTCAGCACAATCTTTCCGGCATCATGTGCCGCGCGCAGATGAAAGCGTGTCGCCGCACCGATGGCGGCTTCCGCCAGATCAGAGAGATGACCTGTCACCTCAAAAAGATCGAGCGCCCCGCCAACATCTCCCAGCGCAATGGCAAGGGCCGCCTTGCGCTTTGCCCGCCGCATGGCGGCATGAAGCGCGTCAACGCTTTTCTCGCGATCGGCTGCCGCCATCTCCTCAAGCGCATCCTGGGTCACCTCCTGCGCGCCGCGCGTCAGAATCGCATGAAGCGCCTCCTGCTCGCGCAGCATCAGGCGCGCGAGATAGGGCGATGCCCCGCTGACATGCATCACCAGATGGCGGCAGGCCCCATCGCGCAGGACCGCGCCAAGGGCGCTCTCCGCCGACTCGCCAAGCCCCTCCAATGTGCGCTGCGCCCGCGCAGGATCATACGGCCCCGGAAGCAGGGCAGCGGCAGGAAAGAGGCTGGTCGTCTTGCTGGTCATGAAACGGCAGGACCGTGCTGGCAATGAAAAGGCCTGCCCGGATTGCGCCGGACAGGCCCCTCATTCTTGCCTGCCCCGAAGGACAGGTGAAGATGCCGCCTGGATCAGCAGCCCGCGGCCTTCTTCAGGTTCGCGGCCGGCTTGAAGCGCAGGCCCTTTGACGCCTTGATCTTGATCGCTTCACCCGTCTGCGGGTTGCGGCCCATGCGGGCAGCGCGCTTCGAGACGCGGAAGGTGCCGAACCCGCCGATGGCGAAGCCCTTGTCCTTGCCCGCCTTCAGACCGGCTTCGATGGACTCGAAAACCAGATCGACGGCGCGCTTGGCTTCCGCCTTGGAGAGATCGCCCTTCTTGGCGACCAGTTCGATGAAGTCTGCTTTGCTCATGTCGGAATTTCCCTCGAATCCGTGAATTGCGCGCAACATATAGCAGCGGCCCAAAATCACCGCCACTACATGAGCCGCATTCTTATGCGGTTTTGCGCGATGCATAGAGCAAAAATCCGCATCCCCATGCGGTTTTTGGAGTTGCATGGTTTGGCACTTTCGTGACTGACAGCACGAATCAATCTGGTGGGGCGCGTCGCCTGACCAGTTGCACGCGCGGTTCCTGTGCCTAAACTCGCAGCCAACGCCGCACAGTCGGGAACACTCCCGGTTTGGATTTCCGGCAAGAGGCAGTTCTCCGGTTTCATGGCGTCCACCACTCCCACAAAACGCAATGCATCGCGCGAGAGGGTCGACACCAGCGTGTCGATCGCAGGCACCAGGGCTGCATCACGCTTTGGCCAGATGGCATGGGCGCTGAGCGAGTTTGCGTCCGGTCCATACTTCATCGTCATCAACATCTTCGTGTTTGCGACTTACTTCACATCCACCGTTGTCGGCGATGGCGTGAAGGGTCAGGAGTACTGGGCCTATCTGCAGGGCGGAGCCGGATTCCTGATTGCGCTGATGTCGCCGTTCCTCGGTTCGCTCGCCGATGCGTCAGGTCCGCGCAAGCCGTTCGTCCTTTTCTTCAGCATCATTGGCGTTCCGGCGATGTGCGCGCTGTGGTTCGCCGCACCCGGCGATATCGTCCCGGCTTTTGTTGCATTGATTATCGCAGCCGTGGCGATGGAATTCTCCGGCGTCTTCCAGCAGGCGATGCTGCCCTCTGTTGTCAGTGCACGCCGCGTCGGATTTCTCTCCGGCCTCGGCTATACGCTTTCCTATGTCGGCGCGACTTTGGTGTTCGCGCTCTGGCTCCTGTTGCCCCAGACCGGCTGGCTCGCGGGCATGCCGGAAAACACGCATGAGCGTCTGGCGGGCGTGTTGTGCGCAATCTGGTACATGATCTTTATCCTGCCGCTCTTCATCTTCACGCCCGACCTGCCGCATTCGGGTCTGCCTTTGCGCAAGGCCGCAGCCAAAGGATTACGCACACTCGGAACGACGCTGCGGCGGCTGGACCATTATCGCAACATCGCGGTCTATCTGATCGCGCGCCTGCTTTATTATGATGGCCTGACCGCCGTCTTCACCTTCATCGGCCCCTTCGCGCATTTCACCTTTGGCTGGTCAACCGAGAAGGTCGGGCTCTATGGCCTGGTCATCATTCTGACGGCTGCCATCAGCGCAAGCTTTGGCGGGTTGATCGACGATCTCATCGGCTCGAAGCGCACCATCCAGCTTTCCCTGATCGCCTTCTCCCTGGGACTGGCGGGGAATCTCGGCATGTCGCCCGACACGATCCTTTACGTGATCCCGGTCAGCGCCGGGATGTCGGCAATGCAGGTGCCACTGGTTGGCCCGTTGCTTTCCATGCTCGGCTTTACAACCTTGCCAGAGCAGCTCTTTGTCGTCGTTGGCGTCTTTGGCGGCATGTTTGCAGGCCCCGCCCTTTCTTCCAGCCGCACCATGCTGGCGCGCATTGCGCCCCCCAGCATGATCGCCGAGTTCTTCGGGCTTTACACGCTGACCGGCCGCGCCACCGCATTTCTGGCGCCGCTGACGATTGGCGCAGTCACGCACTTCACGCAGGACCAGCGTTCCGGCCTCATGGTGATCTTCGTGTTCATCGCCTTGGGATTCATCGGGCTCCTGGCTGTCCGCGAAAAGCAGACAGAGGCACTGCAACACCATTAGCAGTCGCGGTCGGAAAGCCAGACCCAGCTCAAGACTGTTTCCCAGGTCGAACACGGCTCTTCGACAGGCGTGTGGTCAAAGGTGGACTCGCAGGCCAGACTGTCCGTCTCGCAATAGGGCTCATCGCGCGGCGCGACGATGATCTCGATCTGGTCAAGCACGACATGCGGATTGGGGCCCGACGACATGAAGGCTTCAAGAAACCGCGCCTTTTTCAGTGCGTCCACATCGGTCCACAACGTGCCGCCATCGGGCAGTTCGCCATAGGCATAGCAGGAGACGTCAAACTTGATGACGTCCCCCTGCCCAAGGTCACCCCGGAAGACCTGCACCACTTCGCCGGTCACGGCGCAATCGCCCATGCCGCCATCAGGTGCACGCACATGGGTCACCCGGATCTGGACATGATTGGCGGCAGTCCGCCGCCCTTCCTCATAGACTTCGGGCGCCATGACCGCCCCGGCCGGCGCCGCGCACACGAGCGTCAGGGCCGCAGCGGCAAGACGGCGCGCAAAGGCAGAAGATGTCAGACGGTGGACAGCCATCCGTCATTTGGTAAAGAGACTGGCTTCCCAAGGTCAAGAGATTGTGCCGGGTGGAACGCACAAGGGGCCGCTCCACCGTCAGGGTGTCGCAATTATGCTGCTGTGGATCATCGTTGGTGCGGGTGCGCTGGCCGCGTCATTGGCGCTTTTCTGGCCTCTGCTGCGTCGCGGCACGCCAGATGCGCTCGCCAAAGATGACGCAACTTTAATCTACGCGCGACAGCTTGCCGAACTTGATGAGGAGGAGGCCGCGGGCCGCATCACGCGAGAGGAAGCAGAATCGATCCGCCGAGAGACGGGTCGCCGCATGATCGCGGCCGCAAGATCGCAAAAGCATGTTGACCACGCCGGCCCACAGGCGCGCCCGCTGCTGTTTGCAGCATGCGCCGTTCTGGCTGCGATTGTGAGCATCGGGCTTTATCTCCATTGGGGATCACCGGAGGCAGCAAACCAGATTGATCGCGACATGGCCCGCCTCGAGGGCGCCAGCGCCGAAGAGCTGATCGCCATTCTCACCCGGCGTATGGTCGAGAGTCCAGGCGATGCGCAAGGCTGGAAGCTTCTGGCCAAGGCGCTGGCAGAACGAGACCGCTATGCCGAAGCGGCGCAGGCCTATGCGCGCGCCATCGCTGCATCGACCGATCCTGATGCGCGGCTTCTAGGCGACTATGGTGAGGCGGCAACGATTGCCGAAGGCGGCACCGTGCCACCAGAAGCCATCGTCGCCTTTGAGCGTGCCCGCGCACTGGAACCGATGGACCCGCGCCCACGCCTTTATCTTGCGATGGCGCAAGAGCAGTTCGGTGACGTTTCGGGCGCCATCAACGCGCTCGAGTCACTGCTTGATGACTCAGCCGAAGATGCGCCCTGGCGGCCATTGGTGGAAGGCCAGCTGCTGCGCATGCGCGGCGCGCAGTCCGGTGTTGATGCTCCCGACATCCAATCAATGGTCGATGGCCTTGCCGCGCGACTGAACGAAAACCCCAACGATCTCGACGGCTGGCTGATGCTGATCCGCGCTTACGAAGTCTTGGGCGACACGGCCAAAGCCCAGGCCGCCCGCACCCGCGCACGTGAGATATTCGCTGACGACGCCGATGCGCTGGCGCGCATTTCTGCCGGAAGCGCACCCTAGTTCCTGAAATCAAACGCGCCGTCGCCAGCGACATAGCGGGCAAAGGCGCCGCCTTCGAGCCAGGCTTTTGCCTGCGCATCATTGTTCAGCGTGGCTTCCCAGAACGCCAGCGAGCCCTGACAGATGATGTCGTGATAGCGCGGATAGCGGTCCGGGCTTACACTGCGCCCGGCAACCGGATCGCGGCCCGAAAAGACCATGTGATCGCCGCCCTCAAGCACAAGCAGATATTGCCGCACACCCTGAATATTCTGGAACGGGAACAGCCGGTCGGCCGGGTCCATATCGGGCTCCAGCGGGCTGCCATCATGCGTGCCGGTCATGTGGAAAATCGGAATGGAAATGTCGCCATAGGTGCGTGCCGCATCGCTGACACCGCGCCGTGGCTTGTTGGGGCTGTAGGCAATGGCCGCATCAATGCGCGCTTCACGGAACGAATAGCGCCCGCGCGGGCCCAGGCGTTGACCGGCTGCCACCAGCGTCGAAGCCGCGCCATAGGAATGGCCAGACATGCCCAACCGCGAAAGATCAAGCCGCCCGGCGAGCGGGCCTGCGTTGGTCATCAGCTCTAGCTGATCAATGGTGAAGGGCACATCGCGGAAGCGGTTCTCGGCGCTTTCAAGATCACGCAAGGATGCGCGCAATGTTTCGATGATAGCGGCGCGATCAGTCTCACCCGCCCACAGGCTTTCATCGGAACCCGGATGCTGAATGTGGACGGCCACAAAGCCGTGCGCGGCAAGGAACGTCCCCAGAAACGCGGAACCCTCGCGCGAGCCGCCCAGCCCATGACTGAAAATGACGACGGGCCGCGCACCGGGCGCCGACGGCGCGAAATAGATTTTCCAGGGCACGGCACGGCCATTGCGCGCATCATCCACCCATTCCCCCAGAAGCGTCTCGACCGCATAGGGGCCGGGATCAGCGCGGAATGGCGCCTCGCCAGCCTGCGCCGTTGCGCCGAACGCAAGAAACGCCAGGAAAACAAGAAGCCGCATGGTCAAACCCTTTGCGTTTTCTGCCGGATGATGGACTTTAACGCCTTGCATGGCGCGGTCCGTTGCCCTGCCCGCATTGAGCGTGGCCGCAGCCAGCCATGAAGGCAACAGGATGTGATGGATGACCAGACGGCTGCGCAGTCAGGAATGGTTCGACAACCCGGAAAACCCGGGTATGACCGCGCTCTATCTTGAGCGTTTCCTCAATTACGGCATGACGCGCGAGGAGCTGCAATCCGGCAGGCCCATCATCGGCATCGCGCAAACCGGCTCTGATCTTTCGCCGTGCAATCGCCATCACGTCGAACTGGCCAAGCGCGTGCGCGAGGGCATTCGCACCGCAGGCGGCATCGCCATCGAGTTTCCCGTGCATCCGATTCAGGAAACGGGCAGGCGGCCAACGGCAGCACTTGATCGAAACCTCGCTTACCTCGGTCTGGTTGAAATCCTGCACGGCTATCCGATTGATGGCGTGGTGCTGACCACCGGCTGCGACAAGACAACGCCTGCGATGTTGATGGCGGCGGCCAGCGTCAACATTCCCGCCATCGCCCTGCCCGGCGGCCCGATGCTGGATGGATGGTTTGGCGGCGAGCGCGTCGGCGCGGGCACCATCATCTGGAAGGCGCGCCAGATGCTGGCGCGTGGCGAGATCGACTATCGCCGCTTCATGGAGATGGCGGCGGCGTCTGCACCCTCTGCCGGCCACTGCAACACGATGGGCACCGCCCTTTCGATGAACGCGCTCGCCGAGGCATTGGGCATGACATTGCCGGGCGCGGCCAGCATTCCCGCCCCCTATGCGGAACGCGCGCAATGCGCCTATGAGACCGGCCTGCGCGCTGTTGCGATGGTGCGCGAAGACCTGAAGCCGTCGCAGGTAATGACGCGCAAGGCATTTGAGAATGCCATCCGCGTAGCGGCCGCCATCGGCGCCTCCACCAATTGCCCGCCGCATCTGATTGCCATCGCCCGCCACATGGGCGTGAGCCTGACAATGGACGACTGGCAGCTGCTGGGCCAAGAAGTGCCGCTGATCGTGAACTGCATGCCGGCGGGCGCGCATCTGGGCGAAGGCTTTCACCGCGCGGGTGGCGTGCCTGCCGTAATGCATGAGCTGATGACGGCAAACCTGCTGCACAAGGATTGTTTGACCGTTTCAGGCAAAAGGATGGGTGAAACTTGCAACCACACCATCGCTGCTGACCGCGACGTGATCCGTACCGTCGCCGCGCCGATGAAGGAACGCGCCGGATTTCTCGTGCTCTCGGGGAATATTTTTGAATCGGCGGTGATGAAAACCTCGGTGATCGGGCCAGAGTTTACCCGCACCTTCCTGTCCAACCCGGATGCACCGGGCATGTTTGAAGCACGCGCCATCGTCTTTGAGGGGCCGGAAGATTACCACGCCCGCATCAACGACCCCGCGCTCGCGATCGATGAGAGATGCATGCTGGTGATCCGCTATTGCGGACCTGTCGGCTATCCCGGCTCGGCGGAGGTGGTGAACATGCAACCGCCCGACGCGCTTCTCAAAAAGGGCGTCACGGCCCTGCCCACCATGGGCGATGGCCGCCAGTCGGGCACTTCGGCCTCGCCCTCCATCCTCAACGTCTCGCCAGAGGCAGCAATTGGCGGCGCCATTGCGCTGCTGCAAACGGGCGACACTCTGCGCATCGACCTGAACAAGCGCCGCGTCGATGTGCTCATCAGTGACGCAGAAATGGAGAGGCGGCGGAAAAACCTGAAGCCCTTCGTGCCCAGGAACGACACGCCGTGGCAGGAAATCTACCGCGCCACGGTGGGCCAGCTTTCGACCGGCGCCTGCATGGAAGCCGCAACGCTTTACCTCGACATTGCGGGACGCGCGGGCGTTCCGCGCGACAGCCACTGATGGAACCGATGGCCCAAACCTGTTCGCCGCTTGAAATGCTGGAGCGCCTGGTTTCGTTCGATACGACCAGCCGCAATTCCAATCTTGAGCTGATCGGCTTTGTGCAGGCCTATCTCGCAAGCCACGGCATCACCGCAGAAACCTTGCCTGATGAAACCGGCGCCAAGGCCAATCTGATTGCAACCATCGGCCCTGCCGCACCCGGCGGCATCGTGCTTTCCGCCCACTCTGACGTTGTGCCGGTTGATGGCCAGCCGTGGGACACAGAACCCTTCAAGGTCGTCAGCCGTGATGGCCGCCTCTATGGCCGCGGCACTGCCGACATGAAAACATTTCCGGCAGTAGCCCTTGCCCTCGTGCCGCAGTTTCTGGCGGCACGCATGAAACGCCCCGTGCACATCGTGCTTTCGTATGACGAGGAGGTGGGATGTCTTGGCGCGCCGCCACTGGTCAAGGCGCTGGTGGCCAAGGGCCTGAGACCGGAAGCCGCCATCATCGGCGAACCGACCATGATGCGTGTGGTGAATGCGCACAAGGCAATCCACTCCTGGGTGACCGAGATCACCGGCCACGAAGCCCACTCGTCAAATGTGCACAAGGGCGTATCAGCCGTGATGGCAGCCGGTGAAATGCTGGGCGAGCTGTCGCGCATCGCTGCTGATCTTCGCGCCAAGGGCGACCCATCCGGCCGCTTTGATCCGCCTTTTTCCACTGTTCAATCGAGCATCATACAGGGCGGCACAGCCATCAACATTCTCGCGCGCCGCTGTGTGTTTGGCTGGGAAACGCGCACACTGCCCGGCGGCGATCCCTCTCACGTGATCGGGCGGATGGAACGTTTTGCCTTTGACGATCTTCTGCCGCGCATGCGCGCCATCGCTTCCACTTGCAACATTACTTTCACCGCACGCTCGCGCGTGCCTGCGCTGATGCCCGAACCCGGCTCACCTGCCGAGGCGCTGGCACTCTCGCTCGCGGGGCTGAATGCTGCCGATGCGGTGAGTTATGCGACTGAGGCCGGCATATTTCAGGAGGCAGGCATTCCCGCCATCGTCTGCGGCCCCGGTGATATCGCGCAGGCGCACCAGCCGAACGAGTTCATTGATGAATCCCAGCTGGCCGCCTGCGAACGCTTCATGCACCGCCTGATGGCGCGGCTGGCGGGCTAAGAGGGCGATGGGGTAAATTCTCTTTTTCCTCTCCCCTGGGGGAGAGGAGGCGAGCTCTTGCGAGCCGGTGAGGGGGCCCTTTCGCACGCTGCCCCCTCACGAGATTTGCGAAGACGCAAATCTCCGCTCTCCCCGAGGGGAGAGCAAAGCGCCGCGTTGAACTCACGGCACGATAATCGCACCCCAGCGCGCCGCAATCGCTTCCGACAGCTGGCGGTCAAGCTCCATGCCGACATCGCGCATCAGAAGGTCATAAACCTCACGGCGCTCTTCCGCGTCCTGGCTTTCATGGGTCTCGCGCATTGCATTGACGGTCACGTCGATATACTGGCGCACCGGCCCATTCACATATTCCGCATGCACGGAAAGATGCGCCGTGAGGCGTGCATCGGCAGAGTCCTCAAACCAGCCGCCCACACCATCCTCAACTTCAAGCTCCTCTGTCCGCACAGAAGACGCCATGACGCTGACCGTCACCGTGCCGCCATCGCCAACGGCGGCCAGCCGCTCGCCAACCCATGTGTAAGTGATGGATCGCGGATCAGCCTTGCCCGTGCCCAGCACTTCGTCCGGCGTCAGAATGCGCGCTTCAAGATCATGCGCCGACACCCGCTCGACATCAAGGCGGATCACCGGCTTTCCCGAAAACCCGAAATCGGGGCGCGCATCGCTTGCAAGCGCAACGCTGGCCGCAAACGAGGCAGCTGCCACAGCACCCGTGAGGGTGCGGAGGAAGGGAAGCGGAAAGAAAAGACGCAAACCGTTCATCGTGAAATCCTGTTCATGCGCCGCAAACGCGCGGCAGCGCACAAGGAACACGATCAGCGCGGCGAAAATGGGGCAAGCGCCCTTCAGGCAAATTCAGCGGGATCAATTGAATAGCTGGTGCCGCAGAATTCGCATGCGGCAACAATCCGCCCGTCCGTCGCAAGTTCATTGAGCGTTGCAGCATCGTAATTCCTCAGCGCCCCCATCAGGCGCTCGCGGCTGCACCGGCAGCCAAAGCTGATCTGTTGTGGCGTGAACACACGCACTTCGTCTTCATGGAAAAGACGCCATGCCAGCTGCTCGGGCGTCACCTGCGGATCGATCAGCTCGTCATCGCCAATGGTGGCGACAAGCGCCTCAACGCGCCGCCACGCATCTTCGCTGACAGCTTCGCGCGCCGCCTGCCCGCTCTCGCCCGGCATCATCTGGATCATCAACCCGCCCGCGCGCCAGCGCGGCTTGGCCTCACCCGGCACCTGCACCTGGCCCGCCGCGATGCGCAAGGCCGTGGGAATCTGTTCGGACTGCGAGAAATACTGCAATGCCGATTGCGTCAGGTTTGCGCCCAGTTCCACCACGCCCTGATAACGCTCCGCCGCAGTGTCGGGATCAATGGTCACGGCAAATGATCCCTTGCCGGTCAGCGGCGTACCGGCGCGCGCCGGATCAAGGCTGGCCATGCCGCGCACGCTGCCGGGCGTGATGAAATCAGCAACCAGCGTACGCACAAAGCCATCGCTGCTGGTCTGGATCGTGACCGTGCCGCTGAACTTCAGCGACGCACCGAACAGGGCGGCAAGCGCCACTGCCTCACCCAAAAGGGCCGTGACCTTCTCGTCATACCCGTGATGCGCAATCGCCCGGTCGGCAGCAGGCCCAAGCCGCAGGATGCGGCCGCGCAACTGGCCGCCCTCCAGTGCAAAGGGCAGCACAAGATCGTCTGGGGTTGCAGCGGTGCCCGCGCTCACGTCATGCACCACGCCAGAATGCTCTTTTGCGCATGCAGGCGGTTTTCCGCCTCGTCCCAAACCGCAGAGCGCGGCCCGTCAATGACGCTGGCATCAACCTCCTCGCCGCGATGGGCGGGAAGACAATGCATGAAGATGGCGTCCTTGGCCGCACGCGCCATCAGTTTTTCGGTGACGCGATAGGGCGCAAGGCGATTGTGGCGCAGGTCTTTCTGGAACGCGCCCATATGATCTTCTTCGGTGATCGACACCCACGTATCCGTCAGAATGCAGTCAGCACCGTCAACGGCGGCGTTGGGATCGCTGCCCACAATCAGGTCCACATCGTTCTCGCGCGCCCACTGCATCAGCGCCGGCGACGGCCCCTCGCCCTCCGGGCAAGCCATGCGCATCGAAAAGCCGAAGGCCTTGGCGGCATGGATCCACGACGCCGCCACATTGGTGCCCGATCCCACCCAGGCGATGCGGCGGCCCTTGATGGAGCCGAGCTTCTCCTCGAACGTCATGATGTCGGCCATCACCTGACACGGGTGCGTACGATCCGTCAGGCCGTTGATGACGGGAACAGTGGCAAAGCGGGCAAGTTCTTCCAGCTTGCGGTGATCCGCCGTGCGCAGCACGATGCCATCAACATAGCGCGAGATGACGCGCGCCGTATCGGCAATCGTCTCGCCATGGCCCAGCTGCAGATCATAGCCGTTGAGCACCATGGTAAGACCGCCCGCCTGGCGCATTGCGACATCGAACGACAGCCGCGTGCGCGTCGACTGCTTTTCAAAGATGAGGGCAAGCATCTTGCCCTTGAGGGGCTGCTCGCCATCCTCTGTGCCGCGCGAAAGATGCGCGCGCGCGTCCTTGCGCGAGCGGGCATCATCAATCAGCGACCGCAGCCGTGCAGCATCAAACTGGTCAAGATCAAGGAAGTGCCGCACAGCGGCATGATTTGAATGAGACATGGCGTTCAGGCCTTGGCGGCAGTGGAGCGGTCGCGCAATTTGGCACAGGCGTGCGAAAGTTTCTCCGCTGCCTCCCGGATTTCTGCTTCCGTGACCACCAGCGGCGGCAGCAGGCGCACCGTATTGTCGCCGCCGCCAACCACCAGCATGTGCTCATTGCGCAAGGCAGCCTGAAACTCAGTATTCGGCACAACGCATTTCAGGCCCATCAACAGGCCCTCGCCGCGCACCTGAGAGATGATCTCGGGATAGGTATCGGCGACGCCGTGCAGTGTCTGCTTGAGCACATTGGTCACGCGCCGCACATGTTCCAGAAAGCCGGGCGCCAGCACCACATCCAGCACCGCATTGCCCACCGCCATGGCCAGCGGATTGCCGCCAAAGGTCGAGCCGTGGCTGCCCGCCGTCATGCCCGAGGCCGCACGCGCAGTTGCCAGACACGCACCCACCGGAAAGCCACCGCCGATGCCTTTGGCAATCGCCATGATGTCGGGTGAAATGCCCGACGCCTCGTGCGCGAACAGATGGCCCGTGCGGCCCACGCCTGTCTGCACCTCGTCAAAAATCAGGAGAATGCCTTTTTCGTCGCACAGCGCGCGCAATCCCCGCATGCATTGCGGCGGCACGGGGCGGATGCCGCCCTCGCCCTGCACCGGCTCTACCATGATGGCCGCGGTCTCGTCTGTCACTGCGGCGCGCAGCGCGTCGTGGTCGCCGAACTTTACCTGGTCAAAGCCGTCCGCCTTGGGGCCAAAGCCCTCCAGATGTTTTGCCTGTCCGCCCGCAGCAATGGTGGCAAGCGTGCGGCCATGAAACGCGCCTTCAAAGGTCAGCACGCGCCAGCGTTGCGGCTCGCCCTTTTT
>ERZ761609.2210-NODE-2210-length-14914-cov-7.663369_pt1 | contig 14914 bp, 10 predicted proteins | sample MGYA00511163_ERZ761609 | MGnify/ENA primary metagenome ERZ761609 (study PRJEB28899, sample SAMN02445070) | bioreactor sludge metagenome | biome: EBPR sludge | place: Australia: Brisbane, Thorneside Wastewater Treatment Plant | collected 2011-12-16 ... | reverse complement strand
TGCTGATTGGCGCGGCGGCGGCGGGCGAGCCCGCGCGGGTTTACGAATCCGCCGTGTTGAAGGTGCTGGGTGCCAGCCGCGCGCGGATTCTGGCAGGCTTTCTGCTGCGGGCTGGGCTGATGGGCGCGGCGGCGGGCGTTGTCGCCATCATTGTCGGCGTCGCCTCGGGCTGGGCTGTCATGGTGCTGGTGATGGAGGCCAGTTATCACTTCGAGCCCGTCTCGGCGCTGCTGATCGTCAGTGGTGGCGTTCTGGCCACCTTGCTGGCGCAGGCGCTGTTCTTGCTGCGGCCCTTGTCTGTGCGCCCTGCGCGCGTCTTGCGGCAGCAGGATTGAACGCTGAGCCCGCTTCGCCTTTGGGGGGAGCGGGCCAGCTTTGCCGTGGCTCCTTGGAACGAAAATTCCAAATTTCTGACGGATTGATCGGCCGAATGGGGCCGCGCTGAGTTAAAGCAGCGCGGTCTGATGTTTTTTGATGGAAATATGCGAGCTTGGCGTAGAATTTTTGGTTGCTTTGGTGTCGTAATGGAATATCAATTCTATTAGCGCGATGGCCGGGCCATCGGGGGGGAATCAGACCATGTTGCCTTTCGCACTGAATCACATGACGACGCCGAACCTGGATTGGCGCGCCTTTGCCGATCTGGCGGCAAGCCTTGGCTGTGTGGGGGTGGAATACCGCAATGACCTGCCGGGCCCGCTGTTCGGGGGGGATGACCCTGTCACGGTCGGCGCGGAGGTCAAGGCCAAAGGCCTGCGCTTTCTGGCGTTGGCCGAGGTGAAGATGTTCAACGATTGGTCCGATGCCAAGGCAGCAGAGGCCGAGGCGCTGATGACGCTGGCGGTCGCGGCGGGGGCGGAGGCGATCTCTCTCATTCCGCGCAATGATGGCGTGGCGACCGACCGCGCCGAGAGCCTGAGCGTGACGACCAATGCCTTGCGGGAAATCCTGCCGATGCTGAAGGCCCATGGCCTGAAGGCGATGGTGGAGCCCTTGGGCTTTGCGGTCTGCTCGCTGCGCTACAAGGGCGTGCTGGCGCAGGCGATCGAGGCCGTCGGCGGGGCAGGCACCTGTTTCATGGTGCATGACACCTTCCATCACGCATTGGCAGGCTTTGGTCCGATCTACCCGGAACTGACCGGAATCGTTCATGTTTCCGGCGTCAAGGATGCGATCTATCTGGATGACATGCGCGACCCGCATCGCGTGCTGGTCGATGCCGATGATGTGCTGGGCAATGTGGCGCAGATCCGCGCCCTGCGCGCGGGCGGCTATACCGGCCCGATCAGCTATGAGCCCTTCTCGCCCGTCGTGCATGCGCTGAAAGATGCAGGCCCGGCGCTGAAGGCCTCGATGGAATTCATCGAAAGCGGTGTGAACGCCTGACTTTCGAAGGATAGCCGCCCCCGGGGAAGGGGCGGTCCGGCAGGGAGAAACGGGCGCGCCGGACGCCCGTAGTGGAGGAAAGACAATGAAAAAAATCGTTCTCGCGGGCGTTGTCTCGCTGATGGGCACCACCGCCATGGCCGATGGGATCGGCGTGTCGATGGCACTGTTTGACGACAACTTCCTGACCGTTCTGCGCAATGGCATGGATGCCAAGGGCAAGGAACTTGGCGTCGAGCTGCAAATCGAGGATGCGCAGAATGACGTGGCCAAGCAGTTGGATCAGATCAACAACTTCATTGCCTCGGGCGTTTCCGCGATCATCGTGAACCCGGTGGACACTTCGGCCACCCAAGCCATGTCGGATGCCGCTGCTGCCGCGAACATCCCGCTGGTCTATGTGAACCGCCAGCCGGTGAACGTGGACACCATGCCCGACAACCAGGCTTTCGTGGCTTCGAACGAAGTGGAATCCGGCACGCTGGAAACCATCGAAGTGTGCCGCCTGTTCAAAGAGCAGGGCAAGACCGAGGCCAATGTCTATGTCATGATGGGCGAGCTGTCGAACCAGGCGGCCGTGCAGCGCACCGCCGACATCCATGACGTGATCGCGGCGGGCAAGTGCGAGGTCAAGCTGAACATTCTTGATCAACAGACCGCCAACTGGTCGCGTGATCAGGCGCAAAGCCTGATGACCAACTGGCTCTCGACCGGCACCCCCTTTGATGGTGTGATCGCCAACAATGACGAGATGGCTCTGGGGGCGATTCAGGCGATGAAGGCTGCCAATATCGGCATGGATACTGTTGTCGTGGCAGGCATCGACGCCACGCAAGACGCCTTGGCAGCCATGCAGGCGGGCGATCTGGACGTGACCGTGTTCCAGGATGCGGCAGGTCAGGGCGCGGGGGCGCTGGATGCGGCCATCAAGCTGTCGAAGGGCGAGGCTGTGGACCAGAAAGTGTACATCCCGTTCCAGCTGGTAACGCCAGCGAATATCGGCGACTATCTGAGCAAGAACTGATCTGATGATCGGGTGGGGGCTTTGCGGCCCCTGCCCAAACGGGGCGATACCCTAGTGTCCCCCAGTTCATCTTGCGGTGCCAAGGCGGCACAGCAATGATTTCCAAAAACATACCGCGGGGGAGGGGAGAGCCATGTCCACCACGACGCATGGGCTTGGGGGGCTGAAATATGACCCGAGCAAGAAGGCGCGCGCGCCGGAATGGAACGTGTTTTTCGCACTGGTCGGGATTATCCTGATTTTTGAACTGGTTGGCCGGATCGTCATGGGCGACAGCTTCCTGTTCAACACCCGCGACAACGTGGATACGCTGTTCAATCAACAGCGGTTGCAGATCATCATTCTGCAAGTCTCGATCACCGGGATCATCGCGCTTGGCGTGACGCAGGTGATCATCTCTGGCGGCATCGACCTCAGCTCCGGCTCCATCGTGGGGGCCACGGCGATGATCGCCATGAGCTTTGCGCAAGTGGCCATGGTGAACGGCAACCCCAACCCCAAGGCCATTTTCGCCGAACAGGGCTGGCTTGACCTGCCGGTGATCGTGCCGGTGGCGGTTGGCTTGGCCTGTGGCGCGCTGGCGGGCTTTATCAATGGCGCTTTGGTCGCCTATACCCGCATCCCGCCCTTCATCGCCACGCTGGGCATGATGGTCACGGCGCGCGGTATTGCGAAATGGTGGTCCAAGGGCAACCCGATCTCTTTCCCGACCGAGTCTTATGCGGCCATCGGCAAGGGCATGATGCCGGTCATCATCTTTGTCAGCCTTGCGGTGCTGTTCCACCTGATCCTGACCTATACCCGCTATGGCAAACATTGCTACGGCATCGGCTCGAACGAGCAGGCCATGCGGATGTCAGGCATCAATGTCGAAAAGATGAAGGTGCTGATCTATGTGATCGCGGGGCTTCTGTCGGCGCTGGCGGCAGTGGTGTTGTCCTCCAAGAACCTGACCGCGCAGGCCGGCATGGGCGTGATGTATGAGCTTGACGCCATCGCCATGGCCGTCATCGGCGGCATCAGCCTGCAAGGCGGGCGCGGCTCGATCATCGGCACGGTTCTGGGGGCGCTGATCTTCGGCGTCATCATCTCGGGCTTCACCTTCCTGAAGCTGGACGCCTATTATCAGGAAATGGTGAAGGGCATGATCATCGTTGCGGCTGTGGTTCTGGACCAATGGCGCCAAAAAAGCCGGGCACGGGGGTAATCATGAGCGATATCATTCTGGAAACGCGCGGCCTGACCAAGCGCTATGGCGGTGTGCATGCGCTGGAAGACGCGAATTTCATCCTCCGCAAGGGCGAACATGTCGCGGTGGTGGGCGATAACGGCGCGGGCAAATCCACCTTCGTTCGCCAGGTGACGGCAGTGGAGCAGCGCAGCGCGGGCCATGTGTTCTTTGACGGGCAAGAGGTGAATTTCGCTGGCCCGCTGGAGGCCCGCGAGGCCGGTATCGAAACCGTGTTCCAAACCTTGGCGCTGGCGGATGATCTGGATGTGCCCTCCAACCTGTTTCTGGGGCGCGAGCTTTACAAGTTCCGCATGGGGCCGTTCTCGATCCTCGACCGCAAGGCGATGCGCGACCGCACGCTGGAGGCGCTGAAAACCACGGCGGTGAAAATCCCCAATGTGGACAACCCGATCCGCAACATGTCGGGCGGGCAGCGGCAATGCGTGGCGATTGCCCGCACGGCGGCCTTCGCCTCCAAGCTGGTGATCATGGATGAGCCCACCGCCGCGCTTGGCGTGCAGGAAACCGCGCAGGTCGAAAACATCATCCGCGGCCTGAAAGAGCGGGGCATCCCGATGATCCTGATCTCGCACAATCTGCGGCAGGTGTTCGATCTGGTGGACCGTATCGTGGTGTTCCGGCGCGGGCGCATCGTGGCCAGCCTGAACAAGGACGAGACCGATGGCAATGACATCGTGTCTTACATCACCGGCGTCAAAGGGGGCGAGCCCGCCAATGCCTGACCATAGCGCAACCGTGGCCGTCATCGCGGGCGGCACCCAAGGCTTGGGCCTTGCCATCGCTGAACGACTGATCGCAGACGGCTGCCGGCAGATGGTGATCTCCGGGCGCGAGGTTTTGCGCGGCGAGGAAGCCGCCGCGCGCTTGCGCGAGGCGGGGGCCGATGTGCGGTTCCTGCCTGCCGATATGGGGGTAGTGGAGGATATCATCGCGCTCATCGACCGCGCTGCTGCCCGCTTCGGCAAGGTCACAGCACTGGTCAATTCGGCGGCGGCGACGGATCGCGGTTCGATCCTCGACACCACGCCCGACCGTTTCGACCATATCTTTGCGGTGAACACGCGCGGCGCCTTCTTTGCGCTGCAACGCTTTGCGCAACTGGCCATCGAAAACGGTCATCCGGCGCAGGCGGTGAACATCCTGTCGATGGTCATTCACTGCGGCCAATCGTTTCTTGCGCCCTATTCGGCCTCCAAGGCGGCGCTGGCCAATATCACCAAGAACGCCGCCCATACGCTGCGCCATCACAAGATCCGGGTGAATGGCATCAATTGCGGCTGGATGGACACGCCGGGCGAGGACATGATCCAGCGCAAATACCATGGCGCGGGCGATGACTGGCTGCAAAAGGCCGAAGCGACACAGCCCATGGGCATGTTGGTGAAACCGGCCCATGTGGCCGAGCTTGCCAGCTATATGCTGTCGGCGTCTTCGGGCGTCATGACCGGCGCGCTGGTGGATTTCGATCAGACAATTTCCGGGGCCTACCCGGAGTGACAACTCCAAGAGGATGAAATGACTGTCAAATTCGGGCTTCTGGGCGCGGGTCGTATCGGCAAGGTGCATGCCAAGGCCGTGACGGGCGATGCCAATGCGCAATTGGTGGCCGTGGCCGATGCCTTCCCGGCGGCGGCGCAGGCGATTGCCGATCAATATGGCTGCGATGTGCGCACGATCGAGGCGATCGAGGCGGCGAATGACATTGACGCCGTGGTGATCTGCACGCCCACCGACACTCACGCCGACCTGATCGAGCGTTTCGTGAAAGCGGGCAAGGCCGTGTTCTGCGAAAAGCCCATCGACCTGTCGCTGGCGCGTGTGAAGCAATGCCTTGAGGTGGTGCGCGCCCATAAGGGCACGCTGATGGTGGGCTTCAACCGCCGTTTCGATCCGCATTTCGCCGCCGTGCGCGGCCAGATCGACGCGGGCGCGATTGGCGATGTGGAGATGATCGTGATCACCTCGCGTGATCCTGGCGCCCCGCCGGTCGAGTACATCAAACGCTCGGGCGGGATTTTCCGCGATATGACGATCCATGATTTCGACATGGCGCGCTTCCTCTTGGGTGAGGAAGTGACCGAAGTCGCCGCCACCGCTGCCGTGCTGGTCGATCCGGCGATTGGCGAGGCGGGCGATTTCGATAGCGTTCAGGTCATGCTGAAAACCGCCAGCGGCAAGCAGGCGATGATCTCCAATTCGCGCCGCGCCACCTATGGTTACGATCAGCGCATCGAGGTGCATGGCTCCGAAGGCATGGTCTCGGCCGAGAACCAGCGCCCGGTTTCCATCGAGGTCGCCAATGCCAAGGGCTATACCCGCCCGCCGCTGCATGATTTCTTCATGACCCGCTATACTGAGGCCTATGCCGCCGAAATCGCCACCTTCATCGCCGCTTGCGGCGGCAAGGGTTCGGCCTCGCCCTCGGGTGAGGATGGGTTGATCGCGCTGGCGCTGGCCGATGCCGCCGTGAAATCGGTGGCCGAAAAGCGCACCGTGCTGGTGAGCGAAGTTCTCTGATCCCTCCTCCTCGGGTCAGGGATGGGCCGCGCGGGCAACCGCGCGGTCATTTCAATTGGTCAACAACTGATAGCTGGCCCCAGCAGCACTGCTCAGCGTGACCGACAGATAGCCGCTTTCGGGCAGGCTGACCCGGCACAGATCGGCCCCTTTGCACAGGATACCCGCTTCAGTCGCGACCTCCAGCAGCACCGGGGCCGAGCCGATCACGCCCAGCTCGACAGCCGCCCCACCATCCACGGGTAGCTGGTAGCGATGTGCCTGCCCGGCGGCCAATGCGCCTGCTTGCACCCGCACTGTGGTTTTCGGCAATTGCGCAAGACTGGCCTCGCTGCCTGCCAGCAGGATGCCCAGCGTCTCATCTGTCTCCACCGCCGTTTGCGCGCTGGCCAGAAGGGTGGCGGCATCTGGCAGGGGGGCGGCCTCGGTCTTGCCCTTGCCCTCGACCTTGGGCTTCAAGTCCAGCGGCTGTAGCATGGTGGCCCCGGCCAGCCTGGCCCCTGCGATCTGAGCCAAGCCATCGCGCTGGTCCGCCCCCGCCGCCGCCAAGCGATGCGCCAGCACCAGACGTTCCACGGGGCCCGGTGTTTGGGCGTGGGCAGGCACGGCAAACAGGCAAGTGAACAGGCCGGCAGTCAGGGTAGGGCGCATCACGGACTCCGGGTTTGCTGCCAAATTGGCAGGCGCGCGCTGGAAAGGAAAGGCCGAAGCCGGGCTTTGGCGATCCGCCCTTCCGGCTCGTGCAGTGCCCGGCTATATGTGCAGACAAATCACGGAGGCTCCATGCGCGCGATCTTTGAACGACTGATGAGCATTGACAGCGTCAGCGCCCATCCCAACATGGACCTGATGCTTTGGGTCAAATCGCGGCTGGAGGCGGCGGGCGTCGCTGTAACCCTGATCCCCGATGCCAGCGGCCAGAAGGCCAATCTTTTTGCCAGCACTGGCCCCGAGGGCGTGCCGGGCGTCATGCTCTCGGGTCATACCGATGTCGTGCCGGTAGAGGGCCAGGCCTGGACGGTGCCGCCTTTCGCCCTGACCGAGCGGGACGGGCGGTTCTATGGTCGTGGCACCGCCGATATGAAGGGCTTTTGTGCCGCCGCGATTGCCACCATTCTCAAGGCGGCGCAGCGCCCGCTACAGGTGCCGCTGCATCTGGCACTGTCTTATGACGAAGAAATCGGCTGTATGGGCGTGCGCAGCCTTGTGGCGCTGCTGGCGCAGGCACCGGTGAAGCCGTTGTTCTGCATCGTGGGCGAGCCGACGGCGATGCAGGTGGCCACCGGCCACAAGGGCAAGGTCGCCCTGCGCGCCACCTGCACCGGGCGCGAGGGCCATTCGGCCTTGGCCCCGCTGGCGCTGAACGCGCTGCATCTGGCGGCGGATTATCTGAATGAGTTGCGCGACATGCAGGCCCAGCTTGCCGCCCATGGCACGCGCGATGGCGATTATGACGTGCCCTATACCACCATCCATGTCGGCAAGATGGCCGGTGGCGTGCAGGTGAACATCGTGCCCAATACCGCGACGCTGGATTTTGAGATCCGCAGCTTGGCGGAGGATGACCCCGAGGCGCTGATCTCTGAAATGCGTGTCCGTGCCGAAGCGCTGGTGGCCCCGTTGCGCGCCGAATTTCCCGAGGCGGCCATTCGTATTGACCGGCTATGGGATTACCCCGGCCTTGGCACGCCATCCGATGCGGCGGTGGTGAATTTCGTCAAGGGGCTGACCGGGGCGAATGGCACGATCAAAGTGGCTTTCGGCACCGAAGGCGGGCTGTTTTCGCGTGATGTCGGTGTGCCCACGGTGATTTGCGGCCCCGGCAGCATGGCGCAGGGGCACAAGCCTGACGAATATGTCACAGTCGAGCAGATGGCCCGCTGCGAAGCGATGCTGGAGGCCCTTTTGCTCCGTCTGGAAACTGGCCTCTCGGCCTGATCCTGCCGCAAACCTGTTGCAAAGGCACCGCAGCGGCGGTGCCTTTGCCAGTTTTCACAGGGCCTTGGCCTCCTGCCTGCGCGCATGCAGCACCGGTTCAGTATAGCCAGAGGGCTGCACGCGGCCCTCAAACACCAGATCGCAGGCCGCGCGGAAGGCCGGGCCATCAAAGCCCGGCGCCATCGGGCGATAGGCGGCGTCGCTGGCATTCTGGCGATCGACCACCGCCGCCATCTTGCGCATCGCGTCCATCACCTGATCGGTGCTGACCACGCCGTGATGCAGCCAATTGGCCAGCGCCTGCGAGGAGATGCGGCAGGTGGCGCGATCCTCCATCAGGCCAACATCATGGATGTCGGGCACTTTGGAGCACCCCACCCCCTGATCGACCCAGCGGACGACATAGCCCAGAATGCCTTGGGCGTTGTTCTCCACCTCTTGCGCGATATCTTCGGGTGACCAGTTCACCCCCTGCGCCACGGGCACGGTGAGCAGGTCACGCAGGGTGCCGCGCGGGCCGCCTGCCTTGATCTCGGCCTGACGGGCCAGCACGTCAACGCGGTGGTAATGCGTGGCATGAAGCGTGGCGGCGGTGGGGGAGGGCACCCAGGCGCAATTCGCCCCGGCCTTGGGATGGGCGATCTTCTGTTCCAGCATCGCCGCCATCAGATCGGGGGCTGCCCACATGCCCTTGCCGATCTGCGCGCGGCCCTGAAGCCCGCAGGCAAGGCCGATATCCACGTTGCGATCCTCATAGGATTTGATCCAGGCGGCGGTTTTCATATCGCCCTTGCGGATCATCGGGCCCGCTTCCATCGCGGTGTGGATCTCATCGCCCGTGCGGTCGAGGAAGCCCGTGTTGATGAAGGCCACCCGCGATTTGGCGGCGCGGATGCATTCCTTGAGGTTCACGCTAGTGCGGCGTTCCTCATCCATGATGCCCAGTTTCACGGTATGGGCGGGCAGGCCCAGCGTCGCCTCAACCTTGTCGAAGATGGCGCAGGCCAGCGCGACCTCTTTGGGGCCGTGCATCTTGGGCTTCACCACATAGACCGAGCCGGTGGTGGAATTGCGCAGGCCCTCAGACTTGCGCAGATCGTGCAGCGCGCAAAGCGTGGTGATGAAGGCATCCATGATGCCCTCGCCCACCTCGCGCCCCTCGGCATCCAGAATGGCCGGGTTGGTCATCAGATGGCCAACATTGCGCACCAGCATCAGGGCGCGGCCCTTGAGGCTGGCCGTTTGGCCGGTGGGTGTGGTGTAGCTGAGGTCAGCGGCCAGACGACGGGTGAAGGTGGTGGTGCCCTTGGTGACCGCCTCGGTCAGGTCGCCCTTCATCAGGCCCAGCCAATTGGCATAGGCCACCACCTTGTCCTCGGCATCCACCGCCGCCACGCTGTCTTCGCAATCCATGATGGCGGACAGCGCGCTTTCCAGCCGGATGTCGGAGATATGGGCCGGATCGCTGCTGCCGATCGGGGTGGAGGCGTCAAGGACGATCTCGATATGCAGCCCGTTGGTTTTCAGGATCACGGCGCTTGTGCCACGATAGCCCGCGTAATGGGCGGCATTGGCCAGCGTGGTGCGGCCCTCGGCGGTGGTCACACCCAGAGTCTCGCCTGCCGCAAGGCCGGTCACCCCGCGCCAGCTTGCGCCCTTGAGCGGGGCCACGTCATCCAGAAAGCCACGCGCCCAGTCGATCACCCGCGCGCCACGGGCCGGATCATAGCCCTTGCCGCTTGGCGCGTCGCCCAAGGCATCGGTGCCATAAAGCGCGTCATAGAGGCTGCCCCAGCGGGCATTGGCCGCGTTGAGCGCATAGCGCGCATTCATCACCGGCACCACCAGTTGCGGGCCTGGGATCATGGCGATCTCCGGGTCGGTGTTTGCGGTGTCGATGCTGAAATCGGGGCCTTCCGGCACCAGATAGCCAATCTCGCGCAGGAAGGCCTCATGGGTCTCGGCATCGAAGGGTTGGCCTTTGCGGGCTTTGAACCATGTGTCGATCTGGGCTTGCAGCGTCTCGCGCTTGGCCAGCAGGGCGCGGTTTTGCGGGCCGAAAATGGCGACAGCTTCTGAAAGGCCTTGCCAGAAAGCTTCTGCCGCGATGCCAGAGCCGGGCAGAGCTTTGGTTTCGATGAACTCCACGAGCCGGGTATCGACCTGAAGCCCGTGTTTGGTGATGCGTTCGGCCATTGCGGTCCCCTTTTCGCTGTTGCGGCGAGGATGCGGGAAAGCCGGGCGGCGTGCAAGAAATCCGGGGGGTAGATTTGCTGGAATGGGGCGAAAACACTTGTCGGGTTTTCGGAAAGATCGGTGGCGCGGTCTTTGTCACGAAAATTTCGCGCAGCCGTGTGATGATACGGGGGCCGCGCTCCTGTCCCCCAGACGCTTCCCCGCGCGGCGCAAGACTTGCCCCCGGTTCGATATCCCTCCGGGCCGGGGGTGCCCTTAGCTGCGGGGCGTGCGGCGCAGCGCGCTGCGCAGATCTGACAGCCGCAGGGCACCGAACAGGGCGGCGGCGATGAAATAGGCCAGCATCCCGCCCGACACGAGGCCACCAAGCGCCAGCCAGCGCCAGTGCTCGGCATCCAGCGCCGGGCCTAGCGCCACGGTCAGCCCCCACAGCACCCCGCCCATCACGGCAGAGGCCAACACAATACGCCAGAGGCGGGATTTGAACCGCGCGTCGAAATGCGCGGCCTCGTCCATGCGGCGGGCCCCAAGCCAGAGCTGCAATGCCATGATCCAGGCCGCAACCGTGGTGGCGAGGGCCGCGGCGATGAAGCCGATGAAAGGCAGCAGGGCAAAAGCAAAGGCTGCATTGATGACCATGGACCATAGCGCATAGCGGAAGGGGCTGCGGCTGTCTTCGCGCGCGTAGAACAGCGGCTGCAAGACCTTGTGCAGCACGAAGGCCGGCAGGCCAAGGCCGTAGGCGGCGAGCGCCAGCGCTGTATTGGCGGTGTCATCCGGGCCAAAGGCACCGCGCTGAAACAGCACCTGCACCAGAGGCATGGCGATCACCACCAGCGCCACGGCGGCGGGCAGGGTCAAAGCCAGCGCAAATTCGGCCCCACGGTTCAGCGCCTCGCGCCCGCCTGCCACATCTCCCGCGCGCAGGCGGCGGCTGAGTTCGGGCAGCAGCGCGGTGCCAATGGCAATGCCCACCACGCCAAGCGGCAGTTGATAGAGCCGGTCAGCATAAGACATCCAGGAAATCGCACCTTCGGTGCCCGAGGCCACCTGCCGCGACACCAGCAGGTTGATCTGCACCACCCCGCCCGCCAGCAGCGCAGGGCCGGCGATGATCAGCAGACGCTTGAGGTCCGGTGACCAGCGCGGCAACGCCAAACGCGGGGCAAAGCCGGCTCGGGCGGCGGCCCACCACGTCCAGGCCAGTTGCGCCACGCCGGTCACCGGCACCGTCCAGGCCAGCGCAAGGCCCATATCCCAGCCCTGCCAGGCGGCCAGCCCCATGGCGGCGATGAACACAAGGTTCATCAGCACGGGCACAAAGCCCGCCTCGGCGAATTTGCCATGGGCGTTCAGAATGCCCGAAAGCAGCGCAAACAGCGAGATGAAGAAGATATAGACAAAGGTGATGCGGCCAAATTCCACCGCAAGGTCAAAGCGGCTGTCGCCGACAAAGCCCGAAGCCATGGCCCACACCAGCCAGGGCATCGCCAGAGTCCCCAGCAGCGTGAACACCACCAGCACCGCCGCCAGCCCGGAAAAGGCATCTTGCGCAAACCCCTTGGCATCCTCGCCGCCCTCCAGCTTCTTGCTGTAAAGCGGCACGAAGGCCTGATTGAACGCGCCCTCGGCAAAAAAACGGCGAAACATGTTGGGCAGCGAAAACGCCACGTTGAAGGCATCGGCCACCGGGCCTGCGCCCAGATAAGAGGCCATCATCACATCGCGCGCAAAGCCCGCGCCACGGGACACCAGCGTCCAGCCGCCCAGGACGACGACGTTACGGATCAGGGATCGGCTCATGCTATTCTCTCAGGCCTGCGCCCGCTCCGTGCCTTCGGTGATGGCCTGCCGCAGCTTTTTCTCCAGCGCTTCCTGCTTGGATTTTGTGTGCAGCTTCAGGCCGAACATATCCTTCACATAGAAGGCATCCACCACCTGCGCGCCATAGGTCGCGATCACAGCGCTGGCAATATAGATATTGTTGGCCGCCAGGGTGCGCGTGAGATCATACAGCAGGCCAGGCCGGTCGCGGGTATCGACCTCGATGATGGTGTAGATTTCGGATCCTTCATTGTCGAAGGTGACGTGGGTCGGAAAGCGGAACTCGCGCTCGCGCTTTTTCACCTTGTCACGATCGGCCAAAGCCTGCCGCGGGCGCACTTCGCCCTTCAGGGTCTTGTCGATCATCTGTTGCAGACGGGGCAACTTTGACACTTCATAGGGGTGACCGTCGGCATCCTGCACCCAGAAGACGGCCGTGGCGTAGCCATCCTTGGAGGTATAGGTGCGGGCGTCCACCACATTGGCACCCACAAGCGCCAGCGCACCCGCCAGCCGCGAGAAGATGCCGGGGTGATCGGCCAATGCGAAACAGGCGCGTGTCGCGTCGCGCGCCGGGTCGGGATGCAGGTCGATGCGGATTTCGTTATTTGGCAGGCCGCGCAGCAACCGGGCAAAGGTGGCTTGCGTTTCGGTCATCAAGCCTTGCCAATAGGGTGCGTAATGCCGACCCAGCTCGGTGCGGATGTCTTTTGCATCCCAATCGGGCAATGTGGCGCGCAGGGCTTGCTTGGCTTCATTCTCGCGCCGGTCGCGGTTCACATTTTCCAGCCCGCCTTCCAGCGCCTCGGCGGTCTGGCCGTAAAGCTGGCGGATCAACTGGGCTTTCCAGTTGTTCCATGTGCCCGGGCCCACGCCCCGAATGTCACAGACGGTCAGCGCGGTGAGCAGGTCCAGCCGCTTCTTGGTTTTCACCGCCTTGGCAAAATCGCGCACGGTGCGCGGATCGCCGATATCCCGCTTTTGCGCCATATCGGACATCAACAGGTGATAGCGGATCAACCATTCGACGGTTTCGCTTTCCTCATCGGTCAGCCCCAGACGCGGGCAGACGCGGCGTGAGATTTGCGCGCCCAGAATCGAGTGATCTTCGGGGCGCCCCTTGCCGATGTCATGCAACAGCAGCGCCACATAAAGCACCCGGCGATTCACGCCTTCCTTGAGGATCGAGGATGTGAGCGGCAGCTCCTCCACCAGCTCCTCGCGTTCGATCTGGGCAAGGGTCGAGACGCATTGGATGATGTGTTCGTCCACAGTGTAGTGGTGATAGACATTGAACTGCATCATCGCGACGATGGGTTCAAATTCAGGGATGAAGGCCCCCAGCACGCCCAGCTCGTTCATCCGCCGCAGAGCGCGTTCCGGGTTGCCGTGTTTCAGCAGCAGGTCAAGGAAGATGCGCTGCGCCTCGGGGTCTTCGCGCATGTCATCGTCGATCAGATGCAGATTCTGCGCCACCACCCGCATGACATTGGGATGGATCAGATAGCTGGTCCGCAGCGCCTCCTCGAAAACGCGCAACAGGTTCAGCTTGTCGGCCAGGAATTTCTTCGTGTCGGCAATGTCGATGCGGCCCTGCACCACCTTGAAGGCCGGCGCGACCTTCTTCTTGCGACGGAACATGCCGATCAGATCGGCCTCGGGCTTGATATGGCGAGCCTCAAGCTGGGTCAGGAACACGCGGGTCAATTCGCCCACGCGGGTGGCGTGGCGGAAGTAATCCTGCATGAACACCTCGACCGCGCGACGCCCGCCGCTGTCATGGTATCCCATACGAGCCGCGACCTCGACTTGCAGATCGAAAGTCAGTTGGTCCATCGCGCGCTTGCAGATGTAATGCAGATGGCAGCGCACGGCCCAAAGGAAAGCCTCGGCGCGGTTGAAGGTGGCAAATTCTTCCTGGCTGAACAGGCCTGCCGTCACCAGACCTGCCGGATCGGTGACGCGATTCAGGTATTTGCCGATCCAATACAGGGTTTGCAGATCGCGCAAGCCTCCCTTGCCCTCTTTGACATTGGGTTCCAGCACATAGCGTTGGCCACCCTGCCGCTTGTGCCGCTCGGTGCGCTCTTTCAGCTTGGCTTCGATGAATTCCGGGCCGCTGGATTTGAACAGCTCGTTCCACAGCGCGTCATCCAGCTCGCGCGCCAGATGCGCGTCGCCGGTGATGAAGCGGCTTTCCAGCAGGGCGGTGCGGATGGTGATGTCTTCGCGGCCAAGGCGGATGCAATCGCGCACCGTGCGGGAGGAGTGGCCGACCTTTAGTTTCAGATCCCACAGGATGTAAAGCATCGTCTCTATGACGCTTTCCGCCCAGGGCGTGATTTTCCACGGGGTCAGGAACAGCAGATCCACATCGGAAAAAGGTGCCATCTCGGCCCGGCCATAGCCGCCGACCGCAAGCAAGGTCAGACGCTCGGCTTCGGTTGGGTTGGGCAGGGGGTGGAACAGTGTGCGAGCCAGATCAAAGGCCACGGTTACCAACCCGTCGGTCAGATAGCTTTGCGCGCGGGTGAGGGCGCGGGCTTCCATCGGACGCTCGGCAAAGGCGGCGGCAAGGGCGGCATTGGCGGCGGTTTTCACGGCCGCCATTTCGCGCACGGCAATGGCGCGGCTGTTGCGGGCATCCGGCTCAGCCGCGATTGTGGCCGTGATATGGGCCGAAAGCGCGCGGGGGTCGATGATCTCGACCCCCGGCAGCAGCATGTCTTGTGTCGAAATGGAGGCGCGGTGCAGCAAAGGCTGGCCTCCGGTCAGAA
>ERZ761609.2209-NODE-2209-length-14921-cov-724.996838_pt1 | contig 14921 bp, 13 predicted proteins | sample MGYA00511163_ERZ761609 | MGnify/ENA primary metagenome ERZ761609 (study PRJEB28899, sample SAMN02445070) | bioreactor sludge metagenome | biome: EBPR sludge | place: Australia: Brisbane, Thorneside Wastewater Treatment Plant | collected 2011-12-16 ... | reverse complement strand
CCCGCGTGCGGGAGAAGGGAGATTCGCGAGTCGCTGACGCGACTTTCACATTAACCATGTCTGGCCGCCCTTGCGGCCGCAGAAAGGAAGAAGGCGATGGCTGACATCAATTTTCTCGGACGACTGTCCAACCTTTGGTCGGGCTTCGTCTCGCTGTGGATCACCGACGTCGAAAAGCGGCATCCGGAGATCGCTTACCAGAACGCCATCGACTCGATGATCGAGAAGTATGGCAAGCTGAAGAGCGCAACGGCGGCGATCATGCGCCGGCGCGAGGAGATCTCGTCGCGACTCGAAAGTGAACGCGGCGAACTGGCGGCGATCTCGGCCGACCTCAACGCCGCCCTCGCCACCGGCCAGGACGAGCTCGGGATCGTTCTCATCCAGAAAAAGAACGCGCTCGAAGCGAGCGTCAAGGCACTCGAGCAGGAGATGGAGCAGGCGCGCAACGACGCCCAGGAGGCAAAGGATTCGCTGCTGGGTGTCAAGTCCGAGATCCAGAAGCTGAAGGACGAGAAGGACCGCATGCTGGCGCAGATGCAGAGCGCGCAGGCACGCCTGAAGATCCAGAACCAGCTCGAAGGCCTGTCGGTCGATGCCGAAGTGCGCGCGCTCGACAACGTTCGCGAGCACATCAAGAATACCGTCGCCGAGGCCAAGATGGGCAGCGAGCTGCGCGACTCCGACCTCGATGTCAAGCTGGCACGGCTGCGCCAGAGCAGCGGCGCGATCACTGCCCGGCAGCAGCTCGAGGAGATGAAGCGGGCGCGGGCGGCGCAGGGTGAAGCAGCCGGCAAGAGCATGTGATGGTCGTCGCAGCCGGAGTGCGCTGGTGAGCGGCGGCAGCGCGGCCCGACCGCCGTTGCCGCCGTGGGCAGAAACGCTGCGCCAGAAGTACCTCGCTGGCGAGGCAGCGGTGTTCGTCCTCTACCGCAACGTCTTCGACCGTTACCGGGCGGGTGACGGCTACCGCACGTTGCAGCCCTTCCTCAGCGAAGTCCTGCTGCGGGACAACAAGCAGAACATCTTCGAGCTCAGCATTGACCGGGGCGTGCGGGTCATTCGGGGGGGCAGCGCCGGCGAGCGCGTCGAGCTCTACCGACATCTCGAAGGCAAGGGGCTGAGCGGCATTTTTGAATCGCTCGAACGGCAGATGCGCGAGCAGCGATCGAGTGCCTTGCTGATCCCCTACGCCGGGACGATCTTCCCGGCGGCGGAACTGCATCTGCTATCGCTCGACGAGCGCGGCGCTTTCACCGCGCTGCACCGCTGGTCGCTGGATGCGGAGTTCGCCGACCGTGACAACGTCGTCATCCTGGTCAGCGAATCGCTGGCCGACCTCAGCCCGGCGCTGCTCACCAATCCGCGCGTCGTCGCCATCGAGTTGCCGATGCCCGACCATGCCAGCCGGCTGGCGGCGATCCGCCATTACGCGCCGGCCATGTCGCCGACCGAGGCCGCGGAACTGGCCGGGCAGACCGCCGGCCTGCGCCTGATCCAGCTCGCCAGCATCGTCGCCAGCGAGGCGCCGCAGGGGATGAGTCATGCGCAGCGGCGGACGCTCATTGCCGAGTTGCTGCAGGGCAGCCCGCAGGCCGCCGAGCGCGCCGACAAGCTGGCGGCGATCACCGCCGGCATGACGCCGGCCGAGATTCGCCAGATCGTCGACCCGACACGCAAATTGCCGGCGAGCGAAGACCCGGCTGGCGAGGTGCTGGCGGTTGTCCGCCAGCGCAAGCGCGAGCTGATCGAGAAGGAATGCGCCGGCCTGATCGAGTTCATCGAGCCGCGGCACGGGCTCGAGACCGTCGGCGGCAACGCGCACATCAAGGGCGAACTGCTCGACATCGCGCGTCTGATTCAGAGCGGCGACCGCACGCGGGCGCCGATGGGACTGCTGGCGGTGGGTCCGATGGGCGCCGGCAAGACCTTCGTCATCAAGGCCTTTCTCAAGGAGGCTGGATTGTCCGGCATCGCGCTGAAGAACTTCCGGTCGAAATGGGTCGGCTCGACCGAGGCCAATCTGGAGCGGGTGCTGGCGACGGTCAAGGCGATGGGGCCGATCGCGCTGGTGATCGACGAAGGCGATCGCAGCTTCGGCCGGCAGGGCGACGATGCCGACGGCGGCACCAGTTCGCGTGTCATCGCCCGCCTCAAAGAGTTCATGTCGGATCCCGAGAATCGCGGCCAGGTGCTTTTCATCCTGATGACCAACCGTCCCGACAAGCTCGACACCGACATCAAGCGCCCGGGGCGTCTCGACCGCAAGATCCCTTTCTTCTATGCCGAGAACGCCACCGAGCGCGCTGCCGTCATCCACGCCGTCTGCGATCGCTATCGCGTGCCGCTCGATATGCCCGAGGACGCCCTGCTGGCGGCCTGCGCGACCCTCGATGGCTATTCCAATGCCGATCTCGAGGCGCTCGCCCTGCTCGCCGCCGAGTTTGCCGAACGTGGGCTGCGCCTCGCCGATGGCGCGCCGCAGGCTGCCGCCTCAGGCAGTGTGGCGGCAGTGACGCCGGCACTGCTGGCGCGGGCCTGCGAAGACTTCATGCCACCGCAGGAAACGGCGATGGTGCGTTACATGGAAATGCTCGCGGTGGCCGAAACCTCGCGTCGCTCGCTGCTGCCACAGCGCTTCCGCTCGCTGTCGGCAGCCGATGTGCAGGAACGGCTCGCCGAACTGCGGCGTCAGATCCTACCCTGAAGGAGTTCTCATGTTCCCTTTGCTCGCAAACGTATCCCTCGCCACCGACCAGACCATCGCCGCGACGCGTCTGATGCTGCACATCGCCCATGTCGATGGCGCGCAGACCGCCGAGGAGGTGGCGCTGATCCGCTTGTTTTACGAAGGCGCCGGCGACGGTGGCGCCTGGCCGGATTTCGCCAGTCTGCAGCCGGTCCGGCCCGGTGAGTTCAGCCGGGCCTTCGGCGATCCGGCGCAGCGCGACCTCGTGATTGCCTTCTGCCTCATGGTCGCCTATGCCGACGGCGCACTGAGCGCCGATGAACTGTCCGTCGTGGCTGCAGTCGCTGCCGAGATCGGCATGCCCGCAGCGCGCGTCGACGAGTTGCTGGCGCTGGTCAAGGATCACATGCTGGCGCAGTTCGCCCGCCTGCCGGACGCCGCTTCGGTGGCGACGGTGGCGCGCGAGCTCGGCTGAAAGCTGGCGCCTGCCGGGTCTTGCCGTCTGTTGGAGTGCCTTGCCAGCGGCAGACTGCCTGGCCCGCTGCCGGGCAGTCCTGGCTGCCCGGGCACCGAGCCGGTTCCCCGGGCAGCAGCCCAGTCCGCCCTGGCGCCGATCACTGGGGCCAGATCCCTCTGCCCGCAAGGCCACGGGCAGCCGGCCTTGACCGACCCACGGCCACGACGCATACTGGCTGACGGCGTCGCCGTGGACTGCACCTTCCAAAAACAGCAAGGAGGAGATGGGCATGTACAAGGGACTGATTGTCGTCGTCACACTTTCGCTGGCTGCCGCGCATGCTCTCGCGGCGTCTCCCGGGGACGGGCCCGCCGCGAGCGGGAGCAAGGACTACAGGTGGAACGAGAAGACTGCCGAGATGGCCGATGCCCTCAGGCTCAAGGGGGATGTCAAGGCAGGGCAGGAAGACTACAAGGCCTACTGTGAAGCCTGCCATCTGCCGAATGGTCGTGGCAATCCGCACGGGAGCATTCCGCAGTTGGCCGGCCAGCATCCGACCGTGGTGATCAAGCAACTCGCAGACATCCGCTCGGGCCTGCGGGCGAACCCGACGATGTATCCGTTCGCGATGAAGCTGCGGGATGCTCAGGCGATCGCGAACGTCGCGGCCTATCTCGGGACCCTCTGCGTGCCTCGTGATTCCGGGAAGTACGAGGGCGCCGATGCGGCGAAGCTGGTTGCCTACGGGCAGGTGCTGTACAACAGGGAGTGCGTCCAGTGCCACCAGCCGAACGGCGATGGCGTCAGGGAGAAGTTCTACCCGGTGATCGCCGGCCAGCACTACCGCTACCTGCTGCAGCAGATGGTCGACATCCGCGATGGCAAGCGTCGCAACAGCCACCCGGACATGCTCAGGGTGATCGCCAAGTACGACGATGCGCAGCTGGTTGCCATCGCCGCGTATCAGGCGATGCTGGTGGTTCAGCAGCGGCAATGGACTGTCCAGCCGGGCTTCTGCAAGGAAGCAGCCGATCGGCTCTGAGCTCGGCGCGCCGGCATCTCGCTCGGGTTCGGCGGGCTCCGATCAGGGTTCAGCCCGGCTCCTGCGGTGGCGCGTCACGGCCAGCAGCAGCAGTGCCAGGCAGACGACCGGCCAGTTGCCCCAGCGTACGTAGGGCGTGACCCCGGCGTGGCCGCTGACCTCGCCCTGCAGTGCGCCGCGCGTGAAGGGTGGCAGGACCGCGCGCACGCTGCCATCCACATCGACGATGGCGGTCATGCCGGTATTGGTCGCGCGCAGCATCACGCGACCGCTTTCGAGCGCGCGCATGCGGGCGATCTGCAGGTGCTGCGCCGGCGCCAGCGAATCGCCGAACCAGGCGACGTTCGAGATGTTCACCAGCAGCGTTGCCGCCGGCAGAGCGGCGATGATCTCGTTGCCGAACACGTCTTCGTAGCAGATGTTTACCGCCACCTGCTGGCCGGCCAGGGAAAGCGGCGGCTGCCGGGGCGAGCCGGCCGTGAAGTCCGACATCGGGATGCTGGCCATCGCCATGAACCAGGCGAAGCCGGGCGGAACGAACTCGCCGAAAGGCACCAGATGCACCTTGTCGTAGCGCTGTCTGCCCGAGGTGCCGAGGCTCAGTGCGCTGTTGAAGTAGCGCTGGCGGCCTTCGTTGACGGCGACCCCGAACAGCAGGTCGCCGTGTCGCTTCTGCGCAAGTTCCTGCAGCGCGTCGAGGTACTCTGCCGGGACCTGGTCGAGGAAGGCGGGCAGGGCGGTCTCCGGCATGACGATGAGTTGCGCCGGGTGGTCGCGCGCCAGCTGGTAATAGGTGCGCAACGACTCGGCGAAGCGTTCGGGCCGCCACTTCATCTCCTGCGCCACGTTGCCCTGCAGGAGGGCGACGGAGATCGGTTCGCCGACCGGCTGCGTCCAGCGCACGTCGCGCAGCAGGTGGCCGGCGGCGAGGATCACGGCGATGCCGGCGATCGGCAATGCCGGACACCAGCGCAGCCAGCCTCGCGCCGGGCAGCTGCCGGTCGACAGCCAGCGCCGGACGACCTCGCTGAGCAGAGCACCGGCCAGCGCCGACGACAGCGAGACGCCGAGGACACCGAGCAGCGGGGCATAGCCCGCGAGCGGGCTCGGCGGCGTTTGCGCGTAGCCTGCGGTGAGCCAGGGAAAACCGGTCAGCACCCAGGAGCGCAGCCATTCGGCAAGGGTCCACAGGGCAGCGAAGAGCAGTGCCCGACGCAGCCAGCCGCTCGCCGCCAGTCGCACGTGGAGCGCGCCGGCGAGCGCCGGAAAGACCGACAGAAGAAGGCAGAAGAGGAAGGTCGCGAGCGCCGCGACTGCTGCCGGCATGCCGCCGAAGACGCTGAGGCTGACATGAATCCACGAGACACCGGCGAGGAACAGGCCGCAGCCATGGCTGGCAGCGATCAGCGCACCGTCGCGGGGGCGCCAGCCTTCATCGATCGTTCGGCCGAGCAGGGCGAAGAGGCCGCCGAGGCTCAGCCAGGCGACGGCGAACCAGGCGAGCGGCGCAAAGGCCGTCACCATCAGTGCGCCAAGGATGAAGGCAGCCAGGCAGCGCTGGCGCAGGGTCCTAACCAGGCTGCTGTGCCTCTGCCGTTGCCGCCCGCCCGACGACGAGGGTGTAGATGCGGCGATTGTCGGCGCGCAGGACCTGGAAGCTGAGTCCGGCGATGCTGACCGTCTCGTTGAACTGCGGCAGCCGCCCGAACTGGTGCAGGATCAGGCCGCCGATCGTCTGGAAGGTCCCGTCATCGAAGTGCGTGCCGAAGGCTGCATCGAAGTCCTCGAGCGGGGTGTGCGCCTTGACCCGGTAGAGCCCGTTCTGATCGAGCTGTATGTCGGGGTCGGCCTCGTCGAAGTCGTACTCGTCCTCGATCTCGCCGACGATCTGTTCGAGAACGTCCTCTATCGTGATCAGCCCGGCAATACCGGCGTACTCGTCGATGACGATCGCCATGTGGTTGCGCGAGACGCGGAACTCGCGCAGCAGCACATCAAGGCGCTTGAACTCGGGGATGAACACCGCCGGTCGTACCCAGTCGCGCAGCGAGAACGGGGCGTCGTGTTCGACGCGCAGCAGATCCTTGGCGAGCAGGATGCCGACGACGTTGTCAGGAGTGTCGCAGATCACCGGAAAACGCGAGTGGGCGGTGCTGTTCACGCGCTCGATGACGGTGTGCAGCGAATCGCCGACCTCGACCACTTCCATCAGCGGCCGCGGCACCATCACGTCGCGCACGCGCATTTCCGACGCCGCCAGCGCGCCCTCGATGATGCCGAAGGCGTCGGCGTCGAGCAGCTTGCGCTGATGCGCCGAGTGCAGCAACTGCATGAGTTGTTCGCGGTCCTCCGGCTCGCGCATCAGCAGCGAGGAAAGACGCTCGAGAAGGCCGGCCTTGCCGCCGGTACTGGCTGTTTCCATGATCACCTTTGTCAGGAATGAGGCGTCAGCAGCGATGCGGCGCCCGTCTGTCCGCGCTCAGCGCCGCTGACGCATCATTCCTGCTCGCGGTAGGGGTCGGCATGGCCGAGGGCGGCGAGGATGCGGCGCTCCTCGGCTTCCATCAGCGCCGCCTGTTGCGCATCTCCCTCGTGGTCGTAACCGAGCAGGTGCAGCATGCCATGCACGACCAGATGCGCGCAATGAGCGCGCAACGATTTTCCCTGCTCGTCGGCCTCGCGCCTGACGACCGGCGCGCAGACGACGAGGTCGCCGCGCAGCCGCGGTGCATCGTCGTAGGCGAAGGAGAGGACGTTGGTCGCCTCATCTCTGCCGCGATACTCGGCGTTGAGGCGGCGACCCTCGCCGGCGCCGACGAAGCGGACGGTGACCTCGCCGGCCGTCGTTCCCCTGTCCGCCAGCGCCACCCGCAGCCAGCGGCGGACGTGCTTGCGCCGCGGCAGCTGGCGCCGCTTGACGGCGTACTGCACCGTCAGCTGCCAGCCCCTAGCGTCGCGCTTCGCCATTGCCGACCGCTGCGGTGCTGGGGGCAGCGAGCGCCGCGCTGTGCGCTTCGTAAGCTGAAACGATGCGTGCCACCAGTGGGTGGCGGACGACGTCGTCCTTGAGGAACTCGGTGAACGCGATGCCGCGCACCTCGCGCAGGATCAGCCGTGCCTCGATCAGACCGCTCTTCTGGCCGCGCTGCAGGTCGATCTGCGTCACGTCGCCGGTGACGACCGCCTTGGCGCCGATGCCGATGCGCGTCAGGAACATCTTCATCTGCTCGGGTGTCGTGTTCTGCGCTTCGTCGAGGATGATGAAGGCGTGGTTCAGTGTCCGCCCGCGCATGTAGGCGAGCGGCGCGATCTCGATCGCGCCGCGCTCGAACAGCTTGCCGACGCGCTCGAAGCCCATCAGATCGTAAAGAGCATCGTAGAGCGGCCGCAGGTAGGGATCGACCTTCTGCGCCAGGTCGCCCGGCAGGAAGCCGAGTCGCTCGCCAGCCTCGACCGCCGGCCGCGTGAGAACGATTCGCTGCACCAACTCGCGCTCGAAGGCATCGACTGCCGAGGCGACGGCGAGGTAGGTCTTGCCGGTGCCCGCCGGTCCGGTGCCGAAGGTGATGTCGTGGTCCTGGATGTTCTTCAGGTATTCGATCTGTCGCGGCGTGCGGCCGTGCAGCTCGCTCTTGCGGGTCATCAGTGCTGGCGAGACGCCGCCAGCAGACGAGATGTTGCGTACCGGGCGGTTGAGCAATTCGATCAGGCCGAGCTGGATCTCGTCCACCGACAGCGTCTCCTTGGCCTGCGCGTAGAAGCGCTGCAGCGCGGCCGACGCGCGCTCGGTCTGGGCGGCTTCGCCGCGCAGCGTGAAACGCTCGCCGCGGCGGGCGATCGACACGTCGAGGGCGGTCTCGATCTGGCGCAGGTTCTCGTCGAGCGCCCCGCACAGGTTGGCGAGCTGCCGATTGTTGACCGGCGAGAGGAGGAGTTCGGTGACGCGGTTGCGGGGGGCGGCGCTGCTGTTCACGGGCATTCGCTTCGGTTGGTGACGATCTCGCCGCGCAGCGAGTGCGGCATCGCGGCGGTGATGCGCACGTCGATGAAACGGTCGAGCAGCTCGTCGGCGTCGCCGGCGAAGTTCACGACGCGGTTGTTGTCGGTGCGTCCGGCAAGTTCGCTGCGGTCCTTCTTTGCCACGCCCTCGACGAGAACGCGCTGGACGCTGCCGACCATCGCCTGCGATACCTCCTGCGCCAGTTCGTCGATCCGCTTCTGCAGGCGCAGCAGACGTTCCAGCTTCAGGGCCTGCGGCGTATCGTCGTCGAGTTCGGCTGCGGGTGTGCCGGGGCGCGTGCTGTAGATGAACGAGAACGAAGCGTCGAAGCCGACATCGTCGATCAGCTTCATCGTCCTCTCGAAATCCGCGTCGGTCTCGCCCGGGAAGCCGACGATGAAGTCGGAGGACAGCGCGAGGTCGGGGCGCGCCGCACGCAGCCGGCGCACCAGGCTCTTGTACTCGAGCGCCGTGTAGCCCCGCTTCATCGCCGCCAGAATGCGGTCGGAGCCGGACTGCACCGGCAGGTGCAGATGCGAGACGAGCTTGGGAACGCGCTCATAGACCTCGATCAGCCGCGGCGACATCTCGCGCGGATGGGAAGTCGTGTAGCGGATGCGCTCGATTCCCGGCATCTCGGCGATGTACTCGATCAGCAGTGCCAGATCGGCGGTGATCTCGCCCGTCAGCGCCTGCCCGCTGCCCGCCAGCGCGCCGCGGTAGGCGTTGACGTTCTGCCCCAGCAGGGTCACCTCGCCGACCCCCTGCGCCGCGAGATCGGCGACTTCGGTAAGGATATCGTCGAAGGGCCGCGAAACCTCCTCGCCGCGCGTGTAGGGAACGATGCAGAACGAGCAGAACTTGCTGCAGCCCTCCATGATCGAGACGAAGGCCGCCGCGCCGTCGACGCGCGGTGGTGGCAGGTGGTCGAACTTCTCGATCTCGGGGAACGAGATGTCCACTTGCGAGCGCCCGAGGCGGCGCCGCTCGGCGATCAGCTGTGGCAGCCGATGCAGCGTCTGCGGCCCGAAGACGACGTCGACGTAGGGGGCACGGGCGACGATCGCCGCGCCCTCCTGGCTGGCGACGCAGCCGCCGACGCCGATCACCAGGTCGGGCCTCGCCAGCTTCAGCCGCCGCACCCGGCCGAGGTCGTGGAAGACGCGCTCCTGCGCCTTCTCGCGCACCGAGCAGGTGTTGAAGAGGATGATGTCGGCGTCTTCGGGGGTTTCGGTCCGGACGATCTCTTCGGACGCGCCGAGCACGTCGGCCATCTTGTCCGAGTCGTACTCGTTCATCTGGCACCCGAAGGTGCGGATGAACAGCTTTCTTGCCATATTTTCCTGATTGATCTAGCGAGGGCGCGCCACCGCCGCTTCGGTCGGTGTCAGCATCCAGACGCGATGAATCGCGCCGTCGGCGTTGGTGACATAGACGACCTCGGTCGCCGCCTCGATCTGCATCGGCAGGACGATGAGGTTCTGCCGGTTGCGGATCTGGGCCGTCGGCGCGAGCGGCCAATGCTGCCCGTTGATGGTCAGGTAGCCGTCTCCTGCGGGTGGCTGCATGACGCCCTTTCTCGCCTCGTCCGGCAGCGCGCGCGGCAAGCCGTACGCTTCCTGCGCGGCCGGCTGCTCGGCAGCCGGTTCCAGCGCCGCTTCGGCAACGGCGCTGAGGATCGACAACAGAAGGCTGGTCGGGAGGTCCATCGGCGCATTATAGACAAGGCAGCGCGCGGGTGTCAGCTCTTTGTTGCGCCTGGTCGCCCGGCTGCCGGCGGCGGTTGCCGCCGCTGCCCGGGCACCCATGCAGTACAATGTCGCTTTCGTTGCCGTAACCCTTTGAGAAAGGACGTCGCCGTGCTGGAAGCCTACCGTGCCCATGTTGCCGAGCGCGCTTTGCTTGGTATTCCGCCTCTGCCGCTGACTGCCAAACAGACCGAGGAACTCGTCGGACTGTTGCAGAATCCGCCGTCGGGCGAAGAGGAGACCTTGCTCGAGCTGATCACCTACCGCGTCCCGGCCGGCGTCGACGATGCCGCCAAGGTCAAGGCCGAATTCCTCGCCCGCGTCGCCAAGGGCGACGAGGCGTGCGCGCTCATCTCGCCGCTCAAGGCCACCGAACTGCTCGGGACGATGCTCGGTGGCTACAACGTCAAGCCGCTGATCGATCTCCTCGCCGGCCCGACGGGCGAGGCTGCCGCCGCGGGACTGAAGAAGACCCTGCTCGTCTTCGACTACTTCCACGATGTCAAGGAACTCGCCGACCGCGGCAACGCCAACGCCAAGGCAGTGCTGAAGAGCTGGGCCGATGGCGAGTGGTTCACCTCGCGCCCCGAGGTTCCGGCGTCGCAGAAGCTGACGGTCTTCAAGGTCACCGGCGAAACCAACACCGACGACCTGTCGCCGGCCCCCGACGCCTGGTCGCGTCCGGACATCCCGCTGCATGCGCTGGCGATGCTCAAGAATCCGCGCCACGGGATCGATCCCGACAAGCCGGGTGAGCGCGGCCCGATCAAGCAGCTCGAAGCGCTCGCCAGCAAGGGCAACCTGATCGCCTACGTCGGTGACGTCGTCGGCACCGGTTCGTCGCGCAAGTCGGCGACCAATTCGGTGCTGTGGTTCACCGGCGAGGACATTCCCTATGTCCCGAACAAGCGCTTCGGCGGCGTCTGCCTCGGTTCGAAGATCGCCCCGATCTTCTTCAACACCATGGAAGACGCCGGCGCACTGCCGGTCGAGATCGATTGCGGCCAGATGGACATGGGCGACGAGATCGAACTGAAGATCGACGCCGTCACCTCGAAGGTCACCGCACTGAAAAACGGCGCCGTCATCGCCGAGTCGCAGCTGAAAACGCCGGTGATCCTCGACGAAGTGCGCGCCGGCGGCCGCATCCCGCTGATCGTCGGCCGCGGGCTGACGACCCGGGCGCGCGAGGCGCTCGGCCTGCCGCCGTCCACGCTGTTCACCCTGCCGCAGAATCCGGCCGACCCGGGCAAGGGTTACTCGCTGGCGCAGAAAATGGTCGGCCGTGCCTGTGGCTTGCCTGAAGGCAAGGGCGTTCTGCCCGGTACCTACTGCGAACCGCGGATGACCACCGTCGGCTCGCAGGACACTACCGGTCCGATGACGCGCGACGAACTGAAGGATCTGGCTTGCCTCGGCTTCTCGGCCGACATGGTGATGCAGTCCTTCTGTCACACCGCCGCCTATCCGAAGCTGGTGGACGTGCGCATGCACCGCGAACTGCCGTCGTTCATCAGCACCCGTGGCGGCGTCGCGCTGCGTCCCGGCGACGGCGTCATCCACTCCTGGCTCAACCGCCTGCTGCTGCCCGACACCGTCGGCACCGGTGGCGACTCGCATACCCGTTTCCCGATCGGCATCTCGTTCCCGGCCGGCTCCGGTCTGGTTGCCTTCGCCGCCGCCACCGGCGTCATGCCGCTCGACATGCCGGAATCGGTGCTGGTGCGCTTCAAGGGCTCGCTCGCCGAAGCAGGCAAGCGCGGCGTCACGCTGCGTGACCTGGTCAATGCGATTCCCTACTACGCCATCCAGGCAGGCCTGCTGACCGTCGAGAAGAAGGGCAAGAAGAACATCTTCTCGGGCCGCATCCTGGAGATCGAAGGGCTGCCGGATCTCAAGGTCGAACAGGCCTTCGAACTCTCCGACGCGGCTGCCGAGCGTTCGGCTGCTGCCTGTGCGGTGGCCTTGAACAAGGAACCGATCATCGAGTACATGCGCTCGAACATCACGCTGATGAAGTGGATGATCGCCAACGGCTATTCCGATGCGCGCACGCTCGGCCGCCGCATCAAGGCGATGGAAGCCTGGATCGCCAGCCCCGAGTTGCTGCGCGCCGATGCCGACGCGCAGTACGCCGCGGTGATCGAGATCGACCTTGCCGACGTGCTGGAGCCGTTGGTTGCCTGCCCGAACGATCCGGACGACGTCAAGCTGCTCTCCGCAGTCTCCGGCACCAAGATCGACGAAGTCTTCATCGGCTCGTGCATGACCAACATCGGCCACTTCCGCGCGGCCGGCAAGGTCCTCGAAGGCAAGACCGACATCCCGACCCGCCTGTGGATCGCACCGCCGACGAAGATGGACGCGATGATCCTCAACGAGGAAGGCTATTACGCAATCCTCGGCAAGTCCGGCGCGCGCATGGAAATGCCCGGCTGCTCGCTGTGCATGGGCAACCAGGCGCAGATCCGCAAGGGCAGCACGGCGATGTCGACCTCGACGCGCAACTTCCCGAACCGGCTCGGCATCGACACCAACGTCTACCTCGGTTCCGCCGAACTTGCCGCCGTCTGTGCGCTGATGGGCCGAATCCCGACTCCGGCCGAGTATCTCGAGCAGGTGCAGGCGGTCAATGCCAAGGCGGCTGACGTCTATCGCTACATGAACTTCGATCAGATCAGGGAGTTCAGTGAGGTCGCCGATACGGTGACGGTGTAGCCGTCCCTTCGGCAGCCAGCCACAACGCCCCGCCGGGAGACCGGCGGGGCGTTTTCTTCCGGTGCCCGTCTCGGGACATCCGATGCGCGTTCGCTGCCGACGCGTCCGGCCGCTGTCTTCAGCCTCGCCAGCGGCTGCGCCTTATGGCATCGGTCGGCCTTCGTCGCCGCTCTTGACCGGGCCGCCAGGAGTCCTGATACTCCTGCCATGAGGCCCGGGGTGGCGGGATTTTGCAGGGAGGCGGAGATGATCGGCAGCAATCCTGTTCCTTCGTTGTTGCTGGGCGCTGCACTTTTTGGCTTCATGGCTCAGGTGCATGCCTATTCGCTGACCGCCATCCATGACTTTCGCCACCTGGTCACCGGCGCAGGCGCGAACTTCACGGACGAACAGAAGCGCTTTCCTGCCCTTGTTTACGAATTCGAGGGTCTGAGCTTCACCCAGGGCGGCAGCCTGTGGGCTTCAATCTCGGCCAACCCGGACGGTGCCAGTCAACCGACGACGGACGACTGATCGTCGGGACCTACCCAAGCCGACAGCTGATCATCTTCGACCCCAATGGGCAAGGTCCGACGGAAACGATCAGCATCGACGAGCTGTTCGTCGACCCGGACAACGCACAGCCCGGCGACTGGAGCGATTACCACAAGCTGACCGGTTCGCCCTATGCCGTCCAGGTGACGCCGACGGAAGGTTTCAGGAAACGACCCGATCCGGACGGGCTTGCCTACCGTAACGGTCGCATCTACCTGTCGTTTGACGGTGACCTGAGGATTTTCGAGATCAGCGGGGCCCCGGTTGCCGCCAACGCTGTGTCCGAGCCGGCTGGTGCCAGCCTGCTTGCGCTTGCACTGGCGGCACTGGCCAGTCTCGCCAGGGGGCGGCAGCAGACCCGCCGCGACCCTGCGCGCCTGCTGCCCGCTCGCGATCGCCGGCGAGAGGCGTCTCGCGACCAGCCAGCGAAGCCGTCAGCGAATCAGACGGCGGCTGGCGCCTCGCCGCCGAGTGCCGTCAGCAGGTCGGCGAGAAGCTGTGCGACCTCGCCAGTCATCAGCGTGAAGTCGATGTCGAAGCGCTCGTCGGCATCCTCGGTCTGGCTCTCCGACTGCTCCTTGAGGATGTCGAGGAAGGCGACCCGCCGGATCTGCAGCAGGTCGTTGAGGACGAACGAAATGCGGTCGTTCCAGGTCATCGCCAGGCGGGTGACGACCTTGCCGTCGGCGATGTGCCGCCGGATCTCCTCGCCCTCGAGCGGGTGGTTGGCGTAACGCACGCTCGCCTTCTCGGCCGAACGCAGCTCGAGGTCCTGGTCGAGGGTGAAGCCCGCCGGCGCTTCACCTGCGGCGACCCAGCCGGTCATCGCCGCCGACGGCGACTGGACCGGTTTCAGCACCTTCGCCGGCAGGCTGTCGAGCGAGCGCCGCAGATGCTCGAGGACTTCCTCGGCCTTGGCTGGCGACGCCGCATCGACGACCAGCCAGCCGTTGCCGCGGTCGATCCATGCATGCGTCGTGCGGCGGCGGATGAAGGCGCGCGGCAGCAGTTCGAGGGTCATCTGCTCCTGCAGTTCGCGCAGCTCGCGGCGGCCGATCCGTCGGCCCTCGGTTTCCTCGATCTCGCGCGCCCTTTCACCGGCCAGCCGCTTGACGATCGATGCCGGCAGCAGCTTCTCCTCGACGCCCAGGGCAACGAGCCACTGCTGGTTGAGCGCGTGCAGCAGCGATCCGCCATCGCGCGGTGCCACCCAGCCGAGGCTGCGTGGATCGCTGGCGCCGCAGCCCGGCAGTGGCAGCCGGGCAAGCTGGTGCTCGAAGCTCTCGGCTTCGGCCGCCCAGCCCTGCGGCAGGCGATAGAGTTGAAGGTTCTTGAACCACATTGGCTTGAGCCTGCAAAAAGCTCGGCATTATAGGCTGGAAAGGCGTCGCTGCCGTGTTCGCTGCGCCGCCGCCGCCGATCGCCGGCGGCATCGACGTCCCTCACCGGGGCGCCCGGCCGGGCGGGTGGGTAGAGCTGCGCCGCCGGCGTCGAGTCGGCGCTCGTACACCGCTTCTGCGCGAAGGAGGGGCGCAGTGCCCGCGAATATCGATCCGCCCGACCCCGCGACCGGCGGACCTCACTCGCGCACCGAAAGGCAATCCGCCTCCGGCCGATCCGAAGCCGGCGCCACCGCCGCCTGGCAGGGAACAGGCGTCGGCGGCGGCGCCGGCCGCGACTGCGCACAGATCGGAAGAGCACACGTCTGAACTCCAGTCACTGACCAATCTCGT
>ERZ761609.2207-NODE-2207-length-14929-cov-4.461073_pt1 | contig 14929 bp, 8 predicted proteins | sample MGYA00511163_ERZ761609 | MGnify/ENA primary metagenome ERZ761609 (study PRJEB28899, sample SAMN02445070) | bioreactor sludge metagenome | biome: EBPR sludge | place: Australia: Brisbane, Thorneside Wastewater Treatment Plant | collected 2011-12-16 ... | reverse complement strand
CCCGGTTCACTGCGTTCACCGACCTCCCCCACATAGGGGGGAGGTGGTTCCATGAAGAGTATTCGGTGCTTGAGGCAGGGCGAGTTTGGGGCAGCAGCGGAAAACCGAAAGCTGTTGCGCCCCACCTGGTTCACTGGGTTCCCACGGCAATCCGGGGCAGGCACCGACCTCCCCCACATAGGGGGGAGGTGATCCCGGAGAGGCGACGGCGGAACCAAAAGAGCCCCCACGAGAGTATCGCTGGGGCTCTTGAACGAAGCGTCGGGGCCGGTTAGCGGGTCGAGACCGGGTCGCCTTGGGGGTCGGTTAGAATGGAGCCGTTCGAATCGGCGACTCTTCGATACCAGTGGCCCGAATCCTTGATCGTTCGCTTTTGGGTCTCGTAATCCACGTGAATGAGGCCGAACCGGTGGCGATACCCTTCCGCCCATTCGAAGTTGTCCAGCAGCGACCAATGGAAGTAGCCCAGGACGGGGTGGCCGTCGTGGTGGGCGCGAAGGAGCTCCTTGAGGTGACGGGCGGTGTAATCGATCCGCTGCGGATCGTGAACGCCGCCGTCTTCGGCGACCCAATCGATTCCCGAAAGGCCGTTCTCGGTGATGTAGCACGGAAGTCCGTACCGCTCGTGATGGAACCGGATCGACCAATACATGCCTTCGGGAACGACGGGCCAGTCGAAGCCGGTTCGCGGGTGGCCGGGGACGTGCAGGAGCGACCGAATCGAACCGTCGGGCATCGACTGGACGCGGACCGCGCTGTAGTAGTTAAGCCCGATCGAATCCGGCGCCTGATGCATCGTCTTCAGGTCGTCCGCCGAGACGGGAATTGGCCTCGAGCTGAGGAATCGCTCGATCGACTCCGGCCAGACGCCTTTGCAGACGGGGTCGAGGTAGATCGCCGGGTGCCAGAAGCCACGGTCCGGGTGCGGCTCGCCGAAGGTGTACTCCCGTGCGGCGACGATGTTCTCCGCAGAATCGTCGACCGGGACGCCAAGCGAGCTGACCGGCGCGATGCTGACGTGAGGGTTTGGAGTTTTGCTTTGGCTCCGGATCACCTGGCTCGCCGTTCCGTGAGACATCATCGCATGCTTGACGCCGAGGAAAAACTCGGGATAGTCGAGCTTGAGGCCCGGGGCGTGGGTGCCGGTGACGTGCCCCAGGCCAAGGAAGCAGGACGGCTCATTCAGAGTGAACCACTTGGAAATGCGGTCCGAAAATCGATCGACGAGAACCGACGTGTAGTCGGCAAACCACTTCGGCGAGTCGGGATTGAGCCATCCGCCACGGTTGAAGAGGGCAAGCGGGTAGTCCCAATGGAACAGAGTGGGAAACGGTTCGATGCCCTGTTCGAGAAGAGCGTCGATCAGTTGGTCGTAGAAGCCTAGTCCGGCTTCGTTGACCGTGCCGGTCCCGTTGGGGATCACGCGGGGCCAGGCAAATGAGAAACGATAGGACCGAAGCCCAAGCTCGCCCATCAGTCGGACGTCTTCTCGGAATCGGTGATAGTGGTCACAGGCGACGTCGCCGGAGTGGCCGGAGTTAACTTTGCCCTCCCAGCGGCACATCATGTCCCAAACGGAAGGGGCACGTCCGTCGGCTTGGGCGCCTCCTTCAATCTGGTACGAGGCAGTGGCGGCGCCCCAAGTGAAATTTTCGGGAAATCTTTGCATGCTCATGGTTCAGGGTCCCTTTCGTAGGCACGTTCCGGAACCGGCTCGCTTCCGCGGCGGTGAGGATTAAGCTTCGAATCCGGTGAACTCGCGCCCGCTTCCGCAATGTTGGAGTCGGCGGAAGGCAGGAGGGCGAAAGCTCTGAGAATCATACTCGTTTTGAACTCGCGCCGGACAGTCCAACCGGTCGATTGGGGTCAGGGCTCCGCTTTGCGAGGTCTCCGGGCTTGCGCCCGAAAAAAGCGGAGCGTTAGGGTCAATTCGTTGTGTACTGGCGGGCTTAGTTTCCTTTGCCCATCAAAGCTTCTTTGGCGGCGGGTGGAAGCGCAGAGTTGGTGCGCAGCGCCTCGCCGGTGTTCTGCGGTTGTGCCGGGGCGTTCGGATCCGGGGCGGCGGCGACGGGAGCGGCCGCGGGTTTCGCCGGTTCGGTCGGCACGTCGCCGGTATCGCCGCATCCAAGTGCGAGCAGTCCAATCGGAAGACAGAGAATCAGTTTCTTCATATTTCGCACCTTCGAGTAGGTTGGGGCGCCGACGAGTTGGCCGACGCCCCTAGCCATTTGTCCTTACTTGTATTCACCCCAAGCGGTGTTGTAGACCTGAATGCGGTCGGCCTGCGTCCAGTAGGTTCCGGTTCGCGGGTTGATCGCATACTTGCTGCCCCAGTCGTCGCGGTTCGGATTGTTGACATCCAAGGTCGCGAGAACGTTTTTGGTCTTGGCGTGGCCATCGGCCCAGACGAAGGCGGCCTGTTTGCTGATCGCATGGATCGGTCCATATTCGCCGGCCGGGCAGGAAGCCGAGTTGGCGTTGTTCGGATCGGTTCGGTTGCACCAGTCGTCGGGAATGGTCTTGCCTTCGATCGTGCTGATGAAGCTGGGCTTCAGGTCGTTCCACTTGGACCGGCTCGGAATGAAGAGAATCGTCGATGCGGGTTCTTCAATCTGGTCGAGCGAGTTCAGACCCTCTGGGGTCCAGGGACCGGCGCAGCGGCCGTTGGCAAAGCCGATGAGGTCGTTGTTGACGGCGAAGTTGGTCGGCATTTCCTCAGCGGTATCGAGGAAGTCACCGTCGTCGTTGCTGTCCCAGCGGTCGTTCTTCCACCAAGTCTCGTTGGAGTACGGATTGGTGATGTCGGCCATGAGGCCGCGGTTTTTCGCATACGGGTAAAGCGGATGTCGCCATCCGTAATAGGAGCTCGCCAAGCTGGGCCAGCTGGCGCAGTCCGACGGGAAGCCGAAGAACTCTTTGATCAAGGCGTCATCGTAGTCGCCCATATAGATGAAGTTCGCGAGCGCCACCTGCTTTGCATTGCTCAAAGCGGTGGTCTTCTTCGCCGCAAGCTTGGCCTGGGCGAAAACGGGGAAAAGGATCGCAGCTAGGATGGCGATGATGGCAATCACCACCAGCAGCTCGATCAGCGTGAACGCAGATTTTACTTTTTTCATTAGGAAAGGTCCTCCTTCGGACGGGATGTCGATCCTCGAACAATGAGCTCGGTCGGAAGGACCTTGCTCGGAGGGCACTCCTTGCCCTCGATCATTTGGAAAACGGCCTGCATCGCTTCTCCAGCGAGCTCGGTAATGGGTTGGCGAACGGTCGTAATCCCGGGAGGGACAACTTCACTGTTCGGGGTCATGTCGAATCCGGTAACGCTCATGTCATCCGGCACTTTGAGTCCTCGAGCCAAGACGGCCTGGATGGCGCCGATCGCCATTTCGTCGTTGGCGCAGCACACGGCAGTCGGGGGAGTGGGCAAGTCGAGCAATTCGTTCATCGCGCGGAACCCGCCGGCGATGTCGAATCGACCCTTCACCACATATTCGTCCGGGGCCGGTAAGCCGGCTTGCAGCATGGCGTTCTGGTAAGCCTGAAGCCGGACAATGGCGTCGTCCATGTTCAGAAGGCCCGCGATATGCGCGATCCTGCGGTGGCCGAGGTCGAGCAAGTGCCGAACCAACATCGAGATTCCGCCAGAGTTGTCGACCCGGAAGGAAGGAATCCCTTCCTGATCCACTCCCCCGACGGTCACGCATGGCAGGCCGAAATCGGAGATCCGACGTACGGCGGTCTGGCCGACATGGGGAGAGATAAAAATGACGCCGTCGACCCGGCCGTCGAGAATCGTATCGGCGATGGCATGGCCGTCGGTTTCGCTGTACCGGGTGTAGATCAAAAGGTCTTGGTGCAGGTGTCCGGCTTCGTTCGTGATGCCGTTTAGGGCGAGCTGGAGGTACGGACTCAGAAAAAGGTTGTCGTACATCTCCGGCGGGACGACGCCAATGACGTGGTTACGGCCGGTAATCATCGACCGGGCGATGCGGTTCGGCCGGTAATTCATTTCGCGGGCCACTTCGATGACCGCCAAACGAACTTTCTCGGGAACGCTGCGGCTGCCGCCATTGAGGGCGTAGCTCACCGTGCTGACCGAGATATTCAGCTTCCTCGCAATGTCCTTAAGCGTCGTTGCCATCGGCTTGAGAAACGTTTCGCGAAACGTTTCGGAAGTGATCATACACCGGAAATCCGGAATTGACAAGTCGTTTTTTCTACCGGTTTACGAAAAAGGGCTCGTTGGCCGTCGCGGCCTTGCCTTTTCCATCGAATGCGTAGGCGTAAAGGCGATAGGCGCCGGGCTCTTTCGGGAGCCGAAACTGGATCTTCGCGCCCTCTTGGCCGGTAAAGATGCCGGTGAGGGGTTCGGGCCGAACTTCGCCCTCTCCCGCAAATCCGGCGCGCGCGATCTCCCTTCGTATCTCCCAGCGATAGCGCAGAGGCTCGTTATTGGGTTCAAAAACGACCATTTCTGCAGTTGCGAGCGTTCCCGCGGCGCCCCGCTTGCGGGCGAAATCGAAGTCGAACTTTTGGACTTGAGGCGCCCGATTGGCGGGCCATTTACCAGTCCATGCATGGCTGACCACGTCGGCGGTCTCGAGGAGCTCGCCCGAGCGAAGCATCATGCCGAACCACGTCGGCGTCGTCTCTTGCTTCTCACCCCACAGGAATGCGTAAGAGCCCAGACAGAATCCAGGCTGGGAGGCTACGGTTCGTTGGTAGTTATCGGCATAGAACTTCGCTTTTTCCGAACTTGTCCATTCAAGGGAGGCGCCCCATTCGGTCTTGCCGGCTTCCCAGGGGCCCAACGGACCAAACTCGGTGACCATGTAGGGCTTAGTCCATCCGGCGGCTTTGAGTCGGATTGCCAGAGTCGGCATTCCGCCGTAACTATTCACACCCAATATGTCAATGTCTGGAGCGTATTCCTTAATGTATTCGAGTTTCTTCCCACCGATTTCGGCGACTACGGTCATGACGGGATGGTTCTTGTCAAGTGACTTCACGAGCTTGGCCAGTTCGCCGATCGCCTTCCAAAGCTCGGGGGTGTCGTTATCGATCTCCATCTCGTTCCCGAGCGCCCAAATCAAGACGGCTGGATGATCCTTGTATTCCAACACTCTTGCGCGAACCATTTCGTATTGGTCTTTGACGCTCTTGGGGTTGTTCCAGTCGAAGCCGTGGCGTTTGTGGCCAAGCCAGATTCCAACCTGAACGGCGATGCCTTTCGAATGGGCCTCGTCGAGCTTCGACTTTAGGTTGTCGGCTCCCCAAGTTCGGAAGGCATTGCCGCCGTAAGCCTTGAGTTCATCGAGCTTGTCGGAGCCTCCGACTCCCTTGACAAAGAAGGGTTTTGCATCTCGCAACAGCTTCCATTGCGAACCGTCTTGCTCAAGTCGCGCTGGACTCGCTTGGGTGGAAGGAAGAGTGGTCGACATAAGGACAAGGGTCACCAAAACCGACACCATGGTTCCATCATACGCCAAATCTGCGAAACGTTTCGCAGATGAAAAGTACGACAGTTCTGTGGCATTGCTCCCATGTCCAGTCGACTTCCGCCGAGGACTTCTCTTGCTCTGGTTGGCCAGGTTGCCGATCAGGCTCGGCCTGAATTGGGATAGAGTGCCTCCATGGCGCCAGCGATCATGCTTTCCATCCTGCTGTCGTTCGCAGCGGTTACCCCAATGGCCCCCCAAGGTGTCTCCCTCGTGGCAACGGACCTTCGATGCGAAGATCAGGTGAATCCTCTTGGAATCGATGCGAAGCCGCCGAGGCTCAGCTGGACCCTGAAAGGAGGCGGCGCTGAGCGAGGTCGAAAGCAAATTGCCTACCGAATCCTCGTATCCAGCTCGCAGCAGCGGCTTGTTCGAAACCAGGGCGATTTATGGGACAGCGGAAAGGTCTCCAGCGCCCAACAAAACCATGTCACTTACGGCGGTCCGCCGCTGCAATCTTGGCAAGGCTGCTTTTGGAAGGTTCAGGTTTGGGAGGGTCGAAGGGCCGGCGTATGGAGCGAGCCGGGGAGATGGGAGATGGGTCTGCTCGATCACCGAGCTTGGGTCGGGCGGTGGCTCGACGACGGAAAGAAATCGCCTCAGGCGGACGCCGAGTTCTACGCCGACGACCCCGCGCCGATCTTTCGGAAGGAGTTCGACGTTTCCCGGCCCGTCGCGAGAGCAAGAATCGCGGTCGCCGGACTCGGCTATTACGAAGGTTCGCTGAATGGCGAGCGGATTGGGGACCACGTCCTCAGTCCAGGCTGGACGAGGTTCGAGAATCGGGTTTCCTACCGTGTCTATGACGTCACCCGTCACCTGGCCAAAGGCCGAAACTGTGTTGGATTCGTCTTGGGCAATGGTTGGTACAACCCACTTCCCCTCAGACTCTTCGGACGGTTCAACCTTCGCGAGACGCTCGCCGTAGGGCGTCCTCGCCTTATCGCGCAGCTTCGAATCGAATACCAGGACGGGACGGTAGAAACCGTGGCGACCGACTCGACCTGGAAAGTGGGGAAGAGCGCGATCCTCTTCAACAACATTTTCCTCGGGGAACGGGTCGATGCTCGCCGCGAGCCGCCGGGATGGGACAGGGCGGGGTTCGACGACTCGACTTGGACTGCGCCAGGATTCGCCGAAAGGGCTCTTGGTCCGCTCGTGGCTCCGAGAGATCCGCCCATTCGGGTTACTGCAAAGTGGAATGCCGTCAAGGTTACGGAGCCCAAACCGGGCGTTCACATCTACGATCTCGGTGTCAATTTTGCCGGATGGCTGAGCCTCAAGCTAAATGTACCGGCGGGCACGGAGATTCGGATGCGCTATGGAGAACTGCTTCGGCCGGACGGAACCTTGAACCCAATGACCAGCGTCGCCGGCCAGATCAAGGGGTTCAAACAGGGAACCCGTGAGAGCGTGGGCGGTCCGGGCGCCCCCGAAATCGCCTGGCAAGCCGACACGTATGTCGCCCGCGGCGGCGGAGAGACTTATACGCCTCGATTCACCTTTCACGGCTTCCGTTACGTTGAGATTTCCGGCCTTCCCGCGCCGCTTCCCCTCGACGCGGTCACCGGGATGCGCCTGAATTCTGACGTCGAAGTAGTCGGCTCCTTTGAATGCTCGAACCCGTTGCTCAACGACATTCAAGCGATGTGCCGGCGGACGTTCCTTTCCAACATCTTCAGCGTTCAATCCGACTGCCCCCATCGCGAGAGGCTGGGCTACGGCGGAGACATCGTTGCGACCAGCGAAGCATACATGGCGAACTACAACATGGGCGGCTTCTACCGCAAGGCCGTCCAGGACTGGTCGGACAGCGCGCTTCCCGACGGAATGTTCACGGATACCGCCCCCTATATGGGGATCCAATATTGCGGGGTGATCTGGGCGATGGCGCATCCGCTGTTGGCCGATCAAATGTATCGCTACTATGGCGATCGAAGGATCGGGCCTGAGGAGTATGCCGCGGCGAAGCGGTGGATGAACCTCTTGGAGAGGCGCTATCCCGACGGGATCGTCACCGACGGATTGAGCGACCATGAGGGGCTAGCGCCTGCCCCGTCGCCCGAGATGGTCACGCCGATGTATTTCCAATGCGCACAGTTGATGGCGAGCCAAGCGTCAAGGCTCTCTCTTGGCGCGGACGTTCGGCATTTTCAAGAGCTTGCCAAACGGATTCAAAAGGCATACAACAGTCAATTCGTGGATCAAGAGAGCGGAAAGGTCGGACCAGGAACCCAGGCCAGCCAATCGATCGGATTGCACACGGGCATCGTCCCCATGGAAGTCCACTCGAAAGCTCTGGCCTACCTTCTGAAGGACATCGAGTCGCGCGGCGGCCGTCTCACTACCGGCATCCTCGGCACGAAGTTCATGCTGGACGTCCTTTCGCGGGAGGGATACGTTGACCTCGCGTATCGCATCGCAACCCAACGCGACTTTCCAAGCTGGGGCTGGATGCTTCAAAACGGAGCGACGACGCTTTGGGAGCATTGGGAGTTCAGCGACAACACCTTTTCGCACAATCACCCGATGTTCGGTTCGGTGAGCCAATGGATGATGTTCTGGCTAGGCGGGATTCAGCCGGATCCGGCGGCCGTTGGCTATGACCGTATCGTCATCCGTCCGCAGACGCCGGTGGGGCTGCACTGGGTGAAGTCCAGCTACCGAAGCATTCGCGGCATGATCGTGAGCAATTGGAAGAGGAACAGCAAGAACATTCGGTTCGACATCGAGATTCCAATCAACAGCCGAGCCAAGATCCTGCTGCCAGCGAAAGACGCATCGTCAATAACGGAAGGCGGCAAACCGCTATCGAGGACGGCGGGAGTGAAGATTGGGCAATCGGATGGACGTTCCGTCGAGCTGACCGCCGGCTCGGGTACGTATTCCTTTGTCGTTCGCGCGGATTAAAACAAGGCGCTGCTTGCCGAAAGGATGCCGGCAAGCCCCCCTCCAACAGGATGGATTGCCGCTTCTGCAAAGTCGACGGGATGTCCCAAGAATGGAAAGTGGAAAGCGGTTGGCGGACAGAGAGGGATTCGAACCCCCGGGCCTTTGGGGCCAACGGTTTTCAAGACCGCCGCATTAAACCGCTCTGCCATCTGTCCGCGAGCGAAACGATTGTACCGGGAGCTTGAAAAGGCAGGCCAGAAAGTTAGGGAACGGTCACGGTTACCGACGCGGCCGCCGAAACGTTGCCCTGGGCGTCGATGGCCAAGACCTCATAGACATAGGCTCGACCTCGCATCGCCAGCACATCGGTGAAGGTGACGGCGGCAATCCTCTGAGCGAGCACCACCGGAGTTCCCGTGCCGACCTTGCGCCGGACGAGATAGGCCACGGCCCCCGGCGCGGCAGTCCAGCGAAGAACGACTCCGGTGGGGCCGGGTGTACCGGAGAATCCGGTGGGCGGGGCGGCGGAAGTCTTGATGGCCGCGGCGGAGATGGCCGGCGAGCGGGGGGATTTCAGTCCGGCGCCGGTTTCGCCTTCGACCGAATAGGCGTGCTTGGCTCCCGGCGCCCGGCCCAGATCGCGAAAAACGACAACGCCTTGTTGAGCGGTGCTCGCCAGCACCTCACCGGCGGCCTGATTGTCCCTGAAGAACCGATACTTGACCACTCCCTGATCGGCAGCGGCGGCCTCGACTCGAACGACGATCTCTCCGTCGGCATCCCCAACGGCGGCAGAAAGCACATTAGGGACGTCGGGGACGATCGTAGCAGGGACGGGAACCGAAAAGGTTGCGGCGGCACCAAGGACGTTCCATCGGGAGATTGCGCGAATCTCGTAATCGTAAGTTCGGGCTCGGGATCGCGGCAAAGGGTCGCGAAAAGAGGTCGCCCCGACCGGCGTAAGGCCGATTTCGGAAAACGGCTCGGACCCGAGCCTCCTGCGAATGCGGTAGCGAACGCCTCGAAGGTTCAATCCGGTCCATTTGAGCTCGAGCGAGCCGCCAAAGTCGCTTGGAGGAAGGTTGAGCTTTAGGGGCAGGCGATGGAGGACAAGTGGGCTCTTTGGGTTCGCCGGCTTGCCCGTTCGAGGCATTGGGCTCTTAGGAGTTGCGGTGCGAGCTTTGATCTGATCAGAAACAAAGTTTGGCCGAACGGACTTGAGTGGGCTTTTAGCAAAGGATTTGGCAGGTACAGGCGCCGGAGAGAAAGCCGGAGATCCGGTTACGACCGCCGCCGGTGGTGTGTAATCGGGAACATCGATCGCTCCCGCCAACGCTTCGGGTGACTCAAGCCCAAGAGCCGCGAACTGAGCGGTGATGGAGTACGCATACTTCCCATCCCGGGGAGCCGCCGAGTCAATGAACTGTCGGGCTGGCCTGCTCTGAAACGTGTTTCCGATTGCCTTCTTGATTGTTTCAAGGCGAGCCCGGGCTTTGGCGACATCCTTTGCGCGATCTGCTCGCGCGTCGGCCGTTATCGCGGGTCGGTTGGCAATAAGCTGAATCTTGGCCTCCATTTCGTCGAGATAAGCTGGCCCGAAGATGGCGTCGATGGCGGCTTCGAGCTGCTCGTCGGTTTGGGTTGGCATCACCGCGCCGTCGATCGGGGCAGGAGTGAGTTTTGTAGGGGGAGCATTGGGCTGGTCGAGGTTGTACCGATAGATCACGTATTTGACTGCCATCCCGTCTTCGGGCGAACTCGAACGCCAGGCGAGGGTCGGGACAACGGGAGGAGGGCCCTGACGTCCGGCCGATAGCGGCATTCGAAACTCACCGCGAATGCCGGACTTGAAGGCGTTTCGGAACGCGACTCCGGGACCGATGGTGGCTTTCGAAGGTGGGCTCGGGCGCCGCCATTCCTCGGCAGTGACGCTAAGGGTGGCGGGGGGGCTCGCGCGTCCAAACCCGTCAATGAGAACAACACGATACGTGAAAACTCCCGGACGAGCCAGTTCATCGACAAAGAACGAAGTCGGCTCTTTGCCGTCGATATCCATGATTAGAAGGGGCTTTGGCGTCAACAGGACGCCCGTCTCCGTCGCGTTGGCAGCGCGATAGATCCGGTAGCTTGCCGCCAACAGCCGGGTTTCGTCGGCCGGAGCGAGCCGTGTCCATCTCAAGTGAAGCTCTTCGTCTTCTTGGAAGAACATCAGTCCGGCCGGCGCGGGGGGCGGGGTATCGGCGCCGACCCGAAACCCGGTAAGGGTTCCAAGAGTGGCGCCATCCTGTCCCCCGGGTCCCGCCGCGACAAGCGAGTATCCGACGGTGGCGCTGGCGGCGACTCCGGGATCGGTGGCCCCAAGTCCTAGAGTTTCGGCGTTTCGGCTATCCACGAGGGCGGCGAGGTGAAGGTCCGTGCGAGCTCGAAGTGCCGCTGGGCGCTGAAGAGAAGCGGGAGGCGTCGTTCGAACCGGGCTTGCGCCGCCAGCGGGGCGGCCCCCGGCCGAGGCGGCAGGCGGAGTGATTCCCGTCGGCGAAGACGTGCGGGGTCGAAGCGCGGCCCCCGGGGCGAGCGGCTTGATTCCGGCGGCGGTTTTCCGCGAATTGAACAAGTTGAGCGAAGAGGGAGGACGGACGATGGCAAAGTTCAAGCGCGTACCCGGTGGAAGGGCGGTTGCCGCCGTGGTGGCGAGCTTGCGACCCTTGAACTTCGCTCCCAACAACCCATCGATGGCGGAATCGGTCGGCGCCGGGATCGCTTTGACAAGCGTTCTTGTCGTTCCAACAACGCGGTAAAGCCGCAGACCCTGAGGCGGAATCCAACCTTCCGGGATCTGCCATCGCAGCCTGACCTCCGGCTTTCCGTTCACCACCGCCGTCGCGGCATGAAGCTTGACCCCAGATTGAGCGGTCAGCAAGACGGCGAGGGCGGTAATCATTTCTTCACCGGAAGGGTCACCCGGACAAACTCGTCGCCTTCGAGAGGGCCGGCCTTTCCGCGAATACGGCCGGATAAGTACAACTTGTCTCGGTTGCCGGGGGTATTGAACTCGGCATTCAGGGTGCCTTCACCCTCGGCGGAAAAGAACCCAAAATCAATCTTGCCCTTGACGCCGAGTTCGCCGGAGGCACTGAACTCGGATTGGCCGATTCGCTCCAGAGCGAGCTTGCCCTTGAGTCGCCCGTCGATGACGATGCCGGCAACGTCGATCTCGGCTTTTGCCTTGAAGTACATCCCCCCGCGGGCGGGGCGAGTTACCCGGCCTTGACGGTCGAAATTCGGCAAGAGGATCTCAAGGCCGCATTCAGCAGTAATGTCGGCGACGTCGGAGAAAGCGCGGGCGAAGCGCACTTTGAGCGGCTTTTGGCCGGCGTCTTTCCAACCGACTCTAAGGTAGCTGTCCGTTGGAGAGACTTTGAGTTCGGCTTGGCCTTCGGCATCGAACAAGCTGGCTTTTCGGGTTGGAAACGTGAGGTCGACCTTGCCGCCGATGGTAAAGGCAGGCTTGGCCAGGTCCAGGTTCATGAAAATCTCGCCGATGCGGTCTAGGTCGTGAAACTCGTCGAGGTCCAAAAACTCCGGACCTCCCGGGTCGAGAAAGGCCGCGCGAGCGGTGAGATCGATGGTTACCGGGTTGATCGTGAGCGTCAGGGTCGCATCGGCCCACCAAAGATGGCCAGGGGCGCCGGGGACATTGTCGGCGAGCAGAAGCCCGGCTTGCAGAAGCGCGGAGTTCGCGAGGTATTTGAGCTGATCCTTGGGATCGGAGACTCGCCCGACTCCAGGAGCTTTGGGCGCGACGTTGAGGCCAAAACCTCCGCTGAAGCCGGCGATGTGAAAGAGGGGGACCGGCGGGGAGGTTGGAGTGGGCGGCGTCTGAATCAGGATTGGCGGAACTTCGACGTTTCCACCGATGAAGAATGCGGCTTTGGACGGGGCAAGGAGAAGTTCGAGGCCGATCCCGATCGCCATGTCTCCCAGGCACGTCAGCTTCAGGGATGCGTCGCCGTAGAGTGTGTCTCCGAAGCCTTCCAGATTCTCTCGGTAGAGGCTGGCGCTCAATTCTCCGATCCCGAGGACCTCAGCGGCGAGGCCAATACCGCCAAGTTTGAACTGCGGAAGATTGGGTCCGCGCTCGATTCGGAAGCCTTCAAAGTCGAGTTCGCCTTTTACGGGGAAGGCGTCGCCCATGCCGTTCAGGCGGGCGCCGCCGCTGAACTCGATGGAGTCCAATTGATTGTTTTGAATGGTGAATCCGAAGCGGCGGAGTTCGACGGAGATAACTCCCAAATCGATCGGCTTCGGCTCCGGAAACGAGATCCAGCCGGAACTGGGCATGTAGAACTCGCCATTGCGGTCCACCTTGAGGTCCGTGAGCCCGATCTTGAATTGACGAAGTCCTTCGGGGAGACCGGTGATCCGTTGCGCATCGAAGCCGAGGTCGCAGTTAATGGCCAGCATCCCGTTGTCATAACGAAGCTTGAGATCGTTCAGCCGAACGCCGAGCGCGGGAAGTTGGATAGTTTGGTTGGCGGCGACTTGAAAGCCAAATTTGCCTTCGAGGTTGAAGTCGACCTTGGTTTGAACGCTTCCAAGGGTGCCGAGGTTTAGGGTTCCGCCGAGTGATCCGAGCTTCAGTTGTCCTCGTTTGAGTTCGAATCCGCCGCTAGCCTGGCGAAGGGTAAAACCGCCAACTTTGAATTCCGGAGTCTGGAGAATTTGGATGGCCCCGGTCAGCCCCTGGGGGTCAATCTGGAAGTTGGCGAAGTTTAGAACGAGCGGCTCAAGGCCCATCGGGATTTCGAGGGAGCCGGCCCTGAGAAGGACCCCCATCCAATTCGGGAGAGCGATGCCGGGAGGCGCGCCGGGGGCGGCGGCAAGGCCGGACATGTCGAGAATGAGTTCATTGGCCAGGATCTTCAGGTTGAGAAACTTGAACCGCTGAGCCTGGCCGAGCCGGAAGACAAACCCATTCGAAAGATCTACGCCGAGGTTGCGGAAAACCATCGGCGCGTTTGTGGCCTCCTCGGTAAAGCCGGGGGGAAGTTTGAGATCGACCAAGATCGCGGAGAAGGTGGGGACGCCAGCCTGCATTCGTACACGGCCGCCCCGAAGGGTCAGCTCAAAGCCTCCCGCTTCAATCAGCTTGATCGGGATTCCCGCGCGAATGGCGGCGTCGGTGAAAGTGATTTGGCCGTCTTGATCGACGGTGAGTCCGGTGACGGTTGCCCCGACCGGATAGAGCGGGTCGGTCGCCATTCCCGGGATACCGAGACTCACGTCGGCGGTCTCGGACCGGACGGTCCAACGCAAGGGAGTCGCCGGGGACCAGGTGAGCCAGATGTCGAGGGGAGCGCTCTTGATCTGAGCCCCAGGAAGGGCGAGTCCATCGGCTAGCGCCTCACCCTTTAGCGCGACATCGTCAAGAATGAAGTTGAGGTTTCCGGCGGAATCGGTTTGGCCCCGAAGGGACTTGACGGTGGCTTGGATTGCGGCGCCGCTCTTGGATCGAAACGGAAGGATGACGTTGCCCGAACCGGCGATCTTGAGTTTGTTAGGCGCTTCATAGGTGATCTGGCCGGTTGGAATCTCGATGTCGGCGCCGGGGCCGAGGGCGTTGGCGAGTCGCAAAGGGGCGGTAAGCGTGACGGCAAATCCGGTGACCTGTCCGGCCGCGTTCGAGACGGTGTTGGTGAATCGGACGCCCGACTGGACCGCCTCACCGGTCTTGAGGATAACGACCAGATCGCAGCGCCCGGCCGCCGGTTGGGCGAGGTCGTTGGGAGTGCCGGCATCGTACACGACGTTCCGGGCCTCGAGGATTCCGGGAGAGACGGTCAAACGGGACGGCCGATTCGTTTGGCCAAGGGCTGGAGCGCACAAGAAAACGACCAGTCCAACGGCCCAAGCAATCCTCGATCTCCCGAATCGCGGCATGAGGTCCTTGATTTCGCAGGGACAAGCTTGGATTCCTTCTCGTTGCTTCCGGTACCTATGGCCCACCCTGTTCGATAGCGTTGTGTAAAGTACTCGTTTGTGGCCGTCGCAACAATTCAGAACTTGACCGTGCGCTACGGTTCGCTGACGGCGCTGGACGATTTTTCGGTTGAGATTCCGGAAGGATGCGTGGGGCTGCTTGGACCCAACGGAGCCGGGAAAACCACGCTGATCAAAACCCTCCTGGGGTTTGTCGAACCGGCAGGGGGCCGCGGCTCCGTTTTTGAACACGACATTCGAACGGACGGACGTTACATCCGGCAGAAGGTCGGCCTGATGCCGGAGCAGGACTGCCACATTCCCGGCATGAGCGCCGTAATGTTCGTGGCCTACGCCGGTGAACTGGCCGGAATGCCGACCGAGCAGGCTTTGCGACGAGCGCACGAGGTTCTAGAGTACTGCGGCCTGGGTGAGGCGCGGTACCGCAACGTGGAAACCTATTCCACCGGCATGAAGCAAAGGATCAAGCTCGCGCAGGCGCTGGTTCACGGCCCGAAACTTCTTTTGCTCGACGAGCCGACGAACGGGCTCGACCCGGCGGG
>ERZ761609.2205-NODE-2205-length-14948-cov-55.756597_pt1 | contig 14948 bp, 19 predicted proteins | sample MGYA00511163_ERZ761609 | MGnify/ENA primary metagenome ERZ761609 (study PRJEB28899, sample SAMN02445070) | bioreactor sludge metagenome | biome: EBPR sludge | place: Australia: Brisbane, Thorneside Wastewater Treatment Plant | collected 2011-12-16 ... | reverse complement strand
CAACAAGGACAGTGGCGCCAGGGATGGCGGCTGGCTAATTTGGACAGGAGTGGGTAGCGGGAACGATTGGATTTGCTGGAAGATAGCGAAGATAGCGCGGACAGGAAACTGCGGACAGGCAGACGGGAGCGTATCATATGGGATAATCTAACAGGTTATGATACGGCAAACATCGTGCAAACCGCGGTGCGGACTTTTGCCATTGTTCTGGAAGCACTTAGGCCTCCAAGGCTCCTTTGCAGTTGGTCTCTCCCGCCTAGGTCAGCTGGACAATGATCGAGTTCCATGCCTGCAAAGCTATCTCGATGATAGGATGTCGGCGAGGGATTCGTCAGTTCCGCAACAATCAGCAGGACAGTCACTCAGGCCACACCCAAGCGTCTGCGCGCATCGGCCTACACCGACATTGCTGGTCGGCACGCCAGCGGCATTCACTGTGACCTCGGCTACGAGTGAGCGTTCACTCACAGAAGACTCAGCCATTGATGTGTCTCCCACTTCTCGCGGAACACGCGGTTCCGCATCCACTTCTCCATGCCGCTCGGACAGCCAAGTGCCTTACATACCAAAGTCTGAAGGCTTTTACAAATTATCGCTCGGAGGGAGGACTTTCTCGCCAATGCTTACCAGTATCACAACGTGTTTACCGATACACAGAGTCGTTAAGGTGGCCATCAACACACTTTGAAAAACCAATGGCACGGGAGGTGCGGCCAGCCACGCAACCCGCTGCTTGCTCACACTACATAAGCACTCTGATCTAACGCTAAAATGCCCTCGTTACCGTATCTCTCCAACCACTGCGTAGAGCCGGCACCATCCGGCAATCGTAGACGGGCACTCATAACGGGCATCACCGGTCAGGATGGTTCCTACTTGGCTGAGTTCTTGCTGTCGAAAGGCTACCAAGTTCATGGTCTCGTGAGGAGAGTGTCCACAGCCTCAGATCGAGGCAGCCCGTCTAGAATTAATCACATCATTGACCAAGTGACCATTCACTACGGTTCAATCACAAGCACTTCAACCGTTTCTCGCATCATTGAGGAAGTAGAGCCGGACGAATGCTACCATCTCGCTGCGCAAAGTTTTGTCCCATACTCATTCGATGATGAACAGGGCACAATGCACACCAATGTTGATGGCACTCTGTCGGTGCTCTCGGCTCTGCGAAGAATTGCACCACGTTGCAGATTCTACTTTGCCGGATCAAGCGAGATGTTCGGTCGTGCCCTGGAGACTCCACAAAACGAATCGACTTCCTTTTACCCTCGTTCACCATATGGCGTGAGCAAGGCTGCAGGATACTACCTTACCCGCAATTATAGAGAGGCCTGGAATCTTCATGCCAGTTGCGGCATCTTATTCAACCACGAATCGCCGAGAAGGGGTGTGGAATTTGTAAGTCGCAAAGTCACTACTTCAATTGCCAGCATCCTCGCCGGCAAGCTCGACAGACTCAAGCTGGGCAACTTGAACGCAAAGCGGGATTGGGGTCACGCACGAGAATACGTTCAGGCAATGTGGCTAATGTTACAACAGGATCGACCCGACGACTTCGTCATCGCAACGGGAACCTCCTGGTCAGTGCGCGAATTTGTCCAGCTGGCCTTTCAAATGGTGGGGCTCGATTCGAGACAGTACGTCGTTGAGGATCCGGCATTTCGTCGTCCAGCCGAGGTAGATATCCTACGCGGCGACATTTCAAAGGCACGACAATATCTAGGGTGGGAGCCGCAGATCAAGTTACAAGAACTTATCCGCGAAATGCTTGACTCGGACTTGGCCGCACACGGTCTATCACTTTCACAAGTTGGCAGAAGTCCAGGCGATCTCGAATGACATTCGACACCGACTTTTTCAGGCGCCGAATCGCCGCTTCTCTGCCGTCGAGGAGTGCCTTGCCTTCAGCGGAGGAGACGCCTCGGCCGGAGGGGAATCCTCAGGCGCATTCAGTACTGGATGTTAGCCAACTGTTTGATTTGAAGGGGACCGATGAGTTTCTTCATCAGGCTTACAGGATGGTCCTGGAGAGAGATTGCGACGCCAACGCTTTTGTCCATTTCCGAGCACTCATCCGGCACGGTGCCTCAAGGCAGGACGTTCTTGATCAACTTTGCCGCTCAGATGAGGCGCGCGCAAGAAACATGACTTTTACTTATAATCATCGGCGGCGGGGATTTGTCGCAACGCGCTGGAAATCGTTACTAATTCGCATGCGCGCATTTGCCTCCGGATTATTCAGAAAAAGCGCGGCCTCCGTTGCACGTTTGTTCTTTTGGCAGCTTGAGGTGCTCGAAGACAAGCTCGATTTCTTGGTGCAGGCTGAGGAGGCCCGAAATGGTCTCCTTGCCAGCAAACTGGACAGCCCGCTCAGGTTGTTGACTGAGAAGCTCGATGCCTATAGTCAAGACCTGAACTCGCGCATGAGCTTACTAGAAGAAACTATTAATATTGGGAATCAGCAGTACGCTTCTATCACAGACGTCCAAGCACCACAGAGCCAGATCATTGATGAACTTCGAGCGATGGAAACCCACATGAGCAGGATTCTGGCCGAGATTTCGCGTGAAGTCTCTATCACGGCAACAGCCAGCCGCTCTTTTTCGCACACCTGCGCAATCGCCGAAGCAAGGGCGGCGCGGGACTATGCAGAAATAGTTGAAACACTGCGACAGCTAAGCTCCCAAGTGGGCGCCACCAAGACTCAATGCGATCTGTCGAGCCCGCTCGCCGAGGTCACCCAGGGACTCGTCTCTAGAAGTGAACAGATCCAAGCGGTACAGTGCCAATTAAAGGAGGCTGTCGAGCAGTCGGCTGGCGCTTTCGCCGCTGGCGTATCAACCTATCGCGACTTTCTGAACAACGTTTTGCGTCAGCTGGCCGATCTCAAAGGTGAACTGCACTCCATGGTTACCTGTACAGAGGTCGATGGATTTATCGTCGGGGTCCCGTCTGCCGAATGGCGTGTCGTTGCGTACCATAGGCACAGGGGGAATATGGAACCTGGGCTTACCAAGCACTTCAGGTCGCTCCTGAGGGAAGGCATGACGGTGGTTGACGCCGGAGCCAATCTGGGTCTGTACACCCTACATGCTGCCCGGCTCGTGGGCACAACTGGGCGGGTCCATTCGATTGAACCGTCTCCTCGCACATGGAAACTGCTCAAAGACAATATACAAATCAACAGTCTGATGGAATCCGGAATTGTGCAAACTCACCAAGTCGCCCTTTCCAATTGCATCGGAGAAGCTTCGTTGGCTATCTATAACGACAAATCTGGCCACAATACACTTTACCCCTATGGCCCCCCGGACGGAATGGCGCTGGTTTCCGTGGTTACGCTTGACGCACTGTTGCAGAATGAACAACATGTAGACGTCGTAAAAATTGACGTCGAGGGCGCAGAGGCTCTCGTTTTTGAAGGAATGACGGAGGTGATTGATCGGAACCCAGCTATTTGCGTCCTTATGGAGTTTTCCCCGGACCAGCTGGCGCACGCCGGCACTAATCCCGGTCACTTTCTCAGAAAACTTGCCGAGGATAACTGGGACATTGAAATTATCAATGACGAAAGTGGCACTCCCAGTCGTGTACCTATTGATCAATTACTTGGCGTGTTCACATGCAATCTCAGCCTGCGGCGAACGTTGCGATGAGTAATGAGATTTCAGATGAACCGCCAAGCACTCATTCTTCTCGGCTCGGGTGGTCATGCCAAGGTTGTCATTGATATTGTTGAAGACGTAGGAGCATTTGAGATTGTCGGTATTGTTTCTGCTGATGGGACAAGGCAAACCGTCTTGGGATATCCAATACTCGGTGGAGATGACGTGCTCGTCGGCTTGGCAGAGCAGGGTTCAGTTTCAGCATTTGTAGCAATTGGAGACAATAAGGTTCGAGCACGGTTGTTACGCAAGATTCGCAGCTTGGACTTCAGCGTGCCCAGCATCATCAGTTCTAAAGCAGTTGTCTCCCCCAGGGCGCGACTCGGTTCTGGGGTTGCCATTATGCCTGGCGCTGTCATAAATGCAAATACGTTAATTGAGGACGGCGTTATTGTCAACACGTCTGCTTCAATCGACCACGACTGTATGCTCGGCCAATTTGTGCATATTGCGCCCGGAGCCCATCTCGCAGGAGGCATTGTCATTGGTGAGGGCGCCTTTGTTGGCGCTGGAAGCACAGTAGTGCGCACCGCAACAGTTGGGGCATGGTCAGTAGTCGGAGCAGGTGCAACGGTGATTCGGAGTGTGCCAGATCATGCAGTTGTGGTTGGCTCACCCGCGCGACTCATAAAAACTCGGAATCGTGAATTGCCGTGATTTATCACCCAGGCAAAGCGCCGCACGACTCTGGCCGGAGCGACTCCGAGGCTCGACAGTTGGACGCCGAAATCGGCCTGCTGCGCCTACAACGCCACGGACCGCCCGGCGCGAACCCCAGCGTGTCAAGCGTCACCTACAATGTCGCTGGCCGAATCACCCCCTTACTTCACCGGGCCACTCCGAGACTCGCGCCTGAAACTTCCGTGTACTCCGCATGTGGATCTTCGTGAGGCCTTCTAACGGAGTCTTGGTCAACGTTGCATCCTCAAATCGTTCACGTGAGCAGGCGCATGAGCAGGTGCTTGCGCTCGCGGCTGGGCATGGCGGGACCGTTTCAGAGACCGTTTCAGATCGCATTGACCTCCGCCGTCATCGCGATTAGCCGCTCCCCAATCTTGTCTTCAGGGAATACTGGTCTCGCTGCGCCGAGGTGGCCAAACGCACCGTAAGCCTGCGGCCATGACCATCTGGCGGTCTGGCGGCTTGGCGGACGAACGGCCGATGTTAGTAGGCATTGGCATGAGCACAGGCGAATTGGTTCCCCCCGTAGACTGATTCGGCAGACTCGCCGGCGCTGGCCGATCGAACAGAACAGGCGTATTGTCGAGGCGACGTACGCACCTGGCGCGTCCATCGCGCAGGTCGTGCGTGAGCATGAAGTCAATGCCAACCAGTTGCACTCATGGCGACGGTTCCATTAGGCTTGGCAGTTCGAAGCGCGAACTCTGGTTGCGACGCTGCTGCCAGTGCGGATTATTGAGGAACCAGCCCGTGCCATAGCTCAGCCTACGGCCAAGCCGCGCCGCAAGCACACCGATGGGCAACTCGAGCTCGACACGCCGCGCGTCCGACTGCACTTTCAAGGCACAACCGATCCCTCCAAACGCTGGGGATCGTGCTGGAGTCGCTGCTGGGATGAACGGCTTTCCCACCGGCGCCCATGTCTGGATTGTGGTGGGCGTGACCGACCTGCGGCGCGGCTTCACCGGCCACAGCGCGCTGGGCGAAACCGTCTTGCAGCAGAATCCGTTTTCCACTTGCGTGTTCGTGTCCCGCGGACGGCGCGGCGATCTGATCAATGTGCTCTAGTGGGATGGCGACAGCATGTGTCTGTTCAACAACCAACCGGCTTCACACTACACCTCCTTCGGTTCCAGCCGTGTGCTTTGAGGGCCTGCCCGCAGACATGCCGCGCGAGCCACCAGCCGATCCCATCGGCTGCAGTGTCTCGCCGGCATGTTCGGCCCCGGACGCTCATAGTGTGGACATCCTGGCCTTCGCCGTGGAACGGCGACCCGGCGATAACCTTACGAACGGCCTCGATCAGTTCGTCATCGCGGCAGGCGGTTTTCGGGCCCTGGCGTTGCGGCACCGCGGGTTGCCGGGCATAGTAGATAGACCGGGGCAGCCCCCAGTTCGCAAGCACACGAGCCCGCCCACAGGTGCGGCCGGTGGAGGGCGACTGGGCCTGGCTGCACGCTCAAGACCTCCAACGCAAAGAAGGGTTCGCATTCTCCAGTTGCCGGATGCGCTCGCGCAGCAGTTCATTGTCCATGGTGAGGTCGGCGATGTCGGACTTCAAGCGCCGGCCCTGGTCATCGGTGAGGTCCTCGTCACGGATCTTCAAGCCGGCCTCGCCGCTGGCGAGGAAGGCGTCGCGTCAAGCCGAGAGGGTGGCGGCGGTGACGGCATACTTGCGGTTGAGGGATTCCAGATCGGCGCCGTGGAGCAGTTCGAGGACGACAATCACTTTGCGCTTGGCTGACCACCGGCCCAGGTCGCCTCGCTTCGCCGCGGGAGCCTCTTCGGTCGCCCGCCGGGCTCCCTCCGAGGCTCCGGCGGCCGCTGAGTTGGGATTGGACATCTTGATTTTCCTTTCTTCAAATCGGTGTCCAACAAAATCGTGGCACGGGGTGCTACTTGGCACAATTGCGGAGTCACATGTTGTTGGTGACTCTTTCCGCGGTCTGCTAGGATCATGTAAGGTGGTCAAGGCTTCCGAACGCCCCTCACGGCGTGTGGTCCACTCGGCTTTGGCCGCCTATCCTACCGAGATTGGGTCACCCAGAGTAAGACTTCATGGCCCTTCTAATTTCAGTCTCTGATGAGTAGGGTCCAATGAACTGTCAACTTTTGGTAGGCGTGCGGAGGTCGGCGGGCCTACTTCTGAGTTGCAGAGGCTAGAGGAGAAGATCCTGAGTCAGCGCCCGACCAGTGCGCTGATTTTCTGGCTCAGTTCAAGGGCTCGCCACGAGAATAGCACTTCCATGTTGTCCAACTAGACGTAGTCGAGGTCATCGACCAAGGCCAGCTTCGCATCATTCTGCTTCTTGATATTGTGTCTCAGAGGGGCGAGGCATCTGGCGGCCGCAAGTGGTTAGGACGACACTGGAGCAGCCGAAAACTCGGTGAAAATGCGCCATCTACGGGGTGGCCCAATTCGACAGGGGTCGTGCAAATGACGCGCGAAATCCGCTTCAGGAGGTTTGCAACCCAATTCCTCGGCTCTTAGGGGCATGCTTGCTGGTATCAATCCATTCAAAAATCAGGCAGATCCACCAGATTGACCGAAAGCCCGGCGATTCTCCTCAGTTCGGCCACTAGCTGATGAGCCCTTCGGTCTCTCACATCAGCCGGTTTGTCTAGCAGCCAGGTATCGCCACCGTACCTGACGTGGAGGTTCGTTGCACTTGATTCTCTCCGAATACTGCACACATGGACTTGGTTCAGATTGATTTGTTCATCTGACGGGCTCGCTTGGGCCCACTCATCGACGACATAACGAATGACCGCATCCCTCGATCTGCGTTGTGCTGACTTCGGACTAGGTATATTGACGTTCTTCCTCATGTCTCTCTAGCTTCCTGTTTCCCTTCAGAATGGATGTCTTATAGATTCTAAATCTGAGTTGTTGCGTGATGTTTGAAAAGGTCGGCTCATGCTGCGAGCGCCACTTTTCAGAGGAGACTGAGTGGTAAGGGTCATAGCGTTTTGGTCCTACAACTGCTGCATCCCTATGAGCACGCCACGCGCCAAACGAAGGATTCGAATAATCAGTCACTTGCGCAAATCATGTTCCATTTGGGGGCACGTGTGTACCATTCCGGAGCGCCATACTGAGCATTGGTCCCAGAACGGCGCATTTCTCTCTGCGGAGAAACTCGCTCTCTCCAGTTCGCGCCAAGGCGTTCCACTTGCGGACCAAACCCTGCTCCTCCACCGTCTTTTCCACTGTCAGTTGACTTCCCGCCGCCTCAGCGTTTCTTCCTCCCCTCCGTCGTCCGCCGGAAGCGGAACGACTCTGTCCCCGTCTCGATGTTTGCGCCCGGTACGCAATCCGGTCCAGCCGCGCCCTTGCAGAGCCGCGGATTCGGAAACTCCGTCGTCCACTCCGAAATGGGTAAGTTCGTTGTCGTATTGAGCGTTAGCCGACCTCATCCAGAAATGTTCAGCATGATTACTCTATGGCGTCGGCTCCAACCACTCCCGTGGGCCTCACCGGACTCGACGCCGAGGCATTGCGCGCACTGGTTCTGGCGCAGCGGGAAGCCTTGGTGGCGCGCGACACCCACATCGAACATCTGAAGCTGGTCATCATTAAAGTGCGCCGGATGCAATTCGGCCTCAAGTCCGAAAAGATCTCCCGTCAGATTGAACAATTAGAATTGCAGCTGGAAGATCTCGAAACCAAAAGGGCCGAGAATCCCCCGTTGCTGGAGTAGGCTTTGTCCAATGGAGCAGTGCCGGCCCAACCGCCGGCGCGGCGTCCGCGGCCCGGGCATCTGCCGCGCGAAGCCCGCACGATCGCTCCGGCGCAGACGGCCTGCCCCAATTGCGGCGGCGTGCTGATGCTTGAGGTCGGCTAGGCGGTAGAGCATGTGGAGACAGGTGACAGCCTACGACCCGGAAGGGTACCATATCGCGTAATCACTTGCCGGCAGCGCTGGCCCCAAGCGCACATGCGGTTGCCGGGGGATTCGCGAAGCGGGCAGATCACGCAGTTTCAGAAGGTCAGGGCAGGGTCGTCTCTGCGCCTGCCGCCGGTCCGCTCTGGGCTCGCGGGTTTGCGGAAACAGACACTGTCGGAAACAGCCGTTTCGGAAGTTCTCATTCCGCAGTGAGTTGAGACCTGCGGCCTGATTGGCTTGGGCCCTTACTGCACCGCTGCGCGCGAACCCTTGCTATCTTCGCATTCACAACATTTCTCTTGCTTTTTGTCTGTCTCGTGGTATACATACCGCGAGATGTACGGACCCTATGCCCAGCCCCGCGGGCCTCAGGCCGCCCGCCTCCGTCAAAGCAAAACCGAACTGCTGGCCCGCTTCCCCATCCCCGACGATCTGCTGCCCGGCTCCTGTCCATGAGCAAGCCGCGTTGCGGCAAGCCCAACTGTCACTGCGCCAATCCCAAAGACCCCGGCCACCCCACCTGGACGTTGACCTACATGGTCGAAGGCAAGAAGCGCACCATGCACGTGCCCAAGGACTGGGTCGACGACGTCCAAGCCCGCGTCCGGACCGGCCGCGAGTTCCTGGACGCCGTCCGCGAGGTCCTCGCCACCAACGCTCAGTTGCTGGCCCTGGCGCGCCAACAGCGGCTGCCCAAGCCGTGAGCGGTCCCAGCCCACGCCGGATCTGGACGTTTGCCGCCGAGCAATTGCGGCTGAAGCCGTATCTGCGCTCGCCCGGAGACGGCCGCCGTCAGGGCGGCATCGCCGCCCGCGATTTGTACTGGGCGATGCTGATCGGCCAGATCATGCGCACGTCGAGTTTTCTCGGAGTCGAGGCGCTGGTCGGATCGAGTCCGCTGCGTGCGCTCAAAGTCGGAACCACGTTCGGTGACGACGCCTTGGCCTACTTCACCGAACGTCTCGATCCCAGCATCACGCGCCAGGCCGCCGTCCAGGCCATCCTGCGGGCGAAACGAAACAAGGCCTTCGACGAGACGGCTTTCATCGGCCTGGCCGTGGACGGCACCACCGGCGGCCGCTGCCGGCAGCAGCGTTGTCCGTTGTGCCGGCCCTATCGCAATCAGGAGAAAGAAACCGTTGGCTACCGCCATCACTGGGCGATGATCAGCGTCGTCGGCTGCGGCCTGTCCCTGCCGTTCGACGTCGAGCCCCACGGGCGGGGCGACAGCGAGTACGCCGCCAGCCAGCGCCTGCTGAAACGCGCCGTGGCCAACCTCGGCCCGCGCTTCGCCGGCTACGTGGTCGCCGACGGCGAATACGCCACCGCCCCATTTCTCAATGCCGCCACCGCAATCGGACTCTCCGTCGTCGCCCGCTTGAAGGGCAATGTGGCCGAGTTATTCGCCGCCGCCCGGCAGCGCTTCCAATCCCAGCCGCCGCATCAGCGTTTCCGCGACGGCCAAGACCGCGTCGAGATCTGGGAAGCCGACGACTTCGATCCCTGGGAGAGTCTCACCTGGGAGACGGTCCGCGTGATCCGCTACCGCCAGACGAAACCCGAAGGAGAGGTCGTCGAGGCCTATTGGCTGACCAACTTCAGCCGCCGCCGGGTCTCCGGCCGCAGCCTCGACCGCATGGCCAAGAGCCGTTGGGAGATCTAGAACCAGGGCTTCAACGACGCCAAGAATCGCCACGGCATGGAGCACATCTGCCACCACCACCCCAACAGCCTGCTGGTGCAGTGGCTTCTCACGGCGTTGGCGCTCACCATTGAAAGGCTCTATCGGCTGCGCTATCTCCACCGCGGCAATCACCCGCGGTACAGCGCCATCCACCTGGTCCGTCGGCTGTGGATCAGCCTCGGCCGACCGGCGCGGCTCAACACCAGCTGAGAGCGAACAGAAACACTCTCTCGCTCTTTCTCATCCTGCCGTCCCGGGTCGCCGCTTCGACAGGAAATCCAGTCCCTGAAAATAGCCCCCGCCGCGCCCTCGCTCTGCCAGCCTCCCCAGAGCCCGTCCCTCCGACTTTCTTTCGCCTCTCGCGGCAAGAACTTCCGAAACGGCTGTGTCGGAAACAGACGGCTGTCGGAAACAGACGGCTGTCGATTTGTGGCTCAGTGGGCTATACTGGAAGGATCGCACCCCCTACGGGGCGCGTGGATTGAAACTTGTTTTCCTCGGCGCCAGACAACTCCCAGTCGGGTCGCACCCCGCGGCGGGTGCGTGGATTGAAGTATAGATTTCGGTAGGAGGTATTCAACCAATTTGTCGCGCCCCGCGCTGGGCGAGTGGATTGAAACACCTTCGACGAGGCTAGCTGAGCTCCTCACCTCGTCGCGCCCCGACGCAGGGCCCATGGATTGAAATTGATTCGGACAGTCCAGCCTTAAGTCACTGTGGGGACTCTCCGCAAGCTGGTGCCGTGACAGAAGTGGTGGAATCTGGCGCTGTATGTGGCTTCGAAGCGCATTGGCGCCCGCATATCCTGGATTGGCCGAACCGCTTCGCGGTATACGTGCAGCACAGCCAGTTGAGCGCCGTAGGCCTGCGCTGTCGAGTCTCCCCCCCTCCCTCCACTGATGTATCCACCCGCGAAAGTTTGGAAGATCTGTTTGCAGCCCATTCAAATTCACAACAGGGTCTCTCATGACATCGCTTCGGCAATGCATGATCGGGGACATGCATCGCCGAATGTAAAGAACCTCGCACCTGGCCCTCGGGGGACGCCTGAAAACCGGCCAATGGGCGTGAGGCAGGATAAGATTTGTTATACCTCGCCGGCAGCGCTGCCGGCCTCATCGCCGTCGCCGCCTTGCGCTTTCTCTGCACGGTCTCCCTGAAAAAGGACTGGAGCTTCGAGGGTGTCATCCCGGCTCCGAAGAAGCCCCAGAGACTGCCGGTAGTCCTGAGCCCGGAGGAGGTCCTCCACTTTCTGGGCGCGTGGGCAGAACCAAGCATCGGGCGATTCTGACGACTTGCTACGCCGCCGGACTCCGCATCTCCGAGGCCATCCGTTTGAAGCCTACCGATATCGACAGTCAGGACATGCTCATCCGTGTCGAACAAGGTAAAGGTCAAAAAGATCGTTACGTGATGCTGTCTCCCAAATTGTTGGAGACGCTTCGGACATTGACGATCCCATCGCGAGTCATCGCCTCGGGCAAGGCTTCGCACGAATCAACGAGAAGGACGTCGGACAGTCCGATTGCTCTGCCGCCCGTCGCCGCAATCAGAAGTTCGACCGTGGCAAGGGCGCCGGAGCCGTTCACCCCGCCGCAGCCGGGTCCAAGGAGTGACGCCACCCTCAAACCGGTTGTGCCGCTCGCGTCTTCGATGTGGCCAGCAAAATAAGTCCATCCAGTCGAGCCACGCACGAGGCGCCTTCATTTGTCGGCCCTGCCCGGTGGTTCCCGCAATCTGCCCGTCGGAGACTTCAGGAAGCCACCCGATATTCTCAACATGCGCCTGGTAGTGAACGCGGCAGCCGCCAGTGACGACCTCGGGTATCAAACACCGCACCCCGCGCGGTCTGGACCGGTAGGTGGTGCACTCGCTGACGCAGGAGTCGGCCTGGGTATGCGAGCACCAGCACTTCGTTTCTCGTTGGCCCGACCGGCATAGACTCGTGGCTGGTTGTCCCGATAGCCCACCCAACTGCCCACCCACAAGCGCCCTTTTGGTGTTCCAGAAGGATTGTTTTGCGAGAATATTCTTTTTATAATCAACAGCTTAGAGATACTGGTCTGCCTTACAAGCAGGAGGTCGGGGGATCGTGACCCTCACCGCCCACCATCACCGCCCATCTCCGACAGCACCCGCCACGCCCTCCGCGCCACCACCAACTCCTCGTTCGTCGCCAGCGCCGCCACCTTCACCCGCCCCGCGGACACCACCCGGTCTCCCGCGCCCTCCTCGTTCGCCCTGGCATCCAACTCGATCCCCATCCACTCCAAACCCCTGCAACTCACCGACCGGACTACGGCCGAGTTCTCGCCAATCCCCCCCGTGAACACCACCGCATCCAACCCGCCCAGCGCCGCCGCGTACGCCCCAATCGTCTTCCTCACCTGGTAAGCGAAAACCTCCAGCGCCAGCGCCGCCTCCGGCGTCCCCGCCATCGCGATGTCCCGCACATCCCCACCCGCCACCCCGCTCAACCCCGCCAGCCCACTCACCTTCGAAAGCGCCTCGCGCGCCTCGGCGGTCGTCCACCCATGCCGGTCCATCATGTAAAGCACCGCAAACACATCCAACTCCCCATGCCGCGTTGCGTTCTCCAAACCCGATTGCGGTGAAAATCCCATCGTCGTATCCATCGACCGCCCACCCTGAATCGCGCAGATCGACGACGACCCGCCCAAATGGCAACTCACCAGCCGCAGCCGCTCGCGCTCCACTCCCAGGAATTCCGGCGCGCGCCACGAAATGTACTCGTGCGACGCCCCATGAAATCCATACCGCTCCACCCCGTCCCGCCTCCGCCACTCCCCCGGCACACCATACACCCGCGCATACTCCGGCATCCGCGCATGAAACTCGGTTTCAAACGCTGCCACCAGCGGCACCCCCGGCATCGCCTCCCGGAACGCCGCGAAGGCGTCCAGGTAAATGCCGTTGTGGACTGGCGCCACCGGACGGAATTGCTCCATCGCCGCAACCACGCCCTCGTCCACCACATACGTCCCGCAATACCGCGGACCCGCATGCACCGCCTTGAAAGCCACCGCGTCCACCGCCGTCGAGCCGGCGCGAATCTCCGTGATCGCCGCGCGGTAATCCGTAACCCGCTCAAAGCGGCCCTTCGCCAGTTCCCTCTCGGCCGGCATCTCCAGGATTTGATACTTTAGCGACGTGGAACCGAGATTGGGAATTAAGATATTCATTGACCAGCGTAAATTGCATTCAAGTTCTTGGCGGCCTGATTTTGATAGGGCCCCTTAATCTTCGAACAAAGTTCATTGAACCGGATCGCTTCCTGGCGCAATTTCTTGTTCGTCCTGCTCATATTGTAGTTGGCCAGCCCCAGGAAGAAATACGCCGGCCCCAGCAAGTCGTTATTCCCCGTGATGAAGGGCAACGCCTTGCGGAACGCCTGATCCGACGGCGCCCATTGCTTCTGCTCGCTTAGGATCATCCCCTCCATCCAGTACCCCAACCCGGTCAGCGTCTTCTTCCGCCCCTCCCACACGTCTGCCGCCATCCCCGCCGGCGGGCTCATCGGCTCCACGGTCTCCACCAGCATCCGGGCATGCGCCAGCGCCTTGTCCAGATCCTTGCGGCCCTGCATATAGTGATCGGCCACCACCAGCATCATCTCCGGATTGGCCTTGTCCTTTTCCAGCGTCCTTTCCGCCAAAGCCACCGCTTTATCCTTCTCGTTCATTTGCTGCAATGCGGCAAAGTGGCGTCCCGCGACTTGCGGCACATATTGACTCTCGGGGTGCCGCTCCAGCAGCGCATCGCCCATCGCCGCGATGACTTTCGGATCCGTCGCCGCCGACGCCATCGCGTAAAGCGAATACTCGCACCGCACAATGACTTGCCGCGCGTAATCGGCCTCGCGTTCCCAATCCGCCGCGTCATCCTCGTCCTCGGGCTTCTTGGTTTCCAGCATCTTCCGCGCGGCATCCACCGTCCGCGCGCTCCAGGCCAGCACCGCCTGCGCGTCGCTCTTCTTCTCCGCCGCCTGCAGGGCGTTGTAGGCCACCGGCGAGTTCAGCGGATCCTTCGCCAGCACCGCTTCAGCGGCCTCCATCACCTTGTCGTACTTCTCCGCCTTCAGGTACAGGTTCTGGGCCTGCGCCCAGGCCCACCACGCATGCTGGTGGTTCGGGTACTGCCGCAGGAACGTCTCATAGGTCTCCAGTTTCTTGGCCTCGTCTTCTTCCGAGGCCGCGGCCTGCAGCAGTTGGCCCTCGGGCGTCTCGGCGTCCAGGGTAAACGTGGGGCGTTGCGCAAGGCTCTGCCCGGCGGCCAGAGCCAGAAACAGTGCCAGAGTGGGGAGGCGCATCCAGGTGTCTCCTAATCCGGAAAGTTTGCTGTTATATAGTACAGAGTCCGGGCCTCGTTCGTCGAGATCCAATTCGCGGCCCAGGATCGGAGGTTGTCAAGATACCCCTATGATGCTGCCTGCGACTTACGCCGTGGCACTGATGCTGGCCATCCTCACCATGCTGTGCTGGGGTTCCTGGGCCAACACCCTCAAACTCGCCGGCAAGTGGCGTTTCGAGCTTTACTACTTCGATTACACCTTCGGCCTCATGATCGCCGTCACCGTCGCCGCCTTCACCTTCGGCTCCTGGGACAGCGAAGGCGCTCTCGCCGCCGACATCGCCGCCTTCTCCTTCATGGACAACCTGATGGTCGCCTCGAAAACCCAGATGGCCTACGCCATGGTCGGCGGCGCCGTCTTCAACCTCGCCAACCTCCTCCTCGTCGCCGCCATCGCCCTGGCCGGTCTCTCGGTCGCCTTCCCCGTCGGCATCGGACTCGCCCTCATCGTCGGCGTCGTGCTCAACAACATCATCAAGCCCGCCGGCCACCCCGCGCTCCTGTTCGGCGGCACCTTCCTGGTGTTGCTCGCGATGATCGCCAGCGCCCTCGCCCACTCCCTCCACTCCAGGTCCAAGGCGGCCGTCGCCGCCGCCGCGCCCGAACCCGCCGCCAGATCGGAAGAGCGTCGTGTAGGGAAAGAGTGTAGATCTCGGTGGT
>ERZ761609.2204-NODE-2204-length-14951-cov-49.391716_pt1 | contig 14951 bp, 13 predicted proteins | sample MGYA00511163_ERZ761609 | MGnify/ENA primary metagenome ERZ761609 (study PRJEB28899, sample SAMN02445070) | bioreactor sludge metagenome | biome: EBPR sludge | place: Australia: Brisbane, Thorneside Wastewater Treatment Plant | collected 2011-12-16 ... | reverse complement strand
CACGCGCGCCCGCAGCGCCTCCGGCAGGCGCGGCCCGTGCCGGTGCTCGATCAGCAACAGCGTGGCGCCGTTGAAGTCGGCCCAGTTCCAGTCCGCCGGCGCCATCTTCTCGGGCGGCTCCTGCAGATACCAGCCCCAGATGCCATACCACTTGCCCGCCGGATCGGTGTTTTGCAGGGCCAGCACACGATCGAGCACCGCGAAGGCGCGCTCCTCGCGCTCGGGGGCGTTTGTCTCCAATAACCCCAGCGCGTACTCGAGCGATTCGCGCGTCGGGTGCGCCCGGCCATTGCGTAGCAGCGTGTGATAGCGGTAGCCGGGCGGGAGCAGCCGCACCACCATGCGCTCCTTCTCGTCGTAACGCTGGTCCTCCACCGCCACCGCCTTCCGCACAAGGATGGCGTTCCATTCGGCGGGCCAGCCCGGCGCCGGCTCAACGCGCCTCTGCCCGCAACCCGCCAAAGCGGCGGTGGCGAGCGGAAGTTGGCGGCGGGTGAGCATGGGCGGAGTCCATACGCGGCACGGCCTGCGTCGCTCCACATTGTATGTGAACCGCGCCCACCGGCGCGGTCAGGGGCGCGCTACCGGTCGCGGTCCGCCACCAGGTCCGTGGCGGCCAGCAGCGCCCGCTGCGCGGCGGATTCGGGGAAAACTTCCAGCAGCGTGCGCGCCTTGGCCGTGAACTCATCGGCCCGCCGCCGGGTGCGCTCGATGCCCCCATAGTGGTTGACCAGCGCCAGGATTTCGCTGAACGGCGTTTCGTCGTAGCTGTTGGTGCGCAGCACGGAAGCGACCTGTTCCTTTTCGGCCTCGGTGGCCGACTCCAGCGCGTAGATCAACGGCAGCGTCACTTTGCCCTCGCGCAGATCATTGCCCACCGGTTTGCCCAGCACCGACTCGCGGCTGGTGAAGTCCAGAATGTCGTCCACCATCTGGAACGCCATGCCGAGGTTCCAGCCGAACTCCCCCAGTAGAGCCTGCTCCCGCAGGTCCGCGCCGCCCGCGATCGCGCCCAGCTTCGTACAGGCCGAAAACAGGCTCGCCGTCTTGCGGTCGAGCAACTCCATCGAATCGGCTTCGCTGATCTCGATCTTGCCCAGCCGTTCGAGTTGAAGCAGTTCGCCGTCCACCATCTGCTGCGTGAGCGTGATTAACAGTTCCAGAACATCGAAGCGCTGCAGCCGGAGCGCGATCTGAAAGGCCTGCATGTAGAGCCAGTCCCCGGCCAGCACCGACGTGTGATTGCCCCAGAGCACATTGGCCGAAGGCTTGCCCCGGCGCGTGTCGGCTTCATCGATGACATCATCGTGGACCAGCGTCGCCGTATGAATCAATTCGACCACCGCGCCCAGGCGGATCGCCATCGGCGTGGGCTCCTGGAACAGGCGGCACGCCACCAGCAGCAGCATCGGCCGCAGCCGTTTGCCGCCATTGCCTTGCAGGTACTGCGCGATCTGCGAGACCGCATCCACGCTACCCACCGATTCCAGACGCAGCTCCGCCTCCACCTTCTCGAGGTCGCCCGAGACGAGGCTCAGGATTTCGCGCGCGGTCAGAACCCGGCCCAGTTTGCTGGTCATCGGCTCGCTCCAGTTTACTTGTTGGCGCTCATTTCCTGCAAACACAGGCGTCTCCAGTTCTCCGTCGTCGCGGCGGCGATCTGTTCAACCGGCTCCCCGCGCAATTCGCCCAGGCGCTCTGCGGTGCGGACCACGAACGCGGGCTCATTCCTCTTCCCGCGATGCGGGACGGGCGCCAGATACGGGGCGTCCGTCTCCACCAGCAGGCGCTCCGCCGGACACAGCCTCGCCGCTTCATGAACCTCCACGGCCTTCGGGTAGGTCACAATGCCCGAAAAGCTGAGATGGAAGCCCAGACCCAGCGCCTCCTCGGCTTCCCGCGGGCCGCCCGAGAAACAGTGCATGATTCCGCCCGGGCCATCGGCGGGCCAATGCCGCGAGAGGATCTCGAACGTGTCGGTCCAGGCTTCGCGCGTGTGGATCACCACGGGCAGCCGGGCCGCGCGCGCCACTTCCAGCTGACGGATGAAGACCTCACGCTGCACTTCCCGAGGAGCGAAGTTGTAGTGATAATCCAACCCGATTTCTCCAACTGCCACCACTTTTGGTTTCGCCGAAAGTGAAACCAGTTCATCGTAAGTCGAATTCTCCGCTTTTGCCGCATCATGCGGATGCACGCCAATGGTGGCGTAAATGAACGGATAGACTTCGGCCAGCCGGATGCCTGCCTCCAGGTCCGGCGGACCGTCGCCCGAGCCGATCGCCACCATCGTTTCCACGCCGGCGGCGCGGGCGCGTTCGATCACTTCGTCGCGGTCGCCCGCAAACGCCTTGCCGTCCAGGTGGCAGTGTGAATCAACCAGCTTCATTTCAGCCTGGCGCCAACCGGCACATCCTCCAGGAAGGCGGCCAGAACCGGAGGCCCATCCTCCAGTGAGGCGGCGACAATCATCCCATTACTTTGGATGCCGCGCAGCTTCCGGGGCTGTAAATTCGCCACGATCACCACCTTGCGGCCGATCAACTGCTCCGGCGTGTACGCCTTCGCAATCCCCGCCACCAGCGACCGCGGTTCCGCTTCGGCCACATCCACCGTGAGATGCAGCAGCTTGTCCGCCCCCTTCACCGGCTCTGCCGACAACACCCGCGCGACGCGCAGGTCCACCTTCACGAAATCGTCGATCGATATCTCGGGCGCCAGCGGCGGCACACCCGGCGGCGGCGTCCATGCGGCGGCCTCGGGGGCCGCCTCCTTCTTGCCCAGCAGTTCGTTCACGCGCTCAATCTCTTGCTCATCGATTTCCAGCATCCGTTCAATTGCTTTTGCCGCCTCAATTCTGGGAAATACCGGCTCAATTTCTCCAATTGTCTGACCTTCCGGCAATTGGCCCCATGCCAGTTGATCCAGCCGTACTTCCGCCGCCGCCGCCTTCATGCCCAACTGGCCCCAGATCTTCCCGCACGCCTCCGGCATCACCGGCGCTAGCAGCGCCGTCACGATCCGCACCACCTCGGCCGCCGAGTACAAAATCTCATCCAGCAGCCGCTGCGGTTCTTCGTCCTGCTTCTTCGCCAGCAGCCACGGCTGATACTGGACAATCGCCCGGTCCATGAACGTGATCAGCGCCCACGCCTGCTCAAGCGCCCGGTGGAACTCGAACGCCTCGAAGCTCTCGCGGTAACCGGCGATCGTCTTCGCGGCCTCCTCGCGGACATTCGGCGCCGCGCCGCCAGCCGGAACCCGCCCCTCGCGGTACTGCCGGATCATCGTCAGCGTCCGGCTCGCCAGGTTGCCCAAACCATTCGCGAGGTCCGCGTTGCAGCGCGTGATCATCGCGTCATAGCTGAAGCTGCCGTCCTGCCCGAACGGAATCTCGCGCATCAGGAAATAGCGCGTCGCGTCTGTCCCCAGCACCTGCCGCAACGGCTCCGGCCGCACCACATTGCCGCGCGACTTCGACATCTTCGCGTTGTCCTTCAATATCCAGCCGTGCGCCACAATCTGGCGCGGCAGCGGCAGCCCGGCGGCCATCAGAAACGCAGGCCAATAAATTGCGTGAAAGCGCAAAATATCCTTGCCGATGACGTGGACGTCCGCCGGCCAGTAATGCTCGCCCTCCACGGCGCTCATGTAGCTGGTCAACGCGTCAAACCACACATAGAAGACGTGCGCGCCTTCCACCGGCACCGGGATGCCCCATTTGATCGACGTCCGCGTGATCGACAGGTCGTTCAGCCCGCCCTTCACGAAGCTCTTGATCTCGTTCAGCCGCGACGCGGGCAGCACGAAATCCGGCTGCTCCTCATAGAGCTTCAGCAGCGGCTCCTGGAACGCCGACAGCTTGAAGAAGTAATTGTCTTCCGTCACGGTCTCGGTCGGCCGCTGGCAATCGGGGCAAGGGTCGCCCGGCTGCGCGTCATTCACATACAATTCGCAGCTAAAGCAATACTGCCCTTTGTACTGGCTTGGATAAATATAACCTTTTTCCAGACAGCGTTTGAATAAATCCTGCACCACCGCCCGGTGCTTCTCACTCGAGGTGCGGATGAACCGGTACTGAATCCCAAACCGGTCCCACTGCGCCATGAATTCCTCGGCCACCGCCGTCGCATACTCATTAGGCGACTTGCCCATCTTCTTCGCCGCGCGCTCCACGTTCTGGCCATGCTCATCGCTGCCGGTCACCAGCACTGCATCCTTGCCCAGCATCGCCTGGTAGCGCCGCACCGCGTCACACACCAGCGTCGAATAGGTGGTACCCAAATGGGGCGCCGAATTTACGTAATAAATCGGCGTTGTCAGGTAATACTTCTCGCTCATCCGTTGCCTTTCCGGAAGGCCGCCGTCGCGGCGGCCAGAATCTCTTTCAGTGGTTCGCCCGTTGTCTCAGCCAGCTTGCGGCAATCCTCGAACTCGGGCGCCGCGCCCGCCTCACTCACCTTCATCCGCACCTTGCCGTACCGCGTCTCCACTTCGACCCACTCGCGCACAGCCACGCGCCTCTCGGCTTCGCTGATGCGAAGGCCCAGCGTCGAAGTCTCGCGCAGCAGCACCGCCGCCAGCCGTTCCTGATCTTCCGGCCGCGCCAGCACCTGCACCAGCGTGCCGGGCCGCTGTTTCTTCATATAGACGGGCTGCAACGTCACATCCAGCGCGCCTTCCGCCAGCAGGCGGTCCATCGCATAGCCCAGCACCTCGGGCGTCGAATCGTCCACATTCGCTTCGAGCACGCGAATCCGCGTAGCCTCGCCCGCGCCGGTCAACTCGCCCACCAGTACGCGCAGCATGTTCGCCTGTCCGGCGAAATCCTTCGTGCCCGCGCCGAAGCCCATCCGCGCGATGCGCATCGCCGGCGCCGGTCCAAATCCAACACCCAGCGCCGCGGCGATGGCCGCCCCGGTCGGCGTCGTCAACTCAGTCTCCGGTCCCCGCGCATACACCGGCTTGTCCCGCAACAGCAGCGCCGTCGCCGGCGTCGGCACCGGCATCACGCCGTGGTCCGCCTCCACCGTCCCCGACCCCGTATTGATCGCCGACACATACACCTGCTTCACGCCCAGCAGTTCCAGCGCCAGCGCCGCGCCCACGATGTCGCAAATCGAGTCCACCGCGCCCACCTCATGGAAATGGACTTTCTCCACCGGAACGCCATGCACCTGCGCTTCGGCTTCGCCCAGCACATTGAAGATCCGGATCGCGTTCTGCTTCGCCTGCTCCGGCAGTTCCGCGCCCTCGATCATCTTCACGATGTGCGGCAGGTGGCGGTGCTTCTTCTGGTCCTCATGCTCCACCAGGAACTGCGTCCCCATGATGCCTTTCTTCTTGACCCGCTCGGCTCGAAAGCGGGCGCCAGTGCCCAACGATTCCAGCCCGGCGAACAAAGGCGCGGCGTCCGCGCCCGCATCAATCAGCGCGCCCACCGTCATATCGCCGGCGATGCCGGAAAAAGCGTCAAAGTAAGCAATCGTCATAACAGAATCTCGGGCAACACTGCCGCGGCCGCACCCCGGATGGCAGCATCCGCGAGCCCGCTCTGCGGCGTCTCCTCCACATTCACTTCCACCACGCGCGCGCCCGCTCGCCGGGCCAGCGGCGCCAGCTCCGCCGCGGGATACACCACCGCGCTCGTTCCCACCACCAGCATCACTTCACACGCCGAAGCCGCCGCCACGGCCGCATCCAACTCCTGCTCCGGCAGCCGCTCTCCAAACCACACCACGCCCGGCCGCAGCATCGCGCCGCACGTCTCACAGCGCGGCGGCAACTCCGGCAACGGCACGCGTTCGTCAGCCGACTCCACACCGCAACCGGTGCAGCGCACCCGCCACAGGCTCCCGTGCAGCCGGTGGACTCGCGCACTGCCCGCGCGTTCATGCAGCCCGTCCACGTTCTGCGTCACCAGCGTGAACGCATCCCCGAGCCGTTCCTCAAACTCAGCCAGCGCCCGGTGGCCCGCATTCGGGCTCGCGGCGCACACCACGCCACGCCGCCAGTCATACCATTCCCAAACCAGCTTCGGATCCCTGCGGAAGGCTGCCGGAGTCGCCAGATCCTCCGCGCGGTATTCGCGCCACAGCCCTCCCGCGCCCCGGAACGTCGGAATGCCGCTCTCAGCCGAGATGCCCGCGCCGGTCAGCACGCACACACTTCGCGCCGCGGACAGCCACGCTCTCGCCTGTTGGGTCAAATTTCATTATGCCCCGCGCCGATCAGCGCCCGCACGGCCTCATCCGCCCGCTCGTGCTTCACCAGAATCCAGTCCGTGTCGAACGTGGAAATCGCGAAGATGCCGATGCCCGCCTCAGCCAGCGGGTTCAGCGCCGAGGCCAGAATCCCCGCCAGCGCAAAGTCGAACGGCCCCGCCAATTCAACCGCCGCCCAGCCCCGCTCCGCCACCGCTTCCTTGGGGACACGCGCCTCCTCGCACACCACCGAAACCTCTGCCGGCGTGCGCACCACCGCCAGAAATTCCCCGCCCACCGCCCACGCAGGCAGCGGTTCCATCAACCCCAGCTTGCACACCGCCAGCCGCAACCCGTGCCGGCGGAACCGCAGCCTTACGCTCACAGCCCGTAACGCCCCTTCAGATACGCCCGCCAATCCTCCGCGCCTCCGAGTTGCCCCACCAGTTCGTCCCATGACATCGGGACAAACGCGATCCCATCCTGCCGCGCCGCCACGCGGAACTCGTCCAGTTCCGCCGCGAACTGTTCGCCGTCGCGCCCCGCCGCGCGGTACCAGAAGTAGGCCAGGACAAACCTCGTCCTCCCAAACTCCTGCCGCAGCGCCATCAACTGCCGCACTGTTTGCGACAAATCGAAATACCGGAACCGCCGCTCTGCCTGGTCCCGCACCAGCCGCGCCACATGCGTCCATCCCGCTATCAGATCCTTGCGCGTCCGGTAGTAGTAGCCCAGCGCCCGCCGTGGCTTGCCGTCGTACGCTTCGGCGAACTTCGCCTCCACCGCCACCGCCGTCGATGCCGGCCCCATCTGCCGCGGCTTCAGCAGCACATCCACGGGCGCCGCCTCCGTCCGCTTCGGACTGAACCGCAGCCGCGCGTCAAACTCCCACGTGTACGCCGCCTCCACCTCCAGACCCAGCGCCGCAACCAACTCGCCCGTCCGCTCGCGCCACGGCGCCAGCACATTCAGACACAGCGCCTGCGACGACGCCAGCGAATACAAATGCCCCGATTCGCCCTCGGGAAAAGTTAACTCCCCGCCCGCCCCCCGCAGAAACTGGTCCCGCGTCTTCTCGTCCAGCGGCTGGAACAGGTTGTCGTCCAGCCGGACGACCCGCGCCATCGGAGCCTCCTCGTTGCCGCCCGTCAACTCCAACCCGCGCGACTGCGCCCACGCCCGCTGGCGCTCCTCGATCTGTCTGCGCACTTTCATCTGGACGTTTCCCTTCTTTTACTGCTCAAGCCGCGCGGCGATCTCCTCGCCAATCGCCAGACACGCCGTCGCCGCCGGGCTCGGCGCGTTCAACACATGAATCGCGTTCGCCCGCTGGATCACTTCAAAATCCTCCACCAGATACCCATCCGGCCGCATCGCCTGCGCCCGCACGCCCGCTCCCGCCGGCACAATGTCCTCTTCGCGCACCTCGGGGACCAGCGTCTGCAGCGCCTCGCAGAACAGCCGCCGGCTGAACGCGCGCCGCAACTCATGCGCGCACATCCGCGCATGCCGCCCCAAGAACCGCCACAGCCCCGGAAACGACAGCGCCGCCGCCGCATCGCGCACGTTGAAGTCCGTCCGCCCATACCCCTCGCGCATCAACGCCAGCACCGCATTCGGCCCGCATTCAATCCCCCCGCGAATCATCCGCGTGAAATGCACGCCCAGAAACGGGAACTGCGGATCGGCCACCGGATAAATCAAATGCCGGACCAAATGTTCGCGCTCCGGCCGCAGCTTGTAGTAATCCCCTCGGAACGGCACGATCGACACCTCCGGACGCTCGCCCGCCATCCGCGCCAGCCTATCCGCCTGCAATCCGCCGCAGGTGATCAGCACATCCGCCGCGAATTCGCCCGCGCCCGTCTCCACCCGCCACCCCGCTCCATCGCGATGAAACGCCCGCACCGGCGCACTCAACACCACCCGCCCGCCGCGCGCCTCAATCAGCGAAGCCAGCGTCTCGCACACCCGCTCATAATCCACAATCCCCTCGCCCGGCACCAGCAACGCCCGCACCCCGCCCACATGCGGCTCGCGCTCGCGCATCCGCGGCCGATCCAGCAATTCCAGCCCCTGTAACCCGTTCTGCGTGCCCCGCTCCTTCAACGCCTCCAGCCGCGGAATCTGCTCCTCCCGCGCCGCCACCACCAGCTTGCCGCACACCTCATGCCCCACCCCATGCTCCCGGCAGAACTCCACCATCTGCGCAATCCCCCGCACCGCCAGCCGCGCCTTCGCCGTCCCCGGCCGGTACGCCAGCCCGCAATGCAACACCCCGGAATTGTTCCCCGTCTGATGCCGCGCCACCTTGGCTTCTTTCTCGACCACCGTCACCGCCGCATCCGGAATCCGCTGCTGCGCCCGCCACGCCGTCGCCAGCCCCACCGCGCCGCCGCCCACCACCACCACGCGCCGCGCGCTCATCACTTCCCCCGCAAACTCTCGCGCGCCGCCCGCGCAATCGCTTCCGCCTGCCTGCCCGTCGCCGCCATCGCCGTCAAATGCCCCATCTTCCGCCCGTTCCGCGCCTCCAGCTTCCCATACAGATGCAGCTTCACATCCGGATACGCGCACGCCGCCGCCCAGTCCGGTTCGCCCCCCTCCCACAAATCCCCCAGCAGATTGGCCATCGCCGCCGGCCGCAACAATTCCGTCGACCCCAGCGCCAACCCGCACACCGCCCGCAACTGCTGCTCAAACTGCGAAGTGACGCACGCATCAAACGTAAAATGCCCCGAATTATGCGGCCTCGGCGCCAGTTCATTCACCAGCAGCCGCCCCTCGCGCGTCAGGAAAAACTCCACGCACAACACCCCCACCACCTCCAGCGCCTCCAGCACCGTCCGCGCAATCTCCACCGCCTCCCGCGCCAGATCCTCGCCCACCGCCGCCGGCGCCACCGTCACATCCAGAATGTGATTCCGGTGCGCATTGTCCACCACCCCAAAATGCGCGAACGCCCCATCCACCCCCCGCGCCGCCACCACGCTCACCTCTCTCTCGAAATCGACAAACTCCTCCAGCACACACGCCTGCCCGCCCAGCTCCCCCCACGCCGCTTCCAACTCTCCGGCCGTCCGCACAATCCGCTGCCCCTTGCCGTCATACCCAAACCCCGCCGTCTTCAACACCGCCGGAAAAAAAGCCCGCTCCAGATCCCCCCGCCCATTGATCTCCTCAAACCGCGCGCACGGAATCCCATGCTTCCGCAGAAACCGCTTCTCCCGCAGCCGGTTCTGCGTCGTATGTAGCACCTCCCCCCGCGGCCGCACCTCACACTGCGAAGCCGCCGCCTCCGCCGTCGCTGCCGGCACGTTCTCAAACTCGAACGTCACCACCTGCACCTTCGCCGCGAACGCCCGCACCTCATCCAAATCGTCGTACGACGCCCGCACCTCCACATCCGCCACCTGCCCCGTCGGCGTGTCCCGGTCCGGTGAAAACGTATGCACGCGATACCCCATCCGCCGCGCCGCAATCGCGAACATGCGGCCCAGTTGCCCGCTGCCCAGCACGCCAATCGCCGCGCCAGGCGCAATAATCCGGCTCACGGTAATTGATCCTTCAACACCCGCGCCGTCTGCGCCGCGCGAAACTCCTCCAGCTTCGCCGCCAGCTCCGGCCTCTTGATCGACAAAATCGATACCGCCAGCAGCGCCGCATTCGTCGCCCCCGCCTTCCCAATCGCCAGCGTCCCCACTGGAATCCCCCCCGGCATCTGCGCAATCGACAACAGCGAATCCATCCCCTTCAACGCCTTGCTCTCCACCGGCACGCCCAACACCGGCAGCGTCGTATGCGCCGCCGTCATCCCCGGCAAATGCGCCGCGCCCCCCGCCCCCGCGATAATCACTTCCAACCCGCGCCCGCGCGCGCTCTTGGCATACTCCGCCATCAAATCCGGCGTGCGGTGCGCGGAGACGATGCGTTTCTCATACGCCACGCCGAATTCCTCCAGCGTCGCGCAGGCGTGCTGCATCGTCTCCCAGTCACTCTGGCTCCCCATGATCACGCCCACCACGGGTGCGTCTGCCATATCGTCCTACTGGCCCTGGCCCAGCGAAAATCCGGGCTTGCCGTCAAACGTGCACAGGTGCTCGGTCTTGATGAAATCAATCCCGGCCGCTTCGGTCCGCGTCAGCAGCTCAATAATCTGCTTGTGCGTGATCGGCGCCCCGTCCGTCGTCGAATGGAACCGGCACCGCCAGTGGTCCGTCGTGATCGTATCCTTCAAACCGCCCGGATACACCTTCACGCCGCGGTTCGATACCATCACCAGCTTCAACCCCTCCGGCGTCAGCCCTTCCAGCTTCTTGCCCAACTCCTCGGTCGCGCCCGGCGGGTAATGCACAAACATATCCACGCCGATCGTCTCCTTCTTCACCGTCGACGCCGCGTACACCGTGTCTTCCACCGTCTGGCTCGGCGCCGCATTGTACGTCACCGGCTTGAACTTCTCCGGCAACTGACCCACCCGCGCCGCCACCGCCTGCGCGAACTCCTTCGTCCCCACCTTCTCCTTGCTGACCCCCTCCTTGAAGATGTCATACGTATGCACGCCATCCTCAAGCGTCTTCAGCCACGCATTGTGGACCGCCGCCGCGATATCCGGCTGGTTGATGTGCACCAGCATCATCACCGCCCCCAGCAGCAGCCCCGACGGATTCGCCAGATTCTGCCCCGCCCGCCGCGGAGCCGATCCGTGAATCGCCTCGAACATCGCGTACTTCGCCCCAATGTTCGCCGACCCCGCCAGTCCCACCGAACCCGCAATCTGCGCCGCCACATCCGACAGAATGTCGCCATACAGGTTCGGCATCACAATCACATCGAACGCTTCCGGCGTATCCGCCATCTTCGCCGCGCCGATGTCCACAATCCAGTGCTCTTTCTCGATGTCCTCGTACAACGCCCCGATCTCATCGAACACCTTGTGGAACAACCCGTCGGTGATCTTCATGATGTTGTCTTTCGTGAAGCATGTCACCTTCTTCCGGTTGTTCCGCCGCGCGTACTCAAACGCATACTTCACAATCCGCTGGCACCCCGACCGCGTGATCAGCTTCAAACACTGCGTCACATCCGGCGTCTGCTGGTGCTCGATGCCCGCGTAGAGGTCTTCCTCGTTCTCGCGCACGATCACCACATTCATCCCCGGGTGCTTCGTCCGCACATACGGGTCATACGCCACGCACGGCCGCACATTCGCATACAACCCCAGCATCTTGCGCGTCGTTACGTTCAGGCTCTTGAAACCCCCGCCCTGCGGCGTCGTGATCGGAGCCTTCAAAAACACCTTCGTCCGCAGCAGACTCTCAATCGAACTCTGCGCGATCCCCGCGGTATTGCCCGCCAGGTACACCTTCTCGCCGATCTCGATCTCTTCAATATCGAGCCGCGCGCCGGCCTCCTTCAGGATGTGCAGAGTGGCATCCATAATCTCGGGGCCGATGCCGTCGCCCTTCGCTACTGTGATTGGTACATTTGACATGATGTTGATTTCCCAGACGTAAACACTCCAAGATATCTCATCCGGCCGCGCGGCCGGAAAGCCTTGGGTTGAGATAGACTGCGTTCGGCGCCCAGCGCCAGGAGACGAATATGTCTGAATTGCATCCTATCGCGAATCGCCCCTCCACGCGCAGAGTCTTCTTCCTCGGCGCCACCACCGCCGCCTCCGCCGCCCGCGCCGCCGCCGCCCAAAACCTCATCCGCATCGGCGTCATCGGCACCGGCCCCCGCGGCCAGTACCTCATGAAGCAGCTCCAGAAAATCGGCGGCGTCACCTTCCCCGCCGTCTGCGACATCTACGACCTCCGCCGCAACCAGGCCGCCCAAATCGCCGGTCCCGGCGCCGAAACCTATCTCGACCACCGCCCCCTCGTCGCCCGCCCCGACCTCGACGCCGTCATCGTCGCCACCCCGGACCACTGGCACGCCCCCATCACCATCGACGCCCTCCGCGCCGGCAAAGACGTCTATGTCGAAAAACCCATGGTCCACAAACCCGAAGACGGCCTCGCCCTCATCCGCGCCGCCCGCGAAGGCAAACGCATCGTCCAGGTCGGCATGCAGGGCCGCGGACTCCCCCAGTTCCTCGAACCCCGCCGCCGCTACATCGAAACCGGCCTCATCGGAAAAACCGGACTCGTCCGCACCTGGTACACCTCCAACCAGGGCTACATCCAGACCCCGCCCCCCGGCATGGACCGCAAACCCGACGGCCTCGATTGGGACCGCTGGCTCGGTCCCGGCCCCAAAGTCCCCTGGAACCCCAACATCTACTTCAGCCCCTACAAATGGCTCCACTACGACGGCGGCATGATCATGGGCATCGCCATCCACGTCATCGACTCCGCCCACCACTGGCTCGGCCTCAAAGAGGTTTCATCGGCCGTCGCCGGAGGCGGAACTCATTACTATAACGACGGCCGCGACACCCCCGATACAGTAGCATTTATCCTCGAATATCCCCAGAAAGTGACATTGACTTTCGAAGCCGAATGTCTCACCGCTCCCGGAATTAGAACCACCGCCGGAGTCGAATTAAGAGCCACCGGAGGGTCGCTGTGGGCCGAACGCTACGTCGAAAAAACCGGCTGGCGCTACACCCCCAACCCCCGCTTTTCCAAAGAACCCCCCGCCGAAGGCCAAGGCGGGACCGGAAGCCCCGAAACCATCCTCCGCGAATGGCTAGAATCCATCAAAACCCGCCAAACCCCCACCGCCAACGAACTCGAAGGCTACTACTCCTCGCTAGCCTGCTACATGGCCCTCGAAGCCTATCGCACCCAGGACCGCGTTCGCTGGCAGAGGGATTGGAGGCCACCTCATGCGTGAGTTCAACAAGCCAACTCGCCCTCAGCCGGAAAGGGCCCCTCCTGCTCGTCTTTTCTGCTCGTCTTTTCTGCTGCTCGTCTTTTCTGCTTGACACCGGAATCACAGCTGTCCATAATCCTACTTGGACGCCGCTGGTCGTCCGACTATGCCATCTGCATTAGGAAGGGTTTCACTCCTGAGAGTCTCTCCGCACTACGGTTATGGCCCTCCTCAAGATCACTTGAATACCCAAGTGGTAATCACTCTGGATACACAACCGGGCATGGGATTTGGCTTCCAACTAACGGCGGGTTCGCCTGACTTGCCGGCCCAGTTTGCTATGCTTTCCACACTGCGAGACGCTTTCGTTCAAAGGTTTCCTATCGGTATCGCTTACGACATCGAGCAAGGAAGAAGCACGGGTCTAATCACGAGTATCGATCTGACGAGCCAATAGCCTTCACGGATCCAGCCATTGCTCCAAAACAACGAGCTATTGGGAATCGGAAGCCGCTTCTCAGACGACACGCGAAGTTGGGTTTGCGCAAACCCGTTCGAATAGGGCGAGAGGAACCATCCGCAGGCGAACCGATCGTGATAGCTTCTCCTCGACCCAGGCGATCGGACTATAGGTAATGCCCCAACCGGGGCAGCCGGCCACGCGCATTACCTACAGGTAAAAGACGCGCACGCCGGAATTGAGGCGAAGTCATGGTGTCGGTCCCGGAGACGACCATGCTGTTAGAAAATACTTGTAGCTTGTGAAAAGGAGGTCTCGCTGTGAACCCATCCTCAAGGATCATCCACATTTCGGATATTCACTGCACTACACGAAATTATCTAATAGGTTTCAATCTCGGTACGGCAATAGGGACGGTATTGACCGGCGGACTTGCTGGTGATCCCACCGTTGGCGCCTATCAGGATACACCTGCCAAATGCGGTGAACTCGTCACTTTCTTGATCAACAGCAAGGAGATCCTGCGTACGAATCGGATGGTTATTACGGGCGACCTAGTTGACAGCGCCGAAAGATATGACTTCAACTCTTACGCAAGACAGTATCTTCTTGATCCCCTGACCGCAAATGGCTTTGACGTTACTGTTGTTCCAGGCAATCACGATTACTTTGTCGACGGGGTCCAATTCCGTACTGGACACATCGCTGACGGGGCAACGGCCTTCTTCAATACGTTCTCCTCCTTCATGAAGACTACCAGTCCCAATGCGTATCCCGTGGATTTGGACCTAGGAGGCGGCAATCACTTGGTGCTGCTAAATTCCGTCAAAGGCCACTACGACGTCGAGACTGGTTCCCACCGATCGCAGGGGAACATAGGTCAAGAGCAAATGAACTGGTTGCGGAACGCTCTTCCGCAATTCCAACAGGGCCGCGCGGCCGGCAATAAGGTCGCGATAGCCATGCATCATTCCCCCTTTGTCCAAAGCGGGGACATCGAACTCACAGATGCCGTTGAATTCTTGGATGTGGTGCGTGACAAAATTGATGCCATGATGTTTGGACATACGGGGAATCCGCATCAGTTCTACTTAAATGGTTACGCAGATACGTATGGAATCCCGGTGATTACGAGCGAAAACATAGACGCAATGTCGGGTGACGGGTATCGGGTTTCGGTAGTCGATCTGACTTTCAACCAAGTAGAGGTTTATTCAACGAGACTCGGCCTTTTGGCCGTTGAAAAGGGGATTCCTGACACGCGAGTCTCAGTGCCCATGATTTGGTTCCTCACAAATTCTGCGGGCGGAGTTCGGCCCGCGCAAGGTGAAGTCGACAGGGTGAGGTGGACCCCAAGGACTGGCCGCGGGCTGGGACGCGCTGGGACAGCCTGAGGGGCCGAGGGGCCGACCGGGACGGGGCCGACAGATCGGAAGAGCGTCGTGTAGGGAAAGAGTGTAGATCTC
>ERZ761609.2203-NODE-2203-length-14958-cov-6.409515_pt1 | contig 14958 bp, 13 predicted proteins | sample MGYA00511163_ERZ761609 | MGnify/ENA primary metagenome ERZ761609 (study PRJEB28899, sample SAMN02445070) | bioreactor sludge metagenome | biome: EBPR sludge | place: Australia: Brisbane, Thorneside Wastewater Treatment Plant | collected 2011-12-16 ... | reverse complement strand
CTCTTCCGATCTGGCAAGGCCCAAAGCGCGATGCCGGGCAGGCGCGGATCGTCGGGCAGCGGGCCGGGGCGCAGCGCCTTGATGCCAAGCGCCAGACGCGCGGCAGTGAGGCTGGTGAAGGCCAGCACCAAAGGTTGACAGGCGTTCATCTTGGTGAACAGCGCGGGCGCGTCCCAGGCCTCGGCCGGGATCTCGGCATCGGCACCGCTGGCGGTTTTGGCGAGGTCGGTCAACCCGATGCCAAGGGCCAGCAGGCGGTCATCCTCCGCCGGCGCAAAGCGGCGCGGGGTGAGGCCCGTTTCATGCAGCAGGGGCCAGAACAGATTGCCCGGCCCGGCATAGTAATACCCCTTGCGGGCCGACACCGCCCCGGCAGCAGTGCCGCAAAACACCAGCCGCAAGCCGGGGCCAAGCCGGTCAGGCAGGATCATTCGGGAAAGCGCACCTTGCCGATAAAGGGCAGGTTGCGGTGGCGCTGTGCGTAATCAAGACCATAGCCCACGACAAATTCATCGGGGATGGTGAAGCCGGTCCAGGTCGCCTGCACCTCGATCTCACGGCGCGAGGGTTTGTCAAGCAAAGCGCAGACCTCGAGCCGCGCCGGGTTGCGGCTTTCGAGCAGGCGGCGCACATGGCTGAGCGTGAAGCCGCTATCGACGATATCCTCCACCACCAGCACGTCGCGCCCGGCGATCTCGCCGCGCAAGTCTTTGAGGATACGCACTTCCTTGGAGCTGTGAGTGGCGTTGCCATAGCTGGACGCCTCCAGGAAATCGACCTCGACCGGCAGGTCGATTTCACGCATCAGATCGGCCACGAACATGAATGACCCGCGCAACAACCCCACCACGACCAGGCGGTCGCTGCCCTTGTAATGGGCGGTGATTTCGGCCCCCAAGGCCTCGACCCGGGCGGCGATGGCCTTGGCCGAAATGAACTGATCAATCACATAAGGGCGTTCGGCGGGGGTCTGGGTCATGGCGGCCTCTTGATTTCCTGCGCCGGTTTACACATTACCAAGGCACAAGTCACGCCGGAAGCAAGATGCCCAGACATCACGAAAAACGCCTTCTGCCGTATCGGGCAGACCAGATGTATGCGCTGGTGGCCGATGTGGCCTCTTACCCGAAATTCCTGCCCTGGACGGCGGCGGCACGCATCCGCTCGCGCAAGCCCATCGCGGGCGGCGAGGTGATGGAGGCTGATCTGGTGATCAGCTTCAAGGTGTTCCGTGAACGCTTTGGCAGCCGGGTGACGCTGTGGCCCGAGGCGCAGAAGATCGACACCGAATATCTTGACGGGCCGTTCAAGTTTCTGAAAAGCACCTGGGCTTTCCGCGATGTGGACGGCGGCTGCGAGGTCGAGTTCTTTGTGGATTTCGAGTTTCGCAATGCCATTTTGCAAGGCATCATCGGCATGGTCTTCAACGAGGCGATGCAACGTGTGGTGCGCGCCTTTGAGGCGCGGGCCGCCAGCCTTTACGGGCCCGAAGGCCAGCCTGTTTCCTGATCCGATCCGCCCCGGCATTTGCCTCTGAAAGGCCAGCATGACCCGTCGTCTCGAAACCCGCCCGCTTGCCATTGTCGCCGCTTTTTCCGCAGCCGGGCTGATCGCTCTTACGGTGCTGGCGCTGTACATTGCGCAAACCGTGCTGATCCCCATCGCCTTTGCGCTGGTGGTGGCCTTTGTGCTGTGGGCGGTGGTCAGCTGGATGAGCCGGGTGCCGGGCCTGCGCGCCTTGCCCGGCTTTGTGCATCATGCGGTGGTGCTGGGGCTGTTTGTCATCGCCATCGTGCTGACGGTGAACACGCTGCGCTCCAATGGCGAAATTCTGGTGCAGCGCATCCCGCAATATTCGCAAAACATCATCCGGCTGGTGGCCGATCTGGATGCGCGGTTCCAGATTGATCAGGTGATCCCCGGCGGGCTGGCCAAGATCCTGACGGCCAATCTGGATCTGGAAGGGGTGGCGCGGCAGGCGCTTGGGGCTCTGGGCAGCCTGGGCGGGTTGATCGTGGTGGTCCTGCTTTATACCGCTTTTCTGATGATCGAATATGGTGGCTTTGTGAAAAAGCTGCATCTGGCCTGGCCGAAGGGTGACAAGGCCGCACGGATCATCGCGCTGTCATCTGACATCAACAGCCGGATCGGCGGGTTTCTGGCGGTAAAGACCGTCATCAACATCGTTCTGGGCACGCTGTCCTATTTTGCGCTGGTGGCCATGGGGGTGGAGCTGGCCGGGTTCTGGGCGATCTATATCGGGGTGCTGAACTACACGCCCTATCTCGGGTCTGCGGCGGGCGTGATCGGACCGACCCTGATGGCATTGGCCCAGACCGGCAATATTCAGCACACGTTGATGACCGGGGCCATTCTGGCGGCGCTGCAATTCGTGATCGGGTCGCTGATCGAGCCAAATCTGCTGGGGCGGCGCATCAATCTCAGCCCGATGATGGTGCTGGTCTCGCTGGCCAGTTGGTATGCGCTGTGGGGCTTGCCGGGGGCGGTGCTGGCCGTGCCGATGACGGTCATCATTCTGGCGGTGCTGGGGGCCATTCCCTTCACCCGGCCTGCGGCGATCCTGTTGTCAAATGACGGGCGGATCGGGGATCAGCCCTCCGGTGAGGGCAAGCAGGATCAGGCCTAGGGCGTGATCGCGGGTGGCGGCGCGGACCTGCGCGCGGCCAAGCGGCCCGAAATCGACGGTTTCGGTGAAGATCGGCTGGCCCGCGCGGGCAAGGCCAAAGCAGACGCGGCCCTCGGGCTTGAACTCGGACCCGCCGGGGCCGGCGATGCCGGTGACGGACACAGCGATCTGCGCGGCGGAGCGTTGCAGCGCGCCTTCCGCCATCTCGCGCGCCACCTGCTCCGACACCGCGCCATGGGCATTGAGCGTGGCGGGCAGAACGCCCAGCATCTCGATCTTGGCGGCGTTGGAATAGGTGACAAAGCCGCGGTCAAACACCTCGGAGGAGCCGGGCAGATCGGTGAGCGCCGCCGAGATCATCCCGGCGGTGCAGCTTTCGGCAGTTGAGATTCTGGTTGAGGATTTGCGCGCAAGATCAAGAATTTGCTGACAAATCATTTCCATCACCCAATCATCGGCTTCAGCCAGATATGATAGATGGCTGCCAGCACGACCGACCCCAGACCGGCAAACAACCCGGCCCAGAGATCATCCAGCATGACGCCCGCGGCATCGCCGCGCCGATCGGCCCGGCCCACAAGCCAGGGCTTCCAGATGTCGAACAGGCGAAACAGCAGGAAGGGCACCACCCAGCCGGGCCAGGCCCCGAAGGTCAGGGCCTGCACATTGTGCTGCCAAAGCGGAATGAAGGTGAAGGACAGCGCGAGCCATTGGCCGGCGACCTCATCAATCACCACTTCGGACGGGTCTTTGCTGGCGGAGGTGGCGAGGTAACGCGGCACGGCCCAGAACCCGGCCAGCGTGGCCAGCACGGCCCCGAGGGGAACCAGCAGGGCAAGGCCGGTTTCATAGGCCAGAACGGCAAGGGCGACAGCGGCCAGAGAGCCCCAGGTTCCAGGCGCGGGGCGCAGATGACCTATGCCACAGAAGGTGCTGATAAGATGGATCATTTTGTCACCAGACAAGCGGTTGCAATGGCGGCGATCCCTTCCTCGCGCCCGGTGAATCCGAGGCGTTCGGAGGTGGTGGCCTTGACGGAAATCCTGCCCGGCTCCAGCCCCATGATGGCGGCCAGCGCGGCCTGCATCGCCCCGGCATGGGGGCCGATTTTCGGGCGCTCGCAGACCAGCGTGACATCGCAATTGGAGATCCGGAAGCCGCGTGTGGCGGCCAGCTCGACCGCGTGGCGCAGGAAAATCTCGGAAGCCGCCCCCTTCCATTGCGGATCGCTGGGCGGGAAATGGCGGCCGATATCGCCCTCGGCCAGCGCGCCATAGATGGCGTCAGTCAGGGCGTGCATGCCGACATCTGCATCAGAATGTCCCAGCAAGCCCTTGGAATGCGGCACTTTTACGCCACAGAGCCAGCAATGGTCTCCATCGGTGAACGCATGCACATCATAGCCATTGCCAAGGCGAATATCCATGGCGCGTCCTTTCAGCAGGGCCTCGGCCCGCGCGAAATCGGCGGGGTAGGTCAGTTTCAGATTGTCCTCGGAGCCGGTGACGATGGTGACGGGCAGGCCTGCGGCGCGGGCCACCTCCACATCATCGGCAGCCCCACCGGGATGGGCGCGATGCGCGGCAAGGATCGACGCGAAATCAAAACCTTGCGGGGTTTGTGCGCGCCAGAGCCCCTCGCGCGACTGGGTGGCGGTGACAGTCTCCGCCCCGCGCCAGAGCGCATCGGAAACCGGCAGAGCGGGCGCGGCGGCGGGGCCGTGATCCAGCGCCGCCAGCACCCTTGCGATCAGATCGGGGGCCACCAAGGGCCGTGCGCCGTCATGGATCAGCACGCGGGCGATGTTACGATTTGCAAGGGATTCCAAGGCATTGCGAACCGAACTTGCCCGATCCCGCCCACCCTCCACGATGAGATCGGCGGGCAGGCCCTCAGCGCGGGCGCGGTCGTCGGGGTGGATCACCAGCACGCGGAAATGCCCGGCAAAGGCCGCCAGCGTATGCGCCAGCACGGGACGCCCGGCAAGGCTTTGCCATTGCTTTGGAATCTCGCCTCCGGCACGGGTGCCGCGCCCGGCGGCGACAATGATGGCGGCTGTGGTCATCGGACTCTCGGCTGGTGCATCGGTCACTTTATCCCTAGTGCAAGGCTCGTCGGGTGACAATGCAGTGGCATTCCCCCGGCAAATCGCCTAGTTTTTGTGCAAATCCATGCTTGCGCCCAAAATTGCAGCGTCTTGCCGTTGTTTCAATCCGATGGCAGGGCTAGCTGCTGAATTGATAGACAAGGAAACCCCTCGTGTCGCCTCGTGCCGCTGAAATTTGTCTCGCTGATCTGTCGCTGTCGCCGCCGGTGGCCCTGGCACCCTTGGCCGGGATCACCGATTTGCCGTTTCGGCGGCTGGTGGCCTCGTTCGGGGCCGGGCTGGTGGTGAGCGAGATGGTGGCCAGTCAGGAGGTGGTGCAGGCGCGCCCCCTGGCGCGGGCGCGGGCGGAGCTGGGGTTCGAGGAAGCGGCGACAAGCGTGCAACTGGCAGGGCGCGAACCCTATTGGATGGCCGAGGCCGCGAAATATGTGGCGGGGCAAGGTGCCAAGGTGATCGACATCAATATGGGTTGCCCGGCCAAGAAGGTGACCAATGGCTATTCCGGCTCGGCCTTGATGCGTGATCTGGATCACGCCTTGAAACTGATCGAGGCGGTGGTGGGTGCGGTGCAGGTGCCGGTCACGCTGAAAACCCGGCTGGGTTGGGATGATGCCAGCCATAACGCAGCAGAGCTGGCCAGGCGGGCCGAAGGCGCGGGCGTGCGGATGGTGACGATCCATGGCCGCACGCGCTGTCAGTTCTACAAGGGGCAGGCCGATTGGGCGGCGATTGCGCCGGTGAAACAGGCGCTGTCTATCCCGTTGATTGCGAACGGGGATATTGTGGACGCAGAGACGGCGGAAACCGCGCTGCGGCTGTCGGGGGCGGATGGGGTGATGATCGGCCGGGGCGCGCAGGGGCGGCCCTGGCTCTTGGCACAAGTGGCCCATGCGCTTTATGGCCGCCCGGCGCCGGTGATCCCGCAGGGGGATGCCTTGGCCGATCTGGTGGTGGGCCATTACGAGGCGATGCTGGCGTTTTACGGCCACGATCTGGGTATCAAGATCGCCCGCAAACATTTGGGCTGGTATCTGGAAATGGCGGGGCTGGAGGCGGCGCGGGGCGAGGTGATGACCTGCGCCGATCCGCAGCGGGTGATCGCGCTGATCCGTGCGGCCTTTGCGCATCAGGGGCAGGAGGCAGCATGAAGGGCTATCGTCAACCCTATCCGGTGCCGGGTGTGATCTGGGCCTCGCTGCCCATTCCGGCGCTGCTGGTGGATGAGGGCGGGCTGATCCTGGAGACCAACCCGGCGGCGGAGCTGTTCCTCAATGCCTCGTCTCGCAATCTGAAAGGGCAGCCGGTGTTTGACCGGGTGCATATCGACGCCGAGATGGATGAGGCCTGTGCGCGGGCGCGGGCGAACCAATCGGCGCTGTTCATCAATGATGTCGATGTGACCAGCGGTGAGAAACCGCCGGTGCAATGCACGGTGCAGGTGGCGCCAATGGCGGATAATCCGGGCGTGCTGATGCTGCTGATTTCCCCCCGCGAGATTGCCGACCGGCTGGGCCGGGCCGGGGCGGCCAAGACGGCGGCGAAATCGGCGATCGGCATGGCGGAAATGCTGGCGCATGAGATCAAGAACCCCCTCGCAGGCATCTCGGGCGCGGCGCAGCTTTTGTCGATGGGCCTTTCGCCCGAGGATCAGGAGATGACAGACCTGATCGTGGAAGAAACCCGCCGCATCGTGAAGCTGCTGGAGCAGGTGGAGCAATTTGGCAATCTGCGCCCGCCGGAGCGGCGCGCGGTGAACATCCACGATGCGCTGGACCGGGCGCGCAAATCCGCCGTGGTGGGCTTTGCCGCCAATATGCGGATCGTGGAGGAATATGACCCCTCCTTGCCGCCGACCCATGCCGACCCGGATCAGTTGATGCAGGTGTTCTTGAACCTGATCAAGAACGCGGCAGAGGCGGCGGGGGGCAGGCCCGGCACGATCACGCTGCGCACCCGCTATGACCTGTCGCTGCGTCTGCGGCGCAAGGATGGCACCGGCAAGGCGTTGCCCTTGCAGATCGAGATCATCGACGACGGCCCCGGCCTGCCGCCCGGCATTGCCGACGAGATTTTCGAGCCCTTCGTCTCGGGCAAGGAAAACGGCACCGGTCTGGGCCTTGCGCTGGTGTCGAAGATCATCACCGAACATGACGGCTGGATTTCGTTTGACAGCGTGCCGGGGCGGACGGTGTTCCGCGTCTCGCTGCCGGTTCTGCCGAAAGAGTTGCAGAAGAAGGAAGCTGAGTGATGGATGGCACGGTTCTGGTTGCCGATGATGACCGCACGATCCGCACGGTGCTGACCCAGGCGCTGACGCGGGCGGGCTGCAAGGTGCATGCCACCTCCTCTCTGGTCACGCTGATGCGGTGGGTCGAGGAGGGCAAGGGCGATCTGGTGATCTCGGATGTGGTGATGCCCGATGGCAATGGGCTGGAGGCGCTGCCGCGGATCACCAAGATGCGGCCAGGCCTGCCAGTCATCGTGATCTCGGCGCAGAACACCATCATGACCGCCATTCAGGCGGCAGAGGCCGAGGCCTTTGATTATCTGCCGAAACCCTTTGACCTGCCGGATCTGATGAAGCGTTCGGCCCGGGCGCTGGATGTGAAGCGCCGCGCGCCGAAACCGGTGCCAGCCCCGCGCGAGGGCGGCGACGATCTGCCGCTGGTGGGGCGGACGCCGGCGATGCAGGCGCTCTATCGGCTGGTGGCGCGGGGGATGAACACCGATCTGCCGGTGCTGATCACCGGCGAAAGCGGCACCGGCAAATCGCTGATCGCGCGGGCGATCCATGATTTCTCGGATCGGCGCACCATGCCTTTCGTGGTGGCGCAGGCGGCGGACCTCACCTCGATGGACGGCCCGTCGCAATTGCTGGCGCGGGCGCGCGGTGGCAGCCTGGTGTTTGACGAGGTGGCCGATCTGGAGGACGAGGCGCAGGCGCGCATCGTGCGGATGCTGGATATGCTGGACGACAATGCGCCGCGCATCATGGCCACCAGCCAGAGCGATCTGGCGGGGCGGATGGAGGCGGGCAAATTCCGGCAGGATCTGTTCTACCGTTTGGGGGGCGTGACGCTGCATGTGCCGAGCTTGCGCGAGCGGGTCGATGACATCCCGCTGCTGGCCGAGCATTTCCTGGCCAAGGGCGAACGTGATTTCGGCACCATTCGCCGCCTGTCGGGTGAGGCGCGCGAGTTGGTGCGGGCCTATAGTTGGCCGGGCAATGTGCGGCAGTTGGAAAACACGCTGAAACGGCTGATGGTCACCTCGTCGGAACCCGAGATCGCGCGGGGCGAGGTGGAGGCGGTGCTGGGCAGCCAGCCGCTGCCCGAACCGATGAAGGGCGTGGGCGAGGGCGACAAGCTGTCGGCCTCGGTCATGCGGCATTTGAAGCGTTATTTCGACCTGCATGGCGGGCAATTGCCGCCAGCGGGCGTTTACAACCGGATTTTGCGCGAAGTCGAGGCGCCGCTGATCGAAATCGCGCTGGATGCGACGGGCGGCAATCAGGCAAAATGTGCCGATTTGTTGGGGATCAACCGCAATACCTTGCGCAAGAAGATCACCGAGCTGGATATTCGCGTGACACGCCGCCGCAAGCTGATGTAAAACCGCAACAGAGCGCGTGACATTCTGGCCATGGCCCGAATCTCATGCCGCTATGGCAGCGGGGGCACAGCAAGACCCCTTGGGTATGTGTGAGGGGCTTGAAGGTGCGGGCGGCGAGTGCGGGAGGCGCATGGCTGGTGAAGCTGTCGCGATTGCGGCGGCAAAGGCGTGTGCAGACCTTCTCGACCTTCGGGCTGGTGGCGCTTGGGCCCGCGCTGGTGGTGGCCACGCTGCTGGTTCTGGGCCCCTTGAACGATACGGCAGGCGGGGCCGGGCTGCGGCTGATTCTGCTGGTGGATTTCATCTATATCCTGCTGATTGCCGCGCTGGTTCTGGCCCGCGTCGTGCGCATGGTGGTGGATCGCCGCCGCCGCTCGGCGGGCTCGCGGCTGCATTTGCGGCTGACCGGGGTGTTCGCGCTGGTGGCGTTTCTGCCCACGGTATTGGTGGCGGTTTTTGCCGTGCTGACGGTGAATGTGGGCCTTGAGGGCTGGTTTTCAGACCGGGTGCAGCGCGCGGTCGGGGCCTCGCTGGCGGCGGCAGAGGCCTATGAGCGCGAAACCCGCGAGGATCTGGTGAGCGATGCGCAGACCTTGGCGGGCTATTTCAACATCGCCAAGCAATCGACCTTCTTTCTGGAAGATGGCCGCTTGCGGGTGCTGCTGACCGAGGCCCAGAAAACCGTGCAGCGGGGCCTGCGTGAAGCCTATCTGATTGATGGCACCGGAGCGCTGCGGTCGCGCGGGGATAACAGCTATCTGTTTGATTTTGAACAGCCCACGGCGGAACAACTGCTGCGCGCCAAGGCGGGCGAAGTGGTGGTGATCCAGGATTGGGCGAATAACGAGTTCCGCGCGCTGCTCTATCTGGAGGCCTTTGCGGATCGCTATCTGTATATCTCGCGGCAGGTGAATGGCGAATTGCTGAGCCTCCTGGATCAGACCAAGGAGCAAGTGCGGCTGTATAACCAGGTGGAGGAAGCCCGCGATCAGGTGCTGCTGGGGGTGGGGCTGCTGTATCTGGGCTTTGCCATGATCCTGATTCTGGCCTCGATCTGGCTGGGCCTGTGGTTTGCCGAGCGTCTGAGCCGTCCGGTGGGGCGGCTGGCGGCGGCAGCCGAGCGCGTGGGCGAGGGCCATCTGGATACCCGCGTGATCGAGGAGGAGGGCGATGACGAGATTGCCCTGCTGGGCCGCATGTTCAACCAGATGACCCATCAGTTGAAAGGCCAGCGCAACGCGCTGATGGAGACCAACCGGCAGGAGGAACGCCGGAGGCGGCTGTTTGACAGCGTGCTGTCCTCGGTCACCGCCGGGGTGATCGGGCTGGATGCCGAGGGTGACGTGGATTTCGTGAACCGCGCGGCGCAGCGCCTGCTGGATTATGACGAGGGCAAGACCGATGTGGCACTGGCGGTGGCTGTGCCCGAGTTTGGCCCGCTGTTCGAGCGCTTGCGCGAGGGCGGCGGCGCGGCGGTGCAGGAGGAAGTGCGGCTGGTGCGGCAGGGCCGGATGGAGAGCCTTCTGGTGCGCATGTCGGGGCGGCGCAGCGAAAGCGGGCGGCTGGAAGGCTATGTGGTGGCCTTTGACGATGTGACCGAGCTGGTCAGCGCCCAACGCCTGGCGGCCTGGGGCGATGTGGCACGCCGCATCGCGCATGAGATCAAGAACCCGCTGACCCCCATTCAGCTTTCCGCCGAACGCATCAAGCGCAAGTTCCGCCGCGAAGTGGCCGAGCCGCAGGAATTGGACGCGCTGGCCGATGTGATCGTGCGCCAGACCAATGACCTGCGCCGGATCGTGGACGAATTCTCCAAATTCGCGCGGATGCCGGAACCGGATCGGCGCGAGACCGATCTGGTGAAGCTGGTGCGCGAGGCCGTGCTGTTGCAACAATCCGGCCAGCCGGGGGTGCAGATCCGCGCCGATCTGCCCGAAGGCGGGGTGGCGATGGATCTGGATGCAACCATGATCGGGCAAGCGCTGACCAATCTGATCAAGAATGCGGGCGAGGCGATTGAGGGCTTGCAGGAGAAGGGCGCGCCAGAGGGCTTTGCCCCGGAAATCCGCGTGGCGCTGCACCTGAGCGCGGAGGAGGTGCTGATCACCATTGCCGATAATGGCTGTGGCCTGCCGCCCGACCGCTCGCGCCTGTTCGAGCCCTACGTCACGACCCGCGAAAAGGGCACTGGCCTTGGCCTGCCCATCGTCAAGAAGATCATCGAAGAACATGGCGGCACGCTGGCGCTGACCGACGCGCCGCCATTCAATGAAAATGCCCATGCCGGGGCGCAGGCCGAGATCCGCCTGCCGCGCGATGTAACGCCCGCCCGCCCCCGCAACAGGCAGACAGCCATGGGAGGCCAGGGAGACGCATGAGCATTCTGATCGTGGATGACGAGCGCGATATTCGCGAATTGATCGGCGATATTCTGAAGGATGAGGGCTTCTCGGTGCGGCTGGCCGCCAATGCCGATGACTGCATGGCGGCGATCAATGCCGAGGCGCCTTCGCTGATGATCCTCGACATCTGGCTGAAGGACAGCCGGATGGACGGGATCGACATTCTGAAAACCGTGAAGCGCGATAACCCGGATGTGCCGGTGGTGATCATCTCGGGGCATGGCAATATCGAAATCGCGGTCGCGGCGATCAAGCAGGGGGCTTACGATTTCATCGAAAAGCCCTTCAACATTGATCAGTTGATGGTGGTGGTCAGCCGCGCGATGGAGACGGCGCGGCTGCGGCGCGAGAACAGCGAGCTACGCCGCCGCGATGTGACGGCCTCGGAAATGCTGGGCGCGTCGATTGCCTTCCGCGGCTTGCGCGGGCAATTGGACAAGGTGACCAAATCCAATGGCCGGGTGATGCTGACCGGGCCGGCGGGATCGGGCAAGGAAATGGCCGCGCGCTATATTCATGCCCATTCCAACCGGGCGGGGGCACCTTTCGTCACCGTCTCTTCGGCGACCATCGAGCCGGAGCGGATGGAGGAAGTGCTGTTTGGCCGCGAAACGCCCGAGCGCGGGGTGGAGCCGGGCTTGCTGGAACAGGCCCATGGCGGCATCGTCTATTTCGACGAGGTGGCGGATATGCCGCTGGGCACGCAATCGAAAATCCTGCGCGTGCTGGTGGAGCAGCAATTCACCCGCGCGGGCGGGCAAGACAAGGTGCGGGTGGACCTGCGGGTCATCAGCTCGACCACCCGCGACTTGCGGGCCGAAATCGCGGCGGGGCGCTTCCGGCAGGAGCTGTATGACCGGCTGAACGTGGTGCCGATCGCCGTGCCAAGCCTGGAGGAACGGCGCGAGGACATTCCCGAACTGACCCGCCATTTCATCGAAGTGTTCCACCGCAGCCAGGGCCTGCCGCTGCGCAGCCTGTCGCAGGATGCCGAGGCCATGCTGCAAACGATGCGCTGGCCGGGCAATGTGCGGCAATTGCGCAATGTGATCGAGCGGGTGTTGATCCTGGGCGATGGCACTGGCCCGATCGAGGCACGCGAGCTGCCGGGGCAGGAAGCGCCGACGGGCGATGAGGGCCGGCTGGTGATCAGCGGCACCCTGGCCACCCTGCCGCTGCGCGAGGCGCGCGAGCTGTTCGAGAAGGAATATCTGCTGACCCAGATCAACCGCTTTGGCGGCAATATCAGCCGCACGGCGGCCTTTGTCGGCATGGAACGCAGCGCGCTGCATCGCAAGCTGAAATCGCTGGGCGTGGTGACCGGAGCCAAGGGCCGCGGCGAGGAGGAGGAGGACGAAGAGTGAGTGTGACCCCCTTGGCCGTGATGAACCCGCCAGAGGTTTGGCAACCTTTCATCAAGGCCAGCCATCAGGGCTTCATCGCAACAGAGTTTCTTTGCGCGATGGGTGAGGTGTATCGGCGCGAATTCGAGGGCGAGCATTTCGAGCCGCCTCAGACCATCGTGCCGATCCCGGCCTCGCTGACGGGGTTTGATCAAGCCGAGGCGGTCACGGAAAAGCTTTCGGGCTTTGATCTGCCAAGCCTGTTCCTGCCGCAACAGGGCTGGAGCGGCCAATGTATCGGCATTCTGGGGCAAGACCCGCTGCGGCGAGATAGCAAGGAGAACAAATGGCCATCCTGCCTGACCTGCTGCAACCCTTGGGGCCTGAGCGATCCGCGGAATCGGCAAAGGCGGTTCGGGCGTATGGTCTGGACGGTGATCGAGGGGATTTTGCAAAGGGGGCATGGGGTCTATCTGACCGACCTTGAAAAGATCTATGTTCCGGGCCTGACGAAATCCGCCCTTTTACAGGCGCAGGAAAGGGCAGTGTTTCGTGCCGAGATCGCGGCGGTTTCTCCTTTGCTTTGGGTGACCTTCGGCCAACGCGCCGCAGCAGGCGCGCGGGCGGCGATCCCGGGCGGGCAAAGCCTTGTCAGCTTTCCCCACCCCAATGCGCATGGCCGCTATCTGCAACGGCATTTCAACGCGGTTGACGGACGACATATGACCATTGCGGCGCTGATGCTGGAGGCGCTTGGCCCGCATCTGGCGTGAGAGCGAGTTTTCGTCGAAAACTCGGATCTTGCGATTTTTCTGCGAAAAATCGGTCAGCTTGACCCGCTGCGCCCCTCGTGCCATCCCTGAAGGCAAGCAGACAGGGGCTTAGGGTATGAAGGTGATCATCTGTGGAGCTGGCCAGGTGGGGTGGCAGATTGCGCGCCACCTCTCGGGCGAGCGCAATGATGTGACGGTGGTCGACAGCAACCCCGATCTGGTTCGCCGCGCCACCGAGACGCTGGATGTGCGGGGGGTGACGGGCTTTGCGTCTTACCCCGATGTGCTGGAAAAGGCCGGCGCACGCGATGCCGACATGATCATCGCCGCCACCTATTCCGACGAGGTGAACATGGTCACCTGTCAGGTGGCGCATTCGGTCTTTGGCATCACCCGCAAGATCGCGCGGCTGCGGGCGCAGAACTATCTGATTCCGGCCTATGGCGATCTGTATCGCCGCGATCATCTGCCGATTGATGTGGTGATCAGCCCCGAGCGCGAGGTGGCGCGGGCGGCCTTGCAGCGGCTGGCGGCCCCCTCGACCTTTGACAGTGGCTTGTTCCTCGATGGGCGGGCGCAGCTTCTGGGCATTGTGCTGGATGCCGATTGCCCGGTGCTGAACACGCCTTTGCGGCAATTGACCGAGCTGTTCTCGACGCTGTCCGCCGTGGTGGTGGGGGTGCGTCGAGCCGGTCGGCTTTATGCGCCGGACCCTGAGGATCAGCTTTTCGAAGGCGATCAGGTCTATGTCTTTGCGCATTCCGGCGATGTGAACAGAACGCTGGAAGTCTTTGGAAAGGCGATAAAAAAGCAGGAACGTGTTGTCATTGTCGGCGGTGGCAATGTGGGGCTTGCGGTGGCGCAGGCGCTGGAGGTGCAAAGCGACCGGGTGCGCGTCAAGGTCATCGAGATGGACCGGGCACGGGCCGAATATGCCGCCGACGGGCTGACCCGGACCATTGTGCTGAACGGCGATGGCCTCGACCTCGATCTGCTGATGGAAGCCAATATCGACCGGGCCGATGCGGTGCTGGCCGTCACCGATGATGACAAGACCAATATGCTGGTGGCCGTGCGCGCCAAGGCGGCGGGTTGCCCCATGGCGATTGCGCTGGTGAATGATCCCGGCATGGTGCCCTTGCTGCCCGAGCTGGGGATTGACGCCCATATCAACCCGCGTGCCACCACGGTCAGCTCGATCCTGCGGCATGTGCGCCATGGCCGGGTGCGGGCGATCTACAGCCTGGGCGATGCCGAGGCCGAGATGATAGAGGCGCAGGTTCTGGGCACCTCGCCGCTGGCGGGGCGGCTGATCCGCGACATCGGCTTTCCCGAAGGGGTGCTGGTCGGTGCCGTGTTGAAGGGCGAACGGGTGATCAAGCCACAGGGAGATACCCGGATCGACGAGGGCGATGTGATCGCGCTGTTCGCCATGGCCAAGGATGTGCCCGAGGTCGAGCGGCTGCTGCAAGTTTCGGTTGATTTCTTCTGATGGCCCGGGGGGCGGTCGCCTTGCCTGCCCGCGATGCCCTGATGGGGCTGCCTCTGCTGGTCTGGCTGATGGCCGCAACGGCGGCGGCGATGCTGGTTCCGGCGCTGCACGGGTTTCTGAGCGCAGAGCATGATGCGGGGCGACCTTTCTTCTATGGTGCCTTGCTGCTGGGTGTGCTGACTGTCATGATCGGGCTGGCAACATGGCAGAAAACCCCGGAGAGAGAGGCACGGCGGGGGCATCTGCGCGCTTTGCTGGGGGCCTATCTGGTGCTGCCGCCGCTGATGGCCTGGCCCTTTGCCGAGGCGCTGCCGGATACGCATTTCGTCAATGCCTGGTTCGAGATGTTGTCCAGTTTCACCACCACCGGGGCCACACTCTATGATGTGCCGGAGCGGTTGCCGGGCAGCTTGCACCTGTGGCGTGGGCTGGTGGCCTGGATGGGCGGATTTTTCATCCTTGTGATGGCTGTTTCGGTGCTGCTGCCGCTGAACCTTGGCGGGATGGAGGTTTTGAACGGGCGCGCAGGCACAGCGCAGGCACGCCAGATCGACCGCGTGGCCGAGCCGGGCGAGCGCATGG
>ERZ761609.2202-NODE-2202-length-14974-cov-5.688585_pt1 | contig 14974 bp, 16 predicted proteins | sample MGYA00511163_ERZ761609 | MGnify/ENA primary metagenome ERZ761609 (study PRJEB28899, sample SAMN02445070) | bioreactor sludge metagenome | biome: EBPR sludge | place: Australia: Brisbane, Thorneside Wastewater Treatment Plant | collected 2011-12-16 ... | reverse complement strand
GCTGACCCCTTCCCCGCGCCGCGTGACCAAAGGCGCCCGGCTGTCAGACGAGGCGCTCAGCCAAGGCAGCGTGACCGCGGCGGCGAGCCTCAAGCCCATACCGGGCATCACGCGCATCCTCGTGGTGGCGAGCGCCAAGGGCGGGGTCGGCAAATCGACCGTCGCGGTGAACCTTGCTGCGGCGATGGCGAAGGCAGGCATGAAGGTGGGCTTGCTGGACGCCGACATTTACGGGCCCTCCATTCCGACGATGCTGGGCATGGTGGGCGCAGAGCCAGGCACGTCGCCTGCGAAGAAGCTGGTGCCGGTTGAGGCGCACGGCATGAAGACGCTGTCGATCGGCTACCTGTCGGACACCGACGCGCCGATGATCTGGCGGGGGCCGATTGTCATGTCGGCGATCACGCAGCTGCTGAACGATGCCGAATGGGGCACGCGGGAAGATCCGCTGGACCTGCTCATCATCGATACGCCGCCGGGCACGGGCGATGCGCAGCTGGCGATTGCGCAGAAGGTGCCGGTGACGGCGGCACTGATCGTGACGACGCCGCAGGAAGTGGCGCTCGCCGATGTACGGCGCGGGGCGGCGATGTTCGCCAAGACGCATGTGCCGGTGATCGGCATCGTGGAGACGATGAGCTGGTTCGAGGATGCAGGCGGCGCGCGCCACTACCTGATGGGCGAAGGCGGCGGGCGGAAAATGGCGGCGGCGCTGGGCCTGCCTCTGCTTGCGGAAATTCCGATGCTGCAGGCGATCCGCGAAGGCGGCGATGCGGGTCTGCCGGCCGCGCTGGCCGGTGGTCCGCCTGCGGACGTTTTCCTGCGGCTGGCGCGGAGTGTGGCCGTGGCGCTGGATGAGCTGGTAACGAAGGCACCGCCGGAGATTGTGTTTGAGGAGTGAGGGACCGTTATGAAGAGCTCAGGTTTGGTTGCCGCTGTCGGCACTGCGCTGCTCAGCGCATGCGTTAGCATTAGTGACACGGCACAGGCGCCTGAAGCGACTGAAACAATTACGCGCGTTGGTGTTTTCTATGCGCCAAAGCGGGTGCTGGTGCCAGGCAATGATTTATACAGCGGCGCCATAGCGTATGGCGGAACCATATACCTCGCCGGCGTGATCGGGCGCAGCGAGACGGGAGATGTGCAGGAAGCGACGCGGCAGGCGATGGAGGCTGTGAAGACCAATATCGAGAGGGCCGGAGGCACGATGGCAGACCTTCTGAAGTGCAGCGTGTTCCTGAGCGATATCGAACAGTATGGCCCGATGAATGAGGTGTACGCGGAGTATTTCACCGGCCTGGAGCCGCCCGCGCGTACCGCGATTGCGGTGAGCGCGCTGCCCTTCGGAGCGCTGGTTGAGGTGGAGTGTATCGCAGCGGCAAGCTCTTCCCACGCGGAATAGGCGTGCCGGAGCGAGGCGGGGCTTGCGGCCCGCCTTGATTCGATACGGTTTTTATCGGCTGAAAAATATAAATACTTTCAACGGCTTGCTTTATGGCAGCGCAGGGCTCACCTGCACCACGAGGACGCCGCGTCCTGTGATCAGGAAAGCCCCGGATGCCCAGAAAGAAGTCCGGCACGGGTGGGCCACCAGCGCGCTCGTATGGCAAGCCCTCTCCGCCCCGGACGATGCTGTATGGCAGACTCCGAATCGCGCCCTCTGATGACGACCTGATTGATCCGGAAACGGATGAAATACCCGGCACCGATATTCCGTCCGAGCCGCAAGACCTCCCGGAAAAGGACTAGCCGATGTTTCATATCGCACTGCGCCTCGCCGCCCTCGTGGCAGCCTACTTCCTGACCCTCGCGTCACCAGGCCTTGCGCAGACGCAGGTTTCCGGAAGCGGATCGCCGCCAAATTCCGTTGCGAAGGCGTATGGCAGCGGCTGGAATTGCGACAAGGGCTACCGCGAAACCAGCGGCGCCTGTCACGCAGTAGCATTACCCGAGAACGCCTTTCTAACCGGCGCCGTTTATGGTGCAGGCTGGGAATGCAACTACGGGTATGACCGGTCGGGCGACACCTGTGTCAAAGTCAATGTTCCGGCAAATGCCTATCTCGATGCATCCGGCACGCGCTGGCAGTGTGACCGCGGGTATACACGCGACGGCAATGGCTGCGCGGCCATCAAAGTGCCGGCCAACGGTTACCTGACCTATTCCAGCTATGGCAGCGGCTGGGCCTGCGAGCGCGGGTACCGGCCGGATCGCGGGGCGTGCGCAAAGATTATTCTGCCCGAGAACGCTTACATTACCGACAGCTCATCCAGCCCCCGCTGGGCCTGCGACCGGGGATATGCCGCGACGTCGACCGCCTGTGTGAAAGTCGCGCTGCCGGAATTCGCACACCTCAATTCATCCGGGGACGGATGGCAGTGCGCCCGCCCCTACCGCCAGATCGGCGGCAGATGCGTCGCGCCTTGAGCGCTATCCGTTGTAATTAAGCACCAGCCCCGCCTCCGGCCAGCGTGTCTTGAGCAACTGGCCGGTGCCCGAGGCGCAGATATACGCGTCTTTCATGTCGGCGCCGCCGAAGGCGATGTTGGTGACGAAGGGGTCGGGGATTTCGGTGAAGGTGGATTTGCCTTCGGGCGTGATGGTGGTGATGCCGCCCATGCCGCCGTTTTTCAGGATGGTTGCGACACAGACGTTTCCGGAGGCGGCGACGGCGAGCGAGTCGAAATAGCAAAGCTCCGTCTGCCCCGTAATCACGCGCCCTCGCAGAAAAGGCGGTTTGTGAGGAGTGTATTCGCCGGGGCCGGTGAGCGCGAAAGCCCAGAGGCGCGCGGTCATCGTGTCGGCGAAGTAGAGCGTCTTTCCGTCCGGTGAGAGGCCGCAGCCATTGGGCGAGATATGGTGGTAGTCGACTTCTTTGATGAAGCTGCCATCGGGCTTTGCATAATAGACGCCGCCATGATCGCGGTTGCGAGAGAAGCCCTTGCCGAGGTCGGTGAAGTAGAAGCCGCCGGAGGTGTCGAAGACGATATCGTTGGGGCCGCGCAGCTTGTTGCCGCCGACTTCGTCATAAAGGCGCTCGACCTTGCCGGTGGAGAGGTCGATGCGTTCGATGCGGCCGCCGGAATAGTCGGGCGGGCAATTGCCGGGAATCGTGAGGCCGCCGACTTCGTGATATTCGAAGCCGCCATTGTTGCAGCAATAGAGCGCGCTGTCCGGGCCGATGGCGAGGCCGTTGGGGCCGCCGCCGGGCGTAGCGATGACTTCCTTCCTGCCGTTGCCCCAGAGGCGCGTGATGCAGCCGCGCTGAATCTCGACAATGATGACCGAGCCATCGGCCATGACAACCGGGCCTTCGGGAAAGCCGAGGCCGGAGGCGAAGACATCGAACTGCATGGGTGATCCTCCCGGATTTTTGCGGGAGGCTAGGCGCCGCTCAGGGGCGCGTCCATTGCTGTCGCCGGGTCAGGCCAGCTTTCAGGCGGGCGCCGTCACGCGGTCGAGCGTGCGAAGGGTGAAGCCGTGATCATTGCCCTCCCCCGATTCGATGCGGGTGCTGGCGGCTTCGTGCCAGTGCGAGGTTTCAAGCGCCGGGAAGAAGGCATCGCCTTCCGGGGCGGCGTCGACTTCGGTGAGGTAGATGCGGTCAGCGAGCGGCAGGGCGAGCGCGTAGATGGCGGCGCCGCCGATGACGAAGACTTCCGGTTGGCCGGCGCGCAGGGCGATGGCGCGAGCGGCGTTCAGCGCCGGCACGAAGCTGGAATAGACGCGCGCTTCGGCAGCGTCGTAGTTCCAGTCGCGGCTGATGACGATATTGGCACGGCCGGGCAGCGGGCGTTTCGGCAGGCTTTCCCAGGTCTTGCGGCCCATGATGACCGGCGCACCCATCGTGGTGCGCTTGAAATGGGCAAGGTCATCCTTCAGCCGCCAGGGCAATTGCCCGTCGGTACCGATCACTCTATTTCGTCCCTGGGCGACGATCAGGCTGAGGCGGATGGGGTCTGTCATGTGCAGTACTTCCTGCAGCACCGAGCGGGATTGGCAAGTCCGCGGCGGAGCTGAATTTTCCATGGTGCGAAAGAGGGGCGCCTTGTGCGCTGCACAATGTGCGCTAATCAAGCTGCATTCGCAGCCTGCACTGCTATTGGCACGGGGACGGACGAAAACGCATGGGCTTTGATCTGGCGAGTATCCTCACGAATGGACATTCCGGGCTGCTGCTGCCGGCGCTCGCCGCGCTGGGGCTGACCTTCGCGGCGATCTGGCACTTGCAGGGGCGCGCCTGGGCACTGCTTTACGTGGTGCTGATCCCGTTCCTGAACTGGAGCTTCGGCGTCATCCCCGAATTCCCCATCGTTGCGCCGGGCGATGACGTGTTCCGGCAAGGCGTGTCGCTGCACCCGATGACGATGGTGACCGGCATGGTGTTCGTGATCCGCGATTTCGTGCAGCGCGAGATGGGCCACCGGGTGCTGATCCTGATGGCGATCGCGGTGGCCTGGTCGTTCTTCTATGCCTGGCCGGTGATTGCGCTGGCGAGCGGGATTGCCTTCGCGATTTCGGAAGGGGTCGACTGGCTGCTGTTCACGTTCACGAAATACCGGCTGTCGACGCGCATCCTCTTGTCGAGCGCGGTGGCGGCGCCGGTGGATACGACCGTGTTCCTCTATGGCGCCGACCTCGCCAAGCAGATGGAACTGGGCATGGATCCCGGCAACTCGTTGCACGTGGCCAACTGGATCGTGTTCGTGATCGGCAAGATGGTCGGCGCGGTGATCGTCTCGCGCATCATCCGCAAACGCGAGGATGCCGGGCTGATCTCGCCGCATGAGGCTTGATTCAGATTGCTCGCAGCTGATCCCTCGCCTGTGGCTCGGTGCTGTTGCGCCTGCGCATTGCTTGTGATTGCTCGGTGCTGATCGTGAGTTGACGCTCGCGGCACCTGCGCCTGCGCATTGCTTGTGGGGCGCCCCGCCTCGGATGAAGCGGGGCGACCGGTTCAGGTTACTCCGTCTCGAGCAGCTTCCGTTTGAACAGGAAACCGGCGATCGCCGCGCCGACGAGCGGAGCGATGAGGAAGAGCCAGAGCTGTGACAAGGCCGTGCCGCCGACAAGGACAGCCGGGCCGAAGCTGCGGGCCGGGTTGACCGACACGCCGGTCACCTGGATGCCAACAATGTGGATCACGGTCAGCGTCAGACCGATGGCAAGGCCCGCAACCATTCCGGGTGCGGACTTTTGCGTCGAGCCAAGGATCACGACCAGGAAGAGGAAGGTCGCCACCACTTCGAAGACGAGCGCTGCGGCGAGCGAATACTCACCGAGATAGCCCGGGCCCCATCCGTTCTGGCCGAGGCCATTGCTGACAAGATCGTAACCGGTCTGGCCGGTGGCGATGTACCAGAGCGCTGCGGCGCCGAGGAATGCTCCGATGAACTGGGCAACCCAGTACCGGAACATGGTGTTCATATCCATCCGCCCGGCGATGAAGGCGCCGAAGCTGACGGCGGGGTTGACGTGGCAGCCCGAGATCGGGCCGATGCCGTAGGCCATGGCCACGATGGCGAGGCCGAAGGCGAAGGATATGCCGAGCTGGCCGACCTCACCTCCCGCGAGGACGGCTGCGCCGCATCCGAACAATACCAGAGTGAACGTGCCGATGAGTTCGGCGAGAAAGACTTTCATGTGGTGCCTCCTTGGTACGTCCGGGAAGGTCTGACGCCCGCCTCGGCACGTGCGGCAAGGATGCAGGGCTTCGCGCGATACGGCAAGCAGCGCCTGATGCCTTGCCTTTCCGGCCTGTTGCGGCAACACAATCAGGGGCGCCCACCCATTCTGCAGAGGATGTTCCGATGAAGCCGTTTGCCCTTCCCGCCTTGTTCCTGGCCTGCGCAGCGGCCCTTACGGCCTGCGCGTCGAAACCGGAAAAGGCGCCTGCGGCAACGCCTGCCACAGCGCAGCCCGCAGAGACGGGCGCAGCTCCCGCAGCGGCGAAGCCGAAATATGAGGCGAAGATCGTCTCCCTGCCGTTCCGGGTGGATGTCAGCTTTTCCAGCCGGGCGCTGGCGCTGCTGCAGGAAACCGGCGGGCAGGTTGGTGTGTCTGCGGACTATTACGGCGCGCCGAAGGATCCGTCCGCAAGCGGACTGGATCCCGAACTCGGCGTCTGGCTCGGCGGCGAGATGGAAACGATCGGCGCGAGCCCGCGCTCGCTGACGATGAAGGGCCATTTCGATGCGGCCCGAGTGGCGCGCGAAGTGGTGGGTGATCCGCGCGTGCGTGTCACGGCCTATGCCATCCACTCCCCCAAGGCGCAGGACCAGATGGTGTGCGCCGCGTTCGATGAAGCCTTGCCGATCACGGTGGAGACCGGAGCGACCGTGCATTGCACGCTCAGGAAGGAATAGGCGCATCCGCTTGCCGGAAACGCCCCGCAGGCGCATACTGACAGCCTGACGCGGAGGACAGTCCGGTGCGATCTCATTCCCCAGGCCTACTGCTGACGGGCGCCATGTTTCTCGCCCTGCCCGCGTTCAGCGAACCGCCCAAACCGCCACCGCCGCCGCCCGGCACGAAGCTGGCGCCGTCGCAGACGAAGGTCCTGCCGATGGGTGACGAAGAGGGCGCAGGCAGCGGAGAGGAAGCGGCGGCGAAACCGGCCAGCGACGCGGAGTCCGAAGAAAAGTCAGAGCGCAAAGCCCCACGCAAGGAGCCGGCTTCCGGCGAACCGCAAACGCCTCCGCGCTAGACCGCCACGGCCGCCTTGATGTGCGGGTGCGGATTGTAATTGTCGATGCGGAAATCTTCATACGTCCAGCCGAAGAGATCGGTCTTGTCCGGGTTCATCCAGAGCGTCGGCAGCGCGCGCGGTTCTCGGGTCAGCTGCAGGTTCGCCTGCTCCAGATGGTTCAGGTAGAGGTGCGCGTCGCCGAGCGTATGCACGAACTCGCCGGGGCGCAGGCCGGTGGCGCGCGCCATCATGTGGGTTAGCAGCGCATAGGAGGCGATGTTGAACGGTACGCCGAGGAAGACATCCGCAGAGCGCTGGTAAAGCTGGCAGTTGAGCCGGCCGCCGGCGACGTTGAACTGGAACAGGCAGTGGCAGGGCGGCAGGGCCATATCGTTAACGTCTGCCGGGTTCCAGGCCGACACGATCAGGCGGCGGGAATTGGGATTGGTGCGGATTTCATCCAGCACCCACTGGATCTGGTCGATCGTGCGCCCGTCCGGCGCCGCCCAGCTGCGCCATTGCTTGCCATAGACCGGGCCCAGATCGCCGTGCTCATCGGCCCATTCATCCCAGATCGAGACCCCGTTTTCCTTCAGCCAGGCAATATTTGTCTCGCCCCGAAGGAACCAAAGCAGCTCGATGATAATAGAGCGCACATGCAGGCGCTTGGTCGTCAGCAGCGGGAAACCTTTTTCAAGGTCGAAGCGCATCTGGCGGCCGAACACACCGCGTGTGCCGACCCCCGTCCGGTCGCCGCGTTCCTGGCCATTCTGCAGTATATCCTGCAGGAGCGCGTGGTATTGCTGCATAGTATCTCCGCCGAATCGGGGGGTGGACAGGGTTAACCGGACCCTACCATGCCGGTTACAATTTCCGGAAGACGGGAAACCAGACCTAAAGCCCCATCTGACATAACTGCTCCGATGTATTGCGCGGGGAATCCGCAAGCAAGGACGCTGGGCCATGGGCAACTGGGGCAAGAAATCTCAATCGGGCGGCATCTTCGGGCGGTTTGCCCGGAGTGAGCGCGGCAACGTCGCGATGATCGCCGCGCTGGCGATCATTCCGATCATCACCGTCGCCGGCTTCGCGCTCGACTTCCAGATGACCGTGACGAAAAAGGGCAAGGTCCAGTACGCTGTCGATGGCGCCGTTCTTTCCGCAGTGAAGTCGCTGGAGGCGAATGCGCCGAAGGCCCAGGTGACGGTTGAAGCGAACACCTATTTCCGCGAAATTCTCGGACTTGCGAACGACACGTTCCTCGACTGCGGCCCGCTGAACCTCGTATTCGGCGACGACAATGAAGAACTCGAAGCGTCGGTCTACTGCACCAACGAAACCACGCTGTCCAAGATCGCCGGCAAGCAATACCTAGAATTCACCGTGTCTTCGACGGCAACTTATGGCCAGGGCTCACTGGAAGTTGCGCTGATCCTAGACATCACGGGCTCGATGTCCGGAACGCGCATCACGGCGCTGAAAGCGGCCGCCACGGACTTCATCGACATCGTTATCCAGGACGTTCAGGTGCCCTTCTATTCGAAGGCGTCGATTGTTCCCTATGCTGCGGCCGTTGCCGTTGGCGACTATGCTGACGAAGTGCGCGGCACGGTGCCGGGTAGCCGTCCGATCTCCGGCGGCGTCTGGCAGAACGGCACGACCGTCCGCAACATCACGGGCATCACACGTGCAAACCCGGCTGTCGTCACCTCTAATGGTCACGGCTACGCAAACGGCGACACGGTCTGGATCAGCGGCGTCAGCGGCATGACGCAGGTCAACAACAAGGCCTATACCGTTGCCAGCGTGACCACGAACACCTTCCGCCTGCAAGGCGTCAGCTCTTCCGGTTGGAGTAGCTATTCGAGTGGCGGCCAGATCCGCAAATGCCTGAACGCAGGCTGCGCGATTACGGTGACCGCCAACAGCCATGGCTTCCAGGACGGTGACCGCATTGTTGTCAACGGCGTCAACGGAATGACGGGTCTCAACACGGGCGCCAACGTAACCTGGACCGTTGCCAACCGGGCCACCAACACATTTGTGGCAACGGGCTCGGTCGGCCCGACCGCCGGCACCTATACCAGCGGCGGTTCCATCTGGTGCACGACCTATGGCTGCCGGTACTTCCGCTTCCTCAACAAGAGCTCGAACGCGCAGCGCGTGCATGAAGTCTCGACATGCGCGACCGAGCGTACGGGAGCCGAGGCCTATACAGACCGGCGCTCTGCTGACGTGAAAGTCGGTTTCCACTATCCGCCTTCGGGCAACCCGTGCACGACGGCCAACCCGATCGTTCCGCTGACCAGCAACAAGACGACGCTGAAAGATGCCGTCAACGCACTGGATGAAGTCGGTTCCACGGCAGGTCACATGGGCGCCGTCTGGGGCTGGTACACGCTGTCGCCGAATTTCGGTGAGATCTTCCCGGCAGGCAGCCGCCCCGGCGCCTACAACACGCGCAGCCTGTTCAAGATTGCCGTGTTCATGACCGACGGTGACTTCAACACGGCCTATTGCGACGGTGTCATCGCCGGGAACTCGACTTCGGGTTCCGGTTCGACAGCCGACCAGAACAATTGCAACGCTACCAATGGCAGCTCCTACACCCAGGCGCGCGCCGTCTGTCAGGCGATGAAGGATAACGGCATCATCATCTACACGATCGGTTTCGAGGTCGGCAGCATCGCAGCAGCGCAAAGCCTGCTCAACGATTGCGCGTCCAGCCCGGGCCATGCCTACCTCGCTTCGGGCTCGGCCGAACTGCGCGAAGTGTTCCAGGCGATTGCAAGGTCCATCAACGAAGTGCGCCTGACCAAGTAAGGCGCACGACCCCTCCCTCCCGCAGGAGATTGCCGAATGCAGTTCCCGCGTTTCAGAACTCTGCGTACTGACGGATTTTTCCGCAGCAGGGATGCGAACATTGCCATGCTGGCGGCGTTCATGATCCCGGCGATCCTCGGTCTCGCCGGGTTCGCCATCGACCTGCAAAATACCGTTCGCCAGAAATCCAAGGTACAGGCATCGCTCGATTCGGCGGTGCTTGCCGGCGCCCTCTCCCGCCAGCGCGGAATGAACGAGGCCGCGGTGCGCGCGGATGTGCAGTCCTATGCCGCCTCGATGTTCGAGCAGCAGGGCGGTGGATTGTTCTGCGGACCGGTCACGGTTGCGTTCAATGCTGACAACCAGGATATCAGCGGCTCGGTGAGCTGCCGGCAGCCTGCCTATCTCGTGCAGTTGCTGGGTCATGACCACCTCGACTTCTCGGTCGAGTCCACGTCGACCTATGGCATCGGCGTCGTGGATATTTCCTTCGTGTTCGACGTGTCCGGATCGATGAACGACCAGAACCGGCTGCCGAACCTGAAGACGGCGGCGAGTGCGGCGTTTGATGAGCTGCTGCCGGATGACCGCGTGCTGGATGGTTCCGTCCGCCTTGCGATTGCCAGCTATAACCACTCGCTGAATGCAGGCCCGTATCTCAATGCCGTGACCAATTCGATCACGCTGGCCGCGGATGCGTCGAACTCGGCCGCGCAGTCCAACTACAATTCCTACAATGATCGCCGGATGACCGACTCGGCGACGGGCAAGCGCTTCTTCTACTACCAGCGCGGCACCTGCACGAGCGGCGGCACATGCGGGCGCACCTCAAGCTATACCTGGAACGCGCGGCGCTATTTCTTCGAAGATAGCGGCTTGTCAAACAGTTGCGTCTACGAACGTACAGGCGCGCATGCGGCAACCGATACGGCGCCGACTTCCGGGCGCTGGATGGGTGCGGGCAATCCGCGCTGGAACTTCTCGGCAAGCTCCACCAGCAAGTATGACGGCTGGCGAAATGTCGAAACGGCCGGCGCAACGGGCTACGGTGTGGGTGCGTATGAAGGCCGCCACGGCACCTGCATGCCGTCCGGCCCGGTGCCGCTGACCGAAGACAAGGCGGCGTTGAAAGCGCACGTCAACAATCTCGTCGCCGAAGGCGGCACGGCCGGCCATCTCGGTATCGCCTGGGGCTGGTACCTGATCTCGCCCAACTGGTCGAACATCTGGCCGAATGCTTCGCGCCCGCGTGACTATGGCGCAGTGCGCACTTCGAAGTTCATGATCCTGATGACGGACGGTGACTTCAACATCCAGCACCCCACAGCCAGCCGGACCTCGTTCCAGCAGTCGATGGACCTGTGCGACCAGATGAAGTCCCTGCCCGCGAACATCCAGATCTTCACCGTCGGCTTCCAGGTGCCGAGCAATGTGCAGAAAACCAGTGATGGGCGCACCATCATGCAATACTGCGCCAGCTCTCCCGGCCACGCCTTCAGCGCAGACAGCGGTGCTGAACTGGTGGAAGTCTACCGCACCATTGCGCGCTCGATCTCCGACCTTCGCCTCAAGCACTGAGGCGCAGCGCTTGCGGCAGGGCCCCTGCGCTGGCTAGGACTGGCGCATGCTCAACTGGATTCCCAATGCCCTGACCCTGTCGCGCTGCGTGTTCGCCGTGCTGGTGCTGTTCGGCGCGCTGCAGGCGGCTGGCATGAGCGCTGCGCAGGCCGGCGCGGGCGGGGATGAGGCGCTGCGCTATGCCACGCTGGCGCAGCTTTGGCACCAGTTCGCCCTTCTCGCCTTCATCTCCGGCGCGCTGACCGATTTCATCGATGGCTGGGCTGCGCGGGCACTGAAAGCGGAAAGCCGGTTTGGTATCTGGCTGGACCCGATTGCCGACAAGGTGCTGGTCGGCTTCGCCCTGCTCGCCGTGTCGATGACGCTGAAATCCTGGCTGATCTATGTGCCTGCCGCGCTGATCATTGCGCGCGATGTGTTCATGACCTGGCTGCGCACGCGGCCTGAAGCGGCAAGCGTTGTGTTGCCCAGCAATCTCGCCAAGGTGAAGACGGCGGTGGAAATGGTGGCGATCGCGGGACTGATGCTGCCCTTCGCGTTGGCGCCGTCCACGGTGGAGGCGGCGCAGGGCGCTGACCCGCTGGCCGTTGGCGCAGCCGTGCTGATCGTATTCCTGCTCTGGCTGGCGGCGGCATTGTCGCTGATGACGGCGGCGCAATATGTCCGCGCGATCCGCCACGCCGCATAAGGAAACGCCGACCCCCGGGGACATGGGAGCCGGCGCAGCCAGCGGTGGGATCAGGGTGGGTTTGAGGGAGAAGTCCCGGCCCGCCGGTATTTCTGAGCGGCGCAGGGGACGCCGCAGAAAAGAGAATACCGCGCCAGCCTCAACAATTCGTGAATCCGAGGCCCGGAAATTTTCATACTGCCGCACCCAAGGCGCAGCGCTGCCCGACTGCTGCCATGATTTGCCTCCCAGACTGGCACACATGAGACACCGGGCCGGGAAAAGACCGAACATCATTGCGGTGCTGCTGGCCGCGCTCGCCTTCCTTTGCTTGCCGGCGCTCTTTGCCTTTGCAGACGCAGACACGGTCCCGGCGACAAAACGCTCGGACACGGCCTATGCGAAGACGAAGCCGGTATTGGAACAGGCGCTGGCTGCGAAAGGCCTCACGCTCGGCAATCCGGTCTACCTGCGTCTAACCAAACAGCCCGCCGAACTGACAGCCTATGTCGCCGATGCAAAGGGTGATTTCAAAGCCTTCCGCACCTGGCCGGTCTGCTCCGTATCCGGATCACTCGGGCCGAAGCAGAAGGAAGGCGACATGCAGGCGCCGGAGGGCTTCTATGTGGTGAAGCCCGCGCAGATGAACCCGGCCTCAAGCTTTCACCTCTCCTTCAATCTCGGCTATCCGAACGCCTTTGACCGCGCCCATGGCCGCACGGGCAGTTTCCTGATGGTGCATGGCAGCTGCGCCTCAATCGGCTGTTTCGCCATGACTGATGCGGGGATTGAAGAAATCTGGACCCTGATGCAGGCCGCCTATGAGAAAGGGCAAGGCGCCGTGAACGTCCACATCTTCCCCTTCCCCATGAGCGCGGCAAACCTGAAAGCGCATGAAGCAAACGAGCATGCCGCCTTCTGGCAGACCCTCGCGCCTGCCTGGACACAGTTCGACGAGACGGCCCGCGTGCCGCGCGTGAAAGTCTCAGGCACGTCCTATCAGGTTCTCGGCGCCCAGTAGGGCGAGATTGGCACGCCGCGATAGAGTTCCTCGAGGCGGCGGCGGTTGCCGGCGGTAATGTCCGCGGGCGGATCATGCGGATCGGCCCATGCCGTTTCCGCAATTTCACCGGCACTGGTGGCGCCCACCTGTTCCCAGCTGCCGAAGGGCACGCGGTAGAGCAGCACGTGATCATTGCGGAAATTGTGGTGGTTCGAATAGAAGCCGAACACTTGCGGCTCGGCGGTGAGCCGGATGGCGCCTTCTTCTATGAGCTCACGGCGCAGCGCCTCCAGCGCCGGCTCGCCGCGTTCCACGCCGCCGCCCGGCATAAACCAGCCATTGGTGTAGGTGTGGCGCACGAGGAAAACGCGGCCCTCCGCATTCTCCACGGCTGCCCGCACGCCGAGCGTCATCGGCCGGCTGAGCCGGAACCAGGCCTGAAAGGCAAGGGTGCGAAGCGTAGGCATCGAGTTTATCCGTGCACGAACTCGGAGGCGGTATAGCCCTGGAAGTAAAGGGCGGCCGTAAGATCTGTATGCTGAATGGAGGCATTTGCCTCCGCTGCGACCAGCGCCTTCGCCTTGTAGGCAACGCCAAGGCCCGCGGCGCGGATCATGTCGAGGTCATTGGCGCCGTCGCCCATCGCAATGGCTTCTTCCGCGCCGATCCCGAGCTGCGAGACCGCTTCGAGCAGCGCTTCTCGCTTCGCCTCGCGTCCGATAATCGGGCGGCCCACTTCGCCGGTCAGGGCGAGGCCGTCATCGGCGAGCAGGTTGCCGAGATGGGCATTGAAGCCCGCCATCTCGGCCACGCGCGACGTGAAAAAGGTGAACCCGCCGGAGACCAGCAGCGTCTTGGCGCCGTTCGCTTTCATGGTGGCGATCAGCGTGCGCGCACCGGCGTTCAGCGTGATGCGCTCGCGCAGGGTCCGCTCCAGCTCGCCCAGCGGCAGGCCGCGCAACATGGCGACACGGGAGGTGAGTGCGGCTTCAAAGTCGAGCTCCCCGCGCATGGCGCGCTCGGTGATCTCGGAAATCTGGGGCTTGAGGCCGACAGCATCGGCCAGCTCGTCAATGCACTCCTGCCCGATGATGGTGGAGTCCATGTCGGAGATCAGCAGCCGTTTGCGGCGAAACTGAGCGACCGGCATCACCGCTACATCAATCGGCAGCTTGTGCTCCGCGATGGCGGAGCGGACTTTTTCCGCCGTGCCCTGCGTACTCTGGAATGGCATGGCGCCGGCTTCCAGCGGATCGCCGGAGGACAGGTGGACCCAGCCGGCCGGCAGCGCGCCGGCAAGGCCGACCGCTGCGGCAAGGAGGGATTGGAGATCGCTCTTCCCTTCCCGGCAAACACCGGCAACGATCCAGTCATGGTTCACAGGCAAGCACTCCGGAGGACGGCTTGTCTGTATGTGGCTTTCCCAAAGCGGGGCAAGCCCTTAGGTGTTGGGAATGCATCCTGTGATCCTGATCCACGGGCCCACGGCCTCCGGCAAGTCGGCCCTCGCCATTGAAGTCGCCCGCCGCCTCGGCGGCGAGATCATCAATGCCGATTCCATGCAGGTTTACCGCGATCTTCAGGTGATCTCCGCACGCCCGACCGAAGAGGAGATGGCCGGCGTGCCGCATCACCTGTTCGGCCATGTCGACGCTGCCACGCGTTTCTCGACCGGTGAGTGGCTGGAGGCCGCCCGCGCAGTGGTCAAGCGGCTGGAACGGCAGAACAAGCACGCCATCTTCGTCGGCGGCACGGGGCTCTACCTGCTGGCGCTGACCCAGGGCCTGTCGGACATCCCGCCCGTGCCCGATGAAATCCGCGCCGAAGTGAAGGCCATCAACGATGCGGAAGGCGCCGACGGCCTGCGCGCCCGGCTGATGCCGCATGATCCGGAACTGGCCGAGCGCCTTGGCACCGGCGACCGCCAGCGCCTCGCGCGGGCCTATGAAGTGTGGCTGGCGACGGGCCGGTCGCTGACCGATTTCCAGACCGAACGTCAGCCGCCTGTGCTGGAAGAAGGCCGCTGGATGGGTATCGCCCTGACACCCCCGCGCGCGGCGCTCTACAAGAAGATCGACCGGCGCTTCGAGGGCATGCTGATGCAAGGCGCCATGGCCGAGGCGCGGGCGCTGGTGGCGCTGGGGCTCGACCCCGAACTGCCGGTCATGAAGGCTTGCGGCGTGCCCTGGCTCGCGGCTTTCGCCCGAGGCGAACT
>ERZ761609.2201-NODE-2201-length-14975-cov-9.933914_pt1 | contig 14975 bp, 11 predicted proteins | sample MGYA00511163_ERZ761609 | MGnify/ENA primary metagenome ERZ761609 (study PRJEB28899, sample SAMN02445070) | bioreactor sludge metagenome | biome: EBPR sludge | place: Australia: Brisbane, Thorneside Wastewater Treatment Plant | collected 2011-12-16 ... | reverse complement strand
GGCCGTGGCCCGCGCCGCCTCGGCGCCTTCCAGGCCCGCCATGCGCCGCTCGAACATCTGCACGGTCGGATTGGAAAAACGCGCATAGATGAACCCCGGATCGGCGCCCGCAAAACGTGCCTCACATTGCTCGGCATTGTCATAGACATGGCCCTGGGTGAGAAACAGCGCCTCGGAGGTCTCGCCGAAGCCGCTGCGCAATATGCCCTCATGGACAAGGCGTGTCTCGGCGTGGAGGACAGAACAATCCAGCGGAGGGCGGTCGGGACGGGTCATGGCAATCTCGGAAACAGATGAACAATGGGATAAACCATGAAAAACCGTTCGACAAGAAGAACGAATAATTTTCTAATCCGAACGAATCGCGGCTTTCCCTGCCGCGCGGAGTGATCCCGCACCTGGCAAGACAGAGTGGAAGCACGGGCAGAACTGTTGCATCGAAGAATTTTTTGCTATATCTGGCAGAACAGATCCCCGGTGCTTAAAAAATTTTTCGATTTTGAAAAAGGGCCGCCATGATGGATATGATCGACCGGAAACTGCTGACCTTGTTGCAGCAGGACGCCAACCAGTCACTGGCGGAATTGTCCGAGCGCGTCGGGTTGTCGCAGACGCCCTGCTGGAAGCGCATACAGAAACTCGAAGCCACCGGGATTATCGCCAAGCGGGTTGCCCTGCTCAATCCGGACAAGATCGGGCTGGGGCTGACCGTTTTCGTCTCTATCGAAACCGGGGATCATTCCGGGCCCTGGCTGGAACGCTTTGCCGATATCGTCTCGGCCATGCCCGAAGTGATGGGACTATACCGTATGGCTGGCGATGTTGACTATCTCGCCCATGTGGTGGTCGCCGACATGGCTGCCTATGACCAGTTCTACAAGCGGCTGATCAACACGATCGCGCTCAAGAACGTGACATCGCGCTTTGCCATGGAGCGCATCAAGTCAACGACCGCATTCATCATTCCGCCCAGCGCCTGAGGATCAAGGCCATGTCCATCCGCCACGGCCTGATCGGTGCCATTGGCAACACGCCGCTGATCCGGCTGCGCCACGCCTCCGAAGCAACCGGCTGCACCATTCTCGGCAAGGCTGAATTCATGAATCCCGGCGGTTCGGTCAAGGACCGGGCCGCATTGGCAATCCTTGAGGATGGCCGTGCCTCCGGCGCGCTGAAGCCGGGCGGCGTCATTGTCGAGGGCACCGCAGGCAACACCGGCATCGGGCTGGCGCTGGTCGGCAATGCGCTGGGGCACCGCACGGTGATCGTCATACCCGAGACCCAATCACGCGAGAAGAAGGACATGCTGCGCCATGCCGGCGCCGATCTCGTCGAAGTGCCGGCCGCGCCCTATGCCAACCCCAACAACTACATCAAGGTCTCCGCCCGGCTGGCCGAACAGCTCAACAGGAGCGAGCCGCATGGCGCCTTCTGGGCCAATCAGTTCGACAATACCGCCAACCGGGAGGGGCACCGACGCACCACGGCGCGCGAGATCTTTGAACAGACCGACGAGCGCATTGATGGCTTTGTCTGTGCGGTCGGCACCGGCGGGTCCCTCGCCGGCATCGGCCTCGGCCTTAAGGAACGCAACCCTGCGATCACCATTGCCCTGGCTGATCCGATGGGCGCGGCGCTGCACAGCTACTTCACCACCGGAGAACTCAAGGCTGCCGGCTCGTCGGTGACCGAAGGCATCGGGCAGGGGCGCATCACCCGCAACATCGAGGGCGCGCCGGTCGATGTCAGCTTCCAGATTCCGGATGAGGAAGCCATTCCGGTGATGTTCGATCTTCTGGCGCTGGAAGGGTTGTGCGTCGGCGGCTCGTCCGGCGTCAATGTCGCTGGCGCGATCCGGCTGGCGCGGCATCTCGGCCCCGGCAAGACGATCGTCACGCTGCTGTGTGACGGAGGCACACGCTATGCCTCCAAGCTTTACGATCCGGCGTTTCTTGAATCCAAGGGGCTCGCGGTCCCGGCCTGGTTACGGCCTCGGCCGAGCATCGATCCAGGACTCTTGTAAGGCGCACGGCAGTTGACGCCCGGCCGGGTTGCCGGCCAAGGTGCGAGGCATGAGCGAGACCTTCTCCAGCTTTCTGGCCGAACTTGCGGCAACGATCGGCCCGGCGCAAATCTCCACCGATCCCAATGATCTCGCCCCGCATCTCGTTGAAGGGCGCGGGCTCTATCGCGGCACGGCGTTCGGGCTGGCCCGACCGCGCGACACTGACGATGTCTCCGCATGCCTCTGGCTGGCCAACCGCCATCGTCTGCCTGTCGTCGCCCATGGCGGCAACACTGGGCTGGTCGGTGGCGGCGTGCCGCGCGACGCACTGGTCCTGTCGCTCGACCGGATGAACCGCATTCGCGCGGTCGACCCGGTCAATCTCACCATGACCGTCGAGGCCGGCGCCATTCTGAAAACCGTGCAGGATGCGGCCACTGCTGAGGGCTGCCTGTTCCCACTTTCACTCGGCTCCGAAGGATCGTGCACCATCGGCGGCAATCTATCCACCAATGCCGGCGGGACGGCGGTGCTGCGCTATGGCAATGCACGCGAACTCGCGCTTGGGCTTGAGGTGGTGCTGGCGGATGGACGGGTGCTCAACGATCTCAACCGTCTGCGCAAGAACAATACGGGCTATGACCTGAGAAACCTGTTCATCGGCGCAGAGGGCACGCTTGGAATCATCACCGCCGCCGTCCTCAAGCTCTTTCCGGCGCCAAGGGTGCGCGCCACAGCCTGGGTCGGACTCGACAGCCGGCAGGCCGGGCTTGACCTGTTCGACCTGGTCCGCGCCAGCGCCGGAGAGTGCCTCACCGGCTATGAATTCATGTATGCGGAAGGGATCGATTTCGTCCTCAGGCACATCCCGGGCACGCGATGCCCACTGGACAGCCGTTCGCCCTTTCATGTGCTGATCGAGCTGAGTTCGTCCGATGCCTCGCTTGATCTTGCCGGACGCCTGGAAAGCCTGCTGGGCGATGCCTACGAGCGTGGCCTGATTGGCGATGCGACCATTGCGGCGAGCGTGGCCCAGGCCGCTGCACTGTGGAGCCTGCGTGAACATATTTCCGATGCCCAGAAATTCGAGGGTGGTTCGATCAAGCACGACATTTCCGTGCCTGTCTCCGCCGTCGTTGCATTTCTGGACAGGGCAACCGCAGCCTGCGAGGCTGAACTGGCCGGACTCCGCGTCGTCGCCTTCGGCCATTTCGGCGACGGCAACATTCATTTCAATCTCAGCCAGCCGGTCGGCATGGACAAGGCCGAGTATCTGTCGATGTGGGATCGCTTCAACCGCATCGTGCATGACATCGTGGCCGACCTGGGCGGATCAATCTCGGCCGAGCACGGTATCGGCCTGATCAAACTGCACGAACTGGCGCGCTACAAGGATCCGGTCGCTCTCGATCTCATGGCACGTCTGAAGGCGACGCTCGACCCCCACAACATCCTCAACCCGGGCAAGGTTCTGCCGCCCCGGCAGTCCTTCACGGCTTGAGCGCGTCAATCGTCTCAAGGCCGCCGCCGACGTTGACGGTGTGGAATCCGGTGGCATCCAGCACGGCTGGCGGCGGGAAGCGGATCAGCTCTGTCTCGGCAAAACGCTCCCGGTCCAGCCGGTCAATCCGGCGGAGCGACAGGCCCCAGCCGTAGCCACCCGAACAATCCTGCGCCGGGCGCCGCCATCCGGACGGCGTGCTTTGCCAACCGCCGGCAGGACGGGCGCCGAAGGCATCGACCACCACAGGATTGAGCGGATGCTGCTGCCAGGGGCCTTCCAGCGATTCAGCAAAGAACAACGACAGCTGGTCACGATCCGACGAGCCCGGGGCCGCCGTCCCGGCGGCGATCCATATCAGACCGTCATGCTTGAACACGGTCGCGTCCGCAGCATTGATGCCCTCGGCGATCACGCCATGCAGGCTCCACCGATCAGGAAAGTCCGTGGCACGGTAAAGCTCCAGTGTTCCCGCCGCCGTCGTTTCGGGGATCATCCAGATCTCGCTGCCATGCCGAAAGACGCATGGATACGATAAGTGGTAAGGCCGTTCCAGCACCGGGCGGGGCGTGCCGAAGCCATTGCCGGTCCATTCCATGACCGAGATCAGCCCGCGACCGGTTGCGTGGGGAAATTCCTCGCAGAACAGGAACATCCCACCCTGGTGCTCGAACAGGAACGGATCGGCAAAGTAGCGCGCCGGATCACGCGGAAGCCAAGTGTAGCAGGTCGGATCGAAGGACGCGGCCGCAACCAGCCCCTGCTCAGGCGCCACGCGGCGCCAGGCGACGCTCCACTGGCGCGGCGTCGTCAGCGTTTCCCGCAAACGGCGGCTTAGACGATCAGCCAGATTGGCAAGACCGAAGCGGGTGATGGCCAGGTGCCCTGCGGGCAGGTTGGCGGACACTGCGCCCGGCGCCGTTACCGCGCCAGCCTGCATTGTGTCGGCCAGGGCGCGGGCTCCGAGCCCCGGCATCAATGCGAGCGACTGGGCCAATGTCGCGGTCAGGATATGACGGGCCGCGAGTGCCGCCCGCCCGCCAGCCACCAGCGCCCCGTCGCTCTTGCGGCGCCAGCCAATCAACGGTTCCCGCTGCCCGATCAACGACCCTACAAGACCTGCGAGCGAGCGCATGCCGTCAAAGGAAGGCAAGAGCACCTCACCGGTTTCCGGATAGGGCCCATCGGTTGTGGAACAGTCGAAAATGACCTCCGGCCTATCCGCTGCCGGACCGCCGACCCAGTCCCTGGCCTCGATGACGGCACTTGCATCGGTCTCTTCGCCCAGCTGATGCTGATAGAGCATGCGTTCGACAAAACCGAGCAATTCGAGCCCGGCAACCTCATCGGCCGGGCCGTCGCAGATGCGCAGGCTGACGCGGTGGCCCTGCGCCAGCAGCGCCTCGACCAGCCAGCGGTGCCAGCGACGGCAGGCCCGCCGGGGCACACGCACTTCTACCGTGACATGTCTCAGTGCCGGTTGCGATACTGGAATCAGGCGCATTGCGAGAGCCGAACAACCGCCATCGGCCGATTGCGGGCGTCGAGTGGCGGGGCCGGTGGCGAACCGGTCGGCACGATGCGCACCTGGCTGGCCGAGGTCCCCAGCAAGGCGGCAATCTGGGCCTGACCGGGGCCGGCAGAGTTGCTCATGGCAACCACAATGCTTTGTGCCGTGCGGGCCAGCGCACGCACCGCGGCAGCATCGGTCAATGGTGCTCCGTTGATGATCACCAGGTCGAAATGGCCGGCAAGGCTCTTGATATGCGTCCCGCTCGCGTCATTGGCGGGCAAGCCCCTGACCTGCTCGTTCGGCACCATCGCCACGCTTGCCGCGCCAAGTTCGGCCTGCAGCAATGGCCGGTCACGCCCGTTGAGATGCAGGCGGCCCTTGCAGGGCGCCGCAGCAAAGCGACGGGACAGTTCCTGGTCCCCGGGATTGGCATCGACCACAAGCACGCGCAGATCAAGCTGGGCCGATGCCCGGGCTAGATCCAGGGCAATTTCTCCCTGCTGGGGCGAGGGGACATCGGCAGTCACCAGCACGAGCTGGAGTGCGAATTCGCCGTCGCGGGCGGCGATCTCGCGGGCAACAGCCTGCGATGCGGTCGGTGGCTCAGCCGGCGGCGGCGCAGATGCCGGAGCCCCTCCGGCAGGCGCGGCACCAAACGTGCGCTCGACAACCTCGGCCCAGCCCCGGGCAACCTGTTCTGCCGTGACCCTGCCGGCCCCTGTTTGATCGGCCGGGGGCGTGGCCATTTCGCCAGCCACCTGCATGTCCCTGACCGGAACGGTCCTGCTACGGCGGGATGGCTTGACCGAACCGGACGGGCCCGAACGCTTACCTCCGCCGCCGAGCAGCAGGACGAGAGCCGACAGCCCGGCCGAGGCCATGCCGGCCCGCGACCAGACCACGCCAGCCTCGATCCGGGACGGTTCATCCGACGGCGAGGCGCGCGTGACAACGCGGGCCGCCCCCTGATCCGGGGCCGATTCAGCGCTCTGCTGGGTCTTCAGTGTTCGCTCATAGGCGAGTCTTGCCAGATCGACGGCCCGTTCAAGTTCACGCAGCAGCGCTGGCGGCTCCGCCGGAGCGGCAGCGGATTGTGCCGGCGCATCTGTGCCGGCGCGTCGCTCGAGGGCCAGTTCCTGATCCCGCGCAGCCTGCCAGTCGGAACGGGCACTCGAGCCAGCCAGGCGCAAGCCTTCCATCAGCAGCCTGCGGCGCTCGCGCGCCTGTTCGGCTGCCTCCAGATAGGACGGGTGACGGGGCCCGAGCGAGGTGCGAAAACTGGCTTCCTGAGCCGCAGCCTCGTTGTATTGGATGCGCAGACGGTCGATGGCCGGCGAGCGGACGAGATCGGCAATGGCCTCGATGTCCTTGCCGCTGGCAAGCAGCTTCTGGATCTGGTCGGAGCGTGTCTTGGCCTCCAGGCTGGCCGCGCGGGCTCGCGTCAACTGGGCGGCAATGTCGCCGTCCTGGGCGCCGGGCTTGCCCTGGCCGGCCGGCTCGATCCCGTTGCGTGCCCGGAAATCAGCCAGTTTCGCTTCCGCCTCCCGCAACTTCTTCAATGCGTCGTCCCCGAGAGCCGCGGCGCGTGCCCTTTCGGCACCCTGCACACTGCCAGCCCCGGCAACAACCTCATCAACAAATGCCTGCGCCACTGCATTGGCGAGCCGCGCTGCCGTGTCCCCATCCGACGACCGGGCGACGATCTCGATCAGATTGGCTTCACCGGAGCGCCGGGCGCTGATCTGCTCGGCCAGAACACGCAGCAGAGTCTCGTTGCGGTTCTCGGAGCGGTTGTCCTGCGAACGATTGATCAGGTCGAGCACGATGCGTGCCAGCGCCGCCATGCCGGTCGGCCGGGCGTGGATCGATGAATCCTCGGCCAGACGGTCCTTGTCGATGGCCCGCTGGAACGTGGACTTGGCGGTCACCTGCCGCAGATGCGCCGCGATGATCGCAGGATCGACCGGACTGTCGGACCTGCCCGGCCGACCGCCGGCCGGATCGACAAACACCGAAGCGGTGGCAAGGTAGACCGGTGGCATCACCTTGAGATAGGCAAAGGCTCCGGCGAGCGGCAATGCCGCCACCAAGATCATCGCCAGCAGACGACGCCGCAGGCGTGCCAGTGCAGCGCGTGCCAAACCGGAAAGCCGCAGTCCAAGGCTGTCGACCGCAAGTACGGGCGCCAGCGGCCGGATCCGCTTCGGCTCGGAAGCATCCGGACCCGTCTCGGAAGCGTAGCGAATGACCATCACCCTCACCGGATACCAGCTGCTCGAGAACGGTGCCGAAGCTCTCGATGCCAGCCGGTCAAAGAATCAATCGAACCTCGCCGATCATCATCCGCCAAACCTTTATGAAGTGTTTACCGGGGTGCCAATTTGGGGCAGTCCCCGCCTCCCCGCTCGCCCTGACGATCTCCAACCCGCATCGGCATGGGATTCGCACACCGAAGGCTACAATCCAGTTCAGGTGTCCCATGGCGCATCAAATCGAAACACTTGCCGTTGCCGCCGCGTCCCATAAGCGGATTCTGAGCCCGCCGCTGGTCACTTTGATCCGCATCGTCAGCGAAGCGAGTGTTGTCTTTCTTGCCGCCTATGCCAGCGGTGTTGCCTACCACGTCGCGGTCAACCGTTCGCTGGCCTATACCAATCCACAGATGGACCTGGCAGCCACATTCACGGTGCTGTTTGTCCTCATCAGCTTCTATCGGGACGATTACCGTCTCAGCCTCTACCAGAAAACGCGCAAGGCAGCCCAGAGCGTGGTACAGTCCTTCGCTCTTGCCCTGGTCGCCGTCATCGTGCTGGCCTTTGTCACAAAGAGCTCCGAAAGTTTCTCGCGCGGTTCGGTCCTGCTGTTTCTGCCGACCGGACTTGCCAGCCTGATCGGTGCGCGACTGATGATCAGCAAGGCGGTGAGGCGGGTGACCCGATCCGGCTGGGTTTCGGCCGGACGGGTGATGGTTGTCGGATTTGCCGACGAGCTTGACTGGGTCCTGCACAAGGGCTCACCCCAGCGCATGGGGTTTGACGTGATCGGCGTCGAGCAGCTTGCCGACGAGCGTGGCGACCAGCAGCCGATCCCCGGGATCAGGATTGATGCAATCGTCGACAAGGCGCGGTTCCTCAATCCCGACACGATCGTCCTGGCGTTGCCGTGGTCGCGATCGGACCTGATCGAGCAATGCGTGCGGGCCTTCATGAACCTGCCGGCGCGCGTCGAACTCGCCCCCGAGCGCGTGCTCGAACGCTATTCCGAACTGCGCCTTGGCCGCCTCGGCGCCATGCTGACGCTCAATGTGCTGCGCCCGCCGCTTGGGCACGCCGGCCGTGCGACCAAACGCCTGCTCGATATCGTGCTGGCGATGACAGCGCTCCTGCTGCTGGCGCCGCTGTTCGCCGTCGTTGCCCTCTTGATCCGGCTCGACAGCCCCGGCCCGGCGCTGTTCCGCCAGACGCGCTACGGCTTCAACCAGAAGCCCTTCCTGATCTGGAAATTCCGGACCATGCACACCCAGGACAACGGCCCGGTGGTCCAGCAGGCCAGCCGCAACGATGCGCGCATCACCCGGATTGGCAAACACCTGCGCCGGCTGAACATTGACGAACTGCCGCAGCTTTTCAACGTTCTGATCGGCGAGATGTCGCTGGTAGGCCCGCGCCCGCATGCCGTCGCGCACAATCGCTTCTACGAGGGCAAGATCGACCTCTATGCCCGGCGTCACAATGTTCTTCCCGGAATCACCGGCTGGGCACAGGTCAACGGGCTGCGTGGCGAGACCGATGATGCCGCCATGCGGGCGCGCGTCGACCTCGATCTCTACTATCTCGATAACTGGTCCTTAAGTTTCGACCTTATCATCATCGTGATGACCATCCTTTCCAAAAAGAGCTACCGGAACGCCTACTGATCATGCGCACCGTGTATCGCGGATCATCCTCCCAGCGGATAGCCCCGCCTGCCCCGGCGCCGACGTTCGGCTTGCCGGTTGTCGAGGCATCCGGCGAAGTCGATACCAGCCGCTTTGTGACAGGCGTCGCCTATATCTTCGCTGTCCTCTTGGTGCTCAGGCTGCTTTTGACCGATTCGGTGCTCAACCAGTTCATCAACTATACCGGTGAAGGCGGCTTCATCCTCGAGAAGATCCACCCCTGCACCCAGGCGATCGTGCTTCTGCTGTTCATCACGCTTGCCAAGGTCAAGGTGTCGCTGACGCCATCCGAAGCGTTGATCATTCGGCAGATGTGCATCCTGATGGCGGTGATCGTCGCGCTGGTAATGCTGGTCCAGGTCATGGGCCGGCCGATCGCGATCGGCTATCTGCTCGATACCTATATCGGCGCCTGCCTTGTCTGCTTCCTGATGTTTGCTTTGCCGCTCCGGCACAGGCGGATGATCGGCCATGTGATCATGGCCTATCTTGTGGTCAATTCGCTGGTCGCGATCGTCGAGAAGGCCACATCCTTCCGGCTGATGCCCTATCCCTATGTCGAGACCGTGTTCCGGCCGACGGCGCTCACCGCCCATCCCTTGGCAGTCGGCCTGTTCAGCGCGGGCGGCGCCGCGTTTACCCTGGCCACAGGCTGGCGGCCATGGGTGAAGGGACTGGCGCTGCTGGCATTTCTGCTTGGAACGGCAGCCTCGGGAGCGCGCACCGGCCTCATCTTCACCACCCTTTCGATCCTGGGCGCGCTCGTGCTGACCGATGTCGGCGGACAGACCGGAGAGCAGCGGCTGCAGCGGCGGTTGCTGCTGTTCGGGTCCATGGCCTTCGGCGGAGTTCTCTTATTCAGCATTGGCCTGGCTGCCGGATTTCTCGAGCGTTTCGAGGGGGGCTATATCGACGAAAACGCCTCCGCCCGCATCGATGTCTATCAGGTCTTCGACTGGGTGAGCTGGAAAGACATCCTGTTCGGCGCCGACATGCTCGAAATCAAGGCCATGGTGAAAGATCGGCTGGATCTGCTGATCGAAAGCTCGGTCGTGGTGTTCGTATTCCAGTTCGGGCTGTTCGGCGCCATCACCCTTGCAGCCACGATCTTCTGGACCGTCTGGCGGATCTCCTCTGCCTCGGACTGGCGCGGCGTGGTTGCGTCCGTGACCTTCTGCGCGGTGGCGATGAGCAACGACACCCTGTCAGGCAAGCATTTTCACTTTGCGGTCCTGTTCCTGTGTCTGATCGCATTCAGGAACAACAGCCATGACCATCTGGGCAGACGGGTTCGCCCAAACTGGGAGGCATGAAACCATGCTGCGTCCGATTTCCCGACGTGCATTCACCGCCGGCGCTGCGCTCGCGGGATTGGCAGGGCTGGCGTCCGGTCTTTGCGCCAGCGAACCGCGCGCGCCATTCAGGCGTGGCGTCAGCATCCACAACCTGATGAACTGGGGCCAGCTGGAGCCGAACGACAAGACCAGATACCGCTGGCCGCCCTTCGCATCCGTTCATCATCAGTTGCAACCCCAGATCTACGACAATCTGGTGGAGGCAGGGTTCGACTTCGTCCGGCTGACGCTAGATCCCGGCGTTTTCCTGCAGGCTTCCGGCCAACATCGCGCCGATCTCGACGCGCAATTGCTGACTCATGTGAAAAAGTTCCAGGGGCTGGGGCTGGGTGTCATCGTCGATTTCCATCCCAACAGCCAGGTGCCTGACTACGCGCCGGAGAAAATAACCGAAAACGCCAACAGCGCCCTGTTCAAGGATTATGGCGCGATGCTGGAGCGGACCGCGCTGCTGCTCAAGCCATTGACCGGAAGCCGTGTCGCATTCGAACTGATGAACGAACCGCAATGGGGATGGGACGGCGGCACAGCGGCACGCTGGCAGAAGATGCTGGAAATCTGGCACGAACGCGTGCGGAGCGTGGCGCCGGACCTGATGCTGGTGCTGACCGGTGCGCGCGGAGGGAACATCGACGGTCTCAGGCTGATGGATGCCAAACCCTTTGCAGGCAGCAACACCCTCTGGACCTTCCACTATTACGAGCCCTACGAACTGACCCATGCCGGCGTCCATTTCACCGATCCGAAGGCCAGAACGCGGAAGTATTTTTCCGATTTGCCCTATCCGGGCGCCCCGGAGCATCTCGAGGATGCCATGCGCATCATCGCCGGCAACATTGGAGCAGACACCGCCCTGTCGGCGGCGCAGAAGAAAGAACTGACGTCCGAGGCACGCACTGCACTGGCCAAATATCTCGAGGCCCGGCCAGGCCGCAAGACGATCAAGGCCCAATTCGACACTGTGGTGGACTGGGCCAAGCGCAACAACATTGCCAACAACCACATCTTCCTCGGTGAATTCGGCGTCACCCGCACCTATGGCCGCTATCGGGCGTCTCCGCCCGCCCCCCTGAAGAACTGGCTTTCCGACGTACGCGAGGAGGCTGAAGCACGCGGCTTCGGCTGGGCGCTCTGGGTCCTGTCCGGCTATGGCGGGATGTCGTTGATCGAGACCGATGAAAGCGTGCGGTTCGATGGACCGACGCTGGAAGCGCTCGGGCTCAAGGCTGGCTGAACGATCCTGCCGCTGGGGCTCCCCCCTGGCTTCTGCGTCACCGCGTCCGCCGTGCTGGCATTGACCGGCGGCGGGGTTGCGCGCACCTTTGCACCTGACGGAATGGCGGGATCAGGGGAACAGACATGAAGGCGAGTGTGAAATGGGTGGACGGAATGATGTTCCTCGGCGAATCGGGGAGCGGGCATTCGGTCGTGATGGATGGCGCTCCCGAATCCGGCGGGCGCAATCACGGTATCCGCCCGATGGAAATGCTGCTGATCGGGCTTGGCGGTTGCACCGCCTTCGATGTCGTCCTGATTCTCAAGCGCGGGCGTGAGCCTGTCGAAGGCTGCACCATCGAGATCAGCGCCGAAAGGGCCGAGAGCGATCCCAAGGTGTTCACCACCATCCATCTCAACTATCGCGTCAGTGGGCGCGGGCTCAACCCCGCAAAGGTTGAACGGGCGATCGCCCTGTCGAAGGAGAAATACTGTTCCGCATCGATCATGCTGGGCGCAACGGCAACGATGACGCACGAATTTTCCGTTTCCGAAGCCAGGGATCTGATCGGATGACCGCCGCGAATGGATTGATCAGCGCTGCAACGCTGGCACAGCGGCTCGGCAGTGATCTTTCGATCCTCGATGCGCGCAGCGCCTCCATGTTCGAGGCCGGGCATATTCCCGGCGCCATCAACAGCGATTATGCCGCCGATGGCTGGCGGGCGCGCGTCGGAATGGTGCCGGGACTGTTGCCCGGAGTGGAGCACCTCGCGGGCTTGTTCAGCCGGTTGGGACTTGCCCCGACACGGGCCATCATCCTGGTCCCGGCCGGCCAATCGGTGAGCGATCTTTCCGCAACCGCCCGCATGGCCTGGACTCTGGACCTTTGCGGCTATCGGGTTGAAGCCCTGCTTGATGGAGGCATGACCGCATGGATGGCCGCCGGCCTGCCTGTGCAGAAGGGCGCCGTGCAACCAGTGCCGGGCAGCGGAGCCCTGCACATCGATACCAGCACCCGGGCAACGGCAACGGATGTTGCCCAAGCGCTGGCTGACGGTCGAACGACGTTCGTCGATGCCCGCTCCCGATCCTATTTCGACGGGCAGGAAAAGGCACCCGAAGCGCGCGCCGCCGGCCATCTGCCCGGCGCCGTATCGGTCGATTACGCCAGCCTCTACGATCCGGCGCAGCAGCGCCTGAGACCGCGGGCAGAGCTGGCCCGGATTTTTTCGATGCTGCCAACCGACAGGCCGGTGATCAGCTATTGCAACACCGGCCACACGGCAGCGCTGAACTGGTTCGTGCTGTCCCGGGTTCTCGATCGCGCTGATGTCAGGCTCTACGATGGGTCCATGACGGATTGGACGCAGGACGAATCCCGGCCGGTCGTGCGCGGTGGCTGATCGGCGCTTTCCAGAACCGCGGCGTAGCCAGCAACATCGCGGCCGGCATCCTTCCGGGTCACGGCAGGGGCGAGATGGGTCAGTCTGAGCCCAGCCGCCCCGGCCACGGCGCCAAGATAGCCGGCACCATGGGAAAACCTGAGATCGCCACCAAGGGCATAGCCGCCGTCGGGTCCCGCCTGAACGGTGAAGGCGAACAGACCGCCGGGCGCCAATGCAGCGGCGATGGCCCGAAAAAGGTCGCCAAGATCACCAAGATAGACCAGGACATCGGCAGCGATCACCAGATCGTAGCTCTGGCCGGCAGGCAGCATGGCCAGAGCTGCGGTGATGTCGGCCTGGATCAGGCTGCGGTAGTGGCCCCGAGCGGCAGCCTGGGCCAGCATGCCGGATGACAGGTCCACGCCGTCGATCCATTGAACCCGCCCGCCGAGAGCATCGGCCATCAATCCCGTGCCACAGCCCAGATCCAGCGCCTGTAGAAACCGGCAGGGCCGCTGCTGCGCTGCGGTCACTGCCTCCAGCGCCTCCACGAGAATGGCCGGGCCGCGATAGTGGAGCGCACCGACAAGATGGCTTTCGAAGCGGCCGGCATAATCGTCAAACAAGCGGGCGACATAGTCCTGCGGCATGGCTGCCGGAGTCGCGCCGTCGAGCCGGGCCAGCGAAAGGCCTGCGCCAAACACGTCGTCAGGCCGCTGGTCCAGACAGCGTCGATAGGCTGTGCGAGCGCCGTCCACATCGCCCATCCGTTCCAGAGCCGATCCCAGCCCGAACACCGCAGCAGAAAAATGCGGGGCCAAGGCCAAAGCCTGATGGAAGAGATCGGCAGCGGCCGGAGCGTCCCCCTCCTTGAGGCTGGCCTCGGCCCAAAGATACCGGCGGTCGGCGGCCAGATCGCCCGAGGAGTGATCCCGGCTCATGCGCTCTTGTCCTGAAACAGCGGCCCGGGCTGCTTTCCGGCAAGGATGTCGGCAGCAACGCGATCGTGCGGCGAGCGCGCCGGAAAAACCAGGGCAGCCAGCATTCCGGCGCATAGTCCCGCCGCCGTGCCGGCAAGATAACCGGGACCGGATGGCAGATAGCCGGTCCAGAACGCGACGCCGGCGATCAGCGAACTGGCCAGCCCGCACAAGGCTGCGCGCGAATCGGCGCGGCCCCAGCGCGCCAGAATGACCAGTGGCACCGGTACCGCCGCAGCCAGGAACAGGGCAAGCGACGCCAGCGCTCTGGCCAGCTCCCCGTCGACTGCCGGGCGAACCCCCAGCGCTATCATGGCGATCAGCCCCAGCGCTGCCAGCCGTTGCATGGCCAGCCGACCGCTGCCGGTTCCGGTGCGTCCCGTCAGCCGATAGATGATATCGTGGGCGAAGAGTTTGGCGGCCTGATGAACAAGCAGGGCGAACGTTACGACCAGCACCAACGGCAGCGCAAGATCGAAGGCGACGCCGACCATCGTCGGCAGATCGTGCACAGCGGACAGCTGGCGGCCGGAGCCGGGATGGTTGACGGCAAAGCGCGCTTCCGGCACACGCCCGTCCACTATCGAGCCGGAGCAGGCCCGCATGACATCCGGCACGCCGCGCGCAACCGTTCCGCAGATGGTGATCTCGCCACGGTGGCGTTCCGAAAACAGGGCTGCGGGGAGGGATTCGACCGGGGTGGCGGCCAGTCGCTGCATGGCCTGCCGCACGCCGACATCGGACAGGTTGGCAAGAAAGGCCAAAGCCAGCAACACAAGCACCGCAGCCGCATGTCCGGACCGGGCAAGCAGCGGTCTTTGCCCGGTCAGCGCCGTATCAAGCAGCAGCAGAACGCCGATGCCCGCACAGGTCCAGCCGATGAGATCCCCTGCCGACACCGGCGCCTCGGCAAAGCGCATAACCGCAGCTTCCAACACATCGGATCGCGCCTCGGCGGCCAGAGGCAGCAGCGAAGCCTGCGGCAGCAGCCAGCCAAGGGCTACCAGCACACAGGCCACGGCCGCTGCCGCCAGCAATCCGCGCGCCCCGCCAGGGACAACCAGAACCACCGCCAGGCCCG
>ERZ761609.2198-NODE-2198-length-14996-cov-26.790509_pt1 | contig 14996 bp, 15 predicted proteins | sample MGYA00511163_ERZ761609 | MGnify/ENA primary metagenome ERZ761609 (study PRJEB28899, sample SAMN02445070) | bioreactor sludge metagenome | biome: EBPR sludge | place: Australia: Brisbane, Thorneside Wastewater Treatment Plant | collected 2011-12-16 ... | reverse complement strand
CCTGCTGCGCCGGCTTGCCAGGCTGGGCGGCGCAGCCGGCGAGCGCGGCGGCCAGCAGAAGCGGCACAAGATTCCGCCATTTTCTGAAAATCGGTCTCATGAATATTTCTCCTTTTGTGTTTTTCCGTTGCCTGGCGGGCGCCTAGAAGCTGTGCGTCAGCCTGAGTCCGAAGCGATCGCCCACCGAGCCGGAGACCACGTTCGCGTTGATGGTGCTGGGATTGCTGATGACGCCGGCGGTCGTGCGCGCCGGGTTCGGGGCAGTGACGTTGCGGAACTCGTAGTTGAAGGTGAGCCGGGTCTTGGGCGTGAAGTGGTAGTTCACGCCCAGGGTCGTGTACTTCAGGATGCGCTCGTCGCCGCTGGTCCAGTATTGGACGGCCGGGTTGGCGTTGGCCGTTTCGTACAGCAGGTCGTTGCGCGAATAGCGGATGTCGAACTGCCAGTTCTTGTTGAAGTAGTAGCCATAGTCGAGCGTAATGCCCTTGGCCTTGTTGCCGCGCTCCGCCGCGAACTGGACCAGCCCGCCGTAGGGCGCGTCTGCCGTGTTGGCGGTGGGGGTGTAGTTGATCATCCCGTCGGCGAACATCAGCTCGAATTCCAGCCGATGCTTGCCGTTGTCCTCGCCGAACAGGTAGCCGAGCGCCTTCATGCCGATGCCGTAGCGGATCCGGTCGAAATCCTGGCTCTCGGCGCCGTTGGCATCGATGACGAAGTTGCGTACCCCCTTGTGGTGGTAGCCGTACAGCTTCACCCCGTGCTTGAGCGGACCCTTGCCGCCGGGCAGGTCGTACTCGGAGGAGAGATAGAGGTTGAGATCCTTGTCGCTGTTGTTGTCGCCCCGATGGATGCCGTTGCCGTTGCCGAACATGACCGAGTAGGTGTGGGTCCATTTGTCGCGGCTGAAGGCATCGAAAAATTGCAGCCCCCAGTCGCGTCCGGCGTCCGCGTCGTAGCCGTGTCTGGACACGTTGCCGGCATAGCCCTGGCCTGCGATCGGGCCGGTAGCCTTGGCATTGCCATTGATGAAGCGCTCGATCTGCACCCGCTGCACGAAGTCGGTGAGGAAGATGTAGTCGGTCGCCTCCAGCCCCTGATACAGCTCCTCGGGTCCGGGCTTGCGCAGCAGGCCCGTCCGCACCCGCATGCCGGGGATGTAGTGGAAGGAGAGGCTGGCGTCGGTCAGGCTTGCGATGTGCTTGCGCTCGGTGTTGTACGGCTGGTAGTTGGCGACGTTCTCGCCGGCGTTGGCGGTGAGCATGTAATTGATGCGGCCCGGAATCAGGTTTCCTCGCGCTCCCAGCATCAGGTTCTGCAGATAAAGGCCGGACTCGTCGTTTCTCAGCTCCGGGCCAACCCGGCAGTTGTTCACCACCAGCCCGTTGTTGGCTGCTGCGGGGCCCACAAAGCCGCGTGTGTCCCTGCAGTCGAAGTTGTTTTCGTAGGTGAGCTGCACCGCGCCGAGCAGGCGGTGGGTGCTGGCGAGGGGTTCGGTGCCGAACGCCATCACCCAGTTGGCGGCCTGGCTTGCCCCGCCGGATGAAAGCCCGACTGCCGTCCAGGCCGCGACGATAAATTTCCTCTTGATATGCATTCCGTTCTCCTCCTCGTTTATCTTTATTGGGTGAACAAACATTGATGCGGGCTGCCTGCTTTGAAGACATCACGTTCTTCACAGGCTTAAACGAGGGGGCGAGAGAAATGTTCCGGCTTTCTGCGCAGCCCCATCCAACCCGGTTGCGCGGCATGAGAAGCAGCGGAAATCCTGGCGGCAGAAACGCCGCCGCATGGATGGCGGCGGTGTTGGGGCGGGAGGGGCGGCGCGGGCACGGCAGGCCGTTCGGAGCGACCCGCCGGCCGCCAAGCCGTCCCCAGGGAGATGGCAAAAGCCACCCCGATAATGTCGGAGCGGCTAGCAGCTTGTCGCTACACGTTGGAATAAGGCAGAGGCGTGCCGGCCGGCCTGGATGGCCGAGGCCGGAAATCGCGGGCGGTGTTTTCTATCGTCGATGGCTCGATTGCAGGATCACGCATGCGCGATCCTGCCGTCGGCCACCGGTTCTGCCGCGTCAATCGCCGTGCAGCCGCTCCTCGAGCGAACCGGCGGGTTTTTGCTGGATCAGGAGTCTGGCCAGAGCCTCCCGTTGTGTGGCATCGAGCATGCGCTGCTCTTCCATCAACTGCTCGATGACATGGCGCTGCTGCTTTTCCTGGAGGCGCGAGATGGCTGCGCGATCGGCTTCGATCGCCGCAAGGTCGGGCTGCTGCGAGAAAATCTGCCGGATCATGCGTTCGCGGTGAATGCGAACCTCCTCCCAATCGGCTCCCATTTCCCGCAGAAACTTTCCCTCTTTTTCCCGCCACTGCCGCCGCTGTTCCTCGCTGAGGTTGAGGTACTCCGCCAGGTGGTCATGCTTGTCGTTGCCATGCAGAGCGGGCCACCCGCCGTTTTGCCAGGTCTGGTAGCCCACTGCGCCCAGTACCCCCACGTTGAGAAGGAGGGAAAATGCTAGCAATGTATAAAGCCAGGAACGTTTCATCAGATTCTTTCCTCCGGGTAGCATCCCGTGAATCCTATACATATGCCGCCTGGCGGGATGGGATCGAACATGGCCAGTGTCGGGGCAGTCACCTCGGCGTCGAGCCTGCCGGTCAGGAGGCTCCCCAGGAATACGCCCAGCGAAACCGTGGCCACGGCCGCGAATGAAACCGGCAACAGCCGCCACCAGTTGAAGCGCGGCACGCTTGTCGGGCGGGGGCTGCGCCGTCCCAGCTCCGCCAACACCACAGGTGCCAGATCGAACCCCACTTCCGGCTGTGGCAAGGTCTGGAAACACCCCTGGAGACAGCGCAAATCGTGCAGCATTTTCTTGCAGGTGGAGCAGCCTTCCAGGTGCCCCTCGAATTTCAGGCGGGTCTTCTCGTCCAGCTCATCGTCGAGGTAGGCGGACAGATTCTCACTTTTTTTGCAGTGCTTGTTCATGATCGTTGCTCTCGGATTTGCCGAAATCTCCAAATGATGGCCTTAGATCCTGCCCTTGCAGACTTCCAGCAGAGCTTGTCTTGCACGTGCGATGCGGGACTTGACCGTCCCCTCGTGTAACCCCAGCACATCGCCTATTTCGGCGTACGACATTTCCTCGACTTCCCGCAACAGGAGAACCTGTCGGTAGTCTTCCTGAAGCCGCTGCAGCGCCGCTTCGAGAATGCGGACGCGCTGGGCCGATTGCAGTTCCTCTTCCGGTCCGGGGGCAGGGTCGGGGAACTCCATGTGCGCCTCGATCGGCTCGTACTTCACCACCTTCTTGCGCCGCAGTCTGTCCGTGGCCGCATTGCTGGCGATACGAAACAGCCACGTACCAAAAGCGGCGTCAGGCCGCCAGCCAGGGAGTGCGCGAAAGGCTTTGAACATTGTCTCCTGAGTCAGTTCAAGCGCCTCTTCACGGCAGCCCGTCATGCGCAGGAGGAAACGGAAAATACGATTCTGGTGGCGTCGCACCAGCTCCGCAAACGCTTCCTGCTCTCCGCGCTGGAACAGGGCGATGCACTCGTGATCCTGCAACTGCTGCCAGCTGCCGCATGATTCACTCTTGTTCATCCGGCACTCTGTTCATCGACGTCCCGTTCCTGGGCCCGGCCATCCCACTGCTCTGGTTGGTTCTTGAACCTGTCAAGCCAGTCCGGGATTGTTGGCCGACGGTCTTCTTCCATACTGCGTCAAACGAAGCGGGAAGAGAAAAGTTCCAATTATTGCAATCCAACGGCTAACGAGCCGACAGGTAGCGGGGAAAGGCGTGTTTGTCGAGCAGGATTTCGATAAGGTTGATCGCGCCGGTGAGGTCGGCGCGGGCAAACAGGGCATCGAGGTCGGCCGCGGTCTCGATGCGGTAGTGCTGCACGCCGAAGGATTGCGCGAGCAGACCGAAGTCGGGGTTCGCAAAATCGCAGTCGATGTAACGTTCGCCGTAGAGCTGGAACTGGTTTTTGCGGATGAGCGAGAGCGTGCCGTTGTTGATCACCACCACGTTGAGCGGGATGCCGTAGTTCACTGCGGTCATCATTTCCATGCAGCACATCTGGAAGCCGCCATCGCCGAGGATGGCGAAGGTGGGGCTGTCAGGGGCAAAGCAGCGCGCGCCGATGGCGGCCGGGATTGCGTGCCCCAGCGAGGAGATGCCGGAATTCGGGAAGTAATGGTTGCGGTCGGAGACGTCGAAGTAGCTCTGCGCGAAGACGATGTTGTCGTCGAACACCAGCGCGTTGTGTGGGAAACGCTGGGCGAGCCCGCTGAAAAATGCCTGGATCAGGTGGAAGGGTTCCGCTTCCGCCGGCGCAGCGTCGCCGCTTGCGGGCGGCAGGGTGGCCGCGCGGTGGCCGTCCAGCAGGGCGCGGGCCTTGGGCGGCATGCCGTCGGCTTCGAGTGTGGCGAGCAGTTCTTCCATCACCGCGCGGACGTCGCCGCAGATCGCCACGTCGGGCTGGAACACGCGGCCGAGCTGGGCGGCATCGCGGTCCACCTGGGCGATCTTCTTGCCGGTCAGCAGCTTCGCGTCCCACAGGTAGCTGGTGCGTTCGTTGAAGCCGGCGCCGAGAAATACCAGCAGGTCGGCGTGGTCGACGAGGTAGCGGTAGGCATTGCCGTTGGACGTCACGCCGAGACAGCCCAGCGCCAGCGGCGTGCCTTCGGCCACCACGCCCTTGGCCTTGAGGCTGGTGGTGACCGGGATGTTGAAGCGTTCGGAAAAAGCGGCGACGGTCTCGCGCGCACCCGCCTGGATGCAGCCGTAACCGGCGACGATCACCGGCGTATGCGCAGCCCGGATCAGTCCGGCGAGCGCGTTCGTCGGCGTCGTGTGGCGAATCGCGGGCTGGCGGGGGAGATGAATCTGCTCGAGCACGCTGGCGTCGACCTGTTCCTTCTGCACGTTGTACGGGATCGATAGCAGCACCGGCCCCGGCTCACGGCCGAGCAGCGCCTGGGTAGCCTGGTTCAGCACCTGGCCGAGATAATCAGTGCGCTCCACCAGTCTGTGGTAGCGGGTGATGCTGGCGAACAGCGCGCCCTGGTCGATGGCGCCACCTTCGCCGGAGCTTTCCTGCAGGCCGCCACGGCCGAAGATGTAGGTCGAGGTCTCGCCGGTGATCACCAGCACCGGCAGCCGCTCGGCGTAGGCATTGGCGATACCGGTAATGAGATTGGTCGCTCCCGGCCCTGCGGTGGCGATGCAGGCGGAGGGCCGCTGCGACACCCGCGCGTAGCCGCCGGCCATGAAGGCCGCGCCCTGCTCGTGCTTCACCAGCACGCTCTTCACGCCCGAATCATGCAGGCGGTCGTAGATCGGCAGCACGTGCGCGCCCGGCATGCCGAAAATGTGGTCGATGCCCAGGCGTTCCAGATACCGGACGATCAGTTCGCTGACGGAAATATTCATGTGCTTGTCAGGGTGTTGTGCAGGCTTGCTCCGTCGGCGCACGTTTCGCCGCGGCCGTCCGTCCGGGATTTGAGCACAAGATGCGGTGCGGGAAAACCTTGGATGTTGCGTGGGATAGGGCTTGAGTCCGGCTGGAGAGGCCGGCTTGGCGGAATGAATGCGGGGATACGTTCGAAGCCGGCACTGCAATGTGCCGTCGCCGCTGCCTCTGCCGGGCGGCGGCAGAGGCAGCGGTTCAGCGGCTCAGGCGTGTGCCAGCTGCTGCTCGATTTCAATGAAGGTGTGCGCCACTTCGGTGGTTTCGACGTTGACGCCAAGCTGCTTGCACAGCTGCGACAGCGACAGCAGGCCGCGCACCATTTGCTGGCCGTTCGCGTTTTCGATCACCAGGGCATGCTGGCGGCCGCGTGCCTTGAGCGTTTCCAGCACATGGCCGACGCGGGCATGCGACAGATCGTCGAAGTCGACCGCTTCCAGCCGGTCCACCGGGGTCATGATGTCGGCCACCAGCACTTCGTCGCGGCGGAGGCCGCGGCTTTGCACCACCTGCAGGGGCTTTTCGCCGTGGATGTCGGTACTGGTGATCAGCCCGGCCACGCGATCCTGGCGGTCCATCACGATCAGCAGGCGTACCTTGCGGCGGATCATGCGTTCTTCCGCTTGTTTGATGGTGTCGCCGGGGGTGGCGATAAAGGCGGTCAGTCGGCGGAAATCGGTCATGACATCGAGTGCAGGGTTGTCCATTCCCACGCGCTCGGGCAATACGCAGGCGGGGCGCAACAAGCCGGCGGTTTTATCGAGATTGCTGGTGGGCAAACGGGTAAAGCTCATGGCGCGTCTCCTTGCGTCGATTTTGGTATTCCATCGCGCCGGCCGGCACAATGGAGTGGGAACGGTCATCCTCTCCCCCACAAGCTTTTCTGTCTATTCAAGATTTTTTTTCAGTACATAAATTGTTCTTGGTTGATAGGCGGTGGCGCAAGGGGTAACGCGGCAGCTTGGGCTGCCGCCGCCGGTCCCGGCGGATCGACGAGGGTGGGCTGCCGGAGCATCAGCAGGACACGTATGCCAGGGATAGGGGTGCCGCTCATCCGGTCTGCAGCAGCAGTTTCTGGTACGCGGCTTCGAACAGTTTGACGCCCTCGTCCTGCAAGGTATTGCCGACCGTATCCATGTCGATGCCCAGCCGCGCCAGATCCACCAGTTGCGCTGTCGCCTCGGTAATCCCGTCCTCCAGCCGCAGCGCCGGTTTGCCGTGGTCGCGCAGCGCAGCGAGCGTCTTGTCGGGCAGGGTGTTGATGGTTTCCCTGCCGATCAGTGGTTCGACATACAGCAGGGCGTGGTAGTCCGGGTTTTTCACGCCGGTGCTCGCCCACAGCAGGGTTTGCGGCATTGCACCCTGCTGCGCCAGGGCGGCGAAAGCCTCGCCGTGAAATATTTTCAGATAGCTTTGATAGGCGAGCCTGGCCATGGCGATGGCCGCCTTGCCGCGCAGCGACAGCGCTTCCGGCGTGCCGATCGAATCGAGCTGCGCGTCGACCAGCGTGTCGACGCGCGACAGGAACAGGCTCGCCACCGCCTTGCTGCGGCGCACGCCGGCCCCGGTTTGCACGCGTGCGGCAAGGCCGCGCAGGTAGGCGTCGAATACCGCCTCGGTCTGCGCAATCGAAAACAGCAGCGTCACGTTGACGTTGATGCCGAGCCGGGTCAGCGTCTCGAGCGCGCCGATGCCTTCCGGCGTGCCCGGCACCTTGATCATCAGGTTGCTGCGGTCCACCGCGGCCGACAGGCGCTGGGCCTCCTTCACCGTGCGCGCGGCATCGTACGCCCAGCGCGGCGCGACTTCCAGGCTGACGTAGCCGTCGTTGCCGCCGCTGCGTGTGAATACCGGCAATAGCAGATCGCAGGCCGCCCGGATGTCGGAGATGACCAGCGCTTCGTAACGCCGCTCGGCATCGGATTCGCCGGCTTTCAGCCGCGCCAGGTCGTCAGCGTAATACGGGCTGGTGGCGAGCGCATTCTGGAAAATCGACGGATTCGAGGTCACGCCTGATATCCCGTCCTCGGTGATCAGCCTGGCCAGCGTGCCGTCGCGGATCAGGCTGCGCGACAGATTGTCCAGCCAGAGGCTCTGGCCGAGGGCGGTGAGGTGCTGCGTGGTATTCATCGGGGCGTCCTCGTTCCGTGAGATGGGATGTTCAGGATAGCGTTTAAAAACAGATTGGTCTTGCAGCGGCGTGCCTGGCGGGATGCGGCGGGCGGCGTGCAAAGCCGCGCCTGTGCTAGACTTCGGCGCATTCTTTCGGCCTTTTCCGCGGTTATTTCCATGTCTGGCAGCACACTCGGCAAACTGTTCTGTGTCACCGTGTTCGGCGAATCGCACGGCCCCGCCATCGGCTGTGTGGTCGACGGCTGCCCGCCCGGCATGGCGCTCGCCGCGGCCGACATCCAGCACGATCTCGACCGCCGCAAGCCCGGCACCTCGCGCCACGTCACCCAGCGCCGCGAATCCGACACCGTCGAGATCCTGTCCGGCCTGTACGAAGGCAGGACCACCGGCACGCCGATCGCGCTCCTGATCCGCAACGAGGACCAGCGCAGCAAGGATTACGGCAACATCGCCGAGACCTTCCGTCCCGGGCATGCCGACTACACCTATACGCAGAAATACGGCTTCCGCGACCCGCGCGGCGGCGGCCGCTCGTCGGCGCGACTGACCGCGCCCATCGTCGGTGCCGGCGCCATAGCGAAGAAGTGGCTGGCGGAAAAATACGGCATCGTCATCCGCGGCTACATGAGCGCGCTGGGACCGATCGACATTCCCTTCGAGTCGTGGGACGAGATCGGCAACAACGCCTTTTTCTCGCCCAATGCAGCCATCGTGCCCGAGCTTGAGGCCTACATGGACGCGCTCAGGAAGTCGGGCGATTCGGCCGGCGCCAGGATCAGCGTGGTGGCGGAGAACGTGCCGCCCGGCTGGGGCGAACCGCTGTACGACAAGCTCGACGCCGACCTCGCCCACGCGTTGATGGGACTGAACGCCGTCAAGGGCGTGGAAATCGGTGACGGCATGCAGGCCGCCCGGCAATTGGGCACCGAGCACCGCGACGAGATCACCCCCGAGGGATTCTTGAGCAACCATGCCGGCGGCGTGCTCGGCGGCATCTCAAGCGGCCAGGCCATCGTCGCCCATGTCGCGATCAAGCCCACCTCGTCGATGCGTCTGCCCGGCCGTTCGATCGACCTCAACGGCCAGCCGATCGAGGTCGTCACCCACGGTCGCCACGACCCCTGCGTCGGCATCCGCGCCACCCCCATCGCCGAGGCGCTGACGGCGATCGTGCTGATGGATCACGCGTTGCGCCATCGCGCGCAGTGCGGCGACGTGGCGAGCGGCGCGCCGCGGGTGCCGGGAAACAGATAGCAAGCAAACTCGCGGGTTCAGGCCGGGCCGCATCGCGCCCTGCGCCGGCCCGGTCCGGCCCCGGGAATGTTGACGGATGGGCAGCTTGCGCTAGGGTTCAATGTGTCGAGCATCCAGGATCTGACACCATGCGCCTGCCCATCAGCCTGAAAATATTCAGCATCACCACGGCCCTGCTGGTGCTGATGGTGGTCGTCACCTGGCTGTCGGTGCTCAACTTCCGCCAGCTCAACAACCAGGTGCGCGCGCTGTCGGACTGGTACCTGCCGCTGCAGCAGCAGGTGGCCAGCGTCGAAATCCTGATCCGCCAGCAGATCGTGCACATGGAGCGGGTAATGGCGGGCATGGAAGTGGCGAAACCCGACCCGGAATTCCTCGCCAACGAATCGAACGGCTTCGACATGCGCGGAGTCAACGCCGACCAGATCGTCGATTCCTCGCTGCGCATGCTGGGCGAGGCCGAGGCGCAAAATGACATCGAACTCGACCGCGTGACCCTCGCCGTGCTGGGCAAGCAGTTGCCCGCCATCCAGACCGCGCGCCAGCACTTTCACATGACCTTCCGCCTGTTCCAGATCGAGGCGCAGGAAGGCACGCCGCGATCGCAAGATATCGTCCGTGAAACCCTGTTGCGCGAGAAGGACACCGTCGACGTCGAGATCGGCAAGACCATCGACATCCTCAACAAGCTGACCCAGGACACCGCCATCCAGGCCAAGAAGGAGGAGAAACGCGCCACCACCCTCAACTGGATCGTCACCGCCATCGCCACCACACTCGGGCTGATCTTCGCCGGCTTCGTCACCCGCTCGCTGGTCGACCCGGTCAAGCGCCTGGTGGGCGGCACGCGCGCGGTCGAGGCAGGCGACCTCGATGTGGAAATCCTGGTGCACACCCACGACGAACTGGCCACGCTCGCCACCTCGTTCAACCACATGGTGGTCGGGCTGCGCGAGAAGGAACGCATCCGCGACACCTTCGGCCAGTACGTCGACCCGCGCATCGTGAAGAGCCTGCTGGAAAACCGCATCCCGGCCGAACGTGGCGAGCGCCAGGTGATGACGGTGTTCTTCTCCGACCTGCAGGACTTCACCCGCCTGTGCGAGGGCCTGACGCCGGACGCCGCGGTGCGTTTCCTCAACCGCTATTTTTCGCTGATGTCGGAGGTGATCCGGACCCGGCAGGGCATCGTCGACAAGTACATCGGCGACTCGGTCATGGCGTTCTGGGGACCGCCCTTCACCGATGCCGCCGACCACGCCACCCTGTGCTGTCTCGCCGCCCTGGAGCAGACGGCCCGCATGGAAGCCTTCCGCGCCTGGCTGCCCGAGATGTTCGGCGTCGCCCACGGCCTACCCGTGGTCAACGTGCGCATGGGCATCGCCAGCGGCGAGGTGACGGTGGGCAACATCGGCTCCGAAACCTCGCGCGGCTACACCGTCATCGGCGATACCGTGAACCTCGCCTCACGCCTGGAGCAGGCCAACAAGTTCTACGGCACGCGGATTCTGGTGAGTGAAACGACGCGGAATCTGGCGGGCGACACCCTGGCCTTCCGCGAAATCGACAGCCTGCGCGTCGTCGGCAAGCTGGAAACGGTCAGGGTGTTCGAGTTGCTGGGGCTGGCAGCCGAGGTGAGCGAGAGCGACCGGCAGCGGGTGCAGGCGTATGAAGCCGGGCTGGCGCGCTATCGCGCGCAGGATTGGGATGCGGCTGAGGCGGCGTTCCGTGAGTGTCTGGCCGCCGAACCGAAGGATCAGCCCAGCCAGGTCATGCTGGAGCGGGTTGCGGCGTTTCGACAGGCACCGCCGGAGGCGGGGTGGGATGGGGTGTGGGTGGCTACGGGGAAATGAGGGATCGTCAAGCTAGCTTCTTTCCTTGCCTGTAATGCTCAGGGGACAGGCGCTTGATTGAATCGAAAGCGGATTTGTAGGCATGGGCTGCCCAAAGCCAAGCTTCTTGAATTTCGTATTGAGGGTTGTAGAGGATCCAGACCAAATAATCCCATTCGTAATTTGTAGCTTTAGGTACCCAAGTAACTACGCTACCGGGTTTCCCGCTTGGCCGATTGCCTTTAATTTGGTAGCGGGCCCCATTGAAGATGAAGTCGTAGCCTTTTTGAACTGAGGTCATGCCTTGCATAGCGACCGAGTATTCTTCCATCGAGCATCCAACCAGTTGGGCGGCATCATATTCGGATAACGCTGAAGTGATGGAGGGGGCGTTGCCATATGCCTTCTCCCATGCGAGCACGGTTTCTATTAGATGTTGTCTTAGCGAATCTGTGGCCAACATCAAGCCGCTTCCGCATGCAGCTTCACCCCAAGCGCCCGCGCAACCTTGAGCACGGTCGCAAAGCTCGGATTGCCGTTTTCGCTGAGCGCCTTGTAGAGACTTTCCCGGCTGAGCCCCGCATCGCGCGCAACCTGCGACATGCCCTTGGCTCGGGCGATGTCCCCCAGCGCACGGGTGATCCCCGCTGCGTCATCTGGCGCCTCTTCCAGCCAAGCGTCGAGGTAGGCGGCCATTTCCTCGGGAGTGCGCAGCTGCTCGGCCACATCGTAGGGTACGGTCTTCGTCTTGGCGGTCAGTTTGGTGGCGGTCTTGGGCATGTCATTACTCCTGCAAATTGCTGGCGAGTGCGCTGGCTGTTTTGATGTCCTGCTGTTGCGTCGACTTGTCGCCACCGGCCAGCAGTATGATCAGTTCGCCGTTGCGTTCGGTGTAATACACCCGGTAGCCGGGGCCGACGTCGATCTTCAACTCGGATATACCATGCGTGAGATTGCGATGCTGCCCCGGATTGCCGTGTGCCAGCCTGTCTACGCGCATCTGTATACGGGCGCGGCCGGCCCGATCTTTCAGGCCATTGATCCAGTCCCGATAGACCTCGGTCATCGATACGCGCATCGACCGGAGTGTATCCTATGGGATACGTTTGTCAAGAGTGGTTTGAACGGCCTTATTCGACGACGCCCTCATCCCCATGACACGTACACCCCGGCTCCTTGCTGGTGGAGTTGTCGCAGCACACGATCTTGCCGGCGCGGCAGCCGCAGATGCCTTTGTGCGCCTTGCAGCAGGCTGTCTGGATCTGGGCGAGTTGCATGCCCTTGGCATTCGCAATACAGGCCTCGGGTGAAATCGATGTCTGCTGCGTGGCAGCAGGCGTGCGGTCGACGCTGGAATCGGCAGCGGCTGGGAGCATGAAGCTGGTCAAGGCGAAGGCCAGCAGGCCGAGCAGGGAATGGATGCGCATGGGAGTCTCCTTGAGAGAAACGGGCTGCCTCACTATAGCCGATCGGGCGCGGCCTCAGGCGTCGTGCAGCAGCAGCCCCAGCATCAGCGCGGCCGCCACCAGGATCGTCGCCAGCAGGGTGAAGGCGCTGGCGTAGCCGGCGACGCCGACCATGAAGCCGGTGAGCACCGGGCCGATCGATTGGCCGACGTCCATCACCGTGCGCAGCACGCCCATCGACGAGCCGAAGCGGCCGTCTTTGGTGAGGTCGGCGACGAGCGCGGCGGTGGATGAGGTGACGGTGGCGAAGCCGAGGCCGAATGCCAGGCTCAGCACGGAGAGACCGACGACGTTCGGAAAGACCGGCAGCAGCACGACGCTCGCCGCGCCGATCAGGAGGCCGGGCAGGATGACGCGGCGGCGCCCGACGCGGTCGGACACGCGGCCCATCAGTGGCTTGGCGAGCACGATGCTGAGAAGTTGCACACCGAGGATGATGCCGATCTGCCACGCGGGGATGCCGAGCGAGGACGCGTACAGCGCGAGGAAGGCTTCGATGGCGCCGAACACCAGGTATTGCGCCGCTTCCACCGTGCTCACCAGCATGATGCCGCGGTCGCGCAGCACGGTTCTGAGACTCGACCAGAAATGCGGCAGCTCCAGCTTCGCCGCCGGTTTCGGGTTGCGATCTTTAAGCAGCAGGCCCGCCCCCAGTGCCAGCACGCCGGCGATCGCGCAGGCGATGTAGACCGCGCCGAAGCTCGCCAGCGAGATCAGGGTGCCGCCGAGGAAAGGCGCGATGGAGCGCCCGACGATGGTGACCGAGGAATAGGTGGATAGTCGCGCCGCGCGGTCGGCGCTGTAGCGCCCGGCAATCGCCGCGGTGGCGACGGTGCCGAAGATCGCGGTGGCGAAGCCGTGGTAGAAGCGCACCGCCATCAGCTGCCAGGCGGTTTCGATCACCAGATAGAGGAAGGGCGCGGTGGCGAACACGATGAGGGACGCCAGCAGCACGCGCCGCTTGCCGAGATGATCCGACAGCGCACCGGCGGGGTAGCTGATAAGGACGCCGGGAAGGGTCGAGGCCATGACGATCCAGCCGATTTCAGCCGGGGTGGCGTTGAGCGAGGCGGCGAACAGCGGCAGCACCGGCGTTTTCGACAGGGTGGAGCTGAAGATGGCCAGGCCGCCGATGAGGGCGATGAGGACGAAGAAGGAAGGCTGGGCGGGTTTCATCGGGTGGGTGGGTTGGCTTTTTTTCGAATGTAGTGCGAAATCGCCCCACGTGCGAAAAAATCATGCGCATGATGTTCACGCCCTTTTCATCCGGACCATGCAGACGATGAATGCGAGTGCTCCGCCGGTCCTGTTCGGCGCGTTCGACCGCCACAACTTCGGCGACCTGCTGTTCCCGCATCTGCTGGCGGCGCTGCTGCCAGGGCGGGCGTTCGCGTTTGCCGGGCTGGCTGAACGTGATCTGAGGTCGTTCGGCGGCCACGAAATCATGCCGCTTGCCGCAGGGGCTGCGCACCTGATCCACGCCGGCGGCGAACTGCTGACCTGCACCGCCTGGCAGGCCGCGATCATGCTGCTCGATCCGGACGCAGCCGCTGATGCCATCGCGCGTTACGACAGCGATCCGGCTGCGGGGGCCGCATGGGCCGCACGCCAGCTCGGCACGGCGCGCAGCATGCCTTATGTCGTCGGGCGCGAGGCGCTGGCGCCGGGGGGCAGGCTGATTTTCAACGCCGTCGGCGGGGTGGAGTGGGATGCCCTGTCCGCGGCGCAACGGGATGAAGTGAAGGCAGCGCTGCTGCAGGCGGACGGGCTCAGCGTGCGCGACCACGTTACCCAGGCTGCGCTGCGGGCGGAAGGCATCGAGGCGCCGCTGTGCCCCGACCCGGCGGTGATGGTGGAACAGTGTTTCGGCGAGGTGATACGCCGGCACCGGCAGCAGCGTGCGGTGAGAGCGATCCGCGACGCTTTCCCGCAGGGCTATCTGGCGTGTCAGTTCAGCGCCGATTTTGCCGACGATGCCAGTCTGGATGCGCTGGCGCAGGGCCTGTCGCAGGTGGCTGCGACGACCGGCCTGGGCGTGGCGCTGTTCCGCGCCGGCGCGGCACCGTGGCATGACGATCCCGCCTTGTATGAAAAGCTGCAGCGCCGGCTGCCGACCGGCACGGCGCAGCTGTTTCCGTCGCTGCATCTGTGGGATATATGTGCGCTGATCGCCGCCAGCCGCGGCCTGGTGGGCAGCAGCCTGCACGGCCGCATTGTCGCACTGGCCTATGGCCTGCCTCGGGTCAGCTTCGCACCGCCGCAGCAGGAAGGACGCCCGGACAAGCGAGCCGCTTTTGCCGAAACCTGGGAGCTTGATGCAGTTCCGCGCTGCGTTGCAGTCGACCGCATCGAACCCGCGCTGATGCAGGCGCTGGCAGTTCCCGCCGACCTGCTGCGCGAGAATGCGGCGAGCCTGCGGATGCGCTACCTGCAAAGCCAGGCGCAATGGGCCGGCCTGTTGCCGCCCGAGTGACTTGGGCAATAATCCGGGATGTCTTCCTTACGGTCCCGAACCATGCCGATTGCCACGCTGTCTCCCGCCGACCTGCGCCTGACCATCGACCCCGACGTGCTGGGGTTCGCGGATACGTCCGAGCTGCAGGACGAGACCCTGCCGTGGATCGGCCAGACGCGTGCCGAGGCGGCCGCCCGTTTCGGCCTAGGCATGGACCAGCCCAACTACAACCTGTTCGTGCTGGGCGAAGTCGGCAGCGGCCGGTCCTCGCTGCTGAAGCAGGCGATGCGCGAGGCGGCGGCGGCGAAGCGGGTGCCGCCGGATCTTTGCTATCTGCACAACTTCGACGCGCCCGAGCGGCCGCTGGCGCTGCGCCTGCCGGCCGGC
>ERZ761609.2197-NODE-2197-length-14996-cov-77.097651_pt1 | contig 14996 bp, 8 predicted proteins | sample MGYA00511163_ERZ761609 | MGnify/ENA primary metagenome ERZ761609 (study PRJEB28899, sample SAMN02445070) | bioreactor sludge metagenome | biome: EBPR sludge | place: Australia: Brisbane, Thorneside Wastewater Treatment Plant | collected 2011-12-16 ... | reverse complement strand
TACGGAAATCGCCGGAAAGTATTTTTAACCCACGGTTTGCAGATGAGTTTATGCCTTCAGACCTTATCAATGCTGCTTAACTAAACACAACCGATACCTCATTTACAACCCAAACGCATTGGCATTTACTCTATGTATGGCACTCATGGTGGTAATTAGTGCGCAATTGATAAAAATCATTTGCGGAAGTAACTTATGTTATGGTTTAACGCTTAAAAACAAGGTAACTTTGAAATAAATTAGTTACTTAGTTTTAAATCATTTACCATGAAGCAGTTCACCTTTCTTTTTCTGTTTAGTTTAGTAGGGGCAATAGTTAGCAATTTATTTGCTCAGGCTCCGCAGCTCATCAACTATCAGGCGGTAGCACGCAATACAAACGGGCAGATTTTGGCTAACCAAGTTGTATTGGTGCGGTTATCGGTAAGTCAAAGCACTGCCGGCGGCACCATTCAGTATCAGGAAACGCACAATCTTACCGCCAATGCACAAGGATTAATAACCTTGCAAATAGGTGGAGGTACGCCAAACAGCGGCACCTTTACCGATATTACCTGGGCAGACGGACAACCCAAATTCCTCCAAATAGAACTCGACCCCGATGGTGCAGGTGTTCAACCTTTTGTGAACATGGGTAGCCAGCAATTGGTGAGTGTGCCGTATGCAATTTACAGTGAAAACACAAGGGAAATTAGAAAAAATAGCAGTAACCTTACAGTAGCATCTAATTATGCACTAACCGGAACCAATAATACGGCGCTTGGCTTACAAGCATTGAGTAATAATACCACTGGAACAGCTAATACAGCCGGAGGCATTTTTGCCTTATTCTCAAACACAACAGGAATCAACAATACTGCTTATGGCAATTATGCGCTTAATAATAATAACCAAGGAAACTTCAATGTTGGTATAGGAAGCAATGCACTAAATTACAATACAAATGGCGGCAATAATGTGGCAATAGGTTATAACAGCCTTTTCTGGAACACAGGTGGTCAATCTAATTTGGCAGTAGGGTCAGAAGCCTTACAAGACAATACCACAGGAAGTTACAATGTAGCAATGGGCAGAGGGGCTTTGTTTTCAAATAAAAGCAACAATGCAATGACCGCAGTGGGTTATAATGCCCTGTATTATGCCGCTAATGGCACCAACGCACTAACAACTAACAATACTGCCGTAGGATACGAAGCGCTAAAAGGTGGTAGCAATGCCGCCAATAATACCGGAATTGATAATACAGCAGTAGGTTCGCAATCGCTTCGATTAAATACTACCGGCTATGTTAACACTGCTATTGGTTCTCAAACACTGTATGCCAATACCACAGGCGCTGCCAATACCGCGGGGGGGGCTCAGGTTTTGTACGCAAACTTAGATGGGGAGGGTAATACCGGTTATGGGCACAAATCTCTTTTTGCAAACGTAACCGGCGATCAGAATACCGCTACCGGTTTGTTTGCACTCTTTAGCAGTCTTGGTTCTTACAATACTGCAAATGGCGCATCATCGCTTTACAATAACACATCGGGCAATTACAATACCGGCGTAGGGGCTTCGGCACTTTTGGGAAACACTACCGGAATTAATAATACTGCTTTGGGTTATGGAGCTAATGTTTCAGCAGGCAACCTCAACAATGCAACCGCCATTGGCGCTTTTGCTTTGGCAGGAGCCAGCAACTGCTTAGTGCTGGGTAGTATAAATGGTGTAAATAGCGCTACTGCCGATACCAAAGTGGGTATAGGCACTACCACCCCAAGCAAAAAATTTGAGGTGGCGGGTGGCGATGCCCTTATTCATGGGCTTACCATAGGTAAAGGCGGTGGACTTATTTCTACCTGTACTGCCGTAGGAGCCAATGCCTTAAATGCCAATACTACCGGCGACTGGAATACTGCCTATGGATATAATACCTTGCAATTAAATAGTACCGGACACAGAAACACTGCCACCGGAGCAGTTGCTTTAAATAAAAATACTACCGGCTACCATAATACCGGTATTGGTACTGATGCTCTAAGAGAAAATACTACCGGATTTCAGAACACCGCCTTAGGATATATGGCATTGGTTAACAACACCACCGGCGATTACAATACTGCTATTGGGGTAAATACCGGACCTACCGGATCCTCTGCGGCTAATTTACAAAATACCACCTGTGTGGGCATTGATGCAACAGTTACGGCAAGTAATCAGGTAAGGATAGGCAATGCTTTTGTTACCTCCATAGGCGGACAAGTAGGCTGGTCAACCCTAAGTGATGCCCGATTTAAAGAAAGCGTACAAGAAACCGTGCCCGGATTGGCTTTTATTACCAAACTCCGACCGGTTACTTACCAAGTAAACAGAGCCACACTCAACAACTATATGGGCGTTATAAGTAGTTTGCCGGCTGAGGAGCGTAACGCTAAAAGCGAGGTAATCACCGGTTTCCTTGCCCAAGATGTAGAGCAGGCTGCCCATGCAGCAGGCTTTGATTTTAGCGGGGTGGATAAACCTAAAAACGACCATGACTTGTATGGGCTCCGCTATGCCGAGTTTGTAGTGCCCCTTGTAAAAGCTGTACAGGAGCAGCAGCAGATGATTGAAGAGCTTAAAAACCAAATAAACAAGCTACAAAGCCAAATCAATCAATTAAACAAATAGTTATTACTACCCCCCCAAAAGCCAGAGCCGATTTATTCTGTCCTACACGCTGTTTTTCTGAAAAAAAGGCATTAAAACCCTAAAAATGCACCCCAAAATCTTGAAAAAACGGACAATATAAACTCCCCCCTTTTTTGAGTGGGGGCTGGGGAGAGAACAAATCGGCTCTGCCCAAAAGCCGCTTTAAAGCTACAAACCGCATTTTTTTTCTTTGCACAGGTGAGCAAATAGGTTTAACTTTGCTAAAAAAAAGTACCTTTACCCTCCGCAATAAAGCACCAGGGTTATTTACTCGCCCACCTAAAAATTACCCGATATGAAAAAACTTAGTTTTCTGATTCAGATAGTTGTTTTTTGCTGCCTAAGCCTGTATATACAGGCACAATCCCTATCGCCGCAGGTAGTGGCATCGGGCGGCACAGTGCTTACCGCCGGCGGTTACTCGCTTGCCTACACCGTAGGCGAAACAGCTACTGCCACCCTCTCATCGGGCAGCAATATACTTACACAAGGTTTTCATCAGCCCGATTTACAAACATTGGTAAAAATGCTGGCAAAAGTGTATTTACAAGGACCCTTTAACGGCGCTACCATGAACACCTCACTCCAAACCGCCCCTTCTGTATTTCCCTTGGCACAGCCCTACGGCGGCGCACCTTGGAACTACAACGGCGCCGAAAACCTGCTATCGGTGCCGGCTAATGCGGTAGATTGGCTGTTTGTGGAGCTGCGCGATGCCAGTTTTAACCCCGTTGCCGGTGGTAAACGCGCCGTACTGCTGCTCTCCGATGGCACCCTGCGCGATGTGGACGGCACTGCCGGCGCTACTTTTACCGGCGCAGTACCCGGCAATTATTATATAATAGTGCGCCACCGAAACCACTTAGCAGTGATGAGCGCTACCCAAATTGGGTTGCCCAATGCCTTAGCTTATGACTTTACCACCGCCGCCGAACAAGCATTTGGACCCAACCAACAAAAAGCCTTATCCGGTGGCGTGTTTGGCTTATACGCCGGCGATTTTAACACCGATGGCGTGATTACCGTAGCCGATTTTAACTTTTTTAGCGCCAATGCCGCCCTCATTAACGTGTATAACGATGCCGATGCCAACCTTGACAAACAAATAACCGTAGCCGATTTTAACCTCTACCAGCCCAATGCCAGTACCATAGGCATACAACAAGTAAGATATTAAACAACTATTGGCTACTACAACTGTATTAAATTCAACGTTACCCCCAACTTTTAGCGCTAAAAATTGGGGGTAACGTTTTTAAGTGGTCAGTTAAATTTTTAGTTGCCCGCCACCGGCGCATCACCTTGGAGCAATTGGTGCCCTTGTAGCATTTCAAGAGCTTCGGTGTTGTAGTGGTTAAATTCGTCAGATTGGAAAGGGGTGTAGTTCATTTGCCGGAGGGCGTTTATGAGTTTTTTGAAAAAGGAACGCACCTGCACAAAATCGTCAAACGTAAGGAATTGCCGGCAAATAGTGAGGCAAAGGCGGGTCATATACTGCTGGCGGTTGAGCGGAGTAAGCTGGTCAATAGCATCAAAGGCATCTTGCTGAAGGAGTACAAAATCAAGTAGTTCGGCACGCCAAAAATGGAGGTGAAAATCGGTCGAAACACCATCATCGCCCAGTATATTAATTTGGTCGGCGGCATCTTTACCTTGCAAGAGTATGTTTTTAAGTTCTTGTACTTCTGCTAACCATGTATTACCGGCTATGGGGGCTATGTACCGGGCAAATTCGGGATATTCTATATACTTAGAGTAGCTTTCTATGGGGTCTATGGCGGGGTATCTTTTGCTGTCGGCACGGCGTTGCGATAGGGCATAAAAACATCGGGTAGCTTTTTTGGTAGCCTCGGTAACGGGTTCTTTAAAATTTCCGCCGGCAGGCGAAACCGTACCCACAAAGGTAATGGCTCCGGTATGTTGGTTGTAGAGTTCTACCATGCCTGCCCGGGCATAAAAATTAGAAATAACGGCAGGCAAGTCCACCGGATAAGCATCGGGACCGGGCAGGTCTTCTAACCTGTTAGCCATTTCGCGCAGCGCCTGCGCCCAGCGCGAGGTAGAATCGGCAAGTAACAGCACGCTTAGTCCCATGTTTCGGTAATACTCGCAAATGGTCATGGCAGTATAAACCGAAGCCTCCCTTGCCGATACGGGCATACTGGAGGTATTACCTATAATAACTGTGCGCTCTATGAGTTGTTTACCGGTTCGGGGGTCAATGAGTTCGGGAAATTCGGTAAAAATATCTACCAATTCGTTGGCACGTTCGCCGCAGGCAGCCACCACCACTACATCGGCATCGGCTTGTTTGGCTATAGCTTGTTGCAGCACTGTTTTACCACACCCAAACGGACCCGGAATAAAACCGGTGCCTCCTTTCATAATAGGGTGCAAGGTATCTAAAATGCGAATGCCGGTTTGCAGCAGTTGTCCGGGGCGTATTTTTTGCCGGTAGGCTTTCAGGGGCGTTTTTACCGCCCATGGTTGCACCATAGTTACGGGTATTTGCGCTCCGTTTTGGTTGGTAAGTACGGCTATGGTATCTGTAATGGTGTAATTGCCGGCAGGGGCTATCCATTGCAGGGTGTGGGGCTCGTTGGTAAGGGTAAAGGGCGCCATAATTTTATGCGGCAGCCCATGCTCCTGCACTTCGCCCAGCCAGTAGCCGGCTTGTATGGCAGCGCCCGGTTGGGCAAGGGGTTCAAACGCCCACAAACACGCTGTATCTAACGGATATGCCTGTTGCCCGCGCTGTAAAAACAAGCCTTCCAATTTATCTAAGTCGTTTTGCAGCCCGTCAAAATTTTTAGAAAGGAGCCCCGGACCCAGCGCTACTTCGAGCATACTGCCGCTAAAAGTAACCTTAGCGCCGCTTTTTATGCCGCGCGTACTGTCAAACACTTGTGCATAAACCGTTTTACCGCTTATTTTAATTACCTCGGCAATCAGCGTTTGCCCTTGATCATCGGCGCTGATATAACAAATTTCGTTTTGTCTTACTTCGCCTTGCGGCTCTATCAGTAGCAGGTTGGCAATAATGCCTTTAATGAAGCCGGTGGTGTTCATAGTTGGAGTTTAAGAGGTGGTGGGCAGGTAAAAATGGCGGTTGGGTTAGGAGGTAGGGGCAAAAAAGGCTTTTTGGAGTATATCTTCTAAAAGCGGCGGTTTGGCAGATTGCCGGTTTAAGTGTGCCCACCGGTTGGCAAGCTGGCGCTGAAAGGCGTGAGCAATAATGCGTTCTATGCTGAAATAGTAAAAAAAAGATTCCGATTGGAGGAACTGCCAAATGAGGGTATCCAACAATTTTTCCCGATGCAGGGGATTTTCGTGTGTCCAGATTTCGGTAAGCTGCGCCAGTGGCACCAGCGATTCCTGCTCTGCTTTTGCCCTATATTTACCGGTCAGATAAGCCGTATATTCGGGCGCTACTAAGTGTTCCGACAAATCGGGTAACCCATGTGGCACGTACTGCATGAGGGAAAAATTGCGTAGTTCGAGGGTAAATTTTGCCCATTTTTGCAGGAATGTGTTTGGGTATTGGAGTAAAAAGAAGAAATAATCTTGGGTCAGTTGTATTTCGGTGAGGGCATAAGGCTGTGCACTGGCGTGGTGCTGCCAGTGTTGTAAAATAAACTCCTCAATGTAGGGATAGGGGGTTAGTTTACCGGCGGCTATCTGCTTAATTTGGGAGGCAGAAAAATTGCCATCGGGCAAAAAAGGTTGTTGGGTTTGGTAAAGGGTATTGAGCAGGTTGGCATGGTCTATGGGCATATAAACCAAGCGGAGCAGGTAGAGGTCGTGGGGGTCAATAAAATCGGCAAAATGGTTGGCAAGGTTAGTTGGGAGCAGTTCCTCAGTAGTATCTAAGGAGATATTGGGCAGGCTGCTTACAATGCCGGCATATTGCTCCAATGATGCAGTAGGGTTACTCATGGCTGGGGGGTTCTTTAAAAATTTGGGCTATTTCGGGGTGCATAAACTGGGCAATAAAGGCGGCAAAGTCTTCATCGGTAAAAGAAAGCACATAGTTATCATCGGTTTTACCAATTTTAAAACCGGCTTTAAGGTTTGCGTTGGTATAAATGACAGGCTCCGTGTGCAACAACTGGGCAATTTGGCTTTGGAGGTAGTGCAAGAGGCTTTCTTCGGTGGCAGGGCTTAACTGTACGGTTAGCTGACCGTTAGGCTGGGGATATATACCCGATACTACCGTCAGCAAAACAGCCGCCAAGTTCTGTGGGTCTTGCAGGGTTTGGGCAATGGGTTCGTTAATGGTTTTAACCCTAATAAGTTGTGCAATATCTTGTTTAAGTTTTTGCAGGGCTTGGTTAATAACCATTCGCAGCTCGGCGTAGGTGCGCTGCGTAAGTTGTTGAGCGTCTTTTTGGGCTTGGTCTAAAAGAGCTTGTTTTTCTGCTTCGGCTTGGGTTACAATGGCTTCGGCTTTTTGGCGTGCTTGCTGAACAATGGCGGCGGCTTCTATTTCTGCTTTTTGAATGCCTTCATCGTACAGTTGTTGGGTAAGTTGTTGCAGTTTATTATCCATGAGTAGGTTTGTAATGGTAAGCGGCAGGGTAAAAATAGGGTAAGTTTATTTTTTTTACAAACAGGCAGGCAGTTTTTTAGTGCGGGTAAAGTTATGTTTTATTTGTCGGGTTTTTCATCGGTAACCAGTAGTCGGCGTAGTTCGGCAACATTGTTTTGGTTATTAGGGTTGTTGAGGGCATTTTTAATGTCGTTTTTTTCTTTGGTGGTAAGGTGCAGGCTCATGGCAGCTTTTTGGCTAATAAGAGAAGGAGCATATTCAAAGGTAATCACCTGAAGCCTGCCCTGCAAAACCTCATCGGTTACGGTAGCCATATAATCGGCATAATTATCTTGCACTTCTTGGGTCATAAACACCGTAACGGGTTTTACCACCTTTTCTATCAAACTTTCGGTAACGGGTTTAACGCCCCTATCTTTTTCGCCCGATAAGATATTGATAACAATAACCTTACCTGTGTTTTGGTTTATCCAGTCTTTAAAAGTGTATAAAAAGCGGTAAGAAGTTTCAAAGCCGGTATTATCTCTAAAACCCGCATCCATTACCTCTACCGATGGGCTGGAAGGCAAAAAGGAAGACGGTAAAATATACGGAAAAGTGGCGCTGAGCCTAACAGCAGTACTAAGCAGCAGGTTATGGGCATCTTGCTGTTCAAAAAACCGAAGGCAGTCCACCCCATCGGTTTCAAAGGTATCATGGGTAAACAGGTAGCGGTTGTGGGCGCGGGTAAGGTAAGCCACCGGCTGCGAGGATATAAACAGTTTTCGCCTATCGGTAACAATGGTGGGCGTAAAAACCAACAGGGGTATTTGTGCTTGGTATTCTGCCTGGTAGTAATCGCTGATGCGGCGGTTATCCATGTTAATAATACCCTTAGAGTTTCGGGCTAATTGTTTTTCAAACATATAGGCGCGGTTTTTCCGGTAGGTATAACCACCCGTTTCAAAGGTTTGGAAAGGGTAAAATAAGTCGTTTACGGCAATAGAAAAAATCATAGCATTAAGGTAGTCTTCCGATACGTCATGGGCATACTGGGGGTTATGCAGCACAATTTGGGGTTGAGTAGTCTTTTGCAGGTAAAAAAGCTCATGCAGGTAAGCGCCGGTAATCATACCACCCGATGCGCCCGAAATGAGCATAGTTCTGTCCATAAGTGTACCTTGCAGCAGGCTGTCGAGGCGCTGCAAAACGGTCATGCACCACAGCGCGGCTCTAAGCCCGCCGCCGCTAAGGTTGAGCAAAATCATATCGGGCCGATGACCGGGCGGGGTAATGGGTTGATTTTTTTGTTTCCACGCGTCTAAAATGTGCAGGGTATGTTGTATATCCCGATGAATAATTGCCGTATCTGCCATAGCCGCTATGGTTTTAGAGTTGTAAGCAGCGGGTGGCGCATGGTAGTTTAAGCCATAAGCCTTTGTGTCGTAGTTAAAAAAGTCGAATCGGGTAAAAAAATTAATGACCAGTATAATAACTAAAAACCCCACCGTTCGCCAGCCTTTGAGCCAAAAGCTAAAAGCGCCCGCCAACCCCATCAGCACCGAAAAAATAAGCAGTACGCTTGCCGCCGCCGGCAACTGAAAAGCGGGCTCATCCATTAAAAAACCCAGCCCTATTAAGATGCACAGCGCTACGGCTTGTATAACTAAGGCATTGGTATGGTTTTGCTGAAAAACGGCTTCTAAACTTTGGCGGCTGTAGTGTTCGGTAAAGCGTACCCGCCTAATTCTTAGTCGTTGTGTAAGATAATAGCGCACTGCGGTCCACTCATGTTGCGATTTTGATTGTTTTTGCTGGCGTTTATAAGCAGTGTTGATGCCGGCAGGTCTAAATCGGGTTTTGCTTCCCGATAGTTGCAGTTTTTCTATGCTTTTAATGGCGTTTAACAGTTTGTTTATGTTGGTATTGGTAAGGTAAAAATACAAGGCAAACAGCAGCGTCATGAGGATGCCACCCAGCAAAAAGCCGCCAAAAAATGTAAACAGGGTAATGGCAGGCCGGAACTCAAACAATAACTGAAAACGAAAAATGCAGCTAAAATAGGTAAGTATAAACGCCAGTGGAATGAGGCTGTTGTTGATGCAAAAATGGTAAAACGGACTGTGTAGCGCACCCAAAAACGGAAACCGAAAGCTGTTCATCATATAGGTGGCTATATTCCAGGTAATGAGGAAAAACCCAAAAGCCAACCCTACCCAAAAAAAACCCCAGAAACTTACCTCGCCCAAGTACTCGGGGTCTAAAAACAGGTAAGCGCCCCCCAATTTGCCCAAAAAGGCATTGGTAACCACCCCAAACAGGAATACCCAAAAAAATAATAAAAGTTTATTTCTTTTAATATGCAATACCAGCAACTGAATGGGAAACGAATAAAATATGCCGGTTACAATAGAATACATACTGGGTAAATGAAGTGGGGGGGTTACAGCCGTAAATTACCTTATTCACTTGCAAAGATACTCATTTAGGCCATAAAGAGTGCAGCCTCAATTTGAGGTGAAAATCGGGGTATTTTAGTAACTACTTAGGTAACTTGCCCGCCCTGCAAGTTCATGGCGTATTTATAGGTTAATTGATAAGATTTAGGGCAGCAATTCGCACACGGATAACACGGAGGCGGTTGATTAGCGCTGATTTTTGGAAAATAAGAGCTAAGTCCCTAAAACTCCCCCTTCTTTGAGGGTCAGGGGGAGAATAAATCGGCGCTGCCCTTGGGGGGCTACCCTCCTCCCCATCAGCCGCCGCCTACCTCAGCAGCGTTACATTACCCTTTACCGAAAACGCATTGCCGTTGGCAAAGGTGCCGGTGGCGTAATATACATATACGCCCAGCTCGCAGTTAGCGCCTTTAAAAGTGCCGTTCCATGCATCGGCGGGGTTATGGGTTTCAAATACACGCTGCCCCCACCGGTTATATACGGCAAGGTAAAGAGTGGCGATATTGGGATTTCGCACAAAAAACAGGTCGTTTATGCCATCGGCATTGGGCGAAAAGGCGTTGGGAATGAGCAGTCCGTTTTCGTCGGGGCAATCTGGGCTGAGGGTGGTAATGGTAGTAATCAGGCTGTCGCAGCCGTTAATGGCGGGCAAGGTTAGGGTAACGGAGCCTACCTCGGCAGTGTTGCAAGTGGTTAGGCTAATGGTGGTTTGCGGGCTGGGCAGCAAGGTGGTAATGGTAGTAAGCAGGCTGTCGCAGCCGTATTGGTTCAGGAATACATCGGTAAAAATGCCTTCTTCGGTTGGGTTACAAGTGGTAAGGTAAAGGGTATCGGCATAAGAAGGCAGTAGGGTAAATACTCGGGTAAGGAGGCTATCGCAACTGAGGGTATCGGTAAACACGCCCGCTTGCAGGGGATTGCAAGTGGTCAGCAGCAGCGTATCCCAAACCGTGGGGTTAACAACGATATTGACGGTAAAAGTTTGCAGGGCTGTGCAGCCAAAACTATTGCTCACGGCAAGGGTGTACACGTTGCTTTGCGTAGTGTTGAGCCATGGATTGGGGCAGGTGGTGCAGCTAAGTCCGGTGGAGGGTGTCCAGAGGTAATTGTAATCCGAAATAGGGCTGCCGTTCCAGAGTTGCAGGCTCAGGGTATCGCCAAAGCAGAGGGCGGTATCTAATTGAGTGGGCAGCAATACAGGCGGTGGCGCTATCCAAACTTGTACGCTATCGGTAACGGCGCAGCCGGCGGCATTGCTGATAGTAACATACCAAGTACCCGATTGGGTGGGCGTAATGGTAGGATTGGGAATGAACGGATTGTTTAAGCCCGATGCGGGCGACCACACATAATTAGTGCCGCCCGATGCGGTGAGGTTACCGCTTTCGCCCTCGCAAAGTATAAGGTTACTGCCGGCAGAGCCGGTTGCCGCCACTATGGTTACTTCGTTTTGTGCTACGGCGGTACAGTTGCCATCATTGGCATACAGGGTAATGGTGTAAGTTCCTGCATCGGGAAACGTGTAGGTAAACGGGTTGCCTTCGGTTTGCTGGCTGTTGTTTACCATCCACAGGTAAGCATTAGCCGTACATTGCGGCACAAAGGTAAAAGAGCTGCCACTGCACAGGGGCGCGGCGGGCAGGGTAAAAGAACAGGTAAAAGCGCAGGTATTTACCACACAATCAAGGCACTCGCTTTGGCGGTTGAGTGGCGTATCGGCAGAGGCAGAAGCAAGGGGCTGTGGCGTAAGGTTTATGGTAGAGGTGCTCATATTGAGCGGCAGTTGCGTCCATATTTCGGGCTGTGCGGTAAGGGTGTAATCGGTAAGCAGGCAATCTTCCATGTCTTCGGCAGTTCTGATAAGGATAAAATCGTTGCCGCCAAAGGGTGCGCCGGTTAAGTTGGCAGCCAGTATCATGGGGGCAAAAGCCGAGTTAGGGTTGTATTGAATGCCGCCGTATCGGGCATTTACCGGGTTGCCTGCCGCATTGCTCACTACCTTAGCGCTTATCAGATTGCCCGATGGCGAAAATTTGGCAAAATAAGCCCGATACGGTCCGGTGGTTGATGATAAAGACACTTCGCCGCTCACATACAAATTGCCCGATGCGTCTTCTACTATATCAAACGGATAGCAATACCCATAAGCGCCCGAAGGAAAATATCGGGTAGCCCACTGTATATTAAGGGTGGTATTAAACTTGAGCAGTACGGCGTATTGGTTAGAGCCGCCGGTGTTTCGGTAAACGGTAAGCACATAACCCCCATCGGAAGTGCGGATAACGGAGCGCCCCTCAGAGTAATACGCCGGCACCGGTTTGTATTGGTGCATTTGCAATACGCTAAGGGCAGAGCTAAGGTGTATAAACGTAATGGTACTGTCGTGTTCTATTTCGCCTGCCATATACAACCCGCCCAACCCATCGGGGGTAATGTTGCCCATTTGGTCATCGCCATAGTTTAAGGCAAGGGAGTTGAGGATATTGCCTGCTCCATCAATGCGCAAAACCCCAAAATCGTCAGATGTGCCGCCGGTGTTGTTGTACCAGCCGGCAATAAAATACGTATCGCCCAATGAAGGCACAATGCGGGGGCTTACCTGCCGCCCTGCACCCTCATAGCGCACTGCCCATATCAAATTTCCGGCGGCATCTATGCGGTTGGCATACCATTTAGCGTCGGGTCCCCAAGGGTCTTGGTTTACCCCTATCAAATCGCCATTGGGGGCGGTAACGTAGTGTATGCCCGGATAGGTAAGCCCCGGGTAATTTTTAGCCGTTACCACATTGCCGGTGGCGGTATTTACCACCGATAGGTGCGGAGAGCCCGAGCCCAAATGCACCGTTTCGGTTACGGGGTTGTACGATTGCAAAAAGTAAACCCAGCTATTGCCGGCATCGCCATATATGTTGCCAAACTTACACATATCTTCGTTGCTGCTTACCGGCAGCACGTTTACCACTGCCTGCCCCGTTACATTGGCAGCACAATAGGCATTGCCCGCACTGAGCAGGGTATAAGTAGTAGTATCGGCAGGGGTAACGCTAAAAAAGTAGGGGCTTTGAGTAATATTGGTAAGGGTGTAGGTGTTTGCACCATCGGAGTAGGTTATGGAGTAGGGCGGCGACCCATTAAAGGTTACTTGCAGGCTAAGGGTAGAACCCGCCACTATATTGCCGCCGCCGCTGAGTGTGGCGGTAGGCGTGCCAATGCTGATGTTTTGGCTTTGCGAAGCCGTGCCAAAGGTGTTGGTAGCGCTGAGGGTAATGGTATAATTGCCCGATGAGGCGTAACTCACCACAGGGTTTTGCAAATTAGAGGTAGCGGGAGCGCCGCCGGCAAAAGTCCACTGCCATTGGGTAATTTGACAACTTTGGGTTTGGTTGGTAAGGGCAATTGGCTCGCCCGGGCAGTAAATGGGGTAGGCATAACCAAACTGCACCAATGGCGGGCTTTGGAGGCAGGTAAAAACAGCTTCGGCGTTTATTAAACCGGCTCCTATTTGCCCCACATACAACGGATTTTGGGCGTTTATGTTAATGGCATTGTTTTGCAGGCAGGCAAGCGCCGCATCGGGCGTAAGGGCGGGATTTAGATATAGCATCATGGCGCAAACACTGCTCACTAAGGGGCAAGCCATAGAAGTGCCGCTCATGGGTCCGTAGGCGCTGTTGTTATCGGCAAGGCAGCTCATAATGTCCACGCCGGGGGCGCAAATATCAATGGTAGCGCCGTAGTTAGAAAAACCGGCTAATTGGTTGGCGCTGTTGGTAGCCGCCACCGATATAACATGGTTGTACGAAGCCGGATACATGGGTATAGCTACGTGGTCGTTTCCGGCGGCAGCCACACAAACAATGCCTTGTTCATGGGCAACATTGAACAGGTTTTGATACGTTTGCGAAAAACCGCCTCCACCCCACGACATGCTGATAACATTAGCTCCCGATGCTATGGCATACTCCACGCCGGCAAAAGGGGCGGTAAGCGCGCCCATAGTGCCTATTTTTACCGACATCAGTTGCACAAAACTACCGGCAGGTGAGGCTATGCCCAAGCCGTTGTTGGTAGCGGCGGCGGCTATACCGGCGCAGTGCGTGCCATGCGTATCGGTTAGCACATCGGGGTAGGGGTTGTTATCGTTTAGGGCAGCGTCCCAGCCGTTTATATCGTCTATATAACCGTTGCCGTCATCGTCTATGCCATTGGCGGGTATTTCGCCCGGGTTTACCCATAGGTTGGGCAGTAAATCTTGGTGGGTAGTGAGTACGGCATCGTCCACTAAGGCAAGCACCACCCCCTGCTGGCACTGGGGTATGTTGGCAAAATTGCACGAGTTGGCAGTTAGCAACTCCCATGCGGCGGGTGTGTAGGTATTGGTTAAAGCCCACTGCTGGGCAAACAGGGCATCGGAGGGCGTACAGTCAAACAAGTGGTATTGGGGCACCTGCTCTGCATAACGCACATAGTTTAGCTGTTGCAAAGCGCCGGTAAACCGATGTGCCGAAAGGGAAGGATTGAACCGAAGCACATACACCTGCCTAAGCAGCGGGTGCGGCAGTTTAAAAGCCCGATGCAAGGCGGTAGCTTGGTATTGTTGCAGGAGTTGGTATAAATCGGGAAAACTGTTTTGCAGTTCTTTGTTCTGTATCGGGTCATCGGGTTGCCACTCAAACGAGCAGTCGTTGTCAAACTTTACAAATAATTTTCCGCTTTCATACAAAGCATATTGAGCATAGAGGTTGCCAAAAACAGACAGCCATAAGCCGGTGAGGAGGGTGTAGCGGTGTTTCATAACTAAAAATGCGGTTGGTGTGTATAAATATATTGTTGTTTGCGGGCTACATACATGGCATTACCCTGTTATTACGGAACAGGTAATTGCGCAACTTGCGGCTGCAAGGTTTCACAAATATAGACATCTATTTTTAATGTTGCTTTTTTTAGGTAAACATAGCGCTTTTTACGCCTTTTATGTCTGTTTTCAGACATTAGGCTATGGCGTTTTTAAAGGCAACAGCATTTATTATAAGCCAATTTTTGGGAAGGCTTCATTTTTGGCTACTTTTTTATACTGAAACCCACTTTCCGCACCCCCATTGGCGTTTTGAATAATTAACCCAATATCGGGCTACCGGCAGTTGATACCTGCATAGCGTTATGTTAAGTACCAAAAAGGAAGCCTATCAATAGTACCCGATGTTGAACGCCCTATCACATCGGAATGGGTGCAGCCTCAGTCTTATGTATAAATTGAGCTATTCACCCCTGTTTTCAACAAAAAGGGCACACAGATAACGCAGATTAAACGGATAAACTCGGGTAAAAGTAAA
>ERZ761609.2195-NODE-2195-length-15004-cov-13.305505_pt1 | contig 15004 bp, 13 predicted proteins | sample MGYA00511163_ERZ761609 | MGnify/ENA primary metagenome ERZ761609 (study PRJEB28899, sample SAMN02445070) | bioreactor sludge metagenome | biome: EBPR sludge | place: Australia: Brisbane, Thorneside Wastewater Treatment Plant | collected 2011-12-16 ... | reverse complement strand
GCGCGGCCTGCGGCTTTCGCGGCGGCGGCGATGTCGGCGATCCGGCCCGGCAGGACGATCGCCGCGCTCATCTCGGAATGGCCGATGAGATATTCGAGTTCGCCGGCCCTCAGATCCGGGTTGATCGGCACGACGGAGGCACCGAGCGCGTTCATCGCAAACCAGTGCCGGAAAAACACCGGCCGGTTCTCCACCAGCAGGCCCAGGCGGTGGCCCGCGCCCACGCCGGCGGCCCGGTAGGCGGCGATCTGTTCCGTGACCAGTGCAGCCATGTCGGCATAGCTGATCTCGCCGGGCTCGATGGCGTAGATGGTGGCCGTCTCGGGCAGCACATTGAGGAAGGCGTTGCGCGGCCACAGGCGGGCCGCGCGCTCAAGGGCGCCATGAACGGTTGTCGGTTCCGTCTCGCGCATCACATGAACAGCTGGATGTTGCCGAAGGCGGCGTCGCAGTTCACCAGGTCGACGCGTTTCAGCCTGATCTTCAGCGCGCCGTCCTGAAGCACCAGGTGATGCCTGGCCCAGCCGGCGTAAAGCGTCTGCTCGTCGAGCCGCGTCTCCACGTAGTGGAACGGGGTGTAGAGGTGATACTCGCCCTTCGCGTCGTCACGGGCGTCGACGGTCGGGGTCTGCAGCACGTGATGGCAGCGGCTTTTCGGCTTCTGCGAGAAGGTGCGGTTGCCCTTGAGGCGCTCGACGCGCACGGTGAGCAGCAGCTTGTCCTCGTACATCAACGAGCCGACGAGCCTTGCGTCGGTCTGGCCCCACTCGGCCGGCATCCAGTAATGGCCGTCTTCGGTGAAGAGCGTCAGCCACGCCTCGAACTTCAGTTCGTCCAGCAGGCGGGCTTCGCGGATGACGAAGTCGATGAGGTCCTTGTCGGTCGGTTGTGTCATGGCGCGCCTCACATCGACAGCGTCATGAACTTGGCCCAGGCGCGGAAGTGGTTGCGCATCTGCCATTCATTGGTGCCGTTGGTGACCGCGACCGTCTGCTCCTTCTCGGCGGGATCGTAGAGTCGCTGCACGTTGGTCCATTCGTTGCCGTTGGACCTGAGGCCCTCCTGCGCCCGCTCGTACATCTCGAGGTCGTCGTGGCCGACCACCGAGGTCGGCGCGTTGATCAGCCGGTTGTACATCTGCGTGCGCTCCAGCAGCATGTCCGGCGCGCCGACCAGGCGATAGGTGTAGCTTTCCACCAGCGTGCGGTCCGCCGCGAGCGGGCGGAAGATGCGCAGGAGCTGGATCGGCCCCTTGATCATGACGTTGGGGAAATAGCAGGTGTTGTGGCGGTTCTCGCCGAGGATCGCCTTGGCGCGCTCCTCGCCATAAGCGGTCTTCATGGCCTCGAAATAGCCAGGCGCTTCGGTATAGTTCGAGTGGATGGAGTGGCCCACGCCGGTGTGGCCGTGTCCGTTGTCCCAGATGCGGATGCCCATGCCCTCGAAGAACTCGTAAGGTGAGATGAAGGGCAGGAAGATTTCCACCGCCATCGGCTTCTTGGCGCCGGTGCCCTCGAAGGGCTTCCATACCGCCGCCGCCGTGCCGGCCGAGCTCTCATGCGCGACCATCGGGTGGCACGTGTCGGTCTGGTTGTCGACCAGCATCTTCCAGTTGCACTTGTGCATGTAGCGCAGCACGCCGCCGGCAACTTCCAGTTTCCCGACCGGCGAGCGGTCGATCATGTTGTCGAAGGAGGAGAGGCTGTCGCCGAAGAACTCGTCGAAATCCGGCCCGACGTCATTCAGCTTGGCGAAGACGAAGCCGCGATAGTTCTTCACGTTCTTCACGCAGGCCATGCCCCGCGCCGCCTGGCTGTTCTCGAAGCCGGTGTTCTCGTAGCCCTTCTTCAGTGGGATCGCGAGCAGGCTGCCGTCGGTCTTGAAAGTCCAGGCGTGGTAGGGGCAGCGGAAGAACTTTCCCGTGTTGCCACAGCCATCGATGGCGATCTTGACGCCCTTGTGCGGGCAGCGGTTGTGCAGGACCTTGATGGTCCCGTCGGTGTGGCGCACCATGATCACCGGCTGCGAGCCGATGGTGGTGGTGAAGTAGTCGCCGGGATTGGCGACCTGGCTTTCATGACCGACATGGACCCAGGTGTTGGCGAAGAGATGCTCCATCTCCAGTTCGAAGATTTCCTGGTCGATGTAGACGTCCCGGTGCACCTCGGCGTCGCGCACGAGTGCCCGCACCGCATCGGGGTTGCCACGATATTTGCCCATGTCAGGCCTCCGGTTCGACCCCTCTAGAGATCAAGCACCAGTCTGGAAGATTTCGCGCGGGAGACGCAGATTTGCATTGTCTTTCCCGCCGCGCGCTCGGCCTCGCTCAGGAGGGAATCCCGGTGATCCGGCACGCCGGAAAGCACCCCCACCTGACAGACGCCGCACTCTCCCTTGTCACAATCATGCAGCGGGTCGAGACCCGCCTCTTTGAGCACTGCCAGGATGGTCCTGTCGCGCGGCACCTTGAACACCGCACCTGTGCTCTTGATTTCCACCTCGAAAGCGCCCTCGTCCGGAGCAGGCGGGGCGGGCGGCGCTTCCGCCGCAGCATTGAAAAACAGTTCGAATCGCAGCCGCCCAGCCGGCCAGCCGAGGGCGCGCGCTTCCTGCATCGCCGCCTTGATCATCGGCTTCGGGCCGCAGATGTAAACCGGCTCGTCGTGGGTGAGCGTGTCGATCAGGGCGCGGATGTCGAGAAACGTCCCCGCCATGTCGTCGGCATGAAGCGTCAGCGCATCGCCGGCGAGCGCTTGGATCTCCGGCAGGAAGGCCATCTCCGCCATGCTCTTTGCGGCATAAATGAAGCGGAACGGCCGGCCCAGCGCCTTCATGTGCGCCGCCTTCGCAATCAGCGGGGTCACGCCGATGCCGCCGGCGATCAGCAGCACCGGCCCTTCGCCGGCCGCCAGTTCGAAATCGTTCTGCGGCGGCTCGGCCTCGATGATGTCGCCGACCTTGAGCCCATGCGCCCATTTCGAGCCACCCTGGCCGGCATCGTCGCGCCGGATGCCCAGGACATAGCGGGAGGGGGCCGACGTGACGCCTGGCGTCGGGTCCGCGTTGACGAGCGAATACTTGCGCCGTCCGATGCCGGGCGCGTGCAGGGTGATGTGCGCGCCGGCCTCGAATCCGGGCAGCGCGCCGCCGTCGCTCCTGGTGAGCACGATGCGCCGGATCAGGGCCGTTTCGTCCCTGATCCCGGCAACCTTGAGCGAGAGCACTGGCATGCACCATCCGGAATGCGGTCCGCCGGGAAGGCGGACAGGAGCAGATATTCGAAGCCTAAAGCATTTCGGCCGTGCAGGACAAGGGGCGTCTCGTCTCAGTCTTCGTCCGTGCTGTCGACCAGCGCCAGCACGCGCAGCGGGCTGCCCGATCCATGCGTGATCTTGAGAGGCGGCGTGATCAGCAGCGCTCCCGTGGGCGGCAGCTTGTCGAGGTTGCACAGGCTGGCCAGCCCGAACTTGTTGGCGCCATGCATGAGGGCGTGGGCCGGGAAGGCCGGCTCGAAGGAGAAGGCCTGGCCCGCGTCCGTGCCGACCGCCTCGACGCCCCAGCCGTTGACGTCGCGCTCCTCGACCAGCAAACGCACCGCATCGGCGTTCGGACCCGGCGTATGGGGTCCGTCTTCCTTCATATTGAGGAACTTGGCCGGATCGGTGCGCTTCGACCAGTCCGACCGCATCAGCACCCAGGAGCCGGCGGGAATTTTCCCGTGTTTCTTTTCCCAGGCCAGGATGTGCTTGGGCGTCAGCAGGAAGCGTTCATCCTTGCGGCATTCCCTTGAGACGTCGATCACGCAGGCCGGCGCGACCATGCGCTGTACGTCGACGGTGTCGGTCGCCCCGTCCTTCAGGTCCTTGCCGGAAACCCAGTGCACCGGTGCGTCGAAATGCGTGCCGGTATGCTCGCCGCAGGCGATGTTGTTCCAGTACCAGGCCGGGCCCTTCTCGTCATAACGCGAGATCTCGGAGATCGAGAACGGCGCCGAGGGGGCGAACATCGGCGGCAGCTGGATGACCGGCGTCGAGGGGTGCAGGCGTTGCGTCAGGTCGACAACGACGATCTTGCGTTTGGCCAGCGCCTTCGCCAGCTTCGTCAACAGGTCCTTGGCCATTTTGTCCTCCCGGAAGTGTTCAAAGGATACGCTCAGGATTGAGGATGCCCCTGGGGTCGAGCGCCTGCTTGATGGTGCGCATCAGCGCCAGTTCCTCAGGGGTGCGCGACAGAGTCAGATAGGGCCGCTTCGCCCGGCCGACACCGTGCTCCGCGGAGACGGAGCCGCCGTATTCCGACACGCCGGCATAAACGATGGCCTCGATGTCGAGCTTCGCGGTCTTGTCGAGGCCCGGCTTCATGACAATGAGGTGCAGGTTGGAATCGGCGATATGGCCGAAATTGACGACGATCGCATCGCCATGACGGGCCGCCAGCCGCGCGCGGATGACGTCCACCGCCTCCCGCATGCTGCCGATCGGCAAGGATACGTCGAAGGCGACCATCGGCGGCATCAGCCGGTGGAACTCGTACATGCATTCGCGATAGGCCCAGAACCGCGCGCGATCCGCGCCCGATTTCGCCACCAGCGCGTCAGTGATGATGCCCTCCTCCAGCATGGATCCGAGGAAGCCTTCCAGCAGTTCGCGGAACTGGCCGGAGCGGTCGCCCGGCGCTTCCAGGAGCACGGTCATTTCCGGCGTCTCGGCGAAGGGCGACGGCAGTTTCACATGCTGGATCGCGACCTCGATCAGGTCGCGCCACATCGCTTCGAACACGAGCAGCCCGCCCGGCAGTTCGGCTCCGGCGCGGCGCAGCAGGCGGATCGCCGCGTCGGCCGAGGGCAGGGCGATCAGCGCCGTCTCGATCGAGGCCGGCTTGGGGTGCAGCATCACCACGACGCGCGTGACGATGCCAAGCGTGCCCTCGGAGCCGAACAGCAACTGCGTCCAATCGTAGCCCGCGTTGTTCTTCAGCATCTTGTTGAGAGACCGCACGATCGTCCCGTCCGCGAGCACCGCCTCCAGGCCGAGAACGTTGCGCCGCGTCATACCGTAGCGCAGCACCTGGTTGCCGCCGGCATTGGTGGCGACATTGCCGCCGATGGTGCAGGAGCCGCGAGCGCCCAGATCGATGCCGCAGACGAATCCGGCGTCGTCCGCAGCCTTCTGGATCGCCTCCAGCGGCGTTCCGGCCAGCGCCGTGATGGTGCCGGCCTGGACGTCGATTTCCTCGATGCCGCTCATGCGCTCCAGCGAGATCGCGACCTCGGTGCGGGCGGGCGTCGCGCCGTCGGCGAGGCCGGTCATGCCGCCCTGGGTCACCACGGGCTGGCCGTGGGCATGGCAGAGGCGCAGCGCCGTCGCCACATCCTCGACGCTGCGCGGCAGCACAAGCGCCAGCGGCGGCGTCGGTGGCGTGTAGCGACTGGAATCGGTGAGGTTTCGTGCCGGGATGTCGGCGCCGGTGCGCACGATCCCATCGCCGAGAGCGGCGCGCAGGGCTTCTACGGCGGCGTTCATGTGTCGTCTCCGATCCGCAGCGGTGCGGCGTTGGCCTCGATGACCGGTGCCGGCGGTGCGGGCGGGGTCGCGGCGAAGTCTGTGGAGGCCTTGCTGAACCCCCGGTCCAGGATGTCCATGTCGTTGGCCGTCACCACCATGCGGTAACCCTGGCCGCGGCGCATCTTCGCCATGTCGAGGCTCGGCGTGAAGATGCCGCAGGGCGTCCAGGCCTTCTTGCAGGCCGCGTGGATCGCCGCGCAGGCGATGGTGTGGTCATGGTGGATGTTGGGAAAGACGCCAATCGACAGGGACAGGTCGCCGGTGCCGATGAAGACCATGTCCACGCCGTCGACGGCGGCGATGTCCCGGGCGTTCTTCACGCCCTTGTCGGTCTCGATCATCACCATGACGACGATCTTGTCCGATCCTTCCACATACTCGGCGAAATCGCCCAGCGGGCGCACGCCGCCGCCGGAGCGCACCCCGTCCGGGGGATACTTGGCGTAGCGCACGGCATTGCGCGCCTGTTTGGCCGATTCCACCAGCGGGACCATCACGCCTTCCGCGCCGGCGTCCAGCGCCATGCCGATCGCGAAGGGCGAGTTTTCCGCCACGCGCACGATCACCGGAATTTCCGGCGGCACGATGCCGATGGCGGCCTCCAGCTCCCGGCGGTCGAACAGCCCGTGCTGGAGATCGAGCACGATGGCATCGGGCTTGGACCGGGCGGCAACCTCGACGAGTGCCGCCGATCCCATGGCCAGCCAGATCACGCCGATGCAGCGTCCGGACGCGATGCGATAGCGCAGCGAGGCGCGTCGGGGATCAAACATCGCCATCCTCCTTTGGTGCGCGGGGGGTGGTCCCGACACTGCCGTAGCGACCCTGATGGTAGACGAGCGCGGCGGTCTGGGCCTGGGCGAAACGGGCATCGCGGATCAGGCCAATGACGATGTGGTGCGTCGCCCAGTCGGTGACCTGCGCCACCTCGCACTCGAACGAGACGTTCGCACCCATCAGCAGGGGAATGTCCTGCGCCGAGCGGATCCAGTCGCCAAAGGCGAAGCGCGCCACGCCCTTGGCCGCCTTCTGGCCGCCGAAGGCCTGCGCAACCTCCTCCTGGCCGAGCGCCAGCAGGTTCACCGAGAACTGCGCGCCCTGGCCGAGCGCGGCGGCGATGCTGGCGTTGCGGTTGACACAGACGATCAGGGACGGCGGGTCGGCCGACAGCGATGTCACGGCGGTTGCGGTCAGGCCGACCGGCGCCCCGTCGGCGCCGTTCGCGGCGACCACGCAGACCGAACCGGCAAGGGCGCGCATGCCCTGCCGGAAGGCCTCGCTGCTGGCAACCGCGGCCGTCTCGCTCGTCACGGTGTCCTCATTGCACGCGCAGGCCAGCCTGCTTCATCAGCGGCAAGACCCGATCGCAGAAGAACGGCAACTCGTAGCTGTAGTTGACGAAGGTCAGCGCGCTGCCAGCGTAGCCCTCGCGCGAGATTTTCAGCATCTCGTCGACGATTTTTTCTGGTGTTCCGACCAGAGGATAGGAGCCGGCACCGCCGGCGAAACGCTTGCGATAGCGGTTGAAGGCGTCGCCATCGTGGGAATTGGCGAATTCCTTCTTGCTCGCCATGTGGTAGTCCACCGCCGCGTGGTCCGCCTCGGTCACGGCATAGCGGGTGTAATACTCCTCGGCTTCCTTCTGTGTCTCGCGGCAGACGACATGGCAGACCGTGTAGACGCCGACGTTGCGTCCGACAGCGGCCGCGCGCTCGCGCATGTCCTCGACATGCTGCCGGCCGTCGGCGATCTCGGAAAAGGTCGAGAACAGGTAGTCGCAGTTGCGCGCGGCGAAGTCGCGTCCCGGCGGACCGAAGGCGGCGTTCATGGTGACGGGGCGCGGCACCTGCACGCTGGTGGGCCGGCTGACGACCTGCTTCAGATCGTAGAACTTGCCCTTGAAGTCGAAAGGCTGGTTCGTGCCATAGCACTGCGCGATGACGTCGACCCATTCGGCGGCCTGGACATAGGCGTCACCGGCCAACTGGATGCCGAACATCGCGAATTCATCGGGATTCCAGCCACAGACGATGTTGAGCCCGGCGCGTCCACCGCTGATGTGGTCGACGGTCGCGAGCGCCTTTGCGGCATAGACCGGGTGCACGATCGGTACGTGCACGGTCATGAACAGGCCGATCTGCTGGGTGGCGGACGCCAGGCCGGCGGCGAAAGTGAAGGTCTCGAAGGAATGCTCGCGCACCCGGTTCTTGCCGCCGAAGCCGCGCCAGCGGGCGATCGGCAGGAAGAATTCCATGCCGGCCCGGTCCGCGATCTGCGCGGCCGTGACAACGTCGTCCCAGCGCGCGCGCCAGCGTTCCGGCACGTCGGTGATGGCAAGGCCGCCGTCGGCGTTGGCGGAGAACACGCCGATCTTGAACCGGTTCGGGCCTTTCAGCGGATGGGGTTTGAGCATCATGCGCGCGATCTCCAGGTTTGCGGACGCCCCTCGCCGTCCTGGCTGCTGCCGCTTATTTCGGCTTTTCTGATGTCAAAGAAGGCCTGCTCCGCGGCGGCCATGAAGGAGGCCATGCGGTCGGCTGCGGCCACGGGGTCGCGGCGCACGAAGGCATCGTAGAGACCTTCCAGCCCGTCGGCGACAACCTTGCGCGTCACCGCATCCTTGAGCGTGCCGAGCCGCACGGTCTGGACGTGATCGACGAACCGGGCGATGGTGTTGGCCAGCCGCTTGTTGCGCACGCAGTCGAGCCAGGCCATGCGGAAGGCCATGTTGGATTCGATCAGCCGCTCGACATCGTCCTCCTGTGAGGCGATCCGCGCCATCGACAGGGCTTGCGCCATGCGCATCTGCGCCTCGTCGGTCAGGTCGCGCGCGGCATTTGCGGCGGCCCTCGGCTCCAGCAGGCGCCGGACTTCGAAGATCTCGCGGATGTCATCGAGCGAGAGCTGCGGAAGTACGAAGCCGCGTGTCGTCCCGATCAGGAATCCGTCGTTCGAGAGCCGCAGCAGCGCCTCCCGGGCGGGCATGCGCGAGGTGCCATAGGTGGCCGCCACGTCGACGTCCACCAGGCGCGTGCGGTTGTCGAATTCGCCGCGCTGAAGGCGCTCGCGCATGTCCTCGTAGATCCGATCCGACAGGTTATCCCTGCGCACCAGGCGGCGGTGTTCGGCGAGGCGGGGAGCAATGGCGGAGGTCATGACGGATTTTCTTGTATAATGAATACAGTATATGGAAAGTCCGGCCGGTCAAGGGAAGCCACGCCTGACCGGCCGGAATGGTTACTCCGTCAGCGGGCGGGCCGGAAGCCCATGGCGTAGGTCCGCTCATCCGCCCGGCCTTCGATGGTGATGCCCTTCTTGGCCGCCCAGGTGGTGGCCTGGAAGTGGATCGGGATGATGGCGCCGTCATTGGCCGCCATCTTCGAGGCTTCGTTGAGTGTCTTCAGGCGTGCCGCGTCATCCATGGTCGCGAGTGCCTTGACCAGCAGTTCGTCGACCTTCGGGTTGCAGTAGTTGGACCAGTTGAACTGGCCAAAACCCCTGTCCTTGTTGGCGCAGGCGATGATCGCGCGCAGCGTCGAGGAAACTTCGCCGCCCTGCGCGCCCCAGCCGATGAGGCCGAGCGCGAATTCTCCCTTGGCGCCGCGGGTTGCGTACATGCCCATGGGCATGGTGTCGACCTTGGCGTCGATGCCGATGCGGGTGAAGAACTGCGCCACGGACTGCACGATCTTGTCATCGTTGACGAAACGGTTGTTCGGCCCGTGGATGGTGATCGAGAATCCGTCGGGGTAGCCGGCTTCCGCCAGCAGCTTCTTCGCTGCGTCCGGATCGAACTTGACGGTGTCGAAGCCGGGCTCGTTGTTGCGCAGCGGCGGCGGAACGAAATGGCTGGAGGGCGTCGCAAGCCCGTCCATGATGCGTTCGCGGATGGCGTCGCGGTTGATGGACATCGACAGGGCCTGACGCACGCGCAGGTCCTTCAGCGGGTTCTTCGGCAGCGGCTGGCCGTTCTTGGCGGTGACGAATGGCGGTGCGTCGCGACCGGAGTCGACATAGAGGTAGATGATGCGCAGCGAGGGTTTGTCCGCGAAGGTGAGGTTCTGATCCTTCTTGATGCGTTCGAGGTCCTGCGTGGGGACCTGGTCGATGGCATCGACGTCACCGGACAGCAGCGCCGCGACGCGGGTGCTGTTCGAGGCGATGAAGCGATAGGTCACGTTGTCCCAGGATGGCTTGCCGCCCCAGTAGGACGGGTTGGCGCTCATCTGGACGCGGTCCTCGGCGGTGTAGGAGGTGAATCGGTAAGGCCCGGTTCCGATGGCGGCCTTGCCCGCGTTGAAATCCTCGGTGGTGGCGTTCTGCGATGCCTTCTTCGAGACGATGAACACCTGCGCCAGATCGTTCGCGAGCAGCGGATAGGGTGTGGCGGTTTTCAGGCGCAGAGTATGGGAATCGACGACCGTCTTCTCGGTGATCGCGCGGGTATAGATGGTGAAGGGGGCCGGGCTCTTGACCACCGTCGGCGGCCGGTCGAGCGAGAAGATCACGTCCTCCGCCGTGAAGTCGGAGCCGTCATGGAACTTGACGCCCTTGCGCAGCTTCACTTCCCAGGTCGTGTCGTCGATGGGCTTCAGGGATTCGGCCAGCGCCGGCCTGATCTGCGCGTCGGCCGTCATCGCCACCAGCGTGTCGAAGATATGCGCGCTGACCGCGAGATTGGGCACGAGGTTCTGGAAGTGCGGATCGATTGACGAGATCGGCGAGGATACGCCGAGGCGCAAGTCGGCGGCGTGAAGCCCCGGCGCAGCAAGTGCCATGCAAAGTGCCAGCGATGTGCTGCCAAACGCGGTGCGGAACATTATTCCCTCCTGTGTTCTGGTGGCGTGCGATCACCACCGGTTAGTGCGCGAAGGCCGCAAGAATCCGGGCCCAGCTGCGAATGCCTTTGTGAAACGACTGCAGATCGTACTTTTCGTTCGGCGCGTGCACCTGGTCATCCTTCAGCGCGAAGCCGATGAGCAGAGGCTCAAGTCCGAGGATTTTCTTGAAGTCGTTGACGATGGGAATGGAGCCGCCCTGACCCATCAGCACCGGCTTCCTGCCCCATTCCGCCGCGAGGGCGGCGCCGGCGCGTCTGACCTGGTCGCTGTCCCAGCGGACATTGGCCGGTGTCGTCGCCTTGAAGTTGGTGAACGTCACCGAACAGTCCTTCGGCAGGCGCGCCCGCACGAAGGCGCGGAACAGCTTGCGGATGCGATCCGGGTGCTGGCCCGCCGCGAGGCGGAACGACACCTTGGCGTGGGCCTCGTTCGGAATGACGGTCTTCACGCCCTCGCCCTGATAGCCGCCCCAGATGCCGTTGACGTCGCAGGTCGGGCGCGTGGAAATCTGTTCGAGGACCATGCGGTCCTTCTCGCCGGCCGGAACCGACAATCCGATGGGGCCGAGCAGTTTCTTCGGGGTCAGGCCGAGCCGTCTCCATGCCGTGCGCATGGCTGGAGAGATGTCCTCGATGCCGTCATAAAAGCCGGGGATGGCGATGGATCCGTCCGGCGCATGCAAATCTGCGACGATGCGCGAAAGGACCCGGATGGCGTTGTTCGCGGCGCCGCCGAACCGGCCGGAATGCAGGTCGGTCGTGGCCGTCCGCACCACGATCTCCTCGTGGAACATGCCCCGCAGCGAGATCGAGATCGCCGGGGTGTCGCGATCCCATTGCCCGGTGTCGCAGATGAAGCAGTGGTCTGCCTTAAGCGCCTTGCGATGGGCACGCAGGACCTCGGGCAGGCTCTCAGAGCCGTTTTCCTCCTCGCCTTCCAGCACAAGCGAGACATCGACGGGAAGATCGCCCGTCACGGCCTTCCAGGCGCGGCAGGCCTCGAGGAAGGTCATCATCTGGCCCTTGTCGTCGCAGGCGCCGCGCGCGCGGATCACCGTCCGGCCCGGAGCGACTTCGACGAGTTTCGGCTCAAAGGGCGGAAAGTCCCAGAGCGCCAGCGGGTCGACGGGCTGGACGTCGAAATGCCCGTAGAACAGCACATGCGGACGATTGTTCTTCCGATAGTGCCCAAGCACGGCGGGATGGCCGGGGGTGGGCACGGGAGCTGCCGCAAACCCGATGCTGCGGGCATCGCGCGCCACGTGCTCGGCCGCCCGGGCGACGTCCCCCGCATGGGCGCTGTCGGTCGAGATCGAGGGAATGCGCAACAGCGCGAACAGCCGTTCGAGCGACTGGTCAAGATTGGCATCGATGTGCGACAGAACGCGGTCAGTCTTGGCCTGCATATGGGCTCCGGCGCCGGGTGATCAGGGGCCTCGGAAAACTGAATTCAATATTCCGTAGTGGGGCATGTCAAGAGATGGTTGGCGGCCAAGGCCTGCCATTTTCCGACTGCGTGACGATCTTGACCGCCGGCCATGGCCTGTAGTGTATTCGGTTTGAGTGTGTCCCGGCCGTTTCACGGAGCGTCATGAGCCTGATCCGCCCTGCCATCGAAGCCCTTAAGGATTCGCCCATCGCCGATGTCTGGCGACTGGGGTTCACCACCGACGGTGTCATCGGCATGTGGGCCGGCGAACCCGATGTGCCGACGCCCGACTTCATTTGCGACGCGGCGACCGCCGCGCTCAGGGCTGGCCACACGTTCTACACCCATACGCGCGGCATTCCCGAACTGCGGCAGGCCATCGCCGGCTACCTCAGGCGCCTGTGGGCTGCCGATGTCGCCGATGACCGCATCGCGGTCACCTCCGCCGGTATGAACGCGGTGATGCTGGTGGCGCAGGGCCTCGTGCAGGCCGGCGACAACGTGGTCTGCGTGACGCCGTCCTGGCCCAACATCATGCGGGCCATGCAGGTCGCCGGGGCGGACATCCGGGAGGTTGCGATGCGTCCGGGCGGCAATGGCTGGTCGCTCGACATCGACGCCGTGATCAACGCCTGCGATGACCGCACGCGTCTGATCTATCTGGCGACGCCGGGCAATCCCACGGGGTGGATGATCGAGCGCGCCGAGGCAGAAAGGCTGCTGGCCTTCGCGCGGCGCACCGGCACGGCGCTCCTGTCGGACGAGGTCTATCACCGGCTTGTCTATGACCGCCCGGTGGCCTTCTCATTCCTGGAGATCGCGCGGCCGGAAGACCCGGTTTTCATCGTCAACAGCTTCTCCAAGTCCTGGGCGATGACCGGCTGGCGCATGGGCTGGCTGATCTATCCGGCAGGGCTCGAACCGCAGTTCGAAAAACTCGTGCAGTTCAACACCTCGGGCGGACAGGCCTTCCTGCAACATGCCGGAATCGCGGCGATCCGCGACGGCGAGCCGTTCGTCGCCTCGTTCCTGGAGCGCTGCCGCACGGGCCGCGAGATCGTCAACCGCCGGCTCGCGAGGATGCCGCGCGTCACCAACATTCCCAATACCGGCGCCTTCTATGCGATGTTCGAGGTGGAGGGCGTCAGCGACACGCTCGCCTTCTGCAAACGTGCCGTTCCGGAGGCGCGCATCGGGCTGGCGCCGGGCGTCGCCTTCGGCAAGGGTGCGGAACGTCTGATCCGGCTGTGCTACGCCAAGTCGCCGGCCAATCTGGAAGAGGCGATGGACCGTCTCGAACGGTACCTCGCGACCTACAAGGAAGCCTGACATGCAGCCGAGCGCGCGCGTCCTGGAGACGCTGACGTCGATCATCGCCTTCGATTCGACCACGACGAAGTCCAACCTCGACTGTATCGACTGGGCGCGCGGCGAGCTGGAGCGCCATGGCGCGCGCACGCTGACCGACTGGAACGAGGACCGCAGCAAGGCCAATCTTTTCGCCACCTTCGGCGAGGGCGCGGGCGGCGTCGTGCTGTCCGGCCATGTCGACACGGTATCGGTCGAGGGGCAGGACTGGTCGAGTGATCCGTTCCGGCTGACGATCCGCGACGGCAGGGCCTATGGCCGGGGGACCTGCGACATGAAGGGCTTCGACGCGGTCGTCATCGCCCTGGCCCAGCGCTATGGCGCGGCGCGGCTGAAGCGGCCGATTCATGTGGCGCTGACCTATGACGAGGAACAGGGGTGCCTCGGCATTCCTAAACTCATCGCCGCGCTGGACAGGGCAGGCATCCACCCCGACGGCGCGCTGATCGGCGAGCCGACCTCGATGCGGCTTGTCAGCGCCCACAAGGGCGGCGAAGTCTATCGTGTCACGGTGCGCGGCAAGGAGGCGCACTCCTCGCAGACGCCGAAGGCCGTCAACGCCATCGAGATCTCGGCCGTGCTGATCGCGAAGATCAGGCAGATCGCCCGCCGGCATCAGACCGACGGGCCGTTCGCGCCCGAGTTCGTCACACCGCACACGACGTTGTCGACAAACCTGTTTTCCGGCGGAACCGGACCGAACATCGTGCCGAACGAGGCGAGGTTCCTGTTCGACATCCGTTACATTCCCGGAGTCGATCCGGCCGAGATCATGGCGGAGATTCGCGCCGAAAGCGCCGCGCTGGCTCGGGAGATGGCGGCGCTCGGCGTGGCGGAGGGCATCCGCTTTGATCGTGTCGGTGCCATTCCCGCGCTCGACGCGCGCCCCTCCGACGCCATCTACCGCACGGTGCACGGGCTGTGTGCCGACAAGGGCGTGGACAAGGTCGATTACGGCACCGAAGCCTCGTTCTTCCAGGCCTATGGCGTGCCGTCCGTGGTCTGCGGTCCCGGCTCCATCGCGCAGGCGCACAAGCCGGACGAGTTCGTGCCGCTCGCCGATCTCGCGGCCTGCGAGCGGATGATCGAGGGGGTTGTTGCGGCCTGCGAAAACTGACGGCTGCCGCGGCGGCGCAAGGTGCCCGGGCCCTCCGCCGGGTCAGGTCTTCCAGTTCGGGCGGCGCTTTTCGGCGAAGGCTGCGAGCCCCTCGGCTGCGTCCGGCATGGTGAGGTTCGCGGTCAACAGCGCTTCCAGCATGCGCAGGCGCGCGTCCATGTCGTGGTTGAGCGCGGTGTAGAAGGCCGTGCGACCCAGGGCGATGGCCTGCGGTGAGCCGGCCGAGAGCCGGGCGATCCAGCGGTCGATGCAGGCGTCGAGCTCGGCATGGGGTGTCACCTCGGTGACGAAGCCGAGGCGCTGGCCTTCCACGGCATCGATGCGCTCGCCCGTCATCATCAGGCGCAGCGCCTGCCGGGGCGCCATGGCATGCAGCAGGGGCACGGTGATCATGTAGGGCCAGATGCCGACCGCCACCTCCGGCAGGCCGAAGCTGGCCTTCTCGCTGGCGATGATGAGATCGCAGGCGGCGGCGAGGCCGAAGCCGCCGGCCATTGCGGGTCCCTGCACGCGGGCCAGCACCGGCTTGCCGAGGTCCCACAGGTCGCGGAACAGGGCGGCGAACTGGCCGCGCTCGCCATGGGCGTCGAAGGCGTCGGGCGCGCCGTCGCCCATCTGCTGCAGGTCGCCGCCGGCGCAGAAAGCCTCATTCCCGCTGCTGGCGATCACCAGCGCGCGCAGCGCCC
>ERZ761609.2194-NODE-2194-length-15006-cov-9.137917_pt1 | contig 15006 bp, 3 predicted proteins | sample MGYA00511163_ERZ761609 | MGnify/ENA primary metagenome ERZ761609 (study PRJEB28899, sample SAMN02445070) | bioreactor sludge metagenome | biome: EBPR sludge | place: Australia: Brisbane, Thorneside Wastewater Treatment Plant | collected 2011-12-16 ... | reverse complement strand
ATCGCCGGGGTGCAGGTGTGGAAGCGCATGGCCAAGGGCCGCGCGCGAACCTTCACGCTGCTGGCGGTGCTTCTGGTCGGCTTTGTCGCCTTCCGCATGGTCTTTGACCCGGCGGTTTCGGCGGTAGAGGCGATCAACCCTTCGGTCTCCGGCAACCTTGGCGGCCTTGGCCTGCCCGTGCTGCTGGCCTGGCCGGTGGGTGGTTTGCTGGCTGCCGCCGCCGCCTGGGCCATTGGCAAAACCGCACTGGGCCTGCGTTCGGATTACCTCGCCATCGCCACTTTGGGCATCGCCGAAATCATCATTGCGGTGATGAAGAACGAAGACTGGCTGGGCCGGGGCGTCAAGATGATGAACCTGACCGAGCGACCCTGGCCTGTGCCGTACGAGGTGGAGCTGCAAAAGGCCGACTGGTTCCTGGGCCTTGCCAATGGCATCGGCGCCGATCCGGTCACCTTCTCGTCGATCTTCGTGAAGCTGGTTTATATGGTGATGATCCTCGCCGTGCTGGCCAGCATCATCTGGCTGTCGGAACGCGCGCTGAAAAGCCCGTGGGGCCGCATGATGCGCGCCATCCGCGACAACGAAGACGCCGCCCGCGCCATGGGCAAGGACGTGACCGCGCGGCATTTGCAGGTCTTCATCCTCGGTTCGGCGCTGTGCGGCGTGGCGGGGGCGATCCTGACCTCGATGGATGGCATCCTGAACCCCGGCACTTACCAGCCGCTGCGCTTCACCTTCCTGATCTGGGTGATGGTGATCGTCGGTGGCTCGGGCAATAACTGGGGTGCTGTTCTGGGCGCGCTGCTGATCGGCTGGCTGTGGCTGATCGTGGAGGCGCTTGGGCCGCAGATCATGGGCTTTGTCACCATGGGTCTGTCGGAAGGCCCGCTGAAGGCGCATCTGGTCGACAGCGCCCAGCATATGCGGCTGTTGTCGCTGGGGGTGATCTTGCTCTTGGTCCTCAGGTTCAGCCCGCGCGGCCTGATCCCCGAGAAATGAAAAAGGGCGCCTTCGGGCGCCCTTTCCTTTTGTCGGCTTACGCGGCCAGCAACACCCGCGCCTCATGCGCCTTCAGGCTGCGCCGCGCCGCCTGCATCGCCGGATGGCCCTGCGCCAGTTCCGGGAACAGGCTGACCAACTCATCGCGCTGCGCGGCCGTCATGCCGGGCAATTGCCGGGCAGCGGGCTGGAAGCTCTCGGTCAGCGCGCCTTCGGCCGAGATCAACTCGTGATCGGCGCACATGATGTGCAGATAGGTCACCTCTGGCACAGCCTCGCGGGTGATGCCCGGCAGGCCCACCAGATGCAGCGCGGCCACCAGCACCTCCGGCTCGCCAAACAGGATTTCGGCCCGCGGGCCGCTCAGCGCCATCCGATGCTGCGGCGAGACCACCAGATCGCGCGCAGGCAAGCCCAGCCCCAGCGCCCCTGCCGCAATCCGCACCGGCTGCAAGGCCGGGTTCGCGGCCAGTTCCGACGGGCTGAGGCAGCGCGCCCCCACCCAGACCAAGGGCTGCGGCCCGTGATCCTCGGTCAGCACCATGTCGCCCACGCGCAGTGTCTCCACCGCGCGCAGCCCCTCAGGCGTGGCAATCCGCGTGCCGGGGGTGAAGCACGGAATGACATTCTCGATATTCGAGAAGCTCATCGTGCCAATGACATTGCCGAACGCATCCAGAAACTCGACGATGCCGTTTTCCGGGTTGGTCGGGTCATAGATGATATTGGTCAGCGCCTTGCCGATGCCGCGCAGATCCAGCGTGTCCTGATCGTCGCCACCCTCGCCCCCGTCAACCGTATCGCCGATGCCATCGGCACCGATGATGAAGGTATCGCGGTCATCCCCGCCCGAGAGACTGTCAGCCCCGGCCCCGCCGATCAGCGTGTCATTGCCAGTGCCGCCCAACAGCGTATCGTTGCCATCCCCGCCCGACAGGCTGTCATGGCCACTATCGCCCGAGATCAGGTCATCGCCCGCCCCACCATCTGCGGTGTCATCCCCGACCGAGGCCGTGATCTGATCGTTGCCAATGCCCCCGAACAGCAGATCATTGCCGCTGCCTGCAAGGATCGTGTCATCGCCCGCATCGCCGTGGATCGTATCATCGCCCGAACCGCCATCAAGGCTGTCATGACCGTCGCCGCCTTCAAGGCTGTCATTGCCCGTGGCACCGCGCAGCACATCCGCCCCGATGCCGCCGAACAGCAGGTCATCGCCATCCGCGCCAGAAAGCGTGTCATTCCCCGCATCGCCATGGATGGTGTCATTGCCCAGCTCGCCCGACAGCGTGTCATCGCCATCGCCGCCATAGATCAGGTCATTGTCATCGCCCGCCCAGACCGTATCATTGCCGATCCCGCCAAAGATCTGGTCATTGCCCGCGCCGGCCATCAGACTGTCGGCACCATCGCCACCGATCAGGGTGTCATTGCCGATGTCCCCGGTCAGCGTGTCATTGTCGACCCCGCCATCCAGGCTATCATCGCCCGCGCCGCCGTTCAGGCTGTCATTGCCCGCCTCGCCCAGCAAGGTATCATTGCCGGCATCGCCAAACAGCCAATCGTCGCCAGCCCCGCCTTCCAACCGGTCGGCATCATCACCGCCTGACAACGTGTCATTGCCCAAGCCGCCATAAAGGCTGTCATTGCCCGTGCCACCTGAAAGGCTATCGGCACCATCACCACCCAACAGGGTATCATTGCCCGCATCGCCATTCAGGGTGTCATTCTCTGCACCGCCGTCAAGGCTGTCATCGCCCGCGCCACCGTTCAGGACATCAGCGCCCGCATCGCCGAACAGCGTGTCATTGCCATCCCCGCCCATGAGGCTGTCATTGCCCAGGCCGCCATAGATCAGGTCATTGTCAAGCCCGCCATCCAGCGTATCCTGGCCGCCCTCGCCATAGAGCGTGTCATTCCCCGCCCCGCCCAGAATGGAATCATTGCCGGTATTGGTCGCCGTGGGAGAGCCGATGAAGCTGGAGGTGGCCAGAGGCTGCGAGGTGCCGCCGGGCGCTGTGACCGTGGCCGAAAGGCTGTCTGCGCCGCCGTTCTCCCAGAACCGGACCTCGATCGTATAGCTTTGCCCCGCAGCCAGCGTCACGCTGGCCTGACGGGTGGTCGCCCCCTGATGGAAATCGTTGTTCAGATAAGTCAGACCGGTCTGCCCGGTGCTTTGCCCGCTCCAGACCAAGGGCGTGCCCGAGGCGTCGAGCATCCGCATGGTCGATCCGTCATCCGAAGTGGTGCTGAATGTATATGTGCCCGCCACGGTCGCGGTGAAGGTGGCCGTATAGATGACGCCATAATCTTCGGGGTTGCCCGTGGTGCCACGGGCCGCCAGCGTGTGATTGGTGACATCAAACCCGGTCGCCAGGCCTGATCCGCGCAGCGTGCCGCTTTCAATGGTGAAAGCCTGCCCATTGGCAGACGAGAAATCGCGGTCGTAAACCCGGTAGGCCCAGGTTTGCGGCCGGTCACTGTCACCATAGACCAGATCGGCCCCATCGCCGGCATTGATCGTATCACCCCCGGCCCCACCATAGATGGTATCGGCCCCGGCGTTGCCATTCAGAATGTCATTGCCACCAAAGCCTGCCACGGAGTCGGCACTGGTGGTGCCGTTAACCGTCTCATTACCTGTCCAACCCGTTACATTCGCCATGGCCACATACCTGCCGGTTTTTCAACTCAGGCAGATATGGTCGCAGATTGTGGCTGCGGCGCGGCAAATAGAAGGTATTTGATTGATGCCCCCGGATCGGGGGCAATCAACTGGACATATCGGCGGGTCAGGCCATCAGCAGCACCCGGGTTTCATGCGCCTTCAGACTGCGCCGCGCAGAAGCAAAGCCCTCTCCGTGCTGCAATTCCGGGAACAGCGCCAGCAATTCATTCCGCTGCGCATCATCCATCCCTGCAAGTGTCAGGTCACCGGGTTGGAAGCTCTCGGTCCAGGCGCCATCTGCCTGGATCACCTCGTGCTGATCGAACAGCACATGGATATAGGTGACCCCCTCCTGCGGCGACACCCGGGTGATGCCGGGCTGGCCCACCAGATGCAGCGCCGCCACCAGAACCTCGCGCTCGCCAAAGAACATCTCGCTGCGCGCGCTGGTGATCAGCATCCGGTGTTGCGGGCTGACCTGCATGTCCCGGACCGGCAGGCTCTCTCCCAAGGCCCCTTGTGCGATATGCACCGGCCAGAAGTTCGGGGTTGCGGCCAGTTCTGCCGCAGAGAGCCGACGCCCACCGACCCAGCGCACTGGTTGATAACCATTGTCACGCGTCAGCACCATGTCACCAGGGCACAGATCCTCGACCCTCACCTCGCCCCGCGCCGTTGCGATCCGGCTGCCTGGCGTGAAGCAGGGAATGACATTCTCGATATTCGAGAAGGCCATGGTGCCGATCACGTCGCCATTGGCATCCAGGAACTCGACCGTGCCATTCTCGCTATTGGCAGGGTCGTAGATGATATTGGTGCGATCCTTGCCCCAATCCCTCAGATCCAGCGTATCGTAATCGTCGCCGCCTTCACTACCGTCAACCGCATCGCCAACGCCAAGATTGGTAAAGGTGTCGCGATCATCGCCGCCTTCCAGAGTGTCATTGCCCGCACCGCCAAAGAGCGTGTCATTGCCGGCGTCACCGCGGACAAAGTCGTTGCCCTCGCCGCCATAGAGCAGGTCGTCGCCACCCTCACCCAGCAGCCAGTCGTCACCAGTGCCGCCATAGACGGTGTCGTTGTCCCCGCCCGCGTACAGAAAGTCGACACCGGCCCCGCCCTGAAGCAGATCATTGCCCGCATCACCGCGCAGCTCGTCGTTGAAATCGCTGCCGATCAGCGTGTCATTGCCATCGCCGCCCACCGCGATGTTCGATCCCCAGCCAACGCCGGGACCAGTCTCGAGGTAGTCGTCACCAGCACCACCTTCAAGAAAGTTGACCCCCTCGCCACCGTAGATCGAGTCATTGCCATCGCCGCCATACAGATAGTCCTGGCCATCGCCACCGAACAGGCTGTCATTGCCAAGGCCACCGTCCAGCGTATCATCCCCGGCATCGCCGCTGACGCTGTCGTCACCATCACCTGCATCGAGGGAATCATTGCCGGTACCGCCATAAAGCGTGTCATCGCCATGGCCGCCATACACAGTGTCATCGCCCGCGTCTCCCAGCAGGAGGTCATTGTCGATACCACCATCCAGCAGATCATTGCCTGTGCCGCCATAAAGCGTATCGGCATCGTCCTGACCGTAAATTGAATCGTTGCCCTCGCCACCAAACAGCAGATCGCGGTTGTTGTCAGTATTGGTGTCGATGTCATCCGTCAGTTCGTAGGGCAAACTTGCCGCGTAATCAGCATTCGACGGGTCCAGACCACCACGGATCACATCGTCCCCGTCGCCGCCATGGATGGTGTCAGCCCCCTCGTTGCCCTCCAGCGTATCATCGCCTGCGCCGCCTTCGATGCTATCGTCATCAAAGCCTGCATCCACGCGATCATTGCCGCTGCCACCAAAGATGGTGTCGTCATCATCGCCGGTCAGCACGCGGTCATTGCCCGCCCCGGCATCGACCAGATCCCGGTCGTTGTTCGGGTCGGTATCGCCCGAATAGGAAAGCGCCGGGTTGGTTGGATGCGTCAGGCCACTATCCGGAACACCCAGACCAGGATCGGTGCGGGTGTTGATGACATCATCCCCGTCTCCGCCTGAAACGGTATCGCTGCCCGCGCCGCCAAAGATGGTGTCATTGCCGACGCCGCCGTCCATTTCGTCATCGCCGGCACCGCCATAGAGGCTGTCATTGCCATCCCAGCCGATGAGCGTATCGTTGCCGGCATCGCCATGGAGCAGGTCATCATTGTTCCCGCCCCGGACAAAGTCATTTCCGTCGCCGCCATAAAGCGTCTCGTTATCGTCGCTGCCGCTGCCCAGGCCGCCGTCAACGGTATCATCCCCATCGCCACCATAGGCAACATCATCACCCGTGCCGGTGTTGATGTAATCATTGCCTGTGCCGCCATAGAGCGTGTCATTGCCGCTGTCGCCATGAAGGCTGTCATCGTCCGCATCGCCGTGGATCAGGTCATTGCCATCACCGCCAGACAGGGTGTCATTGCCAGAGCCACCAAGGATGCTGTCATTCCCGATCCCGCCAAAGATGGAGTCGCCGTCGGTGCCACCATCCAGCGTGTCATCCCCACTGGCACCGCTGATCGTATCGCTACCAGCACCGCCCTGTACACTGTCATTGCCGACCGAGGCATCGACAAAATCATTGCCCTCGCCCAGATCAATCACATCATTGCCAGATCCGGCCAGAACAGAGTCATTGCCAGCGCCACCGGAAATGGTGTCATCGCCCGATCCGCCATCCAGCGTGTCATTGCCATCGTTGCCGTGCAACTGGTCATTGCCCGTGGCACCCCGTATCGAGTCATCCCCCACGCCGCCGAAAAGCACATCATTGCCTTCAGACCCAGAGAGCGTGTCATTCCCGGCATCGCCGTAAAGGGTGTCATCGCCCAGACCGCCGGTCAGTGTGTCGTCGCCATCACCGCCATAAACAAGGTCATTGCCACTTGAGACCGCATCATCAGCCCAGATCGTATCATTGCCGGCACCACCATAGATCGTGTCATCGCCATTCCCGGCAAAGACCAGATCATTGCCACCGCCGGCATCAATCAAGTCACCATTGGTACCAGTCTGGTTATCCGCATGGTCAACCAGATCGCCCTCCGGGTCTCCCAGATAGCTGCCGTCGATCGTGTCATCGCCCGAGGTGCCCTCCACGATGTAATCCGGGGCCGGGATGCCAATCGCCGCCAACCAGGCCGGATTGTTCGCCACCGCAGGAGAAATGCCCGACAGAGTAATGCTCTCGCCGCCCGGGAAGGTCAGCAGGGCATTGCCATTGCCATCATCGCTCACCACCACGTCGTCGGTGTTCACGATGGCACCATTGGCATCGTGCAGACCGCTGACATCCAGCAGATCGACCCCGGTAAAGGTGCCGTCCCCATTATCCACAGGTGCGTCGAAGCCCTGAATGGTATCGGCACCGTCGCCATCGCCGAACACCACGACATCCGGAGCGCCATCCCCGGCACCCAGTTCATATGTGTCGTCGCCCGCGCCGCCCGTCACCGTATCGGCCCCCGAGCCGGTGGCAAACACATCATTGCCGCTGCCGCCGATCAGAACATCATCGCCATCCCCCGAGGAGGTGACAACCACGCCCGAAGTGGTCGCGGAGGCATCAATGGTGTCATTCCCCACCCCGGTTTCAATCGCCTCGATTTCCGAGAAGGTCGCGCTGTCATTGCCTGCGGTAATCGTGCCAGCCTCATTGCCGCTGAAAACCACTGTAGCATCGCCGGAATGGGCCGAGGCATCAATCAGATCGACATCCGTGTCACCGACATCCTCGCCCCCCGTGAAGACGTTCGCGCCATGACCATCGTCAAGGATGAAGGTATCGCTGCCCTGACCGCCAAAAGCGGTATCATTGCCCGGTCCGGTATGCAGCAGATCGTTACCGTCGCCACCATAGAGCAGGTCGTTATCGCCGCCGCCATAAAGACTGTCAGACCCGGTTCCGCCATAGAGCGTATCAAGCCCCACAGCGCCGCGCAGATCGTCATTGCCATCGTCACCATGGAGCTCGTCGGCATCGCCGCCGCCATAGGCCAGGTCATCCCCCGCACCGCCATAGATCACGTCATTGCCAAGGTAATCGGTGATCGTGTCGTTGCCTTGGCCACCGTAGATCGTGTCAGAGCCGCTGCTGACCCCACCGAACAACTGGTCGTCGCCCAGGCCGCCATCAATCAGATCATTACCTGCGCCGCCATCCACCGTGTCGGCACCTGCCCCGGCATAGACCGTGTCATTGCCAGCATCGGCCAGGATCGAATCGGCGTCGGTCCCCACCGCATTGTCGCCCGCATCGACCAGATCGCCCTCCGGGTCTCCCAGATAGCTGCCGTCAATCAGATCATCGCCCGTGGTGCCCTCGACGATGTAGTCCGGGGCCGGGATGCCAATGGCCGCCAACCAGGCCGGATTGTTCGCCACCGCAGGAGAAATGCCCGACAGGGTAATGCTCTCGCCGCCCGGGAAGGTCAGCAGGGCATTGCCATTGCCATCATCGCTCACCACCACGTCGTCGGTGTTCACGATGGCACCATTGGCATCGTGCAGACCGCTGACATCCAGCAGATCACGCCCGGTGAAGGTGCCGTTGCCATTGTCGATGGGGGCCTCGAAGCCCGAAAGCACATCGGCCCCGTCGCCATCGCTGAACACAACAAGATCCGAAACGCCATCCGCGCCGCCCAGGTCAAAGCGGTCATTGCCCGCCCCACCTTCCACGGTATCCGCGCCATTACCCGTGGCGACATCATCATCGCCGGCAGATCCGGTCACGCGGTCATTGCCTGAACCCAAGACAAAGGCCTCGATTTCAGAGAAAGTCACCGTGCCCCCGGCAGAGGACAATGTGCCATCCTCGGGGTTGGCCGCATCCCCCGCCGACAGATCCAGCACGATATTGTCAGTAACCGTCGAGGCATCCAGAGTATCCCCGCCCGTCTCGTCGGTTTCTCCGCCTTGCAGACTGTCCTGCCCATGGTTGTTTTCCAGGCGGAACAGATCATCGCCGGACCCACCCGTCATGGAATCGGCACCGACACCGCCATAAAGCGTATCATTGCCCGCATCGCCGGAAAGCAGGTCATTGCCCAGCCCGCCATAGATCAGGTCATTGCCATCACCGCCCGCCATGGTGTCGGACTCGGCCGCATTGGTTTCTGTGCCGGCGTAAAGCTGGTCATCACCAGCACCGCCATCGAGCCGGTCATTGCCCTCGTCAGCCACCAGCGTGTCATTGCCGGTGCCGCCAAAGAGGCTGTCATTCCCGGCGTCACCATCCAGCATGTCATGCCCGTCACCCCCCGACAGGGTGTCATTGCCCGACCAGCCAAACAGGCTGTCATCGCCCAGTTCCCCAGACAGGCTGTCATCGCCCGCAAGACCATGCAGCGTGTCGTTCCCGGTTCCGCCGGAAAGCTGATCCCCCGCGCTGCCACCGGTGATGGAATCATCGCCACCCCCGCCGCCCACGACCAGTGCCGCAGTCGAGGCAGAGCCATCCATCACATCGTTGTAGTTTGTCAGGCCAAAACGCTCGATCTCGGCAAAACTGCCACTGGCCGGCGCGCTGACATAGTTGAAGTTCCCCGCGCCATCACCAGTCAGGGTGACGTTGACGCCCGATGTCGACGCGTAGGTCGAGAATTGCAGGTTGTCGTTATCGGCCCCGCCGAACACGACCTCGCCCTGATAGTCGTCCACGATATTGATCGTGTCATTCCCCGCACCGCCATAGACGGTATCGTTGCCAAGCCCACCGAACAGGACATCATTGCCCGCATCCCCGATCAGGACATCATCCCCGGATGAGCCATAGAGAATATCATTGCCGTCGCCGCCGCTGACGCTGTCATTGCCGCTGCCAGCAATCACCGTGTCATTGCCTGTGCCGCCCAGAATGGTGTCATCACCCGCATCGGAGGTCCAGTTGCCCAGCGAGTCGTCCCCCTCGCCAAGATCAATCAGGTCGTTCCCGTTGCCACCAAAGACCGTGTCATTGCCTTCTTCGGCATAGATCGTGTCATGGCCCGCGCCACTGTCGATGCTATCGGCCCCCGTGCCGCCATAGACAATGTCATTGCCTTCGCCAGACAGGATCGTGTCATTGCCAGCCCCGGCATAGATCAGGTCGGCATTGCCCGTCGTGCCCTGGACACCCAGACCGTCATTGTTGTCCACCCGGTCGCCATCAGGATCGCCAGTATAGCTGCCGTCGATCACGTCATTGCCCGTGGTCCCGGAGACGATACCGTCCTGTGTCGGGGCCGTCAGCGTATGCAGCGTCACAAAGCCGACATCCTGATTTCCCAGGCTGTCGATGATCGTATAGCTGAAATTCTCGTCTCCAACGGTGCCGTTGGAGAAGACGGTGATCGTGCCATCGGCATTCAGGCGCACCTGCTGCCCGGAGGGCAGCGTGATGGTCTGCCCTGCGACCACATCCTGCCCGTTGATCTGGGTGATCTGGGGCTGCACTCCGCCAGGGTGTTCGTCATTGGCAAGAATGTCAAAGGTGCGCGTCGAATTGGTCAGGATGTTGATGTCATCATCAATCGCCAGCGTGTAGGTCTGCACGCTGTTACCCATGATGAGAAGGTTCGAATCCAGGACGGAATCGCCCCCGTCGGCGATCCCGATGCGGATGTCGTTCTCCACCCCCGGATTGACCGGTGCCTTGATCGACAGCACATAGGTGAAACCGTCCATCTCGGTATTGAACTGGTCGGCCGTATTGTCCCGATAGAGGTTCTGGTTCACCCCGGCGTTCACACTGTCGATCGAAACATTGCCGGCCACGGTGATGGTCACCGGCACGAAAGTGCCATTGACCCAAACCCCGAAGGCATCGTTCACACCGCCATTGACATATTCCGGGTATTCCTCGGAGCTGAAGACGAAATTCATCGTCAGCATGTCACCTTCGGGAATGAAGGTGGCGTTCAGGATCGCGCCATCGAATGTGCCAACCCCAGCAATACCGTTCAGGCCCGCATCGCCATCCACCCCACCCGTGACATCCAGCGTGGTGCCGGTGTTCACGTTGGTGTCGGTGGTGCCGGAACTGTTGGTGAAATCCTGCACGTTGCCCGTTGAAAGGATCACGCCGGTATCGACATTGGTGATCCCCGCCAGCGTGGTGGAAGCACCTGAATAGATGCCCGACTGCACGCCGATCGCGCCTTCGAAGCTGGCATCCGTGACAGTGATGCCCGAGCCGAAAATGGCATTGGCCAGATCGAGTGCGGAGGCGGAGGTGTCGATCGTCAGTTCTTGAGCAACGGGCATGACGGCTTACTCTTTCCAGGAACAGGTATGGGTTTCAGGAGTGTTTTCGGGGCAGCGGGCTGGAGAACAGGCCAGCGAAGGGCCAGCCCGGCCTGACATGGCCAAACAACCCGAACCGGCCTTGCCCACAGGGGCAGGCCGGGATCGAAGATAGCAGGTCCGCAACGACACCATAGTTTCACCCCGACATTACGACCCGGCACGCAGACAGACTGCGCGCGGACTTCCTCACGGGATAAGAAATGAAGATGGCTGAATAATGCGTAAGGAACGGCGACTTTCGGTCGAATTGTGCGCAAATCAGGCATTTTGTGGGCAGGTCAGCGCCAGAGAGGCACCGCCGCTCACAGCCTGCGATCGGCAAAGGAAAAAGGGCCCCGCAGCGCGAGGCCCTTTTCCGTCAGGCCGGGTTTCCCCGGCCTTCGCTGCATAACCCTTGAGCTTGCGCTTATTTCAGCAGCAGCTTTGCCTCGTGCTTTTTCAGCGTGCGCCGCGCAGCCCCGAAAGCCTCGCGGCCTTCCTCGGATTTCAGATCCGGGAACAGCTCGAAAATCTCGTTGCGCTGCGCATTGCCCATGCCCTTCAGCGTGTAATCGCCGGGCTGGAAACTCTCGGTCCAGGCCCCGTTCGACAGCACGACCTCGTGACGGTCGAACATGAAGTGCAGGTAAGAGGTGCCCATGCTGTCCACCTCATGCACGCCACGCCCTGCCACCAGATGCTTGGCCGCCACCAGCACCTCATGCTCGTCGAAATACAGCGCGGTGCGGTCATTGGCGACCAGCACGCGGTGGTTCGGCGAGACCATCATGTCCCGCTCCGGCAGGCCGTTGCCCAGGCTGCCCTTGCGGATCAGGATCGGCTTCAGATGCGGGTTCAGCGACAGATCGGCCCAGGTCAGATCCTTGCGGCCCACCCAGCGGATTTGCTGGATGCCATTGTCACGGGTGATCACCCGGTCACCGGCGCGCAGCTCCTCGACAGGGATCTCGCCACGCGGCGTCGCGATCAAGGTGCCGGGGGTGAAGCAGGGAATGACATTCTCGATATTGGTGAAGGTCAGGTTGCCGGTGACATTGCCATCGGCATCCAGGAAATCGACCGTCCCATTCTCGGGGTTGTCATCGCTGTAATTGATCCGCAGCGGGCCAGCACCGCGCAGGTCGAGCGTGTCGTAATCGTCGCCACCCTCATTGCCGTTGATCACATCGCCAATGCCGTCATTCCGGCTGCCGATGACAAAGGTATCGCGGTCATTGCCACCGAACAGACTGTCAGCCCCTTCGCCGCCCACCAGCGTATCATTGCCGGTGCCGCCGTGCATCTCGTCTTCGTCGATGCCGCCGAACAGCAGGTCATTGCCCTGACCACCGAAAATGGTGTCGTCATCATCCAGACCATAGACGGTATCGTTGCCCATGCCGCCATAGATCAGGTCATTGCCGTTTTCCGGGCGCAGATCGGTGGCATCGGGGATGTTCACCGCATCGGGGAAGCTGGGGGCCAGACCGCCATAGACCAGATCATCGCCTTGTCCTGCGTCGATCGTATCGGCACCCTCGCCACCAATGACCGTATCATTGCCCAGACCGCCAAAGATCGAGTCCGCGTCAATGCCGCCGTCAATCGAGTCATTGCCCGAGCCGCCATAGATGGTGTCGGCATCATCGCCGGTGCGGATCGTGTCATCACCTTCGCCGCCATAGACCAGATCGCGGTCATTGGACGGATCGGTATCCGACGGGTAAAGGCCAGGATAGCCCAGATCGGGCATCGGGCTGCTGCCCGAGGTGTCGATCACATCATTGCCGCTGCCACCATGCACGGTGTCGCTGCCATCGCCGCCGTCCAGCGTGTCATCACCAGCGCCGCCATAGATCAGGTCTTCATCAATGCCGCCATAGACCAGGTCATTGCCCTGACCGCCATAAAGCGTGTCATCGTCATCCTGGCCATAGATGGTGTCATTGCCGAGGCCGCCATACAGCGCGTCACGGTTGTTGTCCGGGTCCGGATCGGTGGCATCCGGCAGATGCGTCGGATCGGTCGAGGCATCGACGCTGCCACCATAGATCAGATCATCGCCCAGATCGCCGGTGATCGTGTCAGAGCCTTCACCACCAATCAGCGTGTCATTGCCGCCGGCCCCCGCCACGCTGTCGGCATCGGTGCCCGCATCCACCAGATCATCGCCAGAGCCGGCATTGATCGTGTCTGCATCGTCGCCGCTGCGGATCGTATCGTTGCCCGCCCCGCCCAGAATGCTGTCGCGGTCATCGTCAGGGTTCGTATCAGCCGGGTAAAGACCCGGAAAGCCACGGTCAGGAGACCCCGGCCCGCCAGTCGTGTCGATCAGATCATCGCCATCACGACCGCGGATCGTGTCATTGCCCGCTCCGCCTACCAGAGTATCATTGCCTGCGCCGCCGTCGAGCAGGTCATTGCCAGAACCGCCGATCAGGCTGTCATTGCCTGCCCCACCGCCCAGCACGTCATTGCCAATGTCCCCATTGATGGTGTCATTGCCCAGACCACCATAGGCGCTGTCATTGCCGCCGCCCGCCTCGATACGGTCATCATTCGGGCCATCGCCGGGGATCAGCGCATCATTGGCATCCACCCGATCCCCATCGGTCGGATCGACATAACCGCCATTGATCACATCATCGCCATCGGTGCCCCGCACGATCCCGTCACGCCCACCACCGGTGCCCGGATCGGTGACCGTGACGGTCACAGTGGCGGTATCGGTCAGGCCCGCCGGATCGGCAATGGTGTAGCTGATCGTCGCCTCGCCGGTGAAACCCGCATTCGGCGTGAAAGTCAGCGTGCCATCGGGATTCACCACGACCGTGCCATCTGCCGAAGTCGGGGTGCCGGTGACCACCAGCGCATCGCCATCCACATCGGCGTCGTTCAGCAGCACCGGAATGGTGACGGGAACGCCGACCGTGGTGGTCGCGCTGTCATCATTGGCCTCGGGCGCATCGTTCACCGGGTTGACGGTGACCGTGACATAAGAGGTGGCCTCATTGCCGTCAGGGTCGGTGATCGTATAGGTGATCTCGTCCTCGCCATTGAAATTGGCATTCGGCGTATAGGTCAGGCTGCCATCGGGGTTCACCGCCACGGTGCCATTGGCGGCCGTGGCCTCGGTCACGGTCAGCGTCTGTCCTTCGGGGTCGCTGTCATTGCCCAGAACCGTGATGGTAACCGCCACATCCTCATCGGTTTCGGCCGTGTCGGGGTTTGCCACCGGCTCGCCTTCGTCATCATCATCGCCATTGTCCACGGTATCGGACAGCGAGAACGTATCGACCGTGCCTTTGAAGAACTGGTCCAGATTGTTGAACATGTCAGGGGTCGAATCCGACTGGTCAGCGCCAATCATCCAGGGCTGGTTGATTGCGCCTTGATCCATGGTCAGCCCTGCGGGCGTATCGGCTTCGAAGCTGGTGCCTTCGGTGGTATTTTCCAGAACCAGATACCCGCCCTCGGCGGCATCCCAGCTATAGGACAGATCCACCGTATCGCCAGGCGATACAAAGCCCGGTGCCGTGGTATAGGTGACCGGGCCGCTGCCGGTCTCATGTGTGATCAACACGCTGCCATCGGTCAGCAATTCCACCCGGAAGCCACCCGCCAGATCGCCAGCACTGTCGCGCGACAGCACGGTCTGCGGGCCGGTCGGAGCCACGGGATCGGTCGTGAAGATGATGCCCAGCGTGCCGCGCGCCATCTGGAAGGTCGGATCGGTGTAGATCTTCACCAGATCGTCAACGCCATCCAGAACGGCCTGGCTGCCGTTCGACGCCGCCCCGTTCAGGTACAGACCATTCTGTTGGCCGTTGCCATCCGCCGCATCAATCGCGGTGGTGCCAGCGTCAGTCAGGTTATACAGCGCGAAAACCGGCATCGTTTCATCCTCATCAGCATCTGGGCCCAGGACCCACTTGACCTTGCAAGCCTCATCCGAGGCCAGAAAGACCGGGCTGCAAGCATGCAACCCAAGCCATATGCCCGGTCATCGGGATGAGATGGAAATGCACAAAAA
>ERZ761609.2193-NODE-2193-length-15007-cov-8.799090_pt1 | contig 15007 bp, 13 predicted proteins | sample MGYA00511163_ERZ761609 | MGnify/ENA primary metagenome ERZ761609 (study PRJEB28899, sample SAMN02445070) | bioreactor sludge metagenome | biome: EBPR sludge | place: Australia: Brisbane, Thorneside Wastewater Treatment Plant | collected 2011-12-16 ... | reverse complement strand
ATCGTCACCAACAACGATTTCCGCATGCGCGGCCCGCTGGTGCAGGCGGGCGGCAGCGGCACGGTCGATTTGCCGCGCAAATACCTGAAGTACCGCGTGACCCCCGTGCTGACGGCATCGTCCGGCGCCGAAAATGCGTCGGGCGTGGGTGTGCCGGTGGATATTACCGGCCCCTTCAGCAACATCCGCGTGCGCCCCGATTTCAAAACCGTTATTCAAAACGCGGTCAGCAACCCCGAAGCCATCAAGGAGCAGGGCAAGGCGCTGGAGCAGAACCTGAAAAACCTCAAAGGCGACCTTAAAAAAGACCCCGGCGCAGCGATACAAAACCTGCTGGGCGGCGGCGGCCTTTTTGGCGGCCAGCAGCCCGCACCCGCACCGGCTGAAGGCGGCACGGCACCGTGATACGCCGCAGCATCGACAGCCTTGGCGAATGGATATGGGGGGCGGGCGTGCAGGAGCGCCCGCTTTTCATCCGCGCGCCGCTGCTGGCGCTGCGTCTTGTTCTGGCGGTCGGGCGTGATTTGAAAGAGGGGTATCTGGGGCTGCGCGCGACCAGTCTTGTCTATACGACGCTGCTGTCTTTCGCCCCCGTGCTGGCTATCAGCTTTTCCGTTTTAAAAGGTATCGGCGCGCATAACCGTATCGAGCCTTTTTTGCAGGATTTTCTGGAACCGCTGGGCGAGCAGGGGCAAGACATCGCCGCGCGCATCGTCACCTTCGTCGATAATATTCAGGTCGGCGTTCTGGGCGCGGTGGGTATGGCGCTGCTTATCTACAGCGTGATTGCGCTGATGCACAAAATCGAAACCGCCTTCAACGACATCTGGCACGTCAGCGAAACGCGCAGCTTTGCGCAGCGCGTGCGCGATTATCTGGGCGTTCTTTTCATCGGCCCGCTTTTGCTGTTCCTGTCGGTGGCTATGACCACGACCATGCAGCACGCGGCCACAACGCGCATCTGGCTGCAAGACGGTTTGCGCCTGCCGCCCGAAATCATCGACATGCTGTTCGGCGGGCTGTTTCAGATTGTGCCCTATGCCCTGTTCGGCGTTGCTTTTACCGCGCTTTATATGTTCATGCCCAATACGCGCGTGCGTTTTGTGCCGGCGGTCACGGCGGGGTTTATTACGGGCGTTCTTTGGAAAGTGCTTGGCCAGATGTTCGGCGTTTTCGTAGCGGGCTCGGCCAGCTATGCGGCGATTTATTCCGCCTTCGCCGCGCTGATTTTGTTCATGATATGGATTTACGTCGGCTGGCTGGTGGTGCTGGTCGGGGCGGCGATGTGTTATTACATTCAATACCCGTCGAACCAGCCGCTGTCGCGCCGCGATATGCGCGTCAGTCCGCACCTGCGCGAAAAAGTCGCCCTGCAAATCTGCGCCGTCATCGGTGAAACTTTTTATGCCGAACAAAAAGGCATCGGCCTTGCCCGCCTTGCCGCGCGGCTGCGCGTGCCGTCTGCGGTGATTGAGGATATTCTCTCCTCCCTCGTCGAAAGCGGTATTCTGGCGCTGACCGTCGGGCGGCGTCCGGAATATCTGCCGGGGCGTCCGTTTGATGAAACGTCGGTACAGCAGATGATGGAAGCGCTGCGCGCCCGCGACGCTTTCAGCGCGCGCAGCCTGCGCCATATCCGCGCAATGCAAAGCGTGGACGATGTTTTGAAACGCGGCGAGGCGCTGCGCGCATCCGCCCTTGGCAACATTACCCTTAAACAGCTGGCACAAGGAAACATCCCCGCATGATACCCCGTTTTTCACGCCCCGACATGGCCGCCATCTGGACGCAGGAAAACAAATACAGGACGTGGCTGGAGGTTGAGCTGGTCGCCTGCGAAGCGCAGGAAAGCCTTGGCGTTATTCCTGCGGGCGTGACCGAAAAAATCCGCGCGAAGGCAGGTTTCAATGCAGAGCGCATCGACGCCATCGAGCGGGAAGTGAAGCACGACGTCATCGCGTTTTTGACCAACGTGGGCGAATATGTGGGCGAGGATGCGCGGCATATCCATCTGGGCATGACGTCGTCGGACGTTTTGGATACGGCCTTCGCGCTGCAACTGCGGCAGGCGTCGGACATGATTTTGGCGGGGCTTGACCGCGTGCTGGCGGCGCTGCGCCGCCGCGCGCTCGAGCATAAAAACACGCTTTGCGTCGGGCGCAGCCACGGCATCCATGGGGAGCCGACGACTTTCGGCCTCAAACTCGCCGGTCACTATACCGCCTTTTTGCGTGCCCGCCGCCGCATGGAACTGGCGCGCGATGAAATTTCCACCGTCGCTATTTCGGGGGCGGTCGGTACCTTCGCCACCATCGACCCGCGCGTGCAGGCCTTTGTCGCCAAAAAACTCGGCATGCGCGAAGAGCCCGTTTCCACGCAGGTTATTCCGCGCGACCGCCATGCGATGTTCTTTTCCGTTCTGGGCGTGATTGCCAGCAGCATCGAAAACCTCGCGACCGAAATCCGCCATTTGCAGCGCACCGAAGTGCGCGAGGCGGAAGAATTTTTCAGCGCGGGGCAAAAAGGCTCCTCCGCCATGCCGCACAAGCGCAACCCTGTCCTGACCGAGAACCTGACGGGTCTGGCGCGGTTGATACGCGCGTCGGTCACGCCCGCGCTTGAAAACGTCGCGCTGTGGCATGAACGCGATATTTCGCATTCGGCGGTGGAGCGCGTGATTGCGCCCGATGCGACGATTGTGGCGGATTTCGCCTTGAACCGCCTTGCGGGCGTGATTGAAAACCTGCTGGTCTATCCGGAGCGCATGAAGCGCAACATGGAAAGCCTCAAGGGGCTCGTGTTTTCGCAGGCGGCGCTGCTGGCGCTGGTCGATGGCGGCATGAGCCGTGAAGACGCCTATAAAACCGTGCAAGCGCAAGCCATGGCGGTCTGGGACAATCTGGACGGCCCCGATTTCAAAACGCGCCTTGCGGGTGATGCGGCGGTAATAAAAACGCTCGGCGCCGAAGGGCTTGATAAAGTATTCGATTACAGCCGCTATACCAAACACGTCGCGGGCGTTATCGACGCCGCCGTGGGCGAGGGGCAGAGGGCTGCGGCATAACCGATGCTTGAATGGCGCGAGACCGGCATCATCCTGTCGCTTCGCCCGCATGGCGAAAACGGTGCGGTTGTGTCGCTGCTGACGGAGGCCTATGGCCGCACCATGGGCTATGTCTATGGCGCGACGTCGGCCAAATCGCGCGGGGTTCTTGATATCGGCAATGTGGTGAACGCGCGCTGGCAGGCGAAGGCGTCAAGCCAGCTGGGCACTTTCACGCTGGAGCTGGAAAAAAGCCATGCCGCCGAAGTCATGCACGATGCGGAGCGTTTGACCGCGCTGCAATCCGCCTGCGCCATTGCCGACCGCTGCCTGCCGGAGCGGGAAAAGCATCCGGCGGTCTTCGCGGGGCTGGCCGCGCTGCTGGATAGTTTTTCCGGCGATTTGTGGGGGCCGAGCTATATTTTCTGGGAGCTGGGGCTGCTGCGCGAACTGGGCTTCGGCATCGACCTTTCCAAATGCGTCTCGACGGGGGCTGTGGATAACCTTGTTTACGTCAGCCCCAAATCCGGCTGCGCCGTCAGTGCCGAAGCGGGCGCGCCGTATAAAGACCGCCTGCTCGCCCTGCCGCCGTTTTTGCGGGGGGAGGCAAGGTTCGAAGACGCCGACGTGCTGGACGGTTTGCGCCTGACGGGGCATTTCCTGCTGCACCGCGTCTTTTCGCTGGCCAATACCAACCTGCCGGAAGCGCGCCTGCGGCTCGAAGCCCGCTTTTCCCGTAAAATTGGCGCGGCAGAACCGGAAACCGCCGCCTGAAATCCTGCCTTTACGGGTTGTTTTGGGGGCGAATTTGCGCTAAAAACGCCGCTATGGCTAAAAAGACAGGCAAAAAATCAGGCAGTGACAATTCCGTCGTCGCGGTGGATATCCAGAACCGCGAGCTGGGCGAGATTCTGAGCGAGAAGTATCTTTCCTACGCGCTCTCGACCATCATGTCGCGCTCGCTGCCCGACGTGCGTGACGGGCTGAAGCCTGTGCATCGCCGCGTGCTCTATGCCATGTATCAATTGAACCTGAAGCCCGAAACGCCGCCCAAAAAATCGGCGCGTATTGTGGGCGACGTCATCGGTAAATATCACCCGCATGGCGACAGCTCCATTTACGACGCCATGGTGCGTCTGGCGCAGGATTTCGCTGTGCGCTATCCGCTGGTGGACGGGCAGGGCAACTTCGGCAACATCGACGGCGATAACGCGGCTGCAATGCGTTATACCGAAGCGCGACTGACCAAGGTCGCCCAGCTTCTTTTGGAAGACATCGACCAGGATACCGTCGATTTCCGCGCGACCTACGACGGCGAAACGGTCGAACCTGTTGTCATGCCCGCGAATTTCCCCAACCTGCTGGCGAACGGCTCGTCCGGTATCGCGGTTGGTATGGCAACCAACATCCCGCCGCATAACGTGGCGGAGCTTTGCGATGCGCTGGATGTTCTTATCGAGAACAAGGATTGCGAAGTCAAAGACCTGCTGAAATTCGTCAAGGGGCCGGATTTCCCGACGGGCGGCATTCTGGCCGAAGACAAGGCGACCATCCGTCAGGCTTACGAAACCGGCCGCGGTTCGCTGCGCGTGCGCGCGGTCTGGCACAAGGAAGAGCCGAAAAAAGGCGACGGCTGGCAAATCGTTATCACCGAAATTCCCTATCAGGTCGTCAAATCGCGCCTTATCGAGAAGATTGCCGAGCTGATTGTAAATAAAAAGCTGCCGTTCCTCGACGATATCACGGACGAATCTGCCGAAGATGTGCGCATCGTGCTGACGCCGAAAAATAAAACCATCGAGCCTGAACTGCTCATGGCGCAGCTTTACAAAAATACCGACCTTGAAACGCGTTTTTCGCTGAACATGAACGTGCTCGACCGCGGCCTGACGCCGCGCGTGATGAACCTGAAAGAGGTTCTGCAGGCCTTCATCGACCACCGTCAGGACGTGCTGCTGCGCCGTTCGCGCCACCGTCTGACGCAAATCGACCACCGCCTCGAAGTGCTGGGCGGGTTGCTGGTTGCGTACCTGAACATCGACGAAGTCATCAAAATCATCCGCGAGGAAGACGAGCCCAAAGCGGTGATGATGAAGCGCTTCAAGCTGAGCGATGTGCAGGTCGAGGCTATTCTCAACATGCGCCTGCGCTCCCTGCGTAAGCTGGAAGAGATTGAAATCCGCCGCGAAGACAAAGAGCTGCGCGCGGAAAAGGCGGAGCTGGAAAAGCTTATCGCCAGCCACAAGCTGCAAATGAAGGCTATCAGCGGTCAGGTCGCGCGCATCCGCGAAGCTTTCGCCGCCAATACGCCGCTTGGCAAACGGCGCACGCAGGCGGGCAAGGCGCCGGTCGATATTGATGTGCCGGTCGAAGCGTTTATCGAGAAAGAGCCCATCACCGTTATCTGCTCCGACAAGGGGTGGATACGCGCGATGAAGGGGCATCTGGAGCAGGAGAAAATCGACGCTATCAGTTATAAAGACGGCGACGGTTTCAAATTTGCCATTCCGTGCGAAACCACCGACAAGCTGGTTGTGTTCGGCACCAACGGCAAGTTCTATACGCTGGCCTGCGACAAGCTGCCCTCCGGCCGCGGCTTTGGGGAGCCGGTCAGGCTGATGATAGACCTTTCGAACGAAGCCGACATCGTCACCATCATGAAGCACGAGCCGGCGCGCAAGCTGCTGGTCGCCGCCGATGACGGCCGCGGTTTCGTGGTGCCGGAAAAAGAAATCCTGTCGCAAACCAAAAACGGCAAACAATGCCTGATGGTCAAAGGCGGGGTAGAGGCGCGCGTCTGCTTCGCCATTGAGCCGAACCATGACCAGGTAGCGGCAATTGGCCAGAACCGCAAGCTGCTGGTCTTCCCGCTCGACCAGGTGCCGGAAATGACCAAGGGCGTCGGCGTTATTTTGCAGCGTCACAAAGACGGCGGGCTCAGCGATGCCAAAACCTTCCGCCTCAAGGACGGCCTGACGTGGTACAGCGCGGGCAAAGAGCGCGTGGAGACGAACCTCAAAGCGTGGCGCGGCGAGCGTGCGCAGGCGGGCGTCCTGCCGCCCAACGGTTTCCCGCGCGCGAATAAATTCAGCGGAAAATGACACCCCCCTACGCACCGTGCCTGATGGACAAGTTCATCGCGGCTGTCGATGCGCTCAGTGATTTTATCGGCCGCACGGTTTCGTGGCTGCTTTTGTTTATGGTCATCACGGCGGTCGCCGTTGCGCTTTTGCGTTATGTGTTCAGCATCGGTTTTGTCTGGATGCAGGAAAGTTATCTGTGGATGCATGGCGCGCTGATGATGCTGGGCGCGTCATACGCGCTCCGGCATGATGCGCATGTGCGTGTGGATGTTTTTTACAGCCGCATGCCGCCGCGCCGCCGCGCGCTGGTCGATATCGCGGGGGTGTTTCTCTTTTTACTGCCGATGGTGGTGGTGATTTTCTATGTCAGCTTGCCGTATGTCGCCGAAAGCTGGCAAAAACGCGAAAGCTCTTTTCAGGCGGGCGGGCTGCCCGGCGTCTATGTGATGAAAACGCTTATTCCTGTTTTTTGCATTTTGCTTGGTTTGCAGGGTTTATCTCTCGCCGCAAAGGCATGGAAAATGCTGAAGGGCGATAACGATGCTTGAGGTCATTGACCCCGTTTTTCTGGGCGAATGTCTCAGCGTTCTGATGTTCGCTTTTGTCTGCGTGGCCTTGATGTTCGGCTTTCCTGTCGCCTTTACGCTGGGGGGCAGTGCGCTTTTGTTTGCCGGTATCGGCATCGCCTGCGGCGTGTTCAAGGGGGCGCTGCTGGGCGCTTTGTTTTCCCGCTATTTCGGCGTGATGATGAACGAGCTGCTGGTCGCTGTGCCCCTATTTATTTTTATGGGTGTCGTTTTAGAAAAATCGCGCATAGCCGAAAACCTTTTGGAAACCATCGGGCTTTGTTTTGGCCGGCTGCGCGGGGGGCTTGCGCTGGCGGTGGTGTTCGTGGGCATGCTGCTGGCCGCATCGACGGGCGTTGTCGGCGCGACGGTGGTGACGATGGGGCTGCTCAGCTTCCCCGCAATGATGAAGGCGGGATATGACCAGAAACTCGCCTGCGGCACGATTTGCGCGGCGGGGACGCTGGGGCAGATTATTCCCCCGTCCATCGTGCTTATCCTGCTGGGCGATATTTTGCAGGGCGCCTATACGCAGGCGCAAATGGACATGGGCAACTGGGCGCCGGATTCGATGTCGGTGACAGACCTTTTCGCGGGCGCGCTGTTGCCCGGTTTGGTGCTGGTGGTGCTTTATATGTGCTGGGTCGCGTTCATCGCGTGGCGGCATCCGCTGCGTGCGCCTGCGCTGCCGCCGCTGGCGGCGGGCGTGTCACTGGGCAAAAAGGTGGCGACGTCGCTGCTGGCGCCGGCTTTTCTTATTTTTGCCGTGCTGGGCGCGATATTCAGCGGCATCGCGACACCGACCGAGGCCGCGGCCTTCGGTGCGGCGGGGGCGCTTTTGCTGACGGCGCTGAACCGTAGCCTGAGCAAAACAAACCTGCAAACATCCATGCGCGAAACCGCCAAGATTACCGCCATGGTTTTCATGATTTTGCTGGGCGCGTCGGTCTTTTCGCTGGTCTTCCGCGGGCTGGGCGGGGAGGCGCTGGTAAAAGACGCGCTGCACGCGCTGCCCGGCGGAAAATTCGGCGCGATGCTGGTTGTCATGCTGGTCATGTTCGTGATGGGTTTTTTCCTCGATTTCATCGAAATCATTTTTATCGTGGTGCCGATTGTGGGGCCGGTGCTGCTCATGATGGGTATCGACCCTGTATGGCTTGGCGTCATGATTGCCATCAACCTGCAAACAAGTTTCCTGACCCCGCCCTTCGGCTTCGCGCTTTTCTACCTGCGCGGGGTTTTGCCCAAAGACGTGCCGACGGCGGCAATTTACAAGGGGGCGATTCCCTTTATCGCGATTCAGATTCTGGTGCTTTTTCTGCTGGCCGTCTTTCCCGAAATGGCGACGGCGCTGCCCCATAAAATCAAATAAAATCAGAGCCTTTTCTAAAAATCTGGACTCTGCCGCCCCTGTGGTTTACAACTCGTCTCCGCTTTCGCATATTTCGCTTTGACTTATATTCCGTCCGGTACGCGGCAGCGTCATATATTGGCAGGACAGGCGCACGCCTTTTTCACGGCACGTCCGCCCCGCCGCATAAAAAACAGGGTGTGTATTTTGATGAATTTTCAGCAGACAGGTCTGCCGGATACGGCATTGTTTCAAGACGCGTTCAAAGCGGGCTGGGCAAAGTACCTTGACCGTTTCGAAGGCGATATTGAAACCGCCGGCGCCCAGTACGCGCGCGGCCCCGTGGCCATGGCGCGCCTGATTTGCGAACACGGCGGCGATTGCCGTCAGGTGGCCGCCGCTGCCTGCCTTGCCGGCCCTGCCGTTTTTTCATCGCAGCCGGCGGATTGGCTGAACAACCGCCTGCTCGCGTTTTCCCGCGATGTGACGGGCATGCAAACATCCTGCACGCGCGATTTTTGCGGCGTTATCCCGCGCCAGTCGGGCGATATGCGTTTGTTTTTTCAAGCCAGCGCGATTTTGATGATGGAACAGCTGGCCGACCCCGTGACAGGGCCGCGCTACGCGCAGTCGGACGCGCAGCGCGTTTATGCCGATGCGCTTGAAATCTATTCCGCCGCGCGCGGCACGCAGGATGCCTATAAGCTGGATACGCGTTTCGAAATCGCGGCGATGAAGGTAACGACCGTGCTTGAAAGCCGCCCGCACATCTGGACGCAATGCCGCAAGGCTGCTGCACCGCGGGCATCGGCAGGTATGCCGCTTTAAAGAAGTCAGGTATGCCGCTTTAAAAGGGCAGGTATGCCTCTTTAAAAGGGCAGGCATGCCGTTTTAATCTCGCTTCTCTTGTGCTGAAAGATGGACACCGGCCTGCGCCGGTGTGACGATTTTTTTGTGACAGGACAGGCGCGATGGGGCGCGCATGCTGCCCCCCATACAGTACGTCACACCGGCGCAGGCCGGTGTCCAGATTCTTTAAAAGGTTACAACGCCCGCGCGTCCAGCATCGCCCGCTCGGCGATGTCGGTGTAGTCCATCTGCTCTTTCTGGAACTTTTCAAGGCTGGCCAGAATCTTCTGGCTGAGCGCATCGCCCGCGGCAATGTCATTGATGACCTTGCGCGAGAGGGTTTTCAGCTCTTTCAAAACTTCGCGCGGGAAGGGGCGGACATCTACCTTGAATTCCCCGCGCAGGCGCGCAAGGGCGCTGCCGCTGCGTGCGGCCATTTCGCTTGTCATGTTCACGGTGGCGGCCTGGCAGGCGATGGTGACGATTTCCTGCAAATCGGCAGGCAGCTCCCCGAAGGCTTTAAGGTTGACGAAGCAATCCAGAATGGCATTCGGTTCATGCCAGCCGGGGTAGTAGTAATACTTCGCCGCCTTGTGAAAGCCGAAGGCGAGGTCGTTATAAGGCCCGACCCATTCAAGCGCGTCAATCGTGCCGGATTGCATGGAGGTCAAAAGCTCCCCGCCCGGAATATTGACAACCGTCGCGCCCGCCGCGCGCGCGACTTCACCGCCAAGGCCGGGCATGCGCAGTTTGAGGCCTTTGTAGTCCGCGATGCTGTTAATCTCGCGGTTGTACCAGCCGCCCATTTGCGTGCCGCTGTTGCCGCCCGAAAAAAACTTGCAGCCCATGGTGGCGTAAACTTCGTCGCAGAGCGCTTGCCCGCCGCCGTAATAAATCCACGCATTTTGTTCCTGCGCGACAAGCCCGAAGGGGATGGAGGAAATAAACTGCGCCGCAGGCGTCTTTCCTTTCCAGTAATAAGACGCGCCATGCCCCATTTCGACCGAGCCGTTGCCGACGGCGTCAATGGCGTCAAAAGCAGGCACAAGCTCGCCCGCGCCGTAAACTTCGACGGTGAGGCGGCCGTCAGATGCTTTGGTGATAAACTCCGCAATCTTTGCCGCGCCCGTGCCAAGGCCGGGAAAATTTTTCGGCCAGGTCGTGGTCATGTTCCATTTGCGCAAGCCCTTGGCGATGGCGGGTGCGGGGAAGGCGGCGGCTGTGCCGCCCGCAAGCGCGCCTGCAAAGGCGGCGGTTTTAATGAAGTCGCGGCGTTTCAAGGGAGGCTCTCCTTGCTGTCAAAATGAAGCGGTATTGAAATCTTTCCACTCATTTTCTAGCAAAATCTCGAGGGGCTGGAAACGGGCTTTATAAGCCATCTTGCGCGATGCAGCAATCCAGTAGCCGAGATAAAGATACTCTTTGCCGCGCGCTTGCGCCGCTGCGGCAAGGCTTAAAATCATCCATGTGCCAAGGCTGCGTGCCGATAGCGCGGGGTCGAAAAAACTGTAAACGGCGGATACGCCGTCTTGCATGTCATCATAAAGCATCGCGCAGACAACCGCGCCCGTATCATCCGTGGCGGTCATCAGGCGTGCATGGCCGGTATGCTGCTCTATCATTTCGCGCAAATCATTTGCCCCCATATCCGCCATGCCGCCGTCCGCGTGGCGGCTTTGCTGATAGCGGTGGAACAGGTCGAAAAGCGCCGGTGATGAAAGGGCGTTGCCATGCGCGGGTGTCAGGTTTTCGTTCTTGCGCAAAATGCGCCGCGCGGCGGCATCGGGCGTGAAACCGCCGAGCCGCAGGCGCACGCTTTTGCAGGCCTTGCAGGCGGCGCAGTGCGGGCGATACAGCATGTTCTGGCTGCGGCGAAAACCGTTTTGCAAAAGCGGAGTTAAGGCGGGTGCTGTTTTTTCATCCAGAAATGTCAGCACGCGCCGCTCCTGCAGGCTCGGCAGGTAAGGGCAGGGCGATTCCGCCGTCAGATAAAATTCAAGCGGCGTTTCTTCTGTGTCTGTTGGTGTTGTTGTCACGGGAAGTAGATAACGCCTTCTTCGCGGCGGCGGTTCGCCGGCTCGTCTTTTTTCGGCGTTGTTTTGGGCGGCGTTGTTTTATCCGCGCGCGGCGTGGCGGGGGCGATGGATTGTTTCAGCAGGATAATGCTGATGCGGCGGTTGCGCGCGTTTTCAGGGTCGTTCGGCACCAAAGGTTCGCGGTCGGCCTTGCCCTGCACGTTTTCAATGCGCACGGGGTCCAGCGGCGCGGCCAGCATCACGCGGCGGCTGGCATTGGCGCGGTCGGCAGACAGTTCCCAGTTGCCGTAGGTATTGTCGCGGCCATAGGGTTTTGAATCGGTATGGCCGCGGATGGAAAGCTTGTTCGGCAAATCGCGCACGACCTGCGCAATCAGGCGCAGCAGCTTTTCCGCCTGCGGCATCGGCTTGGCCGAGCCGATTTCAAACATCGGCTTGCCTTCCTGGTCAACGATTTGAATGCGCAGCCCCTCCGGCGTCATATCCACAAGAAGGTTTTGCGACAGCTCGCGCAGGTCGGGGACGGATTCAATCGCTTCGCGCAATTTATCCTCGGTTTCCTTGAAGGCTTTTTCGTCGCGGCGCTCCAGCTCGGCATCGATTTCTTTTTCGGTGATGCGAGCGGGGTCAACGCCGTCCTGCCCGTCTTCGCGGCCGACGCCTTCGGCGGGTTCGCGCTGCTGGGATACGGGGGTTTTATCGTCGGTCATCGCGCCTTCTTCGGACATGGTCTGTCCGCCCATGACGCCGCCGGCGCCGCTGGTCGATTCAGAAATGCGCGGGTCTGCGGGCGCGAAGTAGGAGGAGATGAGGTCTTTCTGCTCCGCCGTCGTCACGTTCAAAAGCCACAGCAGCAAAAAGAACGCCATCATCGCGGTCACGAAGTCGGCATAGGCGACTTTCCAGGCGCCGCCGTGATGGCCGCCTTCCACTTTCTTGACCCGCTTGATGATGATAATGGGTCTTTTTTCGTCGTCCTTCGCCATATCTTCTTTCCGTGGACGGTGCGGCGGTTAAACGGTGACGTTCTGCGTTGCTTCTTCGACTTCCATGAAGGTCGGCTGCACGTCGTGCTGCAAAATTTTGCGGCCGAATTCGACGGCCACCTGCGGCGCGGCGCCCTGCAGGAAGGCAAGGATGCTGGTTTTCATGCAGATGTAGTATTTCAGCTCGCCGTCGTTGCGCTCTTTCATCGCGCTCGCAATCGGTGCGATGAAGCCGTAGGACAGCCACACGCCGAGGAACGTACCCACCAGCGCACCGCCAATCAGTTTACCGAGAACTTCCGGCGGCTCCGAAATCGCGCCCATGGTTTTGATAACGCCAAGAACGGCGGCGACGATACCCAGCGCGGGCATACCGTCCGCCATGGTCTGGATGGCGTGCGATGTATGGTTGCGGGTTTCGCGCTGCGTGTCGATTTCCTGATCCATCAGCGCTTCAATCTCGTGCGGTTTTTCCGCGCCGAGCGAGATGATGCGCAGATAGTCGCAAAGGAAGGTGACGGCATGGTGGTCGGCGTGAAAGCCGGGAAATTTTTTGAAAATCTCGCTGTCGTGCGGGTTTTCGATGTGCTGTTCAAGCGCCAGCCAGCCTTTGCTGCGCGCGGTCTTGAAAACCAGATAAAGCATGCTGAGCAGTTCGAGATATTCCTGCTTGCCGTATTTGTCTTTTTTATAGATGGCCTTGATGTCGGCCATGGCGGCCTTGATAGCGTGTTTGGAATTCGCCGTGACGAAGGCCGCGCAGGCCGAGCCGAAAATGATGACGACTTCAAACGGCTGGTTCAAAACCGCGATTTTACCGCCCATCGCGGCATATCCGCCGATGGTGGCCACGACAACGCCAATATGACCGATTATCTTGATCATGCGGTCCTTGCATCCTGTCTTCGTTTTGCAACGCCTTCGCGGGGAGTGCGCGAAATCCGGAGAACTTCCTGTCCCGGAATTCCAGTATGGAGCAGAGATACTTAATTTTCAATTAAGTATCAGGCTTTTAGGAAAATGCCTGTGATTAAATCAAGCATCAGGCGGGCGGTTTTGCCGTCGATGTCTTTGTGCGGGTTGAACTCGACAACCTCAAGCCCGCGGAAATCGTGCAAATGCCCGACGCCGGAGAGGGCGGGCAGCGCTTCGGATGCCATAATGCCGACATCTTCGCGCGTGGCGACGCCGGGCGCGTCGGCGGGGGAAAATCCGTCAAGGTCGATGCTGAGCCCGAAGCCCGCCGTGCCGCCGCGCACCCGCGCGAGGGCTTCGGTGAACACGGCCTGAAACCCGCGCTTTTGCACTTCGTCCAGATAATAAACGCGGATGCCGTGGCGCTCGACGAATTCTTTTTCCGCAGGCTCGAAGCTATGGGGGCCGATGATGCAGATATGCTGCGGCGATAATTTGGGTCCGCGGCCGCAGATGGATGTCAGGGCGGGCAGGCCGTGCCCTGTCAGCGCGGCAACCGGCTGGCCGTGCCACCAGCCGCCCCATTTTCCGCTGGCGGATGTTTCGTAGGTATGCGCATCCAGATGCGCATCAATCCAGATAAGGCCGAAGGCTTCGCGGGCTTTGCGCGCGCGCACGACGGCCGGCCATGTGCCCATGGCGCAGGAATGGTCGCCACCGATGACCAGCGGAATGTGATGCTTTTCCGAAGCCGCGCCCACGCGCGCGGCGAGGCGTTTCAGCCCCTCCGTCAAAACGCCGAGGGTCTTGTCCTTGCTCGCAAGCTCGTCATGCAGGCCGAGGTGTTTGAGCCCGAGCGGCGCACGCCAGCCCGTTTGCACCCCCGCCGCCGCGAGCCGCGCGATAAGCTGGTCGTAGGGAAACTTCAGCGGCCCGTCTTCGCAGCCGTAATCGGCGCCGCCCCAGCCGCAGTCGTATCCGATAATGTCGATGGTCAGCTTGTTGTCTTGCTGCATGATTATGCAATTTGTTGTGGCAACGGGCTTCAGCATGCCTTTGCCCTTTGAAAAAGTCAAAGCGCATCCGCCGCAAAAGTATTGAAAACAGGCGTTTATGCGGCGTTGCGGCAAAAATCAGGGCGGGCTGGATATAAAAAATAGCCACATCCGCGCCAATCGTGCATACTTGCAAAAGATTGATTTGGCTGGGCAATTCCGCAACCGCGGACAGGGCATAAAAAGGCGGGCTTTTCCATGCTGGCGCTTTGCTGGTTTTACTGTATCCCCTTTGCAAAATTTTTATATTTTGCATCCGCCCCCATTTTGATTGTTTTCGCGCTTTTCATGCTGAAACGCGGGGTGTCGCTGGCGCGCGCAGGTTTGCGCAAATGGGCGTTGGCGCTGATTTTCATCTCGCTGATTAAAATCTGCGCCTTTGATGTGCGCGCGCTGGGCGATGACCTTCTTTGCACGGTGAACGAGCAGCTGAGCGAGGTTGGCTGCAACCGCCGCGTCTTTCAGGCCTTGCAGGTCTTTGCGCTGATTTTCCTCGTCGCGTCCAGCTTTGTGCTGTTTCAGGTCAACCGCATGTTTGCGAATGTAAAAACATCGACGCAGCTGAAACCGGACGATGTGCAGCTGGGTTTCTGGTCGAAATTGGCGCTGATGAGCGTTTGCGTGATGGTCGTCTGGCAATGCGCGCCCTGGGTGGGCTACCTGACGGTGGGCAAGGTGCCGGATATTTTCATGCAAGTGCCGTGGCAATGGTTTGCGATTGGCAACCTGCTTTTGCTGCTCTATGGCTTCTGGCGCGCGGAAAGCTGCAACTGGAATTACGAAGTCAAACACAAGCAGCGCATGGCGCATTTGAACCAGACCTGGACGCAGCGCGATACACTGTGGATGTGCGTTTTCATCTACCTCGTCGCCCTCGCCCTGTCCTACGTCGCCCACGACGTCCTGACCCACGGCGGCACACGGCCGATGGTGAATTGACTCTTTTAAAATCAGCAGTGGGCGCTTACTTCAAAAGCTTCGCCACGTCGCAGGCGGCGTAGGTGAAGATGCCATCGCAGCCGGCGCGTTTGAAGGACATCATGGTTTCCAAAACCGCTTTGTCGTAGTCGAGCCAGCCGTTTTGCGCGGCGGCTTTCAGCATCGCGTATTCGCCGCTGACGTG
>ERZ761609.2191-NODE-2191-length-15022-cov-49.556291_pt1 | contig 15022 bp, 14 predicted proteins | sample MGYA00511163_ERZ761609 | MGnify/ENA primary metagenome ERZ761609 (study PRJEB28899, sample SAMN02445070) | bioreactor sludge metagenome | biome: EBPR sludge | place: Australia: Brisbane, Thorneside Wastewater Treatment Plant | collected 2011-12-16 ... | reverse complement strand
TCATATTGGAATAATATAATTACCAAAAGTGGAAAAACAGGGTGCGGAATGAGAGATGAATTATGAGTGATGAGTTACGAGTGATTTTTTAGGGCAAGCTATTTCAGGCAAGTGCACAAAACTAACCACTAACCCCTACCATTTACCATGCAATTTGCCCGATGTATGCAGTTTATGACAATAATGCGCTAAATTTGTGCTGAAAATAGGCGCTGCCTGTTGTGTTCACCCCACTTTAAATGCGTTTTTATGATTGCTGCTGCCTCTTATAAAGCTCGGGTATTGTATGTTATCGGGTGTTTGTGTTTGGTTTTGGTTTCGTGTCAAACATCAGAACAGCCCAATGCCGGCGCTGCTACCCAAACTGCTCCACCCGACAGCAGTAACCAAGCAGCCAATGCCACTTTGCCCAATAACAAAATGAACCCTGCCGATTTTACGTGGGAGTTTGAAGTGGTTGAAGATAAAATTGGCACCCCTAACGCACGTATTTACCTCCTTTACAAGGGTATTCGCTACAAAGCAGGTAAAGCCGCAGGTAATTTTCAAACCTTAAACCCTGCCGATTTTGCACAGCCCCAGTACTCCGTGCCCACTACTGCCCTAACCGCCGCTTGGGGTTTTTGGGCAGGTATGCTTACCACTTTTTATGCCGCTGCCGAAGGCGAATTTGTGAACGTATATAAGCGCACCACCGATGCCGAAGATACCAACCCCATTCAGCCCAAGTTTGAAAAAGTGATGCAATTTGATGTAAAATCAGTTAAGTAACAGCATTTACCCATTCCTCAATACAACATGCTACAACAATTATTGCAGTTAGATACCTGGCTGTTTTACCTTATTAACGGCATCGGGCAAAACGCTTTTTTTGATTTTTTACTGCCGCTGTGGCGAAGCCAGTATTTTTGGTCGCCCTTATACTTGTTTTTTGTAACCTTTTTGCTGTTTAACTTTTCGCCCCGTACCACCTTGTTTGTGCTGGCATTTTTTTTACTTACCTTTATGCTATGCGACCAACTTAGCGCCGGCGTAATAAAAAAAATAGTGCAGCGCCTGCGCCCATGTAAAACGCCCGAGCTATTAGAAACTGTTCGTTTGCTGGTGCCTTGCGGTAGTGGTAAAAGTTTTGTATCGGCACACGCCACCAACCATTTTGGCATTGCCGTATATGTAGGCAACTTGTTTAAACAACATTTTGCATGGCTAAAACCGGTTTTGCTCTTTTGGGCGGCTATGGTAGCCTATGCGCAGGTATATGTAGGCGTACATTTTCCTGCCGATGTAATATGCGGAGCGTTATTGGGGGCGGTTATTGGCAATATAACCTGGTGGGCGCTAAAAAAGTACTACCTTACAACAAGTGATGCACTTGCATAATTGGGGGCGTTTTTTTAACATGCTCCTGTTGGTAATTTTTAGTAACTTTGCGCCAATTTTTAAGGTTTTTAGCTTTTTGTGTTTTTTTCCTGAATTGTTGGGGTAACTTTTAATCCGGCAACAGCACAAATAAAATAACCCACCCAATTTTACACCCCACACTTACCGTTTTAATATACAATGCTATGCTACAATATCTACACCTTATGTGGGTGGCGCTTTGTTTTCCTGTTTTAATGTTTGCACAAACAGCCACCGTTACCGGCATTATAACCGATGAGCAAACCGGCGAAACGCTTGTTGGCGCAAGTGTGCAAAACGGACAAAACAGCATAGGAGCCATTACCGATATAGAAGGACGCTACACCCTTACCCTCCCTGCCGGCAAACATAACCTGCGTTATAGTTATGTGGGCTACAAAGAACTAATACGCCCCATAACCCTTGCCGAAAACGCTACTGTTGTCATTAACATAACCCTTGGCGAGCGCAAAACCGACCTTGATGCAGTGGTGGTTAGCGCCAGCCAGTACCAAAAACGCCTTGCCGAAGAAACAGTTTCAATAGATGTAATAAAAAATTATGTAATTGAGAATACCAATGTAAGAGATTTAGCAGAGGCAGTGTCAAAAGTGCCCGGCGTAAATGTGGTTGACGGGCAGGCTACCATACGGGGCGGCAGCGGTTATGCCTACGGAACCGGCACCCGCGTGCAAGTATTAGTGGACGATATGCCCCTTGTTACCGGCGATTTTGGCGAAGTGCGCTGGGATTTTATACCGATGGAAAATGCCGAGCAAGTAGAAGTACTCAAAGGCGCAGCATCGGTAGTTTATGGCTCATCGGCCCTAAACGGGGTAATAAACGTAAGAACCGGTTTTGCCAAATCTAAACCCGAAACCCGATTTACCCTGTTTCAGGGTTTGTACTTTAACCCCCGAAACAGTAAAGCCAAATGGTGGAGCGGAAGAGAACAACCCAACTTTACCGGCTTATTTTTCTCGCATCGGGAAAAAAAAGGTCAATGGGATTTTGTAACCGGCATTGGCGCTAATATATTAGAAAGCTACCAGCGTGAGGGCGATACTAAACAAATGCGTATCAACTTTAAATCGCGCTACCGCCATCCTAAGCTCGAAGGGTTAAATATGGGTATTAATGCCAATGCCATGCTCCAAAAATTTGGACGCGTGTTTATGTGGCAAAATGCCGATTCGGCAGCTTACCTTGCCTTTGGCGGAGAAAATTACGACCGTTACTCACTCATCAATATAGACCCCTACGTAAACTACCTCACTGATAATGGACTTACGCACCGCCTTAAAACCCGATTTTACCGCGTAGAGCGCTACAATGTAAGAATGGAGCCTACCACCACCTCTAATACCATTTTTGCCGAATATCAGGTGCAGAAAAATTACGATTTTGGCTTAGTGGTAACCGGCGGCTTGGTGGGCAATTTTTTTAGAGGATTTAGCTCGCTTTACCAAAATAAAGACCTGTTTATTAACACCTACGGCATGGCAGCCTACCTACAGGCAGAACAAAAAATAAACAGGCTTAGTATTGTGGGTGGTGCCCGGTACGAGAACAATACCGTAGATATTTTGCTCGATACGCTTCAGGTAAATATACCTATTGTATTTAGGTTGGGCATGAACTATGAGGTAAACAAAAATACCTACCTGCGCGCCTCCTTTGGGCAAGGATACCGGTCGCCCAATTTGGTAGAACGATTTATAGATGCCGATTTGGAAGGTACTATCAACATTTTTGCTAACCCCCAACTGCTGCCCGAACAAGGCTGGAATGCCGAAATAGGACTAAAACAAGGAGTTAAAATAGGCGACTGGCAAGGCACTGTTGATGCTGTTTTGTTTTGGACCGAATACCAAAATATGACCGAGTTTTTACTAACCAACCTAAACGGCAAAATTGGTTTCCAAACGCAAAATACCGGCAATACCCGCATTGCAGGGTGGGAACTCTCTACATCGGGCGATGGTAAAATTGCCGGGCTGCCGCTGCGCCTTTGGGGCGGTTATACCTTTAATTATCCGGGCGATTTAGAATCGGATACCTTACAAAGGCGCATTGGTCCGTATCTCAGCAACTTGTTTCAAAGCCTTGGCGGTGTTGATTCGCTCCAAAACAGCATACTGCGCTACCGATTTCGAAACACTGCCCGAATTGATGCCGAAACCGATATTAAACGTTTTACCATTGGTTATACCTGCTCCTATAACAGTTTTATGGATAGAATAGATGATGTTTTTAACGTATTTATTCAAGGTTTGGAAGAGTTCAGGCAACGTAACAATAGAGGTATCTGGGTTTCTGATGCACGCCTTGCCTACCGTATAGACGACCAATCGAGCGTGGCGCTCATTGGTAAAAATATCTTTAACTTAGAGTATGCCCTCCGACCCGGACTCATGGACGCTCCTGCCAATATTACCCTCCAATATAAATTGAAGTTGTAGCTCTTAAAGTGAAAAACGAAAAGTTATGAGTTCTAAGTTACAACTCCATTCCGATTTTGTTTCTCGCAAAGGCGCAAAATGTAGAGACACACGGCCGTGTGCCTCTACTGTTATGAATTAAAAATTGTAAGTAGTTAGATTTCAGTGCGCTGCACCTGTTGTAAACCGGTTTACCTCCTTGCTACCAATAGGTTGGTGCGCTGCACCTTTTCAGCATAATGGTTAGCTCATTGCCATATTTGTGTTTGCGTTTAGCGATATGATGTAGCAAAGCCTTTGCCTACAAGGTGCAGCGCACCTAAATCTTGGTAGTGGATAGCCGCTAAAACCTTTGGTTAGGTGCAGCGCACCGTTATTTTATGGTTTTGCCGTAAAGCTAACCTCACATCAATTTAGTCTGCAAAAACACCATCAATTTGAATTGCAGACAGTACCTAAGTAGTTACTGTTATTTTTAGTAACCACTTACGAATTACGAGTGTGTTAGTGCCGATTACCAGCTACTGAATATTCACTTTTCATGTTTCACTATTCTGTAACCACAACTATCCCATGTCAAAACTGTTGTTTGTAACGCACAATACCCATAAACTGCAAGAAGTGCAAGCCATAGTGGGCAGCAGCTATCAATTGCGCAATTTAAACGATATTGGGTTTACCGCCGATATACCCGAACCCCACCACACGCTGGAAGAAAACGCCCTTGAAAAAGCGCGCACCATTTACCGCCAATACCACGTAAACTGTTTTGCCGAAGATACCGGCTTAGAAATTGATGTGCTAAACGGCGAGCCGGGTGTAAAAACTGCCCGATATGCCGGTGAACATAAAAATACCCAAGATAATATAAACCTTGTTTTGCAAAAACTACAAGGGCAGCCTAACCGTAGCGCCCAGTTCAGAACCGTATTTGCCTTAATTTTAAACGGGCAAGAGTACTTGTTTGAGGGGATAGCGCGCGGAACCATAACCACTACGCCACAAGGCAATGGCGGTTTTGGCTATGACCCTGTTTTTATACCCGATGGCTATGAGCAAACCTTTGCCCAGTTGCCGGCAGCGGTAAAAAATGCCATTAGCCACCGAGCGCTTGCCTTAAAAAAACTGCTTACCTTTTTACAGCAGCAGTAAACATTGTAACATCGGGTTACTTTTTACCAAAAGCCCAACGCAAAAAGTGCGGCATTGCCCTTGCCCATGTTGGCGGGTCGTGTGTGCCATCGGGCATTTCATGGTAAGTAAAATCGTAAAAAGGCCTAAAGCCTTTGTAAACCAATGCTACGCTGAGGTCTAAAATGTCGTCAATAACATCAATAATGCCGTTGTTATTTCGGTCATCGGTTTCATCAAGCAAACCTGCCTGAAACCAACACCGCAAATCGGGCTTGGCAGCGCTATTGCGTATTACCTGATGCATGATTCTGTGTTCATCGGGATTTTCTACCTCCACAGGCTCGCTTCGCCACCAAAAAGCGCCCGAAAAAACACCCACCTGCTTAAAAACATGGGCATGATGCCATGCTATATCAAAAGCCGATAACCCACCCAAAGAATAACCTGCAATGGAGTTGAGTGGGTGATTGATGTTTATTTGGTAGTTTTTTTGGGCATAAGGCAGCAGCTCCTGCATAACAAAATGGGTGTAAGTACCCGCCAAACTGCCTCTGTTTTTATAGTCGGCTTGCGATGCTACGCCGTATTCTTGTTTTCGGTTGCCGGCATATATGCCAATTACTATGGGCAAATGAATGAGCTTTTGCGAGCCAAGTTGCCTCAATGCGTGCAAAATTTTAACCGTTTCGCTGTCTTGTCCGTCGTTTAGTACCAAAATCGGGAAAGAGGCAGGGTGTAATTCAAAATCGGGCGGCACAAAAAAATCAACCACCACATACCGTTGCAAAGCCTCCGACCAAAGGTTAAAAACCTTGTTTACCCTATATGTTGCAGTTTCTTTGTGAATATCCATGGGTTAGGCATAAAATTTTGGTTAAAAGGCTCTACTTTTGCACCCGATTTTAATGGCGGCAAATATAACGCCAAACCTGCAACTTCCGGTTTATTAACAGCCCCTAAACTTCTTTTTTGTGAAAGAACAGTATATAAAATGGTACTCGCCCAATTTGAGCAAAGATATTGAAATGCTGGTATTTGGCGAGCGTGGTTACCCGGTTATTTTGTTTCCTACTTCTATGGGTAGTTATTTTGAAAACAAAGATTTTAAACTCATAGAATCAGTGCAGTGGTTTTTAGACAATGGGTTAATAAAAATTTACTGCCCCGATGGAATTGATAAACTAAGCTGGTATAACCGCAAAATTCACCCCGCCGAAAGGGTGAAAAATCATGTTTGGTATGACATGATGCTCTACCACGAGTTAGTGCCCCGAGCTGCTTACGAAACCGGCGTACACAGAGTAGCTACCGCAGGTTGTAGTTTTGGCGGCTACCATGCCACCAATTTTGGTTTTAGACACCCCGACCGCGTAAAGTACATTTTTAACATGAGCGCCGCATTTGACATTAAATCGCATTTAGACGGTTACTATGATGAAAATGTTTATTTTAACAACCCGATTGATTTTATACCCAATGCCAATGACCCGCATTATGCCGATTTGTTTGTAGTATTGGGCACCGGCGAGTACGATATTTGCCTTGATGCTAACATTAAAATGGCACAGATGCTGGGCAAAAAAGGCATTCATAACTGGTTAGATATCAGACCCGGCGCACAGCACGACTGGCCTATTTGGCGCGTTATGTTTCCGCACTACCTCTCACTCATTAAATAACACACCGTTTTACTTTTACAACACTTAACAAACACTGAGATATGAAAAAAATAGGTATCCTTTTCGGCATGGAAAACACCTTTCCGTGGGCATTTATTGACCGGGTTAATAACCTTGGTTTAGCCGATATAATGGCTGAGCCGGTAAATATTGACATGGTTTCGCAGGGTGAGCCTACCGAATATGCCGTTATTATTGACCGAATTTCGCAAGATGTGCCGTTTTACCGCGGCTACCTCAAAAACGCAGCCATATCAGGAACGGCGGTTATCAATAACCCTTTTTGGTGGAGCGCCGATGAAAAGTTTTTTAACAACGCATTAGCGGTAAAAACCGGCGTGCCTGTGCCCAAAACAGTGCTATTGCCCTCTAACCAGCATCCGCCCGATACGCAAGACAGCTCGTTCCGCAATTTGGCTTTTCCGTTGAGTTGGGAGAAGATTTTTGACCACATTGGTTTTCCGGCATATATGAAACCCTTTTCGGGTGGCGGCTGGAAAAGTGTGTATAAGATTCACGATGCCGGTGAGTTTTTCAAAATCTACAACCAAACAGGTCAGTTGGTTATGATGCTGCAAGAAGAAATTGTTTTTGATGAGTATTACCGTTGCTACTGCTTGGGTGGTAAGTATGTGCGCATTATGCAGTATGAACCCCGCAATCCGCACCACCTCCGCTATGTAAAAGATGGAGGAAGCGCCAATAAAGCCTTGCTGCAAACCATACACGATTATGTATTAAAACTGAACCATTACCTTGGGTACGATTTTAATACGGTTGAAATGGCGGTAAGAGGTGGTATTCCGTATGCCATAGACTTTTGCAACCCCGCTCCCGATGCCGATGTAAACTCGGTAGGGCAGGATAACTTTGACTGGGTGCTGGAATACTCGGTAAAAATGGCGGTAGAGCGCGCACAAGCATGGAAACCCGGCGCCGATAACCTTACTTGGGGCTTATACATTAAAAATGCTGCTCAGGGCATAGGTTTTGGCGCTCCTGCCTCTGCAATGCCTCAAACACAAGAGCAAGAGCCGGCTATTGTAACCACCGAAGCAGCTCCCGAAGTTGCTGCCACCCCCGAAGAAACCGTTGCTGCCGAACAGCCTGCCGAAAAAGCTAAACCGGCTGCCAAAAGAACTAAAAAGAAATAACCAAGTACCGCAAATAACTGCCCTGCAACTATGGGTGGATTGATAAACCAATATCGGGCAAACAGAGCGATAGGTTCCCTGTTTTGCCCGATGTTGGTTTAAGTATTTTAGGAAACCGCTATCTTTTACACCCTAAACTTCAATTTGCCAAGCAAAAATTTGTCGGTCATCGCCGGCAGAAAGGAGCAGATTGTTGTGCGGTAGCCACAAAAGGCTGTTTACCGAGTTTTTATGTGCTTGCCACTCCTGTTTAGCGCTGTCTATTACTTTAAGTAAATCAAAGGAGGTGGCGTGCCATAATTTTACCGTTTTATCTCGGGCGGCAGAGGCAAACAAAGCGCCGGGCGGCAAAAAGGTAAGGCTGTTAATGGTAAACAAGTGTGCCGGAATGGTGTGTAATAAGGCGGCAACTCCCTTGGGGTTAATTTGCCAAACTGCCAGATAGGCATCGCGCGAACCCGATAAAAGGTAATTCCCATCGGGCGAAAACCGAACCGAAAAAACCGAGTTTTGGTGATAGGCAAGTTCTTGTACTATTTTGCCGGTTTCGGTATGCAGCAGGTAAATCTGGTGGTTGCTGCACCCCAGCGCCATTAAAGGCAGGCGCGGGTGAAGGTGCATACTCCGTATGCTGTGTTGACAAATGGTGGTAAAGGTGTGGGGCTGAAGTGTTTGCAGGTTTATAACCCACAACTCGCCCATGCCGGTGCCTACATATAACCGGCTGCCTTGGGTTTGCATACAAAAAACCGATTTGCTCCATTGCAAGGGCGGCTCTAAAACGCGGTTTTGGTTTAGGTTTATAAAGTACAATGCACCTTGCATACTGCCCACTGCCAGCAGGTTGTTTTGGGGTAAGTATTGCAAGGCAAAAACATTAGAGGGTACTTGGGCAATGGCTTGCCCTAAATCGGGGGTGGCGGTGTTCCACTTTACCACCCAGCCGTTGCCATCGGCGCTGTAAAAACTGCCGGGGTCTGCTGCGTCTGCTAAGGCAAAAACAGCCGCCCTATGTCCGGTAAATATGCCCAATTGTGTAACTTGTAACATGCCCTATTCTGTGTTTGCCGTTGCAAAGCTAACATGTTTTGGACTTATGAGCTATCATTTTACCCCATTGTAGTATGATTACCCCTTTGTGTGCAGGATATGTTAGTTTTTTTTATTGTTTAAGCTAAGGCTTTGGTTATCTGTTTGAGTTTTAGCAGAGCTTTGGGCCAAACAGTATTAAAATAGTTTTGGTATTGACCAATAACATCTACCTCTATGCTTACTAAGGTAGCGCCGTTATTTTGGGTAAAGGTGTAGTTTTCTAAGGTGTTTGCCCATTTTTCTACTTCTTCGCCCGAGGTAATTTCTATTTCTCCGCTCACAATTCCGTAGTGCTGAATAGAAACAAACTTATTGGGTATATTTTCGGCTATTCGGGCTATCATGCCTGCCCGCACGCCATTATTATCGGTTCCTGTGAAAAGTATTTTAGAGCCTTGTTCCCAACTGCCGTTGTAGGTAGAATTGGGGTTAAACTCGGCTGTCCATTGGCGGTAGGTATTTTTATTGTTTAAACCCAGCATGGTTTGGTAAACCCGCTCTGCCGGAGCATTGATGCTAATTTGGTATTGCATTTTTTGCATTGACGATAGCTCTACGTACTGTTTAAAATTGTTCAGAATTGCTTGCCAACCGGCTTTTTGTAAGTCTATCGGGTTAGCGCTTTCGGCATCAAACGTGGTAGTAACCTTTGTTTTTCCTTCGTCATTTTCAAAGGTAGTAGTTGCTTGTCTGCCGTCTGCCATGGTGTAGGCAATTATTTGGGGCTCTATCACTTGGGTGTAAACAGCTATAAAGTTGAAACCGGCGCTGCCGTCTTTGCTTTCCATTCGGGCATTGTAGGCGCCTCCAACAAATAAATTGTTTTCGGCGGTTGGGCAGTGCCAGTCATCGGAAGCAAAGTTCCATTTCACAATGTGTTCAGGCTTGGTCCAATATGTCCATACTTTACTTGGGAGAGCTGCTATGGTGGCAGTAATGGTAATGGTGGTTTTTTCCATGTTTAATTGGTTTAGGGGGTTAGTTGTAGTGTAATATAGGTGCAAAGGTAGGAATACTGCGCTATTGGTTTGCTTTTTTAGCAATTTTTTTAGCAAAAAGCAAATTATTTCTGCACAGCAATTGTGTTTACCAATGCCCGATTAACTCGTTTTTCGGTAATTCCAAATTGCCCAAGTATTAAAAAACACTGCCATAGCGCTGATAACCAATAACTGCTGCTGTATATGGGCAAAACTGCTGCCTTTAAGTACTATCATGCGTGTAACCTCTATAAAATAGGTAACCGGATTTAGTTTGGCTATTACCTGCGCCCAGTTGGGCATACTGTTTATGGGGGTAAACAAACCGCTCATAAGCATAAATATCATCATGCAGAAAAATGCCAACGACATGGCTTGCTGCTGATTTGCCGAGTAGGTGGAAATAAGTAATCCTATGCCTAATACTGCCACTAAATAAACGGCTAAAAAACCGTATAACGCCACCAGCGAACCTGTAGGTACTATTAGGTATAACAGCCTTGCTACGCCAAACAAACCAAGGCTGAACACAAACATGCCTATTACCCAAAAAGGAATGAGCTTACCCAATATGAAATGGTACTTTTTTATAGGCGTTACGTTAATTTGTTCTATGGTGCCTACTTCTTTTTCTTTTACTATGTTTAATGAGCACATATAAACGCCTACCATAGTAACCAATACTACCAATATGCCCGGCACCATAAAAAACGGATAATTGAGGGTGGGGTTGAACCGGTTTAGGGTGGCAATTTCTATTTGGGGCAGTGTGCCGGTTTGGGGGTTTGGTATCCAATTGGCGCGGATTTGGGCGTTAAAATCGGCAATAATGCGGTTTAGGTAGGCGCTTCCTACTAAGGCTTTTACCCCGTTTATGGCATTTACCGCCATAAATAGGTTGGCTTGGTTTTCTTTTACCAATGTTTTTTCAAATTGGGCGGGTATTTCTAAAATTAGGTCGGAACGGTCTTTTTGGAATTGACCAAAAGCATTGGGGTAAGACGTGCCGTAGTCGTTCAGTTTAAAATAACCCGGTGCAAGGATTTTATCGGTTAGTTGGCGGGAGTAGGCAGAGTGGTCGTGGTCAACAACGGAGATGTTGATGTTTTTAATCTCGTAATCGGCAGCTAAGGGCATAATGATTAGCTGAATAACCGGCATAATCAGAATTACCCTGAGTATGGTGGTGTTTCTGAAAATCTGCCTGAACTCTTTTTGGAGCAAAAATTTTAGCGCTCTCATGCTAATCGGGTTTTAAATTTAGCAATGCTTATGGTCATTAGCAGCAAGGTGGCTGTAAGCAAAATGAGGGTTTCTTTCCAGATAGCGGTAAAGCCAAGTCCTTTTATCATCACATTTTTAACAATGATGTAGTACCATTTGGAGGGGAATATGTTAGACATAACTTGCAAGGGCAGGGGCATGTTTTCTATGGGAAACATGAAACCGGTAAAAATAAGGGTGGGCAGCAACATACCCATTAACGAAATGAGCATGGCGGTTTGCTGCGAGTTGGTTACGTTAGAAATGAGTAAGCCTAAGGATAAGGCGGTTAAAATAAACAGAGCGCTAATGGCATACAACAACACCCAACTGCCTGCCACGGGCATACCCATTACCAACACACTGAGCAGTAGGATAACGGTTAAATTTACCAACGACAGGAAAAAATAGGGCACCGCTTTTGAAATTACTACCAAAACGGCATTAAACGGCGATACCAGCAGTACCTCCATAGTGCCTAATTCTTTTTCGCGCACTATAGATACGGAGGTCATCAGCACACATATTAACATGAGTACCAGCGCCATTACCCCCGGCACAAAATTGGTAATGCCTTTTAGTTCGGGGTTGTAAATCATGCGCATATCGGTATGTATAGAAAGGGGCAGGTTAGTGTTTTGCCATAGCTGTTTTTGGTAATCCATTATAATGGCTGTGGCGTAAGTGGTAAGCGTATTGGCGGTGTTGGGGTCGGAGGCATCGGCTATTATTTGCACTTGTGCTTTTTGGAGGTGGAGCAAATCGTGGTTAAAATTTGGCGGAAAAATAACCACTAATTTTACCTTTCCTTGCCTAAAAGTTTCTTCTATCTGTTGGGGGTTGAGTTGTTTTTGGTGGGTAATAAAATTGGTGTTGGCAGCTAATTTGGCAGCAATTTGCTTAGAGGCAATGTCTTGGGCATTGTCGGTAATAATGATGTGGGCGTTTTTTATTTCGTTGGTTAGGGCAAACCCAAACAGCAAAATCTGTGCTACGGGTACACCAAACAGCAGGAGCATGGTTTTGGGGTCGCGAAAAACATGGTGAAATTCTTTGCGAACAAAGGCAAAAAAGCGTTTCATATAGTGAGTTGTTAATTTTGGTAGAGGGTAGAGGGTAATTTTTCACTCTTCACTTTTCACTTAGTCTGCGGTTCGTTTAGCGGTTCGGGCAAGGTGGTAAAATACGTCGTCCATAGTTTGGGCTTGGTGTTGTTTTTTAAGGTTGGCGGGGGTATCAAGGGCTTTAATTTCACCGTCCACCAGCATACAAATTCGGTTGCAGTATTCGGCTTCGTCCATGTAGTGAGTGGTAACAAATAGGGTAATGCCCTGTTGGGCGGCGGCATAAATCAAATCCCAAAACTGTCGGCGGGTAATGGGGTCAACGCCGCCGGTGGGTTCGTCTAAAAACACAATAGCCGGCTCATGCAGTATGGCTACCGAAAAGGCTAATTTTTGTTTCCAGCCAAGTGGCAGTGCGCTCACTAAGGTTTTGGCTTCGGTATGCAGTTGCAGGGTGTGCAGCAGCTCATCGGTTTTTAGTTTAAGTTGTTTATCGGGAAGTCCGTAAATACCGCCAAAAAACCGGATATTTTCAGCTACGGTTAAATCTTCGTAGAGCGAAAACCGCTGGCTCATATACCCGATGTTTTGCTTTATTTGCTCTGTTTGAGTATAAACATCATAACCGGCAATGGCTGCGCTGCCCGATGTGGGCAACAGCAACCCGCACAACATGCGCATGGCGGTGGTTTTACCTGCCCCGTTAGCGCCCAGAAAGCCAAAAATTTCGCCTTTTTGAACGCTAAAACTAATTTGGTTTACCGCCACAAACTCGCCAAAATGTTTGCTCAGTTTGTCTGCCCAAATAACTGCCTGTGGGTTGCTCATGTTAGTTCATTAGGTTAATAAAACAATCTTCAATGGTGGGTACAATGGGTTTAAGCTCTACCTGCGTATGGCTGAGAGCGGCAAGGTAGCCCAGCAAATGGGATTGGGAGTGGGGGGTGTTTTGGGCAAAGGTAATATGGTGGTACTCGCCAAAGGTGTGGCAGGTATGGATAAGGGGCGATTGCCTTAAATGACTGAGCAACAGGTTCATTTGGGCGGCTTTAATGGCATACAGCGCAAACGGAAAAGCGGCGGTTATTTGCTGCGGCGTTTCTACCGATAGTATTTTGCCCTCCTGAATAAGGGCTATGCGCCGGCAAAGGGTGGCTTCGTCCATGTAGGGGGTGGAGACTAAAATGGTAATTCCCTGCTGTTGCAGGTTGTTGAGCATTAGCCAAAACTCCTTGCGCGATACGGTATCAACGCCGGTGGTGGGTTCGTCTAAAAACAGTACTTTTGGCTTGTGGATAAGGGCGCAGCAAAGCGCCAATTTTTGTTTCATACCGCCCGATAAATTACCCGCCCGCCGGTGTTTAAAGGGTTCTATTTGTACGTAAATATCGCTGATGAGGTGGTAGTTTTGCTGTATAGTGGTATTAAAAACGGTGGCAAAAAAACGGAGGTTTTCTTCTACCGTTAAATCTTGGTATAATGAGAACCTGCCGGGCATATACCCCACTTGCTGCCTAATGGCTTTATAGTTTTTTACCACATCATTGCCCAGCACCCAAGCCTGTCCTGCATCGGGCAAGAGCAGGGTGGTGAGTATGCGGAAAATGCTGGTTTTTCCGGCTCCGTCAGGACCTATTAAGCCAAACAGCTCGCCTTGCTCTACTGTAAAAGAGGCATCAGTTACTGCTTTTACCGCACCTTTGTTGTAGGTTTTACCTATATTTTGGAGGATTACATCTGCCATAGCGGGGGTTAAAATTTGAGTTCGCCGTACATGCCTATTTTGTATATGCCGGCGGGGTTGGGTACTTTTACCTTAATGGCATACACCATATTTGCCCGCTCATCTTTGGTTTGAATGGTTTTGGGGGTAAACTCGGCTTTGTCGCTAATCCAGGTTATAGCGCCTTCGGTTTGTTGGTAGTTGCCGTTGCCGTCATCGGTAAGAACGGTTACTTTTTGGTTGAGTTTAACCAAAGGAAGCTGATTACCGGTTATATAGGCTCTAAGAGTTAGGGTAGATAGGTCGGCTATTTTATAGAGGGGTTTCCCGATGTTGGTAAACTCGCCTGTTTCGGCATATTTGGCTAATACGGTGCCGGCAAATTGGTTCATGATTTTACCATCGGCAATTTGTTTTTCTATCAGTTCAAGGCGTTTGGCAGTGGGTAATTCCTCGCTCAGTATGCCTGTGTTTTGGATAGCCACCGTAGCCTTTGCCGATTTTATTTGCTCCGCTATCACCTCGCCCTGCGTTTTGGCGGCGGCAAGCTGGGCTTCTAATACCGATTTTTGCCCCACAAGGTCGTCTAATTGTTTTTGGGTGGCGGCTTCGCCTGCTACCAGCGCATTAAACCTTTTAACCTCTTTGTCTGCCACCTCTAACTGTTTTTGCAAAGCGGCAACTTGTGCGGCATGGGCTTGCTGCTGTGCCTGCAATATGGCTACCTGCGGGGCGGCATTATTGGTTTTTTGTTTTAGGGCTTGCATACCGGCTGTTACTTGTTCGGCTTGGAGTTGAAGGTTGGTTATATCTATTTGACCTATTTCTTTACCGGCTTCTACATACATGCCTTCTTCGGCATCAAAACGGAGGATTGTGCCGGTAGTTTCAGCGCTGATGATGCGTTCTACTGCCTCAAACGAGCCCGATGCGTCAAAGGTGTGGTTGTTTTGTTGGCAGCCGGTAAATACTATTAACAAGGAAAGGAGGTAGAGGAGGAGGCGCATTTTTTTTTTAGTTAGGAGTTAGGAGTTAGGAGTTAGGAGTTAGGAGTTAGGAGTTAGGAGTTAGGAGTTAGGAGTTAGGAGTTA
>ERZ761609.2190-NODE-2190-length-15023-cov-10.019441_pt1 | contig 15023 bp, 11 predicted proteins | sample MGYA00511163_ERZ761609 | MGnify/ENA primary metagenome ERZ761609 (study PRJEB28899, sample SAMN02445070) | bioreactor sludge metagenome | biome: EBPR sludge | place: Australia: Brisbane, Thorneside Wastewater Treatment Plant | collected 2011-12-16 ... | reverse complement strand
TTTCCCCCCCACCCCCCGCGGCGGGGAGCATGGCTCCCTGCCGTTCGCGCAATCCGGTCGCCAGCTACTGGTCCACGTCGTCAGCCGGCTCTCCGAGCGGACCTCGATCATCGTCACCACCAGCCTCGCCTTCGCCGGGGGGCGGCGGCCGTGGCGGCAATCGTCCGCTATCGTCTCTGAGCCGAGCGCGTCGTGCGGGAAACCGTGGTTCGAGCCGACGAGAGCGCAGACCGACCTGCGCCCCTGGTTCACGGCTCTGCGTGTTCGTGGCTCTTCCGGCGTCGACGAGACCTCACCTGCGCCAGGCCGACTGAAGCCGCTTCTCCACCTCGATGATTGCGAGCAGCGCGACGCCCATGCCGATGATCGCCAGGCCATCGACGATGGCGATCCCGCGGGTATCGAACACCCGCTGCATGATCGGCAGATACGTAAAGGCGAGCTGGAGAACGACGATTCCGCCGACGCCCATGAGGACCGCCGGCGTGCCGAGCACGCCCTGCCACGTCAGCGACGTGCCATGGACGTATCTGACGGAGAACAGGTAGAAGATCTCCATCACAACGACAGTGTTCACCACCATGGTCCGTGCCATCTCGTGCGAGAGGCCGCGGCTTTCCGCCCAGGCGAACATCCCGAACGCGCCGAGAGCGAAGAGGACGGAGACGAGGATGACCCGCCATAGCAGTTGTCCTGAGAGGATGGGCGCGTCGGCGCGGCGCGGCGGTCGCTGCATGATCCCGGGCTCCGCCGGCTCGAAGGCCAACACGAGCCCCAGGCCGACGGCCGTCACCATGTTGATCCAGAGGATCTGCACCGGCGTGATGGGCAACGTGAGGCCGAGCAGGATCGCTGCGACCACGATCAATGTCTCGCCGCCGTTGGTCGGCAGCGTCCAGCTGATCACCTTGGTGAGGTTGTCGTAGACGGTGCGGCCCTCACGCACCGCTGCGACGATCGAGGCGAAATTGTCGTCGGCGAGCACCATGTCGGAGGCCTCCTTGGCGGCCTCGGTGCCGGTTCTTCCCATGGCGACACCGACATCGGCCCGTTTCAGAGCCGGCGCGTCGTTGACGCCGTCGCCCGTCATGGCAATGACGGCGCGCTCGGCCTGAAGGGCCTCGACGAGTCGCAGCTTGTGCTCCGGGCTCGTTCGGGCGAAGACGCTCGTCTCTGCGACCGCTCGCCTGAGCCCCCGGTCGTCAAGGCTGTCCAGATCCAGGCCGGTCAACGGCGCGCCGGGCTTGTCGAGTCCGAGCTCGGCGGCGATTGCCGCGGCCGTCACCGCATGGTCCCCCGTGATCATCCTCACGGAGATTCCTGCGCTGCGGCACTCCGCAATGGCCTGGATGGCCTCGGGGCGGGGCGGATCGACCAGGCCGACGAGGCCCAGCAGCGTGAGCCCCTGCTCGACATCTGCGAAGCCAAGGTCGCGCTTGTCGGCGGGGAAGGATCGTGTGGCGAGCGCCAGCACGCGGCGCCCTTCTCGAGCCAGGTTCGCTGTGGCACGGGTCCATAGCGCCCTGTCGATCGGCTCCACGCCGTGGCGGCCGGTCTGCATCAGGCACATCTCGATCAGCTTCTCGGGAGCGCCCTTGACGCAGGCGAATGGCGCAGCGTCTGTCCGATGATGCAGGGTCGCCATGTACCGGTGGGCCGCATCGAACGGGATCTCGTCCTGCCGCGGCAGCGTTCGGGCCAGCAAGGCCGGATCATGGCCGGTCTTCAGTCCCAGCGTCACCAGCGCGCCCTCCATGGGATCGCCGTCGACGATGAAGTTGCCGCCGATCTCGCGTATGGCCGCATCGTTGCAGAGCAGGGCCGCGCGACCTATTTCGAGGAGAGGCGCATCGGATGCTGGATCGACGTCGCGCCCCTCTGCGCTGAACCCGCCTCTCGGAGCGTAACCCACACCGCCGACCTCATATGTGCGATCGGCCAAGACCACATGGGTCACGGTCATCTCGTTGCGAGTGAGCGTGCCGGTCTTGTCGGAGCAGATGGTGGAGACCGAGCCCAGCGTCTCGACGGCTGGGAGCCGGCGGATGATCGCGTTGCGGCGCGCCATGCGCTGCACGCCGATTGCGAGCGTGATGGTCATCACCGCCGGCAGGCCCTCGGGGATCGCGGCGACAGCCATGCCGACGACCGCCATGAACGCGTCGGCCGTCGGATAGCGGCGCACCAGAACCGCAAAAGCGAAAGTGGCCGCCGATAGCGCGAGGATGACGATCGTGAGCTGGCGCGCGAAGGCGTTCATCTGGCGGATGAGCGGCGTTTCGAGCTGCTGGACCCGCTCCAGAAGCGCGCTTATCCGTCCGAGCTCGGAGGCGGGACCGGTCGCCACGACAATTCCCGAGCCCTGTCCGGCAGTGACGAGGGTTCCAGAGAACGCCATCGAGCGGCGGTCTCCAAGCGCCGCTTCCGCGGCAACGGGGTCGGTCGCCTTCTCTACGGGTACCGACTCACCGGTCAGAATGGACTCGTCGATCCTGAGCGCGCGCGTCTTGAGGAGGCGAACATCGGCGGTCACCCGGTCGCCGGCCTCGAGCAGCAGCACATCGCCCGGGACGACTTCGGCGGCGTCGATCGTCAGCCGACGGCCGTCCCGCAGCACGGAGGCCTTCGGGCTGATCATCGCGCGGATCGCCTCGAGCGCGGCTTCCGCCTTTCCCTCCTGCACGAACCCGATGATCGCGTTGATCAGGACGACGGCGAGGATCACGCCGGTATCGATCGGGTGGCCGAGAAGGGCCGTGATCAAGGCTGCACCCAGCAGCACATAGATCAGCAGGTTGTTGAACTGCTCGAGAAGCCGCCGCAACGGTGACTTTCCGGAGGAGGCCGGCAGCTCGTTTCGACCGAAGCGCCGGAGCCGGTCGAGGGCCTCGCCGGCGTCGAGACCCGCAGATCTGGTCTCGAGAAGCTCGACGGCGCTTCGCGCGCCGAGGCTATGCCAGAGAGGCGGCGCCTGTAGATCATCGCCGGGTTGCGGAACGCGCGGCGCTCCGTCCTGGCTCTGCTTAGCCATCGCCATCGCACCCCCGAAACGTCATGTCACGATTGCCCGTGCCGGTTCGACCTGCCGCGTCGCCCCCTATCGCGAAGCCGCCTTTCGATCCTTGATGGCGATCAACGCGCTGAGCACCCGTTGCGCACTCTCACGCTGCTTTGACCGCGAGGACGTCGACGGGGGCATCGGCAAGCAGGTCCTCGGCGACGCTGCCGACAATGGCGTGCGCGACTCCGGTGCGGCCATGGGTTCCCACCACCAGCAGATCGGGCTGGATGGTGGACACTTGCTCGCGGATCACGCGCCGTATATCGCCCTCGCGGAGCACGGTTGTGAAGCGCGGGGCTGCGTCTCCCAGGCTTGCCGAAAGCGCCTCGATTTGTCGCGTCAGCTCCCCGGATATCCTGGCGCGCTCGTCGCGGATGAGCTGGTTCTGCGTGTCCCGTCCGAGAAATGCCGCGAAGGGTCGATGGGCTGCGTGGACCAGGTGCACCTCGCCCTTCGGCACCATGCCCGCGGCCATCTTGATCGCTGCCTGCGCGTGCGGCGAGAGATCGACGGGCACGAGAGCTTTCCGATAGGACGCGAGGACGGCATCCTTGACGACCAGCACCGGCTGCATGCCGTGCCGTATGATGCGCTCTGCCGTGGTGCCCTGAAACATCTCCCGCGTGGCATGGCGGTGAATGCCGAGCACCACGAGATCAACGCCGAAGTCGGTGGCAGCTTGCAGAATGTCGGCGAAGTCGAGCCCTCTGATCACCTCGGTCGAAGTCGCCACGTCTTTCGCCAGTGGCAGGGACCGTAGCTGATCGGCGATGGCCGACTTCGCCGCCGCCTCGTGCTGCAGGGTGATGGCCTCGATGAAAGCCTCGTCGACGACGTGCACGATCTTGAGCTCGGCGCCGAAATCGTGGGCGAGGGCGAGAGCACGCTGCAAGGCCCGATCGGAGCGGGCCGACAGGTCAGTCGCCATCAGGAGCTTCTTCATCTTGGAACTCTCCGTTTCGCTGGGAGAATGGGAGGCGGTTCGGCTCGGCGTCATCAGTCAACCACCCTCCGGTACATTGCGGATGCTGCCCAACCGGCTCTGTGCGGTACGATACCAGCTCTGTTCTCGCAGTGGAGGCCATTGCAGCCGCATGTCGCTCGCACCGTTTTCGATCCCGGTCAGGATGCGGGGGATGGTTGGAGGTGGCCAGTCGCAACGAGCGCACATGGCGATAGCCCGTGCGCAGTGCGATTGCCCTTTGGAAGAGAGATGATTGCAGCGTTGTCCGTGAAGAGTAAGGAGACCGGAGCATGGCCGACGGAACCCCGCAGAAGATCATGCTCGCAACCGACCTCACACCGGTGGGCGATCGGGCCTTTGACCGCGCCGTCCAACTCGCGGAGCAGTGGGACGCGGAGCTTGTGGTCTGCCACGTCGTCGAATCGAGCGCCGTGCGCCCCTGGGGCATGGATCGCCGGATGCGAAACGCCGAGATCGAGATGGATCGCCTCGTTCGCACGTCGCGGGCGCAGCTCAAGATGGCGCGGCATACCGTCATCGGTGATCCTGCCGATCGCACGCTGGAGCATGCTCGGGCGATCAAGTGCGATTTCCTGATTACCGGGCCGGCCCACGGCAAAGTGCTGGGAGACAAGTTGCTGGGCAGCACCGCAGCCCGGATTGTGAGGCGGGCAACGGTGCCGGTGCTCGCCGTCCGACGGCGTCCCGAGGGGCCGTACAGGACGGTCGTTTCCGCCGTCGATTTCTCTGACGCGTCCCGCACCGCCTTCCTTCGCGGACGGGAGTTGTTTCCATCGGCACGCTTGACCGCCCTGCATGCGTACCGAGTGTCTCCGAGCTGGGGCGGACCGAACGCCGACAAGTCCATCGACGAGGTCGAGGCCGCCGAGCGCGCGCGTGTCATCAAGGAAGCAGAGCAGGACATGGCGGTTCTGATCGCGGCGGCCGGCGGAACTTCTTCTGCGGTGGAGACGGCATTGCAGGAAGGCGATCCCGAGACTGCACTCACGAGCTACGTTGAGAGCAAATGGCCTGACCTTGTCGTCGCCGGCACCCACGGGCGCAGCGGCTATCGGCAGGATACGATCGGAAGCATGGCCGAGCTGCTGTTGACGATCCTGCCGTGCGACGTCCTCGCCGTGCCCACACGGACGTAGATGCCGGTCCGCCGTCGGACCGCCGTCACGCGGTCATGAGCACGTTGCAGCTCCGGCTCGTCAGAAAATGCTTGGTGAACCCGCCGAAGATGAACTGCTTCAGCCGCGACTGCGAGTAGGCGCCCATCACCAAGACGTCGGCACGAACCTGCTCGCAGAAAGTCTCGAGCGTCGCCTGCGGCGACTGCTGGCCGGCGGTGAGCGTGCGAGCCTCAGCTTTGATGCCGGAAGTGGCGAGGTAGGTTGCGATCTCGGCCGCAGTCGGCCCATTGGATCGTTCCCCCTCGTCGATGCCAACGACATGGCATTTGGTGGCCGTGCGCAACAACGGAAGGGCTGCGGTCATGGCGCGGATGGTGGGTGACACGGCCTTCCATGCGATGACGGCGGTCAGATCGGCCGTGCTGTCGACCGGCTTTGCGGCGAACAGCACGGGCCGGCCGGTCACGAGGAGCACGTCCTCGATAACCGCGTCGAGAAGAGGTGAGGTCAACGCAAAGCTGCAGAGCGTGAGGTCGTGCAGAAAAGCCGCTCTCTGCAGGAGCATCTCGGCGTCCTGGAAGACATCGGGCTGTTCCTGCCAGGTAAAGCGATCGCGGGCATCGATCCCGTCCAGCAACTTTTCGTAAGCCTGACGGGCGCCGACGGCTCTGGCCGTGTACTGACTCCGATAGAGATCCTCGAGAAACCTGTCGGCGGCCGCTCCCCCTTCCGTCGCCTGAATGTTGTAGAATTCTTCGAGCTTGCGACCGGGAAGCGCGTGCAGGGTCTTGGAGAGGAACAGCGCATCCGCTCGCCCTGCGACGCGACTGGCCAAAAGCGCCGCGAGCCGCACGACGCCAGCCTCTTCTTCCGTTCCGGAGTATGGCAACAGTATGCTGTGCACGGCGGTGTTCTCCTTGGGTTGGCCGCCCGCGGGGCGTGGCGGGTCACGACGTCACGCCGGCCCGCATGGCGAGCTTCACGAGATCGGCCAGACTCTGCGCGTCGGTCTTGGCCATGACGAAGGCGCGGTAGGTCTCGACGGTGCGGTGGCTGATGCCGAGTTTCTGGGCGATCTCCTTGTTGGACAGTCCGTCGACAAGGAGCATCATCACCTCGCGTTGACGGTCGGACAGCTCGGCAATGCGCATCTTCATCGCAGCGGCCGCTTCACATCGGGCCTGCTCCTGGCGCCTCTCGGCGAGCGCCTCGGCGACGCTCTGATAGAGGCGCGTGTCATCAAAGGGCTTCTCTATGAAGTCGAAGGCTCCCCGCTTGATCGCGAGGACGGCCATATCGATGTCGCCATGCCCGGTGATCAGGATGATCGGCAGGGTGCTGCCGCTCTCGGCCAGCTTGCGCTGGAGGTCGAGACCCGAGACGCCATTGAGCCGCACGTCCGAAACGATGCAGCCACTTGCCGAAGGGGAGAGTCGGCGCAGGAACTCGTCGGCGGACGCAAACACGCTGGTCTTGTAGCCACGCCGCTCGAGCAGCATCCGGATGGAGTCGCGGACCGCGTCCTCATCATCTATGACGAACACTGTCGGCTCACTCGACATGATATGTCCCACCCGCTTTCGGTATGGATATAATAGCAATCGCGCCTTCCGCCAGATTGCCCAGGGTCAATTGACCGCCGTGGCGCTCCACGATGGTCCGGCTGAGCGTCAGCCCGATGCCCGTTCCCTCGGGCTTCGTGGTCGTGAACGGCGTGGCGGCACCGTTCAGGATTTCCGGTCCAATTCCAGGTCCATTGTCCGAGACGAGAAAATCGACATAGCCGCTGTCCGCGGATGAGCGTGCTTCGAGTGAAATGCGACCTGCTGCTCTGCCCGCCTGGGATATCGCCTCGACGCTGTTCGAGATCAGATTGAGCAGGACGAGTTCGACTTGCAGTCGGTCGACCAGCACGGCTGGCAGGTCGGGAGCCGCCTTCGTGGAGAATCCGATGTTGCTTTCCTCGACCAGGGGCTTGGCCAGGGCGGCCGTCTCGGAGATCAGAGACGCCGGGGACGCCGGGGCCATCTCTGCCTTGCCGGTTCGAACGAACTCGCGAAACTGCCTGACGAGCCGGGCTGCATGGTCGACCTGGGCGATCGCCTTGTCGGAGGTCTCCGATGCGATAGGGGTATTCCCTTCCCCGCTCCTGATCATGTCGCGCACCAGACGATTGTAGTTGCCGATTGCCGTCAATGGCTGGTTGATCTCATGGGCCAGGGCGGCCGCGAGCGCGGACAGGCTTGTCAGTCGTGACGCTCTTGCCAGTGCCTCCTGATGGTGCCGCAGGCGGCTTTGAGAGCGGCGTTGCTCGCTGATCGCAACGCCGAGAAGAAGGCCGGTCAGTGCGAGGACGAGCATCAGGATCTGGAACTTCGCCACGTCTCGCGGGACCTGACCGCTCCAATGCATGGCCAGGATGAGGCCGGCTTGCATCAGGAACAGGCCAGCGCTCACGCCTTCCAGGCCGTGACGCAAGGCGACCCAAATGATGGGCAGGAACAGAAGATAGAAGAACTGGAACTCAGACGCGCGAGCGTAGGCGAAGATCGCCCACAGCGCTGCGGCCATGGCCAGGATCTGCAATCCCGTCTCCACGGTCGCCTTGGGCAGGCGCGGCACCGTCAGCCACGAGAGCAGGAACGGTGTCACCACGAAGATGCCGATCGCGTCACCGACCCAATGATGAACGAATGCCGCCGCATATTGCGAGGATGGCAGAAGCCCGAGCCACACAAGCACGGTTGCGTAGCCAAGCGCGACGATTGCAGGCGCCGTCACGCCAGTGAAGAGGAGGACGAAAAGATCGCGCTGTGACGATAGTGATGGATCGAACCTGACCCGCGGGTCCGAGAGCATCACCCTCGCCGCAGCGTACCCGGCGCCGAGCACACCGACGACGGCCAGCTCAGCCGGCCAAGGAAGGGGCATTCCGCGAACAACGATGGCGGCAAGCAGCGGGGCCACGAAGAGTAACGGTACATAGCCCCGACCCAGCACCACGACGAGGGCGATGCTGAGCCCTGTGGCAGGGTTCCATGGCGTGATGCCGAACGGCGCCAACGGGAATACATAACTGACGGCATCGAGAAGCGTGTACGCGCCGAGATAGCCGAGCGCGATCTGCCACCAGGGCAGCGCAAGGAGCTGCATCATCAGTCTGGCTCGAACGTCGGTCTGGCTCGAACGTCGGGTGAACGCATCCATCTCTGGTCACGCTACTTCGGGGGGTGGACAGCAGCGATAGCGTAACATTACGGAAGGGATCACCGGACGTAAAAGCCGTCGGCATTGATCCCGAATTGTTCGGCGCAGTTCCGTCGTGCTCCACTCGCTCCCATCGGCAACGGGGCGCTCGAGCGTCGCATGTCAACACACGATGAGCCGAGTGAGTCACGCCTCCGGGCGCTCGTGCTGTGCGTCGACGACGACATCGGTCGGGCGCTCGCGCATTGGCTGCGGGACAGTGGCGCTGAGGTCGATGTTCCGGAAGACGGGAAGCGAGCTGCTCGGATGCTCCGTAAAGAGAGATACAACGCGATCGTGACCGATCGGTTTCTGCCGCCGTGGCCCGGACTCGACACTTTGCCGCTGCTGAAGCGCAAACATCCCAATCTGAGGCTCATCGTCGTGCTCAACAGCGCACCGGCCGGAATGGCGGCCGTGCTTCGGCTTGCAGGCATCGACGCCGTCATCGAGCCTCCATTGAGACGGGCGGAGGTCTGTTCTGCTGTGACGCCGAGCTAGTGGGGCGGTGCCATCAGGATGATCGTGGAGGTTCCGTCCCGCCGATATGAGCACTGAAGCGTTCGCGGACGTCATCAGAGTTCGTGCGTCATTTGAGGTTTGAAGGGAGCCACGCAATGTCGGTTGGCGCTCGCATCATGAGCCCCGAGGAAGGTGCAGGCTCTCGCACGGCCGTTGCGGCACGCGGCGCAAGAGTTCAGCCGGCTCGCCGTCACGGCCCGGTTGGCCTGGACCTGCCTGCAAGTCGGCTGCTCGTTGCAACCGATCTGACGGAACGCTCCGATCTTGCTTTGCAGCGCGGCGTGCAGATGGCCTGCGGCCTGGGGGCCGACCTTCGCGTGCTGCACGTTGTCGAGGCAGGCTTGCCGAGGCGGGTTGTGCGGCGCCGCTTGGACGAGGCCAGGTCGGTCATTCAAGAGCAGATGGGCCTGCTGACCGGGCGCGCCCCGGCCGATCACTCGATCAGCGTGAGGATTGGCGATCCACATCTCGAGATCGTTCGCGAAGCGATCGAGCATTCGAGCGACGTCATCATCGTCGGAACTCATCGTCGTTCGAGTTCGAACGAGCGGGGGATCGTGCCGACGTGCGCCCGCGCAATGCGCTATTCCACATGCCCGATCCTGTTCGTTCGCGATGTGCCCGCCTCGCCTTACAAGCATGCCGTGGTCGAGGTGAACCTGACGGCGATCTCGCCACACGTCATTGCGGCGGCTCGCCAGTTCGCGCCGGAGGCGGAGAGCCATCTGGTGCATGTCTACACAGGCGATGACGTCGACCATCCCGGCGCCGTTCCAAGCATCGAGAGCAGGGCCGCGCGCCTCAAGCGGGTTCACGCGCTTCTGGACCGCTTGGCGGCGACACGAACAGGCAGCACCGGTGACGGTACCCGCTCGAGCGTCACACTGGCTAAGGGGCCGGTGCTCGAGGCTCTTTCTGGTGCAGTCGCGCAGCGGCGCGCAGACCTCCTGGCCGTCGGGCTCCGGCCAGACGATGCGCGCGACTTCAGCCAGGCACTGGAGCTCAACCGTCAATCGCCGGAAACCAGATCGTGCGACGTGCTCGTCGTACCCGGCCCGGCGGCGAGCGACTTGAGTTGAGATCGTGCTGATGCGGCCGTGACGATCAGCGCGAATGTTCGGCTTCTCCGTGCAAGCGAGTTCGATTGCTCGGCGTCAATGCCTCAGACTTGAACGCGAGGCGGGAAGCTCGATCCACCCGGAGAGAAGTGGTCAAGAAATTGGGAGAAAGCCGATGAGAGAACACACAAGTAGCGAACGGCCCACCACGGAAGCCGAACTGTTCCCGGCGTTCGCATGGCTCGGACCGGAGCAGCTCAACGGCGTCATGGACGCACAACGAGAGGTTTTGAGGCAAGGCGAAGCGATCGCCCGGCTTTGGCAGGAATCGATGCAGGACGCCTTGTCGAGCGGTCAGACGCTGTCGTCCGAGCTGGCGCGCTGCAAGACGCCTCAAGAGGCGACCCTTGCCTGTAGCGGCTGGCTGCAACGGCGCTATGGGCGGCTGGCGTCGGACAGCCACGAGGCTTGGCGACTGTGGCTGGCGATGGCGCAGGCCGCCACTGCCAATGGCTTCGCCGGGGCCGGCGAGACCGCCGAACGCAAAGGCCTCGCGGCGCGTCATGAGCCCCGCGGCGACGATTGAGCTGTGACGAAGCTCCCGCTCTGGCTGCGCATGGCGGTGCTGGTGGCGACGCTGATCGCAATTCTGGCGTCGATTGAGCTTGCGCCGGCAAAAGGCCAGCAGCAGCAGGGACCCGTCCTCACAACTCGCGTCTGAGGCGCGATCGGTGTCGCGGCGACGCCGCATATCTGCGGCGTGATGGACGAGGCGCAGGCGATCGATGCCAGCCTGGTGCCCGTCGAGCGTGAAGGAGTAGCGCGAAATGGCAAAGCGGATGAAAGCGGCCGTATTCGTCGAGCCCGGCCGGATCGTGCTCGACGAGAAGCCGGTCCCGGAAGTCGGCGCGCTCGATGCACTCCTTCGCATCACGACGACGACCATTTGCGGCACGGACGTCCACATTCTCAAGGGCGAGTACCCCGTTGCCAGAGGCCTGACCGTCGGCCACGAGCCCGTCGGCGTGATCGAGAAGCTCGGCAGCGCGGTGCGCGGTTACACCGAGGGCCAGCGCGTGATCGCCGGCGCGATCACGCCCTCCGGCCACTCCTACGCCTCGCTATCGTGCTGCCATGCGCAGGACGGTGCTGGCACTGCACACGGCTGGAAGCCGCTCGGCGGCTGGCGCTTTGGCAATACGATCGACGGCTGCCAGGCCGAGTTCGTGCTGGTGCCGGACGCGATGGCCAATCTGGCGCCAGTGCCCGACGGCCTCTCCGACGAGCAGGTCTTGATGTGCCCTGACATCATGTCGACGGGCTTTGCTGGTGCGGAAAGCGGCGGCATTCGCATCGGTGATACGGTCGCAATCTTTGCGCAGGGGCCGATCGGCCTGTGCGCGACGGCGGGCGCACGGCTGATGGGCGCGACGTCGATCATCACAACCGATCGCCTGCCGGAGCGCATGGAGATGTCGCGGAGGCTCGGTGCCGATCATGTCGTGGACATCTCGAAGGTCGATCCGGTCGGCGAGATCCGACGCCTGACGGGCGGTCGCGGCGTCGACGTTGCGATCGAGGCTCTGGGCACACAGGCCACGTTCGAGGCCGCCTTGCGCGTGCTGCGGCCTGGCGGAACGCTGTCGTCGCTCGGCGTGTACTCCACCGATCTGCGCATTCCTCTCGACGCTTACGCCGCCGGCCTCGGCGACCACCGGATCACGACCACGCTGTGTCCGGGCGGCAAAGAGCGCATGCGGCGGCTGATGAACGTCGTGGCTGCCGGGCGCATCGATGTCGCCCAGCTCGTCACGCACCGGTTCAGGCTCGACGACATCGAGCGTGCCTACGAGCTGTTCTCGAACCAGCGCGACGGCGTTCTCAAGGTGGCTATCATCCCGTGACTGCGGCCGGAAGATTGGCTCCGGGGTTCCTTGAAAGTTTGAGGCGCAACACGACGCTGCGCCGAAAGAGGTCATCCTGGGGACCGATTGGACTTCGGCCCGCGATTGCGCTCTACCTTCACCCGTGGTGATGCAACGGTTTCGAGGGTACGTCCTATTGCCATGGCTCTCACGCTCTCCCTGCTCGCGCCGTTCCTCGGCGTGCCCCTGGTACTTGTCGCCTCGCGGCTCTCTCGGACCATGGCCGCCTGGACGGCCGCCGCGGCGATGGCGGGCGGCCTTGCTGCACTGGCGCCGCTGCTGCCGGGTGCACTTGCCGGCACGACAAGCATCGCTCGAATCGCGTGGCTGCCGGAGTGGGGCCTCGATCTCGCGCTGCGGCTCGACGGGTTGGGGCTGCTGTTCGCCCTGCTCATTCTCGGCATCGGCCTGCTGATCGTCCTCTACGCGGCCTACTATCTGCCGGACGATGACACCCTCGGGCGCTTCTACGCGCTGTTGCTCGCCTTCGCCGGCGGCATGCTCGGCATCGTTCTCGCCGAGAATCTCATCCTGATGCTCGTGTTCTGGGAGATCACCAGCCTCACCTCGTTCCTCCTGATCGCCTACAAGTACGAGGCGCACGATGCGCGCATCGCCGCTCGCATGTCGCTCGCCGTCACGGGCGGGGGAGGGCTTGCGCTGCTGGCGGGTCTGCTGCTGCTCGGGGAGGCTGCGGGAAGCTACGAGCTCTCGGAGGTGCTGCGTCAGGGCGATGCCATCCGAGCGCATCCGTACTACCCTGCGATCCTCACGCTCATCCTGCTCGGCGCCTTCACCAAGTCGGGTCAGTTCCCTTTTCACTTCTGGTTGCCGAATGCGATGGCAGCACCCACTCCGGTGTCAGCCTATCTGCATTCCGCGACGATGGTGAAGGCCGGCGTCTTCCTGCTGGCGCGCCTCTATCCCGCGCTGTCGGGGACCGAGCTGTGGTTCGTGCTCGTCAGTACGACGGGCGCCGTCACGTTCGCGTACGGCGCCTACGTCGCGCTGTTGAAGCACGACTTCAAAGGCCTGCTGGCGTACTCGACGATCAGCCATCTCGGCCTCATCACGTTGCTGCTCGGTCTCAACACGCCGATGAGCGCCGTCGCCGCCGTGTTCCACATCATCAATCACGCGATCTTCAAGGCCTCCCTCTTCATGGCGGCGGGCATCATCGATCACGAATGCGGAACGCGCGACATGCGCCGCATCAATGGCATGTTCAAATACATGCCCTGGACGGCAACGCTCGGCATCCTCGCGGCCGGGTCGATGGCGGGCGTACCACTGCTCAACGGCTTCCTGTCCAAGGAGATGTTCTTCACCGAGGTGGTCGCGCATCCGGCGTTCGAAGGCTATGCGCGGTGGGTCATTCCCGCCCTTGCGACGGTGGCGGGCATGCTGTCCGTCGCCTACTCCGCGCGCTTCGTGCACGACGTGTTCTTCAACGGGGAGCCTGTCGATCTTCCGAAGACGCCGCATGAGCCGCCGCGCTGGATGCGGCTGCCAGTCGAGGTCCTGGTCGCGCTCGTCGTGCTCGTGGGCTTCCTGCCGCAATTCTCGGTCGGCGGCATCCTGCATGCGGCGGCAGGCGCCGTGCTGCCGGCCGGCGTGCCGGAGTTCAAGCTCGCGGTGTGGCACGGGTTCAACCTGCCGCTCGCCATGAGTGTCGCGGCCTTCGGGCTCGGCCTCATCCACTACTGGCGGCGTCACCACCTGTTCGAGCTGCACGATCGTCATGCGCCCAAGATCTCGAGTCCGGTCGCCTTCGAGAGGGTGTATCGGGATGCGGGGCGCGCCAGCCGCTGGCTTGTCGACGTCTCGGACAGGCGCTCACTGCAAAGCTGGCTTGCGATCTTCCTGGTCTTCGTCGTGGTGCTGGGTGCTTGGAGCTGGTTGGGGCACGGCGGCGGCAAGCTCGCTGGACGGCTCGATGCAATGCCGGTGGAGTTGGCGGCGCTCGCTGCTCTGGCCGCGCTCGCTGTCGGGACGCTGGGCACCGTGGCTTTTCATCGCCAGCGCTATATCGCGATCGTGTTCATGAGCGTCGTCGGGCTCGTTGTTGCCTTGACCTTCATCCGTTTCAAGGCGCCCGATCTCGCGCTGACCCAACTCTCCGTCGAGGTCGTCACCATCGTGCTGCTGCTGCTGGCGCTGCGCTTCCTGCCGCAAGTGGCGGAGCCGGAGCAGGCAGGGCCGCGCACCGCGCGCGATGCCGCCGTTGCGCTCGCCGGCGGTGGCGGTGCGGCCGCGTTGACCTACGCGATGCTGACGAGGCCGCTCGACACCATCTCCGGCTATCACCTCGTCAACTCCGTCCCGGGCGGCGGCGGCACCAACGTCGTCAACGTCATTCTCGTGGATTTCCGCGGCTTCGACACGCTCGGGGAGATTGCCGTGCTCGCGATGGCGGCGCTCGGCCTGCATGCCCTGCTCGACGGCGTCCGGCTCAAGCCCTACGCGGGCCGTGCAGCCAACAATGCCGACCGGTTCCCGATCATGCTCGCCGAACTGATGCGGCCCCTGCTGCCGCTCGCGCTCGCGGTGTCGGTCTACATCCTGCTGAGAGGCCACAATCTGCCTGGCGGAGGCTTCATCGCCGGCCTCATCGCGGCCGTTGCGATCGTGCTGCAATACCTGGCGAGCGGTATCGACTTCGCCTCGCAGCGACTGAGGGCGGACTACGTGCGTGTCCTGGGCCTGGGCCTCGCGATCGCGACAGGCACCGGGCTGGCCAGCTGGGCGTTCGGATACCCCTTCCTCACGAGCACGTTCGGCTACGTGCATCCGCCGGTCATCGACAAGTTCGAGCTGGCGTCTGCAATGGTGTTCGACCTCGGCGTGTTCCTGGTCGTCGTCGCAGGCGTCCTGCTCTCGCTCACGGAGCTCGGAGCCCTGAGCCGGCGCGAGCGCGACCCGCGCATCGAGCGCAAGGAGAATTGACTCATGGAGATCGTCGTCTCACTTGGCATCGGTCTGCTCGTCGCCTGCGGCATCTATCTGATCCTGCGGCCCACGACGTTCTCCGTCGTGCTCGGGCTCACGCTGCTTTCCTACGGGGTCAACGCGCTGATCTTCGTCGGCGGGCGGCTCGCGGCGCAGACG
>ERZ761609.2187-NODE-2187-length-15038-cov-48.523994_pt1 | contig 15038 bp, 22 predicted proteins | sample MGYA00511163_ERZ761609 | MGnify/ENA primary metagenome ERZ761609 (study PRJEB28899, sample SAMN02445070) | bioreactor sludge metagenome | biome: EBPR sludge | place: Australia: Brisbane, Thorneside Wastewater Treatment Plant | collected 2011-12-16 ... | reverse complement strand
CGGAACTGTATCATCGTCCGCGACGGAGCCGCCCGTCTCATTTCATCTGACCCCGATCGCCAAGTTTTACACGGAGGTGCTTGGCTTTCAGAAAAAGCACGAGATCCCGATGGGCCCTTACAAATGGCTGACCGTGGTTTCGCCAGAAGGTCCCAACGAATTGGAGTTGTCACTTGAACCAAACGTCAATCCTGACGCCAGGGCCTATCAGGAAGCGATGTTCGCCCAGAAGATCCCATTGGCGGCACTCGAAACATCGGATATTGACGCAGACTACAAGAGGCTGGCGTCCCTCGGGGTTGTATTTCTGTCAAAGCCGCAGTTGGCAGGACCTGTCAAGATCGCGGTCTTTTCAGATACCTGTGGCAACCTCATTCAGCTCTATCAGCCGTCATCGTAGATTACGGATTTCTGAGGTTTCGCGGATATTCGTGGATTTCGGGGACACTCCATCACCAAACTCCACCCAGGTCGCCGGAATTGCAAGCTGGCGCCCAAATTTCAATCCACAGGTCGCGGACTTGCTATCTCGTTGGATTTATGAGGTCAGGCGGGCGAGTACAGGCGATAGGCCCGATGCTCTACGCTGCCCGGCGCCACTCAGATTCGAGATAAAGTGAGTGAGTGTCCCCGAGATCCCCCACTGATATGTCGGCTACACAGATCGAGTGCGCGATTGTCGAGGCGTACAGAGGAGCCAAGAAACTCGCCAATCAAGGAGAGCGGATATTGGTTGAGGGCACTACGAGCAGCGGCATGAAGATCGAGATGTGGGTATATAAGATGAAGAGACTAATTGAGACAGCGTACCCCAAATGACTAATTCGACTGACAGGATTGTTTTGCAGGTTGAGACTGGGTCGATGAGCCAGTCTCGATCGGGTACCGTTTCGGGTGAGATCTACCTCAAAGTGAATGACCATGCCTTCCCAGAAATCGGGTGGAACGATCTGGTTCTTCCGGTCCTCAATGGCTATGTACGATCGATGCAAGACTTTATAGCGGGCAGTAACCGCCAGGAACGCGTTCACTTCATGGATGGTCCATTTCATGTGGACTTTGAAGAGGCGAATGGCGAAACTCTTATAGTTTCGTTGTCTGACGATCGGCAACAGAATGCAAGCGTCCGTTACACGACACTCGTTGGCCCCTTCGTTCGCACAATATTGGATGCGGCGGACCGAGTGATTGACGAGTGTCGCCGTCGAGCCTGGGACAATCCCGAGATTCAGGAGTTACAGATGCTACGTGCCGAGTTGCGGGCTTCGTATGACCGAAGATGAGACGAGTTCATACGAGCATCGAAGCTGCGCTGGGCTGAGAGACCCGGGTGAGCCAGTACGGCAAGGGCAAGAAGGCGGTGAACGACTGAGGGAGCCTAAGAATTTGTTGTCCCGAATGGGCCGATCCCACCAGGGGCGGTAAGGAGAGTCGTAAAATGACGGCGCCTGCTATTGATCCCTCAGAGCGAGAAATTGTAGGTAGTTGGATTGCCAGAAGTGGTGAGGTAATAGCGGACCCTATTTGCATGCGAATTGAGAGGCTTACAAGCGGTTACTTAGTGAAAGTTGCAGCCAGCCCAATATGGGGGGACTGGGAGGTGTTGTTTCGCGATCCTGCCGATGGTCGGTACTGGGAGAGAGTGTTTCCGCAGTCCGAAACGCAGGGAGGTGGACCACCCACTCTCAGGGTTCTTAACCAGACAGAGGCAAGTAAGAAGTATGGGTTGAAGTAGCCCTGCGACACTCTCAATCAGCTTTCTTGAGAACCTCGTCCCCACCTCCACCAGCCGCAAAACCCAACACCCGCCCGCCCACAGCCCAGACCCCAACCCCCACAAACACTTACAGCCAGCTCCCCGCAGACTTCAGCCTCGTTCAGTAGTGGCATGAACGGTTGCAAATGCGGCTTCCACGGCGATCCCACCCGCGAATGCCACTGCACCGGCACGCGGATCTCCCAATGCCTCGGCAAAATCTCCGGCCCCCTGCTCGACCGCATCGACCTCCATGTCGAAGTCCACGCCGTACCCTTCCAGGAGTCGCGCACCAAAGCCGCCGGCGCCTCCTCCGGCGGCGTGCGCGCCCGCGGCTTCATCAACGCCGAAATCCCCCCGAGCCAGATCCGCAAAATCTGCCCCCTCGACCAGAGTCATTCTACCTGGCCCTTCTGCCCAACCCCCGAACCCGGTATCATCAACTTCATGGGCACCTTGCGCATCACCGAAGCCGAACTCGCCCGCGATGTTCACGCTGTGCTGGCCAAGGTCCAGGAGGGTGTCGAGGTGATCGTCGAACAGGACCACCGCCCTGTCGCAACGATCAAATTGCCCGCACGTTCCGGCCGACTGATCTCCGAGTGCATCGCCTCCGCCAGGGCCAGCGGGTCTCAGGTGATCCCCGACGCCTCTTTCGCCAGCGATGTCGAGGAAGGCATTAAGGAGAGCAGCCAGCCATGGAATCCCCCCTCCTGGGACTAATCCTCGACTCCAGTGTCATTATCGCGGCGGAACGGAAGCGGCAGACGATCGCAGACCTGCTTACCTCCATTCGCGACACGTTCGGGGAGATCGAGATCGCCATTTCCGCGGTCACTCCCGCCGAACTCGTCCATGGCGTGATGCGTGCCAAAACACCCGAACTGCGGCACCGCCGCCGCGCCTTCATCGACGAACTGAAGAAGCATGTCCCGGTACACCCCCTCACCGCCGCCACGGCCGAACTCGCAGGCCAACTGGGCGGAGAACAGGCGGCCCGGGGCATCACGCTTCCCTTCGCCGATCTGCTCATCGGTGTTTCTGCCCTCGAACAGGGATATGCCGCCGCCACCCTCAACCAGCGCCACTTCCGCCAAATCCCCGGCCTCCAGGTCCTCTCCGATCTCTAGCGCCGCCTCGCCCGGATCGCCCGGCAATGGTGCTACAACAAACCTAGGATTTCGGGGACACTCAATCGCAAAACTACATTCCTGGAGCGGGGCTGAGTGTTCGGCGATCAACCCGTAGACCGTCGTGGCGAGCGATTCATCCTGTTGGATTGAAAGAACTCGGTTGGCGTCTGGTCAGGGTGCTGGCGGTTGCCCGGAGGCATGCAGCTTCGAGGTGAAGTGATTGAGCGTCGCCGAAATCCCGAAATCCCCACAGCAGGCTCAGCAGAATCGCGTGGGGTGAGCGGAGCGGCGCAGTTTCGCCGCTGGCCGCTCGCGGTGCATGCCCAGCGCGTTGCCAGCGCCAGGCCGGAAGCCGCGCCGTGCCGGGGCCATTCACTCGAATATCGTCGCCAGCCTGGCCAGGACTTCGTCGATGATCGCGTCGGGCACGCTTTCCAGTTTCTTGCCGCCGCGTGCGCCGAGATCGAGCGCGCGGGGTTGATCGCAGCGGACCACGCCGGTGGTTTGGGTTCCCGCGCCCGCCAGCGGCACGGCGAAGCCGGCCGTCCGCGCGAAACTCCCGCCGCTGGTGATGGGGACGACCACTGGCACTTTGGTCACGCGGTTGAAAGCGTCCGGCGAGACGATCAGGACGGGACGGCGCCCCTTCTGCTCGTGCCCTTCGGTGGGATCAAGCCCGACCAGCCAAATATCACCGCGCTTCATCAGATGAGTTCACCGCCTGCCGGCTTGCCGCGGAGCCACTCACGATCTTCTTTACTGCGCGCCGCCTTGGGATCGCATTGAGCGAGGAGTTCATCCAGTGTGTAGCGGGGGCGCTGCTGCGGTTCCACGACCAACCGGCCGCTTTCGACCGCGATGCCGACCTTCACTCCCGGCCGCAGGCGCAGGAGGTCGAGCAGTGCGGGCGGAACGGCCAGCATAATCGAGCCGCCAACCTTGCGGAGATTCGTCGTGTGCATCGCAGTCGCTCCAGTTATATTTTAGTATAACTGATTTCGAGCTATGCGCCATCCCGGCCGTGGGACCCTTCCGGCACTGCCGGCGGCGGGTGGGAAAGATGGCACGCTGATGCCAGCGGGAACTTCCGAAAACAGGTTGATAGGTTGATAACCTGGTGGATGGTAACGTATGTGTTACCATAGAGCCGTTCAGGAGATCAACATTCGGGAGTTCCTGGATGCCTGCGGCCGGTCGCCGTTCGCGCGCTGGTTCGAGGGCTTGAACGCGTCCGCGGCGGCGCGGGTGACTGTGGCGCTAACGCGGCTGGGCCAGGGGAACTTCTCGAATGTCGAAGGCGTGGGCAGCGGCGTGTACGAACTCAAGATCGACTTCGGGCCGGGATAGCGGGTCTATTTCGGCAAGGAGGGCGAGCGGATCGTGATCCTGCTGGGTGGCAGTTCGAAGAAACGGCAGGGCGCCGCGATCGCGGTTGCGCAGCCGGCGTGGGATGAGTACAAGCGCCACAACCAAGCAGAGGAGTAACCACATGGCACTCACCAAAGCCTTTCGAGAAACGGTGTACGAACGGGCCCAGCGGGACACCGAGTTCGTCAAGGCGTTGTTGACCGAAGCAATGAACGCCTGGCTGGGCGGCGACGAAGCCACCGGCAAGGCCGTCCTGCGCGACGTCATCAACGCCACCATCGGGTTCGAACGGCTTGCCGCCGAACTCGAAAAGCCCAGCAAGAGCCTGCACCGCATGCTCGGACCACGCGGCAACCCCAACACCGCCAACCTGTTCGCAATTCTCCGCGTGCTCCAAAAAAACGTGGGGGTCAAGCTGACCGTGATGGCGGCATAGGCTGAAGACACGCAACCCAACCCCCACAACCACTTACAACCCCCTCCCCGCAAACTTCAGCCCCGCTCAGTTGTGACATGAATGGTTGCAAATGCGGCTTCCACGGCGACCCCACCCGCGAATGCCACTGCACCGGCACGCGGATCTCCCAATGCCTCGGCAAAATCTCCGGCCCCCTGCTCGACCGCATCGACCTCCATGTCGAAGTCCACGCCGTACCCTTCGAGGAGTCGCGCACCAAAGCCGCCGGCACCTCTTCCGCCGGCGTGCGCGCCCGCGGCTTCATCAACGCCGAAATCCCCTTCAACCAGATCCGCAAAATCTGCACGCTGGACGACTCCGGCGAACGCACCCTCGAACTCGCCGTCCGTCGCATCGGTTCTCCGCCCGCGCCCACTCGCCGTTCCTCAAAGTCGCCCGCACCATCGCCGACCTCGCCCAATCCCCCAACATCGCCGCCAAGCCCGTCGCCGAAGCCGTCCAATACCACTCGCTCGACCGCTTCTGCTGGGGCTGAACCTTTTCCCCACCCCCCGAACCCGGTATCATCAACTCCATGGGCACCTTGCGCATCACCGAAGCTGAACTCGCCCGCGATGTCCACGCTGTGCTGGCGAAGGTCCAGGAGGGCGTCGAGGTGATCGTCGAGCAGGACCACCGTCCCGTGGCGACAATCCGCGCACCGCTGCCGAAAAGCCGTTTGCTGTCGGAAAGTATCGCGCTGGCCGAAGCGCGTGGGACCACCGCCATCCCAGATGAGGGCTTCATGAAGGATGTCGAAGAAGGGCTCGCGGAACGGAGTCAGCCATGGAACCCGCCCATCTAGGAGTGATCCTCGATTCGAGCATCATGATCGAGGCCGAGCGGCAACGACTCGACGTGGCGCGCCTCCTCCGGTAAGTTGCCGAACGGATCGGCGAACGCGAAGCGGCGCTCAGCGCGATCAGCGTGGCCGAACTCGCCCATGGCATCCATCGCGCCAACACGGCGGAACGCCGCCAGGTACGCCGCGCCTTCCTCGACGACCTGAAGGCCACGGTGACGATCTATCCGATCACGGCCGGCACCGCGGAACTGGCCGGAAAAATCCATGCCGAATCTTCGCAGCAAGGCATCATCATCCCATTCGATGACCTGCTGATCGGCGCCTGCGCACTCGAACGCGGGTATGCGGTCGCCACCCGCAACCTGCGGCACTTCCAGAGAATCCCCGGCCTCCAGATCCTTTCCGATTTCTAGCGCCGCCCCGCCCGGATCGCCCGGCAATGGTGCTACAACAAACCTATGCAGCCCCTCGCCGCCCGCCCCCCCGCGCCCCGGCCCTGCTGCAGTGCCCCCTACTGGCAATCCGCCGACGGCGACCAGGCCAGCATCGACCTCAACGGCCCCGGACCCGGCTCCATCACCACCTCCCTCTCCACCCTCAGCGGCTGGACCTCCGGCGCCACCTACCGCGTCTCCTTCTCCCTCGCCGCCAACCCCGATAACACCCTCAGCCCCCAGTCCTGCGTCCGCGCCACCACGGCCACCCACCAGCAGGACTACTGCTTCAACGTCCTCAACGTCGACGGCCAGGGCACCCCGGCGAGTTCCGCCAACATGGGCTGGCAACGCCACACCTTCGAGTTCACCGGAGCCCCCACCGACCACCTCACCTTCACCTCCCTGGTAAGCCAAGGCGATGTTCCTGGTGGAACCCAGTTGTGGTGCTGCGGTGGAAAGGGCGTTTACCAGGGTTGGCAGCCGGACTTCGTGACCATGTATCACGAGCTTGTCGGCGAGACCCTAAAGTACCGCGCCGGGTACGGATACCTGCGCAGAAACCCGACACTGGACGACCGGACGGTAATCAAGATAGAGAATGAGATTCGCCAGTTCCACGGCATGAACCCGAGGACCGGCGCGGACCATGGAATGCCCGTCATCACCGTAAAGGGAACGGTGCAGTGATGTGGCAGCTGGCAATGCTCTTGCTGGCGGGTGTGCTCGGGGTGAGGGGTCAAATCCTCGTGCCAGGACCCGAGGGCGACTGCGGCTTCTCGGCTTTCGATTCCCGGCACTTGACACATTTTGTTGACAAGGGCGCCGTGACCAAGGTCACGCCGCAATATCCGCCGGCCGCGCAAGCCAAAGGGATCGGCGGCGCCGTCCGGATTAGAGTGCTCATCAACAAGCAAGGGCTGGTTGAGAGAACGTGTCCCGTTTACGTACGTCAGGAAAATGAGCCGGATCGGTCTCTCGTCGTTGCTGCGGAAGCCGCAGCCCTTCACTGGAGGTTCAAACCCAATTTTGGGATTGAGCCAGCGGGAGGCGTGCGTTTCGATTACGTTTTTGACGTGATCCTGTTCCATTTCGATCCAGCAGCCCCGAAGGCGGCACCACCACGATGATCGCTGCCGCTTCCGAGTTCACCTGAGTTTCAGTTTCGTGAGTCTCGGGGAGTTGCGAGGACAATATGGCAGCGCCACACCTTCGAGTTAACCGGCGCCCCCACCGACCACCTCACCTTCACCTCCCTCGACGCCCCCGGAGACAGTTGGGGCCCCGCCCTCGATAACATCACCGTCGAAAGACTCGTCCCCACCACCGGCACCGGCGTCCGACACCTGTTCGCCGGCAAGGAACGCGACACCGAAACCAACCTCGATTACCTCGGCGCCAGATAACCTGTCCGCCGCGCAGGGAAGGTTCACGAGCGCGAATGCTCCGTTTGCTAACCCACCCTCGCCCCCGGACGGTGGGCTTCAGCCCCGCCACCTTGAACGATGAAATACTCCCCACCCTGGATCGCCTCACTTCTCGCCTCGGGCCATGAGCAAACCCCTGACTTAAACCGGGTCTCTCCCCGGTACCACAGTGCCTGGAAAGAGATTTTCTCGGACATTGTAACTCCTTCAAAAATTATGCCTTGAGCCCGTCGATTGGCTCAACTCAGAACGCCCAGCCAGACTTCCATCAGGATCCCTCCGGCACAAATTGACACAATGTGCCACACAGGTTAAGTTTAGGTATGGCCACGAATCGCACTACCGTCAACGTCTCTCTCACCCCTGAACTCGACGCCTTCCTCCAGAGCCGCGTCAAATCCGGGCGCTACCAGACGACGAGCGAAGTTGTGCGCGAAGCCCTCCGTCTGCTCGAACGCCAGGAGCGCGAGCGCGATGAAGCCTTCCAGCAGTTGAAGGCGAAACTTGAGCGCGGTGCCGCTCAGGCCGAGCGCGGCGAATTGCTCGACGGTGATAAGGTGTTCGATGAGCTTCGCGACATGATCGAAGAGCGCCGGCGTAACAAGGCCGTTAATCAGTGAAACGTCTGTTCCTCCTCACGCCAGCGGCGAAAAGCGACCTTCAACAGATACTTCTCGATATCGCCGAGGACTGTCCGGACACCGCAGAGCGTCTCCGCCTGGAGTTTTACGAGGGACTTCAGGGCTTAGGAAGGTCTCCCGGCATCGGCCACTATCACGACGAACTCTTGAGCCGGAAATACCGCTTCTGGAACTTCCACTCATACGTTGTTGCCTATGCCTGGGAAGCCAGACCCATTGAGGTGATTAGCGTTGTCCACGGAGCGCGGGATCTCGCAGTATTCCTCAGCCTCCGCGATGGGCAGGACACCTGACAAGGCTGTTGGGATTTCGGGATTTCGATTTCGGGGATTTCGGGATTTCGGGGACGGATTTCGGATTTCGGGGACGGTACACTCAATCACTTTTCTCGAAGAATGTGGCTCCACCCGCAACCCCAAACCCCACAACCACTTATAACCACCTCCCCGCAAACTTCAGCCTCGTTCAGTAGTGGCATGAACGGTCGCAAATGCGGTTTCCACGGCGACCCTACCCGCGAATGCCGCTGCACCGGCACCTAAATCGCCCAATGCCTCGGCAAAATCTCCGGCCCCCTGCTCGACCGCATCGACCTCCATGTCGAAGTCCACGCCGTACCCTTCGAGGAGTCGCGCACCAAAGCCGCCGGCGCCTCCTTCGCCGGCGTGCGCGCCCACGGTGATTCCGCCGAAATCCCCCGCGAGCCAGATCCGCAAAATCTTCCCGCTCGACGACTCCGTCTCATCCCATCTGACCCCACTGACCTGTCCTCGCCTCCACCCTGAAGATCAATCGGAACTCGGCAGCGAGGTGAAGGTGCGGTGCAGGTGCGCCTGACACAGGGCCATCCACCCGGTCAGGTTACGCGGCTTCCAGCACTCGCAGTTCGATGCGCAAGCCCGCGGCGGCCGCCATGTTCACCAGCGCGTCGAGGGCAAATAAGTGGATCTTTCCACGCATCAGGTCGGAAACGCGCGGCTGCGTCACGCCGAAAAGCTGGGCCGCTTGCGCCTGGCTCATCCCGGTCCGGTTGATGTGATCCTTCAACGCCATCATCAGCGCCGAACGCAACTTCATGTTCGCGGCCTGCTCGGGCGTGTCTTCGATCGCGTCCCAAACACAGGCAAATCGTCGCTTCTTCATGGCCCCAACTCCTTCAACAACTCGCGCTAACGCCTGGCGGCAAGCTCGACGTCCGCCTTGCTCGTCTTCCCGCTCTTCTTCTGGAAGCAGTGCAGCACGTACATCGCATCCGAGAATTTCGCCACGTGGAGCACCCGGAACGCGCCAGCCTCATTCCGAACTCGAATCTCCTTGACACCCTGACCCACCGTGTTCATGGGCTTCCAGTCATCCGGCTCCCGGCCCTGTTGCACCCGGTCCAACTGATGACCGGCCTCCCGCCTCGCCGTCAGCGGGAAGGCGCGCAGAGCTTCAAGCGACCTGCCCCGAAACTCGAAATGCTTGGCCTCGGCCACATCCCATAATATACAAAACTTTGTATGCGCACAAGCTGGCCTCACCGGTTTTGGCGACCCCAAATGGGTCAGCCAGTGGGACCTCGTGGGCCTGCGGGTCCAGGTCGGCGGGGTCATGTGCCGACGGGTCAACGCGCCCCCCCCGGCACCGCACAACGCACGGCCCGCCCCGCCCGGCCCAGCTTCAAAAGCTGAAGCGGACCCCCGCCTGAACCAACCTGGGCATGCCGGGCAGAATGCCCCTCGCCCGGTCAACGATATAGACGCGGTCGCCGATGTTTTTCGCGGTCACAAAGAAAGTGGTTCGCCACTGCTCGACCGGATAGTTGAGCGTGGCGTTCCACACGAAGTTGCTCGAGATGCGCCCTCGCTGCCCGTCCGGGGTTGGATTGTTGGTGTTCAGATCGTCGCCAAACTGCCCTCCCGTGTAGACCCCCTCGACCATGGCGTTCACGCCCGTGGCATGGGAGTAACCGAGCATCGAGTTCAGCAGGTTCCCCGGGGCATAGGGAAGCCGGTTGCCCGTGACCAGGACATTGCCGAAACCACCGATGCCGCTGAATCTCCGCCCGGCAAATTCAGCCACGGGCACCCAGGTGTAAGCGTTTCGCAGCCAAAGACTGTGGCGCGACCCGAATACGTTGCGAAAATCCGTTCGCCCGGCGAATTCGGCTCCCTGGTGCACGGTCCGCCCCGCGCTGGTCAGGGTCGCCCCCACGCCGCCCGCCACGCTCGCCGGGATGATTTGGTTCTCGAAATCCAGCCGGAAGAACGTGGCCTCGAGCGAAGCCCGGCGATCCACGCGGGTCCGGACACCCAACTCGTAGTTCCAGCTCATCTCCGGGTCGAGTTCCACAGTGCCGCCGGTGACATTGTTGATGATGTCCTCGGCGCGGGGCGGGGAAAACCCACGGTGCACGCCGCCAAAAATAGTGGTGCCGCCGGTGGGGGAATAGGAGACGCCCAAGCCGGGGATCCACTGCGTCAGGCTGGTGTTGCCCGTCACGCCCAGCAGGCGGTTTGTCCGCAGAAAACGGACGTTTTCCACGCGAATGCCCGGGCTGATGCCAAACTTCCCCAACTGGATCCGGTTCTGGTAGAACCCGGACCAGGCATCCGCGGTCCGTAGATTGTTCTCCACCAGCCGGCCGTCGCGCGCGAGCGGACTCTCACCGTTCTTCTGGAGGCGGTCCTGATGCTCGAAATGGCCCCGAAAGCCAAAATCCATCTGGCTGCGGACCTGCCCCCACGAGTGCCAGGTTCGCACGTGCGGCGCGAAGCCGAGCGTCCGGTAGGATCGGAGCCGTCCTTCGTTCCCGCAAGTGGTATTCAGGTTCGCCATCCCTCCGCAGAGCGGATCCGCCGCGTTATTCGGGCGCTGATTCGAGTTGGAGGACTGCCGCCACCAGTCGCGGACGAACGACTGGCCGTAGACACTCGTTGTCAAGACCGCACTTGGGGTGAAGGCATAGGTGTGAGTTGCCGACCCGCCCAACCGCTTGAAGTCCACAAAATCATTGCGGAACGGGTTGCCGCGCGGATACTCGGCCCATTCCGCTTCACGCAGTCCCGAGTAGGTCAGGTTCGAATCCTCGCCGTAATGGTTCAGCTTGAGCGACAAGGTCTGGCTGCTGGTCAGAGAATGCAGGACCTTGGCCGTGAGATCGTTCATCCCAAAGCGGGTGTTTTCGCGCGCGCCCTCGCCCTGTTTGCGCATGTAGTCGAACAGCAGCCCAGTCTTGCCAATCGTGGTTCCGTAGCGGGCGTGGCCGTTGAAATAGTTCAGGTTGCCGCCGGTGAGCGTGATAAAACCGCTCGAACGGTCCGGCGGCGCGGGCGTCATGTAGTTGATCACTCCGCCAACGGTTTGCGGGCCATACAGAACTTGACCCGACCCCTTCACCACCTCGATCTGATCGAAGCGGTCCACGGGAGGGTGATAATAGGAGGCGTTGTCGCCATACGGGGCGTAGGAGACCGGAATCCCATCTTCCAGCAGCAGAACCTTGGTCGAGCGGGTCGGGTTCAAGCCGCGGATGCCGATATTGGGCCGCAAGCCCATCCCTTCTTCCGCCCGCGTGAAGACGCCACTCGCTTTCCGGAGAGCCTCGTCGATGGTCAGCACCCGCGCCTGGGTGAGCATGCCGGAATCGAGCGTAGCCACAGCGCCTGGGATGGCGTCCAGCGCCGATTCCGGACCGACAACGGCTCCACCATGCACCACAATCTCCTGGGCGAGCACCATTGGCTGCAATCGAATTTCAAGGGCGGCCGCTTCCGCCTGACCGGCGCGCACCGTCTGCTTGTGCTCCGAGAAGCCTCCAGCCGAAACGGTCAGCCTGTACTCACCGCGCGCCGCCTCGGGGAAGGAAAAAGCCCCGTCGCCTGAAGAACTGGCATACAGTTCGGTCCCAGTGCTAACTAGTTGCAACTTGAGGGACGCTCCACCCACGCCGCCTCCACTGCCATCCACCACCCTCCCTTGGATTGCTGGAGTACTAACCTGTGCATTTGCAGGTAGATAGAGGAAAATCAACACCCATGATAGCAACGCCGGAGCGATATGATTGCGATTTGTCATAGTTGACATCCACTGTCAACTATAAAACAGGTTGATTCAGCACACAAGAGTCCGATCGGACTTTTTTTGTCCGAATTGCTGGGCCGCGCTTCAAGCCTCCCTCCTCCGCGCCATCGCGTCACCACCCCGATCAGCGCCCTGGGAGACAATACAATCATGAGCAGCGCCGCCGGACTCCTGCAAGAAGGTTTCCTCAAGTGGGTAAACGACTTCCAGTTCATTCGCCGGGCCTTTGCCGATGTCCTGCACGCCGAATCCGACCACGACACGGCTGCATTTCTTGAGGGCTGCTTCAATGGGCCGACGGCGGACACCGGCATCAACGGCCGCCGGCTGCAGGCGCTGTCGATCGCCTTTCAGCTCCTGGACATCGTCGAGGAGAATACGGCCAACCAGACCCGCCGCCGCGCCGAGGATCCGCGCCGCGGCGAGTCCGAACCTGGCCTGTGGCTCTACTACCTGAACGAACTCCGCCAGCAGGGCTTCTCCGAGGACGATCTCCGTGCCTTCCTCCCGGCAGTCCGCGTCGAGCCGGTCCTGACCGCGCATCCCACCGAAGCCAAGCGGGCCACGGTGCTCGAACACCATCGCGCCATCTATCTCCTGCTGGTCGAGCGCGACAAGGCGAACTTCACCGACCTCGAGCTGGAACTGTTCAACCGCAGGCTGCGCGCCGCGCTGGAACGGCTCTGGCGGACTGGCGAGATCTACCTGGAACGGCCCGACGTGGACAGCGAAGTCCGCAACAGTCTCCACTATCTGCGGAACGTCTTTCCCGCGGCGGTGGAATTGCTCGACCTCCGGTTCCAATATGCCTGGTCCTCGACGTTCGAGACCGACCCGCCCCGTCTGCCGGGTCTGTGCTTCGGCAGTTGGGTCGGCGGCGACCGCGACGGCCATCCGTTCGTGACCCCGGAGATCACGGCCAAGACCCTCACTACGCTCCACCAGGCCGCTGTCACCCTCTTTCGCGAGAAGCTGGGCACGCTGGCCTCGAAGCTCAGCCTCGCGGCCGATCCCGCGGCCCCGCCCCAACTCACGGAACGAATCAAAGCGCTGGCCGCCGGGATCGGCGCCGAGTCCGGGCCGGCCCTCGGGCGCAATCCAGGCGAGCCCTGGCGGCAACTGGTGAATCTGATGGCAATCCGGTTGCAATCCACCGGCGCCGGGCAAGGGCCTTGTCCCTACAACTCGCCCCAGGAGTTGCTCGACGATCTCGAGGTGATCGAGACCACACTGCGGCAGGTGGGGGCATCGGCGATTGCCAACCTCGACGTGCGGCCCATCGTCGCCCAGGTCCGCGCCTTTGGTTTCCACCTCGCCGCGCTCGACATCCGCCAGAACAGCGCCTACTTCGATCGCGCGATCGAAGGGTTGCTTGCCGCCTCCGGTTCGCCGGTCTCGGGCTACGCCTCGTGGACCCCGGCCGCGAAAGCCGAGTTCCTCGACCGCGAACTCGCCTCCCTCCGTCCTTTCGCGGGCCCGCGCATGGAACTCCCCGAAGAGGCCCGCAACCTCGTCGAACTGTTCCGCCAACTCCGCGCCCATCTGGACGCGCGCGGCCCGGCGGGCATCGGCAACGTCATTGTCTCGATGACCCGCTCATCCGCCGACCTGCTCGCCGTGTACCTCTTCGCGCGCGAGGCCGGCCTGCTCGTGGACTCGGGCGAGGGACCGTATTGCGAACTCGCCGTCTCTCCCTTGTTCGAGACCATCGCCGATCTTGAACACTGCGGCCAGATCATGGAGGACTGGCTCTCCCACCCCGTCACCCGGCGGTCGCTGCGGCATCTGCAGCACCGAGATGGCCTGGCCCAGCCGCGCGTCGTGGTGATGCTCGGCTACAGCGACTCGAACAAAGACGGCGGCATCCTGGCCTCGCACTGGGGTTTGCTCCAGGCCCAGCGCACTCTGGCCGGCGTGGCCCGGCGCCATGGCGTGCGCGTCGACTTCTTCCACGGCCGCGGGGGCACCATCGGGCGCGGCGCCGGTCCCACCCACGTCTTCCTGGATGCGCTCCCCGCGGGTTCGCAGATGGGCGGCATGCGCGTCACTGAACAAGGGGAAGTGATCGCCCAGAAGTACGCCAATACCTTGACCGCGGCCTTCCACCTCGAAAGGCTGCTCGCCGGGGTCACCCGCACCTCGCTGATCCACTCGCGCGCCCCCCATTCGGGCCATCCCCTCGAACGAATCTGGCCCGGCGTCGTGAACGCCTCCTACACCGCCTATCGCGGACTGGTCGAGTCGGATGGGTTTGTCGACTTCTTCCGGCAGGCGACCCCCATTGACGCCATCGAACAGGCCCGCATCGGCTCCCGCCCGCCCAGGAGGACCGGCAAGGCCACCCTCAACGACCTGCGGGCCATCCCCTGGGTCTTCTCCTGGAGCCAGGCGCGGTTCCACCTGCCAGGGTGGTACGGGGTCGGCACGGCCTTGAACGGCCTCCATGCCAGCGACCCGGCCCTGTGGCAGGAACTCGCCTCGCTGGTGAAGACCTGGCCGTTCCTGGTCTACCTCCTCCACAACGTGGAAGCCAGCCTCCTCATGGCGAACCCCGAGATCATGTCCATGTATGCGGCGCTCGCCGGTGAAGATGGGCTCCGCAAGCGCGTCATGCAGACCATTGGACAGGAATACCAACTCGCCAGGGAAGCCGTTGGCGCGCTGCTCGGCGGCTCGGCGGAGACCCGGCGCCCGCGCCTGGTGAAGGCGATCACCCTCCGCCACAATGCCCTGGTGCGGATCCACGAACATCAGGTGCGGCTGCTCGAACGCTGGCGGGCGAGACGCGAGGAGGAGGACTTGCGCGAACTCCTGCTCACCGTCAACGCCATCTCGATGGGCCAGAAGATGACGGGCTGACCGGCCCCTGGGCTGGCTCGCAAGTGATTTGGAATGAGTGGGATGGGTGGGGTCTGGGTTTGTTTTGTTTCTTGGTGGGTTTGGGGGTTGGGG
>ERZ761609.2184-NODE-2184-length-15054-cov-11.397160_pt1 | contig 15054 bp, 9 predicted proteins | sample MGYA00511163_ERZ761609 | MGnify/ENA primary metagenome ERZ761609 (study PRJEB28899, sample SAMN02445070) | bioreactor sludge metagenome | biome: EBPR sludge | place: Australia: Brisbane, Thorneside Wastewater Treatment Plant | collected 2011-12-16 ... | reverse complement strand
CTTTGTGCACCTTTGCGATCCTTTGTGTTACTCTGTGGAATAACTTCTAGCTATTACACAAAGATCTCTAAGGAAACACTAAGTTTCACAAAGTTTGAGTACACCCTTTGAGTAACTTTGCGATCCTTTGTGCAACGCTGTGGAATAACTTCTAGCCCATACAAAGGTCACTAAGAAGACACGAAGTTTCACAAAGTTTGAGCACTCCCTTTGTGCAGCTTTGTGATCCTCTGTGCAACTTTGCGGAATAACTTTTTAGCTATCACACAAAGATATCTAAGGAAACACTAAGTTTCACAAAGTTTGAGCACTCCCTTTGTGCACCTTTGCGATCCTTTGTGTTACTCTGTGGAATAACTTCTAGCTATTCCACAAAGATCTCTAAGGAAACACTAAGTTTCACAAAGTTTGAGCACTCCCTCTGTACAGCTTTGTGACCCTTTGTGTTACTTTGTGGAATAACCTTTCGGAATAGCAGAACACCAATGACTGAAAATGAATTATCGAATATTGTAATAGGCAAGGCGATTGAGGTACATAAGGTGTTAGGCCCTGGACTTCTGGAGTCTGCCTATAGGGAATGCCTGTACTTTGACCTGGTACAAAGTGGCTTATATGTAGAGAAAGAAAAACCAATGCCGATTGTTTACAAGGATGTGAAACTAGATCATGGCTATCGAATGGATCTATTGGTCGAAAATAAACTGGTTGTTGAAATTAAAACAGTGGAATTTTTTACAGATGTGCATACAGCCCAGGTCCTTACTTATTTACGACTTGGAAACTATAACCTCGGCCTTCTAATCAATTTTCACGTGGCTTTATTGAAGGACGGAATTAAACGCATAATTAATTAAATCTAAATGTTGCTTTTAGCTGTTGACAAAGTTTGAGTCCTCCCTTTGTGCAGCTTTGTGCTCCTTTGTGCTCCTTTGCGCAACGCTGTGGAATAACTTCTAGCTGTTACACAAAGATCACTAAGAAGACACAAAGGTTCACAAAGTTTGAGCTCTCCCTTTGAGCAACTTTGAGATTCTTTGTGCAGCTCTGTGGAATAACTTCTAGCTGTTTCACAAAGTTTGAGCACTCCCTTTGTGCAGCTTTGTGCTCCTCTGTGCTCCTTTGCGCAACGCTGTGGAATAACTTCTAGCTGTTACACAAAGATCACTAAGAAGACACAAAGTTTCACAAAGTTTGAGTAGCCCTTTGAGCAGCTTTGCGATCCTTTGTGTAGCTCTGTGGAATAACTTCTAGCTGTTTCACAAAGATGGAGCACTCCCTTTGTGCAGCTTTGTGCTCCTTTGTGTTCTTTGTGGAATAACTTTTAGCTGTTTCACAATGATTGAGCACACCCTTTGAGCAACTCTGTACTCCTCTGTGCAGCTCTGTGAAATAACTTTTAGTTGTTTCTCAAAGTTTGAGCACTCCTTTTGTGCAGCTTTGTAATCCTTTGCGTTTCTTTGTGGAATAGCTACAATGCTACTGCACAAAGTTTGAGCATCTCCATGAGTAACTTTTTGGAATAAAATGAATTTCTCCGATTTCAAACCTGCCCTGCGTTTTCTGCTGATCTTTCTATCCGTTTATTTCGTACTCAATTTGTTGTATGGCATCTGGATCGAAACATTGGGACAACAACCAGATGTGGTTACCCACTGGGTAAGCAATCAGTCTGCCGCCATCGTTCGTGTCATGGGATGGGACGCACAAGCGATACCCAATCCGGATGGCCCCACCATCCGCATGGTAAGTGGAGACAGGGTTATTTTAAATGTGTTCGAGGGATGCAACGGCCTCAACGTAATCATTGTGTTTCTGGCATTCGTGCTGGCTTTCGGAGGATCATTTAAAAAAATGGCATGGTTCATTCCGTTGGGCATATTGGTGATTCATGGTTTTAACCTCTTCCGGATTTTACTGTTGTATTTTTTATCGAGCAACAACTCCACTTACTTTTATTATTTTCACAAATACTTTTTTACAGCAGTGATCTACCTGGCTGTTTTTTTTCTTTGGTGGTTATGGATAATATTGAACCGTGGAAAGCGTGAAGGTGCAAACAAGGATTAGCATAATCGTGTTGGCTACTGTAGCGCTGTTTTTGGTATACCTTTTCCAAAGGTTCAATTATGCAGGAGTCTTTTACAACATAACATCCCTGGAAGTGCTGACCCACCCCAATGCCGTATTTGCCGTTAACCGCACCACGCGTTTGTTGATCAATGATTCCTTGTGCATGATCCTGATTTATGCCTTGTTTCAAAAACGATCCTATTTAAAATTATCGGGTATCATTTTTGGCTTTGAGGTGCTGGTGTTGTTGCCCCTTTACCTGTGGGCGAAATTGTCAATAGAAGGCCCCTCAGAAATTTCTTCTCCGTTGTTGTCTCCCATTCATCGCATGATTGTGAATCCCTTGTTGATGATTGTTTTAATTGCCGCATTGTATTACCAGCAGTACATGACATCAAAAGCCAAATGAAAGCGTACAAAGTCCCCATGTCGTACAATGAAGTTGATGCCGCAGGTTTAAACTCGGTGCTGAAGAGATATCAGGGCATCAACCATCAAAGAATAGTGACTGATTTTGAAGAAAGGATTTCTGAGTTATCGGGAGCTCAGCAGGTCGTGGCATTGAATTCCGGTACCGCTGCTCTGCACCTGGCTTTGAAGTTGCTCAACACAGGCCCGGGAGACCTGGTCCTGGTTTCCACGTTCACGTATGTGGCCTCTGTGTCACCAATACGGTATTGCGGGGCTGAACCGGTATTTATCGATTCAGAACCAGAAACCTGGAACATGGATCCGGAGTTGCTGGAAAAAGCGTTGGCTGATCTGGCAGGCAAAGGACAAAAGCCCAAAGCCATTATTGTAGTACACGCCTACGGTATGCCAGCCCAAATGGACAAAATCATGGCGGTAGCCGAAAAATGGGAGGTGCCTGTGATAGAGGACGCAGCGGAAGCCTTTGGAGCCACATTTAGGGATAAGTGGGCGGGTACTTTGGGCGATTTGGGCATTTATTCCTTCAACAACAACAAATCCATTACTACTTTTGGAGGTGGGGTATTGGTGACCAAAAACCTCCAATGGGCTGAAAAAGCGCGTAAATGGGCCACCCACGCCCGGGAAAACAAGCCCTTTTATGAGCACCTGGAGTTGGGATACAACTATGCGCTAAGCCCACTTTCTGCAGCATACGGCCTGTTGGAGTGTGAAACCTGGAAGGCCAGAATTGAGGCGAGAAGGCAGATTTTTGAGGAGTACAGGGTGGCCCTGGGCAATCGTGCCACCAGCCAGCAGGAGACAACGGCCATGAAATCGAGCAGGTGGTTGTCAGTATTCAGACTGTCAAACAACAAGAACATAAAGCAACTAATTGATAATCAGGAGTTTGAAATAAGAAAAGTGTGGAATCCGATGCACAAACAGCCTGTTTTTGGGGAAGCAAAAGTGTATCTCAACGGAACAGCAGAGGCCTTATTCGAAGAGGCGGTTTGTTTGCCTTCCGGCAAAATAACAGCTAAGGATTTCCAACAAATGTGCACATGGTTACAAAATATGTTGTAAGTAGTATTTAACTTGGGAATAGCCAATTCTAGGCTATTTTAGTTATTTTTGTAAATTGAACTCATCTATGAAAGCTGGTTACCACAAAATAATTGTTCTGATATTTTGCATTCTTTCTTTAGAAATGTCAGGAGCTGCAATCAACTCAGTAGGATCTGGTGATTGGAATACCCCTGGAAATTGGAGTGGTGGTGTTGTCCCTGGAGCAGGAGATGATGTAACCATTAGTGCATTTGATGTCATTACTATAAGTTCTGGAAGTCTGCAGGTACAATCACTTTTGGTAGACAGCGATGCAACATTGAATATCAATGGAGGTTCTTTGATTGTTACAGGGACCATAACGGTTACAGTAGGAGATGGATTTTTTACTTTTGATGGATTCTTGAATTTAAATTCCAGTGGCTCACTAGAAGGAAGAAATACAGTAACAAGTAGTACAGGAAATTTTCAGATTGCTGGCACTTATATTCATAATCAAAATGGAGGCGCAATTCCTGATGCTTCCTGGAATTCAGGATCAACTCTAGTTGTAAATGGCGTGACAAATTCTGTTCCGTCTGGATTAAATCAAGCGTTTTATAATTTAACTTGGAACTGTAACCAATCAGCTTCCCTGTCACTTGGGGCATCGTTAACAACCATCCAAAATGATTTTACAATTCTAGCAACCGGGTCAAATCGGAGCTTAATACTATCTACAAATACCAGTGGCACCTTAAATATTAGTGGCAATTTATCTATTCAGAATAGTGCAATTCTTGGAGTCATCCAAAGTGGATCTTATACAGTAAACGTAAATGGAAATTTAACTGTAAACTCAACTTCAGGTAATTCATTCTTATTAACAGCGACAGGTACACCCACAGTAAATGTTACAGGTAATTTTACCAAGTCTAATACTGGAACTATGAATTTTGCTAGTGGCTCAGGCACTGGAACATTAAATATTACAGGCAATTTTACCCAAACAGGAGGGGACTTGGATGAAACAAGTTCTGGTCTAGGGGTGGTCAATTTTGTGGGTACTGGTATACACATATTTAGTAAGACAGGAGGTAACATTAAGAATACTATTAACTTTACAAATTCAAGTACTTCAACTTTAGATCTTGGTACTTCAATTTTAGAGGGTGGTGGATCTTTTACAAACAACGGTGTGCTTCGGGTTGGTTCTACCCATAGCTCAGGTGCACTTCAAAACACCACAATATTAAGTTCAAATTGCGGTAATCTGATAACACCTGTAGGTACTAGAACATTTGCGAACCCCAGTGTTATAGTTTATAATGGTGCAGGGCCACAAATCCTAGGAAATGGTCATCCAACAACTGCGGGAGTGGACATTACAATTGCCAATGCAAGTGGGGTATCAATTAATGCACCAACAACATTGGCAGGTACGATTAACCTGACAAGTGGTAATTTAAATGTGGGTGCAAGTTCATTGACAATTACTGGAGGAATATCCGGTTCAAATTTCATAACCGTTGGCGCAACCGGTAGCCTTACATTAGGAGGTTCCTCCATTATTGGAACTTTCCCTTTCGCTGCAGGTGCACATAGCTTTGCAAATTTTACCCTTAATAATACAAACGGTATCACGTTTGCCAATGATGTAACCCTGTCTGGTGCGCTTACATTGACCAACGGTAACCTCAACTTCAACAACCGCATGCTTACCCTTAATGGTACTTTAGCTGCAGGGGGTGGTTCATTTTCAGGTAATGCTTCTTCAACCTTAGCGATTGGCGGTACTGGCGCATTTGGATCATTACCGCTCTCAGGTACGATAGGGACTTTGACATTCGATAGGTCTTCAGGAACAGCGGATATCAATGGTTCTTTAATGGTGTCAAATACTTTTAACCTTCTGAATGGCGACTTTACCAATACCAATGGGTTGCAAATGGCGAATGGGTCATTGTTGAGAAGAAAGAGCGCTTCCGCACAACTTTTGGGAAATCCGCCTACCAATTTGCCGGCAGGACAGTTCTACAATGTGGCTTACAGCGACATTGCTGGTTTGGGCAGTGGGCTCACCACAGGGCTGGAACTCCCCAATACAACTGACGACAATTTAGGGTCACTTACAGTCAACTCGTCAGCATCAGTAATTTTGGACAAAAATATCATTGTCAATGGAGGGGTCAACTTACAAAGTGGTACCCTTTCTGCTGGTTCCAATAATATCACAATGAATGCAACCCCTGGAACTTGGAGCAAGACATCAGGTACGTTTAACGGGGGCACAGGGTCAGTGATCATTGCAGGCAACATCACTATTTCAGCATCGTCTACACCTAATTTCACTAATATCATTGCCAATAGCGGCTCTTCGCTTACTTTTCCTTCTGGCAACATCAACATATCGGGAGACCTTCAACTTAATTCTGGTGGCACATTTGTGCCCAATGGGGGAACAATCATCCTTAATGGATCTGGTGGCCAAACAATCACTGGTGCAGGGCGTACTTTCGTAAACCTTACAGTGAATAAAACCGGAGGGAATGTGGCTTTGTTACCATCTGTTAATTTAACTGGGATTCTCAATATCCTGTCTGCAACCACAGTACAATCCAACGGTAACCTGATTTTGATATCAACTTCAGATGCCGCTTCAGGTAATGCTTCTATTGCCAAAATCCCTACAGGGGCAAGTGTAACAGGCAACGTAAGCGTGCAGAGATTCATGAGCGCAGAAAATAGAATTCAAAGGGAGATTTCATCTGCCGTCCAATCTCCTCAGGTGGCTCAGATTCAAACTCCGGTTGCTGGCAGTGGGGGAACAGGCATTACGATTACAGGTTCCTTCACCGGAACAAGTTTTCCTTGCGCGGGTTGTACCAGCAATGGCCCCTCGATGTACTTTTATAATGAAGTGCCTGGTGGTGCTTCTAGTGCTGGCTGGACAGGCTCTAATTTCCCTGTAGCTTCAAACACAGAAACTTTGCAGACCGGAAGGGGATATTCCCTATTGGTTCGCAATGAATTGGGAGCGAGAACAATGGCGCTCACTGGAACAATCAACAGCGGAGATATTAATTTACCAGTCACCTACAACAGCTCAGGAAGTCCTGCAGATGACGGATGGAACCTGGTGGGAAACCCCTATCCTTCATCAATAGATTGGAACAATAGTTTGGGGTGGGTAAAGAGTGCCATTCAGGGAAACATGATATCGGTCTGGGATGCCGGATTGAAGCAATACAAATCGTGGAATGGATCAACAGGTTCTTTGGGTAGTGGAAGAATTGCTCAGGGTCAGGCTTTTTGGATACAAGCAAATGGTGCTCCTACACTTACAGTGAAAGAGGATGCAAAAACAACTTCGACTGGCGCATTTTATAAAATCGGGGACTTGGATTACCTGGAAATAATTCTGGCAAAAGGACCGTTGGACGATAGGGCCTATCTCCAAAGAATGGAAGGATCTTCTGAGGCAATAGATGGAAATGACGGTCGGAAATTGCCCAATGCCACTTTCAGTCTATCAACACTTTCTTCTGATGGAGAATCTTTGACATTCAATACCTCAGACAACATAATGTGCAACAGCACGGTTCAACTTAAGGTAACCTATGACGTAGAACCGACCAACATCAATGGCACTTACAAATTTTCAACCAATGCAGTAGGCCAATATCAGGCTACAGATGTATTGTTGTCAGATGCCTTTACCAGTACAACCTTTGACCTGACCAATGGCGCAGAATATAATTACGATGTAACCGACAATGCAGCTAGCCAGGCTGCGGATAGGTTTACCTTGTCACTTACTCCAAAAGCCGTAGCCTTGAACCTGGGTGTTTCTGGGTCAGCCGAGGTGTGTGCGGGTAGTGAGGGGTTAATAACAGTTACCAATGCAGAGGCTGGGATCGGTTACTACCCTGAATTGAATGGGGTTAGAATAGGTGATACTTATTTTGGTATTGGTGCAGACCTGAGCTTGACGTATCCTGGGGCTAACCTGGAGAATGGGTTAAACAATGTAACAGTGAAGGCAGTAAACTTATGCGGCATCAGTTCGCTGACCCAACAAATTCAAGTCAGCAAGGATGCGCTATATACACCTGTTCCTGTATCAGGAAAATCATGTTTGTCAGGAGAAGTTACACTCTCAGCATCAGGTGCTCCCACCAATGGTACATACAGATGGTACGCTGAGGAAGGGGCAGTGAGCGCACTTTTTGAAGGAACTTCCTTTGTGACCCCGACATTGGATAAAACAAAAACTTATTATGTTGCCGCAGTGAATAGCCTTGGTTGTGAGGGACAAAGAGAACCTGTGGTGGCCGAAGTGACCAATTACGATGAAGCAACAATAGAGGTGCAAGGGAATCAGTTGATCTCCAATTATAGCTCTGGAATACAATGGTTTAAGGACGGTGAACCTATTACGGGCGCAAACGGTAAAACACTTCAAGTTGAGGAATCAGGTAATTACACGGTGACCGTTATGGTGGGTACATGTACGACTTCTGCAGCCAGGGAAATGGTAGTTACAGGGTTGGAAGACTTGGCCAATGGAGTTTCAGGAATGTATCCAAATCCGGTTATAGACAGGCTCAACATTAGGTATCCTGGAACAGGACCCCTGTCTGCAACCATTTATGAAGGTGCCGGAAGGAAGATCGCAACAAAAGAATTAGCGGAAGAGCAAGGATACAGGGTAGGTTCCTTCGATATGAGCACAAGTTCACAAGGTGTTTATTACCTGCAGCTAACCGATAACACAAAGGTTGTTTTACTGAAGTTTTTGAAGAAATAATGAGAAAATCCTTGTCTTGGCGCTTAATTCTTATTCTTGTGACAATAATTGGATTGCCAATAATTGGTTATGGTCAGCCAGGCCCTCCTCCAGACCCCGATGTACCCATAACGGGAATAGAAATTCTATTGGCGGGAGGAGCGCTGCTGGGCTTGAAAAAACTGATGGGGAAGTCAAAACAAAAATAGGTTGATAGTTCAGCTGATCAAAAACCTTAGAATTCTTCCCAGATGGGTCATTATTTTTATTGACCTTTTTTTTATTGCTTTTAGTGCCATACTGGCCTACCTCCTCCGCTTTAACTTTAGCATTGCCGACCTCAATGACAATCATTACTGGGAAGGTGTATTGTTGTATACGGGATTTGGGTTGGTGTCCATCCTCATTACAAATAGTTACAAAGGGATTATCAGGTACACAGGTATCGAAGATGGTAGCCGTATCTTTTATATGGTGATGCTGAATTTGGTGTTGGTCTCCATCACTAACCTCATCCTGTTTTATAACATTCAACAGAACCTGATTCCTTATTCGGTCATTCTGATCACATTCCTCTCCAGTTTCCTTTTTTTGTTTAATTACAGACTGCTCGTAAAATATGTATTCTCCTATTACAAGCAGGCAATATTAAAAAACTTCCGAGTCCTGATTTTTGGTGCAGGCCAAACGGGGATTGTCACACGCCATGTCATCAACTCTACGCCACGAATGCAGGTGGTTGGTTTTTTGGAGGATGATGTCCATAAGGTAGGAAAAGTACTGGATGGGATTAAAATATTCGATGCAAAAGCGCCAGGCCTAAACCGCCTCATCTCCGACCTGGGGGTGGATGAACTCATCATCACGGCAAAGGAGCTCTCTCTGGAGAGAAAAAATGAATTGGTGGACGTTTGTATCCGCCATAAAGTGAAAGTACGCACGGTGCCCCCGGTGGGGAAATGGGTGAGGGGCGAACTGAGTTTTAGCCAAATAAAAGAAATCAATATTGAAGAATTGTTGGGGCGCGAATCGATCAGACTCAACAACGAAAATGTGGAAAAGGACCTGTTGGGAAAATGTGTCATGATTACGGGGGCTGCCGGATCCATCGGTTCGGAAATTGCCCGACAGGTGATGCAGTTCAAACCAGAACGGGTAGTACTGGTAGATCAGGCAGAATCACCGTTGTATGATATTGAACGTGAAATTCGATTAACCCATAGCCAGGTCAACATTGTTTCCCATCTGGCGGATATTACAGTGGAAGAGAGAGTAGACCATATCCTCAGGGAGTTTACCCCTGATCTGATTTATCATGCGGCTGCCTACAAACATGTGCCCATGATGGAAAGCAACCCTTCTGAAGCGGTATCGTGCAATATTTTGGGGACAAAATTGCTGGCCGACCTGGCAGTAAAACACAAGGTCAAAAAGTTTGTAATGATTTCCACGGATAAGGCAGTCAATCCCACCAATGTGATGGGTTGTTCTAAACGCATTGCAGAAATCTATGTGCAGTCCCTTAACAACTATCAGGTGTCAACCAACCTGGGGCAAACGGCCTTTGTAACCACCCGCTTTGGCAATGTGTTGGGTTCCAATGGATCGGTGATACCGCTGTTCAAAAGCCAGATCAAGGAAGGTGGTCCTGTAACGGTAACACATCCGGATATTTCCCGGTACTTTATGACCATACCTGAAGCGTGCCAACTGGTGTTGGAGGCCGGCACCATGGGCAGAGGAGGTGAGGTTTTTATATTCGATATGGGCAAGTCAATTAAAATATTGGACCTGGCCAATAAGATGATCAGGCTTTCCGGATTGGAACCGGAGAGGGACATCAAGATTGTTTTTACGGGAATGAGAGAAGGGGAAAAGCTTTTTGAAGAGCTGATGACGACCTCTGAAAATACCTTGCCCACCCATCATCCTAAAATATTAATTGGAAAAGTGATGGAGTATTCCTACAAAGACATTAACAATTATATTGAGTTATTCAACGACCTTGTGTTTGACAAGAACGAATTGAAAATGGTGGCGTTGATGAAAGAGTTGGTTCCGGAATACCGCAGCAATTACTCCCGCTACGAAGTGTTGGATAAATAATTCCTTGACATCCAATTTTTTCCTGTTTTCCGCACTGGGTTGGTCCGGATTCAATTTTATTCCAAATATGCCCGGCAGGTCTTTTTGTTACCCTTCGTCAACAGTCACAAAAAGAATCTCAAAGCTACTCAAAGGGGTACTCAACCTTAGTGAAACTTTGTGCTCCTTAGTGACCTTTGTGTAACAGCAAATAAGTTATACAACAGAGTTGCACAAAGGATCGCAAAGTTACTCAAAGAGAGTATTCAAACTTTGTGAAACTTCGTGTCTTCTTAGTGATCTTTGTGTAACAGCTAATAAGTTATACCACAGAGTTGCGCAAAGAATCACAAAGTTGCTCAAAGGGTATTTCCACCTTAGTGAAACTTCGTGTCTTCTTAGTGAATCTTTGTGTAATAGCTAAAGGTTAATCCACAGCGTTGCACAAAGGATCACAAAGCTTCTCAAAGAGAGTATTCAACCTTAGTGAAACTTTGTGTCTTCTTTGAGACCATTGTGTAATAGCTTCCGGGTTATTCCACAGCGTTGCCCAAAGGATCACAAAGCTTCTCAAAGGGAGTGCTCAAACTCCACCCTAATGCCCCCCTGCCTTCGCGATGACGTATGGGTGGTGGTCAGTATTTCATAGTAAGCTGAAGTGAACCCATCACCTGCACTGATATGCCGAGGCACGAGGCATCTTTGCAATCCGAAGAGCCTAACGTGGCAATTGCCCGCAATCTTGGATTAGCTATGGAATGAATTGAGTTATCCTCTTTACACATTTTCATAGCCAAGGGATCGCCACAGTCAGCCTTGTGAAACTTTGTGCTCCTTAGTGATCTTTGTGTAACAGCTTCCGGGTTATTCCACAGCGTTGTGCAAAGAATCACAAAGCTGTACAAAGAGAGTATTCCCTTTGAGAAACTTTGTGTCTTCTTTGAGACCTTTGTGTAACAGCTAAAGGTTATTCCACAAAGGATCACAAAGCTGTACAAAGAGAGTATTCCCTTAGTGAAACTTTGTGTCTTCTTTGAGACCTTTGTGTAATAGCTTCCGGGTTATTCCACAGCGTTGTGCAAAGGATCACAAAGCTTCTCAAAGGGAGTGCTCAAACTCCACCCTAACGCCCCCTGCCTTCGCGATGACGTATGGGTGGTGGTCAGTATTTCATAGTAAGCTGAAGTGAACCCATCACCTGCACTGATATGCCGAGGCACGAGGCATCTTTGCAATCCGAAGAGCCTAACGTGGCAATTGCCCGCAATCTTGGATTAGCTATGGAATGAATTGAGTTATCCTCTTTACACATTTTCATAGCCAAGGGATCGCCACAGTCAGCCTTAGTGAAACTTTGTGCTCCTTAGTGACCTTTGTGTAACAGCTAATAAGTTATACCACAGAGTTGCGCAAAGAATCACAAAGTTGCTCAAAGGGTATTTCCACCTTAGTGAAACTTCGTGTCTTCTTAGTGATCTTTGTGTAATAGCTAAAGGTTATTCCACAGTGTTGCACAGAGGATCACAAAGCTGCACAAAGAGAGTATTCCCTTTGTGAAACTTTGTGCCTTCTTTGAGACCTTTGTGTAACAGCTTCCCGGTTATTCCATAAAGAAACACAAAGGATCACAAAGCTGCGCAAAGAAATATTCAACCTTCATGAAACAATTTCAATTTCTTCTTGCGAACCTGCACTTCTAAAGCTACCTGAGTCAGTCTGTTTTCAAAGAAAAATATTCCCATTGATCAGAGATGACGTTTTTCACGATCATTCTGAATAGGTGCGGAAAACAGGATGAACGGGTCCCTGAATACAGAAGCAATTTACTCCAGGTATGGAGTACTGGATAAATAATTCATCATCACTCCCTATTCATCCGTGTTATCTGTGAGAAAATATCTATAAGAAAAGCGTAAACAAATCCAGCGAAGGAATGCCAGATAAATGAGGTTATCTTTTTATGCCACCACCCCGTTTGTTATAGCGATAGAATGCTTTCCTTTTGTTCCGGTTCAGTTTTTTCTGGCCACTGTTAATACCAAAAAAATCATCCGGTAAGTAGTATTCAATTTTTACGGTGAAAAGAAAGTATCCGTCATTGTTGTCGGGATTACCTCTTTGTGTACCGGCAGGAACGGCCGGTAACCCAAGCTCGGGTCTCCTGTCAGCCAAAGCAGCGGCTATGGGGTCGCTAAATGAAGATGGATCAACATGCTGACTGCTCACATCATCCAGATAATCTGTAAATAAGGTACGATAACCACCCTCAAAAGCGATATTAAAGAACGGCCCTGCTTTAAGCCTGAGGCCAAGACCCACAGGAATCACGGGAGTGATTCGGCTGTATTTCTTACCTTCCAATTGCAACGGCTGTAATGTAACCTTCTCACCCTGATACTCAGCCTTGGGATTAAAATAAGTCACCCCAACACCGGCAAAACCGTAAAGGTTAAACCCTGGTCTTTGGTAGAAGCGTTGCCCTTGCGGAAAAAAATTAACGATCCCGGTAGCATTGAGTTCAAAATTATTGGACACAAACGATAGATTTCTTCTTACTCGGCTGCCATCATCTGCCTGACTGTCCGACCCCTTCAATTGATACCAGGTAATTTCTCCTCTTAATGCAATACGGTTGTTGAGGTAATATTGTAAACCAACATTTACAGTTGGCTTCGCATCTATATAATCACCGGGGTTGGCCAGCTCTCCAAAGTAAGTTGACGTTCCTATCCCTCCAACAGCCATGATGGATCTCTCTCTTCTGATGGAATAGAAGCTTTGCGCATCTGCATAAGAGGCAAAGAAGATAATGAGGAATACGATGGAGCCAGCTTTTCTCATAGTAAGGCCTTAAACCACTAATTTATGCAATAAATGCCAATAAGGAAACCCTACGGTCAGGCCAATACCTCCGTTATCTTTGCGGCAGCGTCTTTCAGCAATATGGCCGAATACACCTTCAACCCGGATTCCTGGATGATTTTGGCCCCCTCCTCGGCATTGGTGCCCTGTAAGCGCACAATAATGGGTACAGGTATGTTCCCCACTTTCTTGTAAGCTTCTACCACACCGCTTGCTACGCGATCACAGCGTACAATCCCACCAAATATGTTGATGAGGATGGCTTTTACATTAGGATCCTTTAAAATGATCCTGAAACCGGCTTCTACAGTCTCCGCATTGGCTCCACCTCCCACATCAAGGAAGTTGGCGGGCTCTCCTCCCGAAAGTTTAATAATGTCCATGGTGGCCATAGCCAAACCGGCTCCATTGACCATACAACCCACGTTTCCGTCCAGTTTTACATAATTGAGACCTGATTTTCCGGCTTCCACCTCCAATGGGTCTTCTTCCGAAATATCCCTTAATTCTTGTAAATCTTTATGCCTGAATAGCGCATTGTCATCGAGGTTAACTTTCGCGTCTACTGCGAGTATTTTGTTATCCGAGGTTTTTAGAACGGGATTGATCTCAAACATAGAGGCATCCAGTCCGATATAGGCTGCATACAGGGAGTGGATAAACTTTACCATTTCTTTGAAGGCAGTTCCCTCCAAACCAAGCGCAAAAGCTACTTTTCTGGCTTGAAAGGGTTGTAATCCCATCATAGGGTCAATCCACTCTTTGATTATCTTCTCAGGTGTTTCGGCAGCGACATCCTCAATATTCATCCCGCCTTCGGTAGAGGCCATGATCACCGGCCGGCTGGTCGCGCGGTCCAGCAGTATACTCATATAATACTCCTTTGGCTCTGATTCACCGGGGTAATAAACATCTTCAGCTATCAATACTTTATTGACAACCTTACCCTCCGGGCCTGTCTGGTGAGTCACCAATGTGCCTCCCAGGATGGCTTTGGATTTCTCCATGACCTCGTCTATGCTTTTGGCAAGTACCACTCCATGCGACCCGGTCTCCTTCACCTTACCTTTTCCACGTCCACCGGCATGGATTTGAGATTTTACTACAAACCAGCTCGTTCCAGTCTCTGTTTGAAGCTCTTTAGCGGCAACCACTGCCTTATCAGGTGTGTCTGCTACAATGCCTCGCTGGATAGCTACACCATATTTTCTTAGAATCTCTTTGCCTTGGTATTCGTGTATGTTCATGGATGTGTATTTTTGGGGCAAGCTACTTTTTTTAGCGCTTTTATCCCAAAATTGTTATTCCTAATAGCAATTTTGCCCTGCTGGTGACGAACCGCCAGGGCCATCAGGGGAAGCGCGGAAAAGAAGAAGGACTTTTTGGTTATTCATGAACTAAACCCCAGACAATGCTCAAAGCGGTAGAGGTGCAAAAATCATATGGATCATTGAAGGTACTCAAGGGGGTCAACATCCACGTGGAAAAGGGTGAGGTGGTCGCTATTGTGGGTGCTTCAGGTGCCGGTAAAAGTACCTTATTGCACATTCTTGGTACCCTGGATGCCCCGGATCAGGGGAAAGTATTGGTAGACGGCAAGAATTTGTTTGAAAATGGTGTGAGTGACCTCGCGAAGTTCAGAAACAAAAATATTGGCTTTGTTTTCCAGTTTCATAACCTGCTCCCGGAGTTTTCGGCACTTGAAAATGTGATGATGCCTGGCTTGATTGCAGGTACGGATGAAAAGACGGTGCGGAAGAAGGGGATGGATTTGTTAAACCTTTTGG